>Ga0224512_10002372_pt1 | contig 17329 bp, 12 predicted proteins | sample SF_May12_sed_USG_4_FD_169103 | JGI IMG/M metagenome (GOLD analysis project Ga0224512, IMG submission 169103) | Sediment microbial communities from San Francisco Bay, California, United States - SF_May12_sed_USGS_13 | ecosystem: Environmental > Aquatic > Marine > Sediment | place: USA...
GCTCGACGCCCGTGAGCGCTTCTGCGGCCATGGCGTTCCCACGAGGAGGCTTGCCATGAGCGCGTCGGCCACTGCCCCCCGCTTCGAGATCCAGGGTCGGGAGGTCACCTTTCCCGTGGTCGTGCGCCGGGCGACCTCGGGGGCCGCCACCTTTCTCGTGTCGGCGGCCGCCGCGCGCCGGCTGGTGCCCGTGCCCGGGATCGAGGTTGCCGAGGTCCTGCCGGGCCGCGCCCTGTGCAGCATCGCGGCCATCGACTACAGGGACAACGACCTCGGCGACTACAACGAGGTCTCCGTCGCCTTCTTCGTGCGTCCGCGCGGCGAGGCCCGGGGCATCCCGTACCTGGGCGCCGCCCTCGACCTGGCGCGCAACCGGCTGGGCACCTACATCCGGCACCTGCCCGTCGACCAGAGCTTCACCTGCGAAGCGGGCTGTGCGATCTGGGGCTTTCCGAAGACCGTCCAGCGGATCGACTTCGAGTACGGCGCGCAACGCGCCACCTGCACGCTCTTCCAGGGCGGCCAGCACGCGCTCACCCTCTCGCTGGCCCGCGGCGGGGGTCGCGCGCTGCCCGACGCCCGCATGACGACCTACACCAGCATCCAGGGCATCCCCCACCGGACGGCGTTCACCTCCGGGGCCGAGGGCTTCGGGATTCGCCTCGGCGGTGCCGAGCTCACCCTCGGATCGGGGCCGATCGCCGACGAGCTCCGGAGCCTCGGGCTCCCGAAGCGGGCCCTGATGACCGCCTGGATGGAGAGCATGCACGGGCACTTCGAGCCCGCCGAGAAGCTCTGACGAGGGGCTAGGGGAGGGCGACGATGTAGGCGATCCAGGCCGGGTCGTCGATGGCTCGCTCGCGCCGCGTGAAGACGTTGTTGCCCTCGCCGGTCTTGCTGTCGGTGTTCTCCCAGTAGACCTCGACCCGGCGGAAGCCGACGTCGATCAGAAGGTCGCGGATCTCCGGCAGGGTCCAGAGGCGCCAGTCGTAGGCGAAGGCGCGCCGGATGCGGCTGCCGTCCTTGAACTCGAAGTGGATGTAGTTCAGGACGGAGTGGGTGATGGGGTCGAAGAGGTGCTGGTCCCAGACGTAGGTGAAACGCCCCACCGGCCGCTCTTCCTCGCTGGTTCGCTGAGAGTCCGCGCCGCCGTAGGCGTCGAGCATCAGCATCCCGTCGTCCTTGAGCGTCGCGCGCGCCGTCTCGAGGTAGTACCGCAGCTCGCTTCGCGTCTTGAAGAGGAAGTAGGAGAAGTTGAAGGCGACCGTGACGTCTACCTTCTCGTGGCCGATGTCGCGGACATCGCCCTCGATCAGCTTGACGCGCGCCGCCTGTTCCGGCCGCAGCGGCGCGACGTTGTGCTGCCGCCCCCAGGCCAGCGGCTGCGGGTCCAGGTCGATCGCCCAGGCGCGGTTCTTCTCGTGCTGCTCGACCCAGCGGCATGCGAGCAGGGCGGTTCCGCAGAAGTCCTCGCGCAGCAGCCGGGGCGGGCGCCCGGTGTGCTTGCGGAAGACGCGCCGGATGAGATGGATGTCGGCGTCCGGCTCCTGGACGCTCTTCTCGTAGAGGGCGTAGCGATCGGCCCGACGGGCCTCGGAGGCGCGTCGGGCCTTGGGGCTCCTGGGCCTGGACCTTCGGCTCATGGGCTGGGCTGCTTCCGGGGTGGGGACGCGGTTTGCCGATCTCGACCGGGGGAAATCGGATACTCGCGCATCCGCCCCGCGACCTCAACCGCGACGCGCCGCGGGCGAGCACGCGGGTGGGCTGGACACGCCAGCCCACCCGCGCCTCGGTTCGAAGGCCCTCGTAGTTTCCACCGACCGCGCCTCTCGCGCGCCCGTCGGGAGAAGGCCCTCACTCTCTACGCCTCCACCCCTGAAAGCTCGAATGAATCGATTGCGTTCTTGTCGCCGTCGTGACGTGCGACGCGCTGCCCCTTGATGCGCCAACCCCCTCGGGAGTTCAAGAAGAAACTCTCGCGATCGAAGACAAAAATTGGCCGGCCCACTTTCGACGGTGACGGCGCGCGCGAGAGCGCAAACGAGTTTGGACGCGGCTGGGTCGATTCGCCCCCTGACGAAGCGAACTCCGCGTGCATGCTCAGGCGTCGGGGTCGTAGCCCAGGTTGGGTCCGAGCCAGCGTTCGACTTCTCCGCGCGTCGCGCGCTTGCGCGCGGCGTACGCATCGACCTGGTCGCGCCCGATGCGTCCGACGGTGAAGTAGCGCGCTGCCGGATGCGCCAGGTAGAGGCCGCTCACGCTCGCCGGCGGGATCATGGCGCAGCTCTCGGTGAGCGTGATCCCGACGGAGGGAGCGTCGAGCAGCTCGAACAGCGTTCGCTTCTCGGAGTGGTCCGGGCACGCCGGGTAGCCGTAGGCGGGGCGGATGCCGCGGTACTTCTCGGCGATGAGCGCCTCGTTCGTCAGCTGCTCGTCGCCGCCGTAGCCCCAGTCGCGTCGCGCCCGGCGGTGCAGCAGCTCCGCGAACGCCTCCGCCAGGCGGTCGGCCAGGGCCTTGACCATGATCGCGTTGTAGTCGTCGTGCGCCTTCTCGAAGTCGTGCGCCAGCGCCTCCGTCTGGGCTCCCGACGTCACGGCGAAGGCTCCGATGTGGTCCTCGAGGCCGCTCTCGATCGGCGCGACGAAGTCGGCCAGCGAGCGGTTCGGCTTGGCGTCGGCGACCGGCGACTGCTGGCGCAGCATGGGAAAGCGCAGGAGCTCGCGCCGTCGCGAGGCGTCCGCGAACAGCACGATGTCGTCCCCGTCGCTGGCTGCGGGCCAGAAGCCGTAGACGCCGCGCGGGGTCAGGAGCTTCCCTGCGATGATCCGGGCCAGCAGCTCGCGGCCGTGCGTGTACAGCTCGCGCGCCGCCTCGCCGACCCGGGGGTGGTCCAGGATCTTCGGGAACCGGCCCTTGAGCTCCCAGGCCGAGAAGAAGAAGGTCCAGTCGATGTACTCGGCGATCTCCTCCAGCGAGACGTCGTCGACCGTGCGCCGGCCGATGAAGTCGGGCGCGGGCAGGTCCTCCCGCCGCCACTCGATCTTCGGGCGGTTGGCGAGCGCCTCCTCGTAGCGAAGCAGCGGCCGCTTCTCCCGGTTCCCGTACACGAAGCGCAGGCTTTCCTGGCGCGCCCGGTTGGCCTCGTCGAAGGCCGGCCTGCGATCCGGATCCAGCAGGCTCGCCACGACGTTCACCGCGCGCGAGGCGTCGGGGACGTGGACCGTGCTCCGGTGGTACCGGGGCGCGATCTTCACCGCCGTGTGCTGCTTGCTGGTCGTGGCGCCGCCGATCAACAGGGGCGTCTCGATCCCGCGCCGTTCCATCTCGCTTGCGACGTTCACCATCTCGTCGAGGGAGGGTGTGATGAGCCCGGAGAGCCCGATCACGTCGCAGCGGTGCTCGGCGGCCGTCCGCAGGATCTCTTCGCAGGGCACCATCACGCCGAGATCGATGATCTCGTAGTTGTTGCAGGCGAGTACCACTCCCACGATGTTCTTGCCGATGTCGTGGACGTCGCCCTTGACCGTGGCCAGGACGATCTTGCCCTGGGAGCTGCGGCCGCCGGCGCGCTTCTCCGCGTCCATGAACGGCGTGAGGTGGGCGACGGCCCGCTTCATGACACGGGCGCTCTTGACCACCTGAGGCAGGAACATCTTCCCCGCGCCGAAGAGGTCGCCCACGATCTTCATGCCGTCCATGAGCGGGCCTTCGATCACGTGCAGCGGCTTTTCGTACGCGAGTCGCGCCTCCTCGGTGTCCTTCTCGATGAAGTCGACGATGCCCCGGACGAGGGAGTGGCCGAGCCGCGACTCGACGCTCTCCTCGCGCCACGCGAGGTCGACTTCTCGCTGCTTCGACCCGCCCTTGACGGTCTCGGCGAATTCGACCATCCGCTCCGTGGCATCGGCCCGGCGATCGAAGAGGATGTCCTCCACGCGCTCCAGCAGGTCCCTGGGGATCTCCTCGTAGACCCCCAGCTGGCCCGCGTTGACGATGCCCATGTCCATCCCGGCGCGAATGGCGTGGTAGAGGAACGCGGTGTGGATGGCCTCGCGCACGGCGTCGTTGCCGCGGAACGAGAAGGAGAGGTTGCTCACGCCGCCGCTCACCCTGGCGCCGGGGCAGGTCTTCTTGATGATGCGCGTCGCCTCGATGTAGTCGATGGCGTACCGGGCGTGCTCCTCGAGACCCGTCGCGATGGCGAGGATGTTGGGATCGAAGACGATATCCCGCGGGTCGAAGCCGGCCTCCTCGGTGAGGAGTCGGTACGCCCGCTGGCAGATCTCCACCTTGCGCTCGGCCGTATCGGCCTGGCCGGTCTCGTCGAAAGCCATCACGACGACGCCCGCGCCGTAGCGGCGGGCGAGGCGCGCCTTCGCCAGGAAGTCCGCCTCGCCCTCTTTGAGGCTGATCGAATTGACGATGCCCTTGCCCTGGATGCACTTGAGGCCCGCCTCGATCACCGACCACCGGGAGCTGTCCACCATGACCGGGACGCGGGTCACGTCGGGCTCGGTGGCGATCAGGTTGAGAAAGGTCGTCATGGCCCGCTCGGAGTCGAGCATGCCCTCGTCCATGTTCACGTCGATGATGTTGGCGCCGCCGCGCACCTGATCGAGGGCCACCTCGACGGCGGTCGTGTAGTCGGCCTTCCGGATCAGGTTCGCAAAGCGGCGCGAGCCGGTGACGTTCGTCCGCTCGCCGATCATCGTGAAATTCGAGTCCGGGCGGATCGCGTAGACCTCGAGGCCGCTGAAGCGCGCGACGTCAGCCTCGGGCTCGGGGACGCGGCGGGGCGGGAGGCCCTCGACGGCCTCGGCGATGGCGCGGATGTGGGCGTCGGTGGTCCCGCAGCAGCCGCCCACCAGGTTCACGAGCCCGCTGGTCGCAAACTCACGGACCAGATCGCTCGTCGTCGCCGGATCCTCGTCGTAGCCGCCGAAGGCGTTGGGCAGGCCCGCGTTCGGGTAGCAGCTCACCGGGACGGGGGCGATCGCCGCGAGTTCGGCCAGGAAGGGCCTGATCTCGCGCCCCCCGAGCGAGCAGTTGAGGCCGACCGAGAGCGGGTTCGCGTGCGCCACCGAGACCCAGAACGCGTCGATCGTCTGGCCCGAGAGCGTTCGCCCGCTCTTGTCGGTGATGGTCACGGAGATCATGACCGGCAGCGGGGCGCCGGTCTCGTCGAAGACGTCGCTCAAGGCCGCGATGGCGGCCTTGGCGTTGAGCGTGTCGAAGATCGTCTCGATCAGGAGCACGTCCACGCCGCCCTCGACCAGGGCGCGCGCCTGCTCGGCGTAGGCCGCGTGCAGCTCGTCGAAGCTGAGGCTTCGGAAGGCCGGGTCTTCGACGTCGGGAGACAGCGAGAGGGTCTTGTTGGTGGGTCCGATGGCGCCGGCGACGAAGCGGGGCTTGTGCGGCGTCTTCACGGTCCACTCGCGCGCCGCCTCGACGGCGAGCTCGGCAGCGCGCCGGTTCATCTCGGCGACCACCCCTTCGAGGGCGTAATCGGCCTGGGAGATCCGGTTGCTGCTGAAGGTGTTGGTCTCGACGAGGTCCGCCCCTGCCGCGAAGTAGGCGTGGTGGATCTCCCGGACCACGTCGGGACGGGTCAGCACCAGCACCTCGTTGTCGCCCTGGAGGTCGCGGGGGTGGTCTGCGAAGCGCTCGCCGCGGAAGTCGCTCTCCTCGAGGCTCGCCGCCTGGAGCATGGTGCCCATGGCCCCGTCGAGAACGAGGATCCGCTCCGAGAGGAGCTGCTCGAGCCGGGCGCGGCAGTTCGAGTTGGAATCGGGGCTCGTCATGGGGTCGGCTCCGCGGTCCCTATCGCCGCATCGGGCCTCGAAGTGGGGAAGTTTAGGTAAACATCAGCTTATCTCAATACTTCGATCAATACGATCGTGATCGATTCCCCCGGGGGACTTCAGCTCGAGGCCGGGGGTGCTCGTGCTCGACCGGGGTCGGAACTCTCGGTCGCAAGGGACCGACGTGTGCTACGCAACCGCCGACGGGAACATTCCCACGCGCGCCCAGGCCGTGGATCCGTTTGATGACCGAATCAGCCGAAGAACGCCACCGCCGGCCGCGGTGGGACGTTGCCCTGCGCACGTGGATCGAGAATCGCTTCGAGAACTGGGGACACGTCTCGGCTCGGAAGCGCTGGCCGATCATCGGGTCGATGGTGGCGCTGGCGCTGGTGCTGGGGTCGCAGGTCCCGCGTCTCGAGATCGACACCTCGACCGAGTCGTTCCTGCGCGCCGCCGACCCCGCCCGCGTCGTGTACGCGAGCTTCCGCGAGCAGTTCGGCAACGACCAGCGGATCATCATCGCGCTCCGCCCGCCTCGCATCTTCGAACCCGGGTTCATCGCGACGCTTCACGAGCTCCACCGCGCGGTGGAGGACGAAGTCCCCCACGTCGCAGACGTCACCAGCCTGGTCAACGTGCGCGAGACCCGCGGCGAAGGAGACGAGCTGATCGTGCGGGAGCTACTCGAAGGCTGGCCCTTCGAAGCCGACGCGTTGCTCGAGATCCGCAAACGCGCCCTCGCGAACCCGCTCTACCAGAACTACATCTTCTCCGAAGACCAACGCACAACGACCCTGATCATCAAGCTCGAAGCCCATGCCGAGGGACCCGGCTCCGACGACGCACTCAGCGGGTTCGACGAGTCCGACGCAGGCGAGCTGCTCGCCTTGACCGGCGAGCAGGAGACCGAAGCCGCCGACGCACTCGAGACGGTGCTCGACCGCTTCCGGAGCGACGACCTCGAGATCCACCTGGCGGGTGGGCCGATCGCGGCGGCGCGGCTGGCGTCCGAGATGATGGACAACCTGCTGCTCTTCATGTGTCTGTCGCTGATCGCGGTGGGTGTGTTCCTTTTCGCGTTGTTTCGTCGCGCATCCGCCGTATTCCTGCCGCTGGTGGTCGTTTCGCTCTCGATCGCCTCGACCTTCGGGGCCATGGCGCTGCTCGGGATGCGTCTCGCGATCCCGACGCAGATCCTGCCGTCCTTCCTGCTGGCCGTCGGTGTGGGCGGAAGCGTCCACCTGCTGGTGATCTTCTTCCGCGCCTACGACGCCGGCCGGTCGCGCGAAGACGCCCTCGCCCACGCCCTGCACCACTCGGGACTGGCCATCGTCATGACCGCACTCACCACAGCGGGCGGCCTGGCCTCCTTTCTCGCCGCAGACGTACAGCCCGTCGCGGACCTCGGGATCTTCGCGCCGGTCGGCATCGGACTGGGGCTCACCTACTGCATGGTGCTGCTACCGGCCCTGCTCCACACGATTCCGCTCGAGCGCCTCGCTCCGCGCGAAGCCGGGCGGGCCGGCTGGATCGAGCGCGTGCTGTTGTGGACGGGCGACCAGTGCGTCCGGCATCCGAAGACGGTGCTCGCGTGCATGTCCGCCATCCTGCTCTTCGCGATCGTGGGCATCACGCGGCTCACCTTCAGCTATGACCCGATCAGCTGGTTTCCCAGGGACGCTCCGATTCGCATCGCGACCGAGTTCGTGAACGCCGAGCTCGGCGGTTCGGTCTCGCTCGAGGTCATGGTCGACACCGGAGAGGAGAACGGCCTGCACGAGCCGTCACTGCTGAAGCGCCTCGACGAGCTGAGCGATCGCAGCACGCAGGTCGAGAGCGCGGGCCGCGTCAGTGTGGGAAAAGTCACCTCAATCGTCGACGTCGCGAAGGAGATCCACCAGGCCCTGAACGAGAACCGCGCCGACCACTACGCGATCCCGGACAGCCGCGCGCTCGTCGCCCAGGAGCTGCTGCTGTTCGAGAACAGCGGCTCCGACGACCTGGAGCAGCTGGTCGATCCCCAGTTCCAGCGGGCGCGCCTCACGATGAACCTGCCCTACGCCTCGCCGTCGCTCTACCAGCCGTTCATCACCCGCGTGGAGGCCCTCGCTCGCGAGACCCTCGGCGACGACGTCGAAATCACGATGACGGGCTTCGTCAGCCTGATGACGCGATCGTTGAGAGCGATCGAGACCAGTCTCCAGCGTAGCTACCTGATTGCCCTCGCGATCATCACGCCGCTGATGTTCCTGGTGCTCGGAACGCTCCGAACCGGCCTGGCCGCGATGGTGCCCAACCTGGCGCCGATCATCCTGACGCTCGGGCTGATGGGCTGGCTCGGAATCGCGCTCGACAGCTTCACCATGCTGATCGGGAGCATCGCGATCGGCCTGGCGGTGGACGATACGATCCACTTCATGCACGTGTTTCGGAAATACTACGAGGAGCTGCGCGACACGCCGTCGGCCGTTCGCGAGACCCTTCGCACCACCGGACACGCGCTGCTCGTGACGTCCATCGTGTTGTCGCTCTCGTTCTTCATCTACGCGTTTGCGAGCCTGGCCAACGTTGTCAAATTCGGCCTGTTGACGGGAGTCACCATCATCTTCGCCTTCGTCGCCGACATCAGCCTGTCGCCCACGCTGCTTGCCCTCAGCACCCACGGCGACCGTGTGGCGGCCCGGCGCTCCGAACGGCGCCGCGCCGACCGGCGCGCCCGCTCCAGGCGAAGAGAGCAGCTGCGCGCCGGGCGACGCCACCGCGCCGATCCCCCGAAGCGATCCGCGTAGACGTCGTTCGACACTCGCCTCCACCGTCAGGGGCTCGCATCGAGGAGGCCCCTCCCGCGCAGCGGGAAGCCCAGGACCCGCTCGAGCTCGGCGAGCGCCTCCTCCGGCTCGTCCACCTTGATCGTGGTCATCCCCAGCTCGCGGGCCGTCTTGAGATTGCGGCCGATGTCGTCCAGGAAGACCGCGCAGGTCGGATCGACCCCGATCGTCGAGCAGGTGTGCCGGTAGATGCGCGGGTCGGGCTTGCGCAGACCCAGGGCGCTGGACTCGATGAAGGCGTCGAAGTGCGGTTGGAGCGGCCGGGTGCCGTCGCCCTCGCCGACCCAGTTGTTGGTGAGCGCGGCGGCCTTGAGGCCGCGCGAGCGGATCGCGGCCACGGCCGCGAGCATGGCCGGCCGCGGCTGGGCGGCCTCCGCGACGCGCTCCATCAGGACGCGGGCCGAGATCGTCGCGCCGGCCGCCTCGCAGTCGCGCTCGAAGGCGGCGTAGAACGCCTCCAGCTCGAGCTCGCCGCACTCCAGCCGCGACCACGCGCCGCCGGGGCCGGTCTCCACCACGACGCGGTTGATGAAGCCGGTCGGGATCCGGCGGTCTCGCTCGTAGCGGGCGATCGCGTGCAGCGGCGAGCCGAGGACCACGCCGCCCAGATCGAAGATGACGGCCTCGTAGCTCACGCTCGCGGCGTGTCGCGCGTCCCGCTAGGAGACGTCGCGGGGCGCCGTGACGGCCGTCTGGCCGAAGAGGATCGACTTCGCCTTCTCGTCCATCTTCGCGCCGCGCACCTCCTTGAGCACGTCGAAGCCCCGCTGCACGCCGGGTCGCGTCTTCATCGTCTCGTACCAGCGGTTCACGTTCGGGAAGTCCGCCAGCTTCTGGCCCTGCCGCTCGTGGGGGACGATCCACGGCCAGCAGGCCATGTCCGCGATCGAGTAGTCCCCGCAGATGTACTCGCGTCCCTTCAGGCGCTTGTCGAGCACCCCGTAGAGGCGGCCGGTCTCGTTGGTGTAGCGATCGACCGCGTACTGGAGGTTGTCGGCCGCGTAGACCCGGAAGTGGTGGTTCTGTCCCAGCATGGGACCCAGGCCGCCTATCTGCCACATGAGCCACTCGGTGACCTCGACGCGGCCGCGCAGGTCGCGCGGCAGGAAGCGGCCGGTCTTTTCGGCCAGATACAGCAGGATCGCCCCGCTCTCGAAAACCGGGATCGGCTCGCCGCCACCCTCGGGCTCGTGATCGACGATGGCCGGCATGCGGTTGTTCGGGCTGATCGCGAGGAATCCCGGCTCGAACTGCTCCCCGCGCCCGATGTTGACCGGGACCGTCCGGTACGGGAGCTCCATCTCCTCGAGCGCAATGCTGATCTTCCAGCCGTTGGGCGTGGGCCAGTAGTAGAGATCGATCATCCGGTCCTCCGTCGTCGGATGCGATTGTCGGCCAAGCGACTCGCCGCGTCCAGAATCCCCTTTGCGCGGGCTACAATGCGCCTTCTCGCCGGCGGCGTCCGGCAGAGGGGGAGGCCCATGCGTTTCAGGATCGCCGGCGCGAGCGCCGCGCTGCTTCCGGGTTCGAAGCTCGCCGTCCCGGGCCTGCGTTTCGCGGCCGCCGTGCTGACGCTGGCGGCGGCGTCGGCTGCGGGCGCCGACGAGGCGGACGAGGCTCGCAACCGCGTGAGCTTCGAGGTCGAGCGCTCCCGGGACGTGGTGAACGACTGGATCCAGGCCGTCGTTGGCGTGACCGAGGAGGATCCGGATCCGGCGGCGCTCGCCGACCGCGTCAACCGCACGATGGCCTGGGCCCTCGAGAAGGCGCGGGGACGGTCCGGCGTGGCGGCCCGGAGCGGCGGCTACCGCACCGTCCCCATCGATCGCAAGGGACGGCTGCGCCACTGGCGGGCGACCCAGGACCTGGTGCTCGAGGGCAGCGACACCAGCGCGGTGAGCGGCCTCGTCGGCGAGCTCCAGAGCCGTCTCGAGCTGCACTCGGTCGTCTTCAGCGTCTCGCCGGAGCGGCGCCGCCGCGCCGAGGACGTGCTGATCGTGGAGGCACTGGGCGCCTTCAAGGCCCGCGCGCAGATCGTGCGCGAGGAGCTGGGGGCCTCGGGCTACGAGCTCGTCGCTCTGTCGATCCGGACCCCGGGTCAGCCCGGACGCCCGATGCGCACGATGGCGATGGCGGCCGAGGCGGACGTGGCGCCGCCCGCGCTCGAGGGCGGGAGCAGTCGGCTGGTCGTGAACGTGAACGGAACGATCGAGCTCGAATGAGCGCCGCCGACGGGAGCGAGACGCCCGGCGTCGACGCCCCCCGCGTCTCGCGCTTCCTGCTCGAGCGGCTGCCCGGGGCGGAGGCGCCGCTCGCCTACGAGCTGATCGCCGGGGGGCGCTCGAACCTCACCTATCGCGTGCGGAGCGGTGAGGCGAGCTGGGTGCTGCGCCGTCCACCGCTGGGCTTCGTGCTGCCCACGGCGCACGACATGGCGCGCGAGTTCCGCGTGCTCTCCGCCCTTGCCGACACCCGCGTGCCCGTCCCGCGACCGATCGCGCTTTGCGAGGACGCGGAGGTCAACGGCGCGCCCTTCTACGTGATGGAGTACGCGCCCGGGGTGGTGGTCGAGGAACGCCTGCCCGAGGGCTTCGCCCGCTCGTCCGAGGAGCGGCGGGCGCTGAGCGTCGCCCTGGTCGACACGCTGGTGCGGCTCCACGCCGTGGACTTCGAGGCGATCGGCCTCGGCGACTTCGGTCGCCCGCAGGGCTACCTCGAACGCCAGGTCCGGCGCTGGTCGCAGCAGTGGGATCGCTCCGCGACGGAGGATCTGCCGGCCATCGAGGAGCTCATCCGGCGCCTGAAGCGGGCGCTGCCGGCGGCGGGGGATGCCAGCCTCGTGCACGGGGACTACCGGCTGGGCAACCTGGCGCTCGACCCGCGCGACCCGGGTCGCGTGATCGCGATCTTCGACTGGGAGATGGCGACGCTGGGAGACCCGCTGGCCGACCTCGGCTACACGCTGATGTACTGGGGCGAGGAGGGCGAGCCCGAACGGGGCGAGTGCCCCGTTCCCCACGCGGCCGTCACGGCGCGCCCGGGCTTCTTGACGCGCGCGGATCTCGTCGAGGAGTACGCGCGCCGCAGCGGTCGCGACGTCGGCGCGATCGACTTCTACTGCGTGCTGGCGCTCTACAAGGGCGCGGTGATCGCCGAGGGAATCTACGCGCGCTTCCTCCAGGGCAAGACGCTGGGGCCGGGCTTCGCGGGCATGACGCGCCAGGCCGGCGCCCTGGCGGAGCGGGCGCTCGCGATCGCCGACGCCTCGCCGTTGCGCGCGCTGCGCGGCTAGGGGGCGGCTGGGGACGCGCCAGGTCCCGCACCGAATGGCTCGGCCATCCCTGTGGAGCTTCGTTCGCCTTCGGCTCACTGCGCGGCGGCTTCGCCGCCTTGCGAAATCCATGATGGCCTGCGCTTGATTTCGCTGCGGGACCTGGCGCGTCCCCAGCTCCTGGTTCTTGGGCGGTGTGTCTTGCCTTGCGTGGATCGAGGGCGGCCTGCGCCTTATTTCGCTGCAGGACTTGCCTCGTCCCCGGGCCTTCGGTGTACGGACGGGCAGCGCTTGATTTCGCTGCGGGGCTCGGCGCGTCCCCAGCCCCGGTTCTTTGCGCTGAGGCTATTCGGGGTCTTGGAACGTCGGCGGTCGCTTCTCGAGGTTTGCCCGCACCGCCTCGGCCTGGTTCGGTTGCCCGATGAGCGAGCGCTGGAGCTTGGCCTCGAGCGCCAGCCCGTCTTCGAGGCTCACGAGCCCCGAGGCGTCGAGCAGCTGCTTGCCGGCGCGGATCGCGTCGGGCGACTTGGCCGCGATCTCGCGCGCGAGCTCCAGCGCGGCTTCGCGCGGCGCCTCGCTCACGCGGGTGGCCAGGCCCAGTTCGACGGCCTCGCTTCCCGAGACGATCCGACCCGTGTAGGTGAGCTCCTTGGCGACGTCGAGCCGCACCAGACGTCGCAGGGTCTGGGTGCCGGTCATGTCGGGCACGAGGCCCCACTTGATCTCCAGCACCGACAGGCGCGCGTCCGGCATGACGAAGCGGATGTCGGCGGCCAGGGCGATCTGAAGCCCGCCGCCGAAGGTCGCGCCGTGGAGGGCGGCGATCACCGGGACCGGAAGCTCCGCCCACACCCAGGCCGCGCGCTGCGCGAAGGTCGCGGGGCTGTCGTCGCTCCGCTCGAGCAGCTTAGGACCGCCGGCACCGCGTTCGGCGAGCGCAGGGAAGCTCGAGACGTCGAGCCCCGCGCAGAACGCCCGTCCCTCGCCGGAGAGGACCACGGCGCGGACGGAGGGATCGGTGGCGAGGGAGCGGCCGGTCTCGATCAGGGCCTCGAACATGTGGAGGTCGAGGGCGTTGAGCTTGTCGGCGCGATTCAGGCGAGCGTCGGCGACGCCGGCCTGGATGGAGACGGTGACGCGATCGGACATCGGACCTCCTCGGCCCGCCGGGCGGAAGCGCGAATTCTAACGCGCTGGCCCCCGCCCGCCGAGGCGCGCCAGAGGGACGTGACGGAAGCTGGGGAGGGCGCGAAACTCTCCGGATGGAAGCGCCTTCCCGACAGCGGAGGAGCGTCGCTGTGGCCGCGGTCCTGGCGCTGGTCGCACTCGGCTGCCCGGCCGGGGAAGCTCCGCGCCCGGGCGTCGTCGTGGTGCTGATCGATCAGCTCCGGAAGGACGCGGCGGACCGGTACCTCACGCAGGTGAACGCGCTGGCCGAGCGCGGGGTCGTGTTCGAGGAGATGCGCTCGGCGGCTCCGTGGACCTACCCGTCCGTGATCAGCCTGCTCTCGGGTCTGTATCCGCAGCAGCACGGGGCCGACGGTCACCCCACCGATACCCGCCTCGCGCACTTCGACCCGGAGGTCCCCCTGGTCCAGAAGCGACTGAAGGCGGCCGGGTACGCGACCGCCGCCTTCGTGACCAACCCCTTCCTGCTGGACTGGAACGCCTTCCACCTGGGCTTCGACACCTTCGACCCGCACTTCATCCGGAGCCAGGGGGACCGGCGCTACGCAGCGTCTGTTTTCGCCATGTCGTCGATGTTCGCCGACTCGGTCAATCTCGCGGTCCGGGCCCATTTCGAAGCCCGGCCGCTCGCGGCGCCCGAGTTCACCTACATCCACTACATCGACGTCCACGGCCCCTGGAAGTCCGCACCGTTTGCCCCCAATTACGAGAACGCGGTCCGCTACATCGACGGGAAGGTCGTCGAGCTCTACACGTTGTTCCGCGACCGCTACGACGGGGATCTCCTGTTCTTCGTCACGTCGGACCACGGGCGCGCGCTCGACGACGACCTCGACGTGGGTTACGGGCCCGAGTGGCGCAAGCAGAAGGCCAGCGTCCACGACTTCAACCTGCGGATCCCCTTCGCGATCCTGCCCGGCAAGCGGGTCCCGCAGGCGCGCCGCATCGCCGGCCCCAGCAGCAACGTGGACTTCGTGCCGACGCTGCTCGACTGGCTCGACCTGCCGGTGGACCCGCCGGGGCCGGGAATCAGCCTGCTACCGGCGATTCTCGACGGCGAGGCACTGCCGCCGGAGCGTCCCATCTATGCCAGGCACTCGGCGTTCGGCGACTCCAACGACGGCGTCGTGCACGGCGATCGGAAGCTCGTCCGTTTCTTCGACGTGGCGACGGGGAAGGTCGTCGTGCGGCATGTGTTCGACCTGGTGAAGGATCCTCGGGAGACCCGATCGGTGACCGGCGACTTCCCGGACGCGGACGCCGAGGTCGAGGCGCTCGCGGGCACCCAGGGCGTCGCCTACGAGGGCGTCTTTCGCGACGCGTCGCCGGAGGTCGAGGAGCAGCTGCGCGCGCTCGGCTATCTGCGCGACGACCCCTGATCTCCGGCCTGCGTCGAGAGCGTCGCTACGCGTGCAGGACCGGGCCGGTGGGCGGCGGCGGCACGACGGCGGCGCCTTTGCGGCCGCGCTCGGGGGAGTCGCCGGCGCGCCGCAGGAACACCGTGAAGGTCGTGCGGTGGCCGGGCTCGACCTCGACGGAGAGATCGCCTCCGGCGCGCTGGAGGATGCGGTAGACCATCGGCATGGAGAGCGGCGCGGTAGCGGCGTTGCGGGGGACGCCGTCGGCGGACGGCTCGAAGACCCGGGCGAGCGAATCGGCGTCGATTCCGTTTCCGGTGTCGCTCACGGAGAGGGTCACGTAGCGGTCGGGCTCCACGGCGGGCAGGACGCCGGGCTCGCAGGCGGCGATCTCGAGGTTCGCGGTCCGCAGGGTGAGGCGGCCGCCGCCGGGCATCGCTTCCAGCGCGTTGGCCACCAGGCTGCGAACCACCTGCTCCAGCGGCACGCCCGGCGCCCTCGCCACCTCGAGGTCCTCCGCCAGCTCCACCTCCAGCCGGACCTTGGCGCCGGCAAGGCGCTGAAGCCTCGCCTCGAGGCGGCGCAGCACCCTGTTGGCGTCGAGGCCGCGCGGCGGCACCGACCTGCGCGGGCGGCTCGGCTCGTGCCGTTCGACGGCGGGCTCCGCGACCGCCCGCGGCTTCGCGCGGCGCTCGATCTCGGAGGCCGACCACCGGGCCATGAGCTCGAGCAGGTCCTTTTCGGTCGCCGTGAAACGCTCCTTCCGGGGCACCGCGCTCGCGAAGCACAGCACCCCGTACACCTCGCCGTGCATGGGGATCGCCGTACCGAGGTAGGCCTCGAAGCCGAACGCGGCGCGCGCGGGGTCCTCGGCCCAGCTCGAGTCGCGAATGCGGGGGATGGCGACCGGCCGGTCCGACGTGACGACGTTCCGGCAGAAGGTCTCGCCGAGCGCGAAGGCCGTGCCCGCAGCGAACGGGTAGCTCTCGCCCGCGCGAATGGCGACGATCTCGCTGCGGCCTTCGCTCACGCGCGAGATCAGGCCGACCTCCAGGTCGAGGTAGCCGCATCCGATCTCGAGCAGCCCCCGGAGCTTTCCGTCCAGGTCGCACTTCGCTTCGACGGCGAGCTCACCCAGGGCCCGCACCGCCTCCATGCTGTCCCAGTGCAGCGCCTCCATCCGGTCGCGCTCGGCGCCGATGTCGGCGACGGCGCCGAGAACGAACAATCCGAGCGCGCAGGCGAGAAGGCCCGCGATCGCCGCGGCCGTCGGCAGGTCGGACGCAAGGGGGTTGCCCCACTGAGAGTGAAGCGCGACGGTCTGGCCGACGGCGATCAGCGCGAAGAGCGCCGTCAACAGCCCGAAGCGCACCTCTCCGCTGCGCGCGAGCAGGAGCACGGACCATCCCACCGCCACCAGGGCGAGCACGAGCGAGATGAGAAGCACGGCACTCAATGGGGCTCTCCATTCGGTCGCGCCGTTCCGAGCTTCAACTGTTGGGGGGGTCGATGGGGCGGAAGCCTAGCGGATCCGAGACCGGTCCGGTAAGCGACGCCGCCCGGAGCGGACCCCTGCGATACCGACGCGTCGTCGGCCTCGGGTTGTGTGTCGTGGATCACCTCTACGTCGTCGAGCGACTGCACTGGACGGAGACGAGACTTCGTTACACCGAACACTGTGTGTCGAGCGGCGGCATGACGGGCACGGCCCTCGCGCAGGCGGCCCGCCTCGGATGCGACGCCCACGTGCTCTCCGCGGTGGGCGACGACGACGGGGGGCGCCTGGTCAGCCGGTCGCTGCGCGCCGCCGGCGTGAAGACGGGGCGGCTCGTCCGGTCCCGCGACCTGCCCACGACGATCGCCGTCGTGCTCGTCGCGCGGCGCGGCGGCGGGCGGCGCTTCCTCGTCCCCGACCGCCGCGCCCTCGAGCGCCGGGCGCCGGACTTCGACCTGAAGCTCATCGACGCCCGGACGCTGCTGCTCGTGGACGGGCACTTCCCCGCCCAGGCCCTGCGCGCGGTCGAGCGCGCGCGCGCGATGGGCGGCGCCGTCGTGGGTGATTTCGCGCGCCTCGGCCCGGAGATCCGCGCGCTGCTCCCCTTCGTCGACTATCCCGTCGTGCCGCTCGAGTTTGCGGAGGCCTACGGCGCCGGCGACCCGCGCCGCGCACTGCACCGGCTCCGAGAGCGCTACGGCGGGACGCCCGTGGTCACCCAGGGCGCTCGCGGCGGCCTCTACTGGCACGAGGGCCGCATCCGCCGGTTTCGAGTCCACCGCGTGAAGGTCCGGGACACCACCGGGGCGGGCGACGTGTTTCACGGCGCGCTCGCCGCCGGGCTGTGCGCGGGTCGGGACCTGCCCGCTGCCCTCGATCTGGCCGCCCGCGCCGCCGCGCTCAACTGCACCGCCCTCGGCGCCACCGGCCGCCTCATGACCCGCGAAGAAATGGGCTAGAGCGACTGGACCCGCCGAGACCCGCTCAGCAGGGAAAAGCGCACGCGACGCTGAGACGAAGCGCCCGGTCCCGAGAGCGATCCCGCAGCGAAATCAAGCGCAGGCCGCCCTGGATCTCCGCAGGCACAACGGCTCAAACCGGGTGATTTTCGCCCGGGGCAGCACGTAGCCGGTTGGCGGCCGAGCCATTCGCGGAGGGATCGCTCTCGGGACCGGGCGCGCTCCCCGCTAGGGCACCCGAGTCTGCATGCGGTCGATCGCGTGGACCGGCGCCGCGTCCCCCTTCATCAGGTGCGCGATTGCCGCGTACACCAGCTGCTGCTGCTGGACGCGGGAGCGGCCCGCGAAGGCGTCGCTGGTCACGCGGATCTCGAAGTGTCCCGGACTGCTCGCCGTCACCTCGACCTCCGCCCCGTCGATCGCGC
>Ga0224512_10002373_pt1 | contig 17327 bp, 10 predicted proteins | sample SF_May12_sed_USG_4_FD_169103 | JGI IMG/M metagenome (GOLD analysis project Ga0224512, IMG submission 169103) | Sediment microbial communities from San Francisco Bay, California, United States - SF_May12_sed_USGS_13 | ecosystem: Environmental > Aquatic > Marine > Sediment | place: USA...
GAAACGGCAAGGGCTGTGGTTTTCAGAGCGACCGGTGCACCGGTTGTCGCCTGTTGACGACCCCGCGCCGCACACACGTGTCGTCGGTGGATGCCGTCATCTCCGTCAGTCGTTCGCTGCTCGACACCTACCGTCTTCACGGCCTGTTCGAGGACGTACCGGCCACCGTCATCTACAACGCGCTGCAACCGGCGTTCCGCATCCGGGACCGCACAGGCGAACGCGGTGATGATCATGTCTTCACATTCGGTTACCTCGGGCGCGTCGAGCGCTCCAAGGGAATCGAGACTTTGCTGGATGCCGCGGTGAGACTCGAGGCACAGGGGAGCCGATTTCGCCTACGCGTCGCCGGCCGCGTCGACCCAACCTATCTCGAAGTGCTGCGAGGGCGCTGGCCGCTCGACAATGTCGATTACGTCGGTTTTGTCGACGCCGCCGAATTCCTCGGTGGTGTCGACACGCTCGTTTTTCCATCGGAGTGGCTCGAAGCGCTGGGCAATGGCGTCTTCGAGGCCTTCTCGCAGGGCGTGCCCGTTATCGGTTCCGCTGTCGGTGGCATACCGGAATCCATCGACGATGGCGTGACGGGCTTTATCTATGCAGCCGGCAACGCGGACGAACTCTCACGCCGCATGGCCAGACTGCTCGACGATCCGGATCTGCGCACGAGCCTGGGCAACGCAGCGTTGGCCAAGGCGCAGGAGTACCTCGCACCGCGACGTGCCGCCGAGTACACCGAATTCCTCGAGCGCATCCTCGCAGGGCGGCACGAGGTCCTGGCGAGTTGACCGGGTTCGTGACAGGTGGAGCGGGCCACAGGCTGCTGATGCGCGAGCGGTTTGTCTTGTTCGCCGGTTTCGCCTTCATCACGGTGACGTTGCTCGCCGGACCGCTGCGCATGTATCTGTCGCTCGCCGGCCTGCTGCCACTTATTTATATACCGAACCTGCTGTTGGCTCTCGCGATCTTCTGGCAGGTCGTCGCGGAAGTGCGGGAGCGGGGATTCACGGCGACAAGACTGGTCGCGCTCGTCATTCCCTGTTATGCCCTTGGTCTGGCATTACAGTTCGTTTCCCCTGTCCAGGCCGCGATGGGATTCTATGTGTTGTTGCCGTTCCTGTATGGCATCGCCTGCGGCCGCGTGCTGCTCGAATACTGGTGCACCGTCGGCCGCGTCCTCCCGCTTTTCTGGCTGCTGGTCGTTGCGGGCGTGCTCGCCAACCTGGCAGTCGATTACCCCTGGGAGGGCTTCGGCTACCGTCTTGGGAGCCTCGAGGTCGAAGGCTCGAGACAGTGGTACGCCGCCGGGGGCGGTAAACGGCTCGCTGGCTTCGCGCGCGCGTCGTTCGACGCCGCCGTGCAAATTCAGTTCACCGGTATCCTGCTCGCGCTTCAGACGCGCAGCATGACGCTGCGCCTGCTCGTCTGGTCGCTGACGATCGCTGCCATCCTGCCGACGAACAGCAAGGGAGTGCTGCTTGCCGTCGCCGTTGTCACGCCGGTTCTTCTGCTGCGCCACGCACTGCCGGAACGGCCGCTGCGCGCGTTGCCGGCGCTTTTCGGCACCATCAGCATCGCGCTGCCCGTCACAACGCTATTGTTCGTTTTCGATTCACCGCTTCGGGATCCGACGCTGGCGAACGCGACCCACTCTTTTTTCGACCGACTGAACTACATGTGGCCCGAAGCCTGGGCGCTGCTCGGTGAACACGGAAATTGGCTGCTTGGTCGCGGCGTCGGCGGCATCGGTACCGCGCAGACGTACTTCGAACCGGCGCTGTTCAATGCCGGCGACAATCTCTTCATGTACTGGTTCGTCATCTTCGGCTGGGCGGCGCTGCCCGGATTCGTGCTGTTGCTACTGAGAAGCCTGCGCCTGCGGCCGCACCAGACGGTGGCCGACATGCAGTTCTATTGTCTGCTGCTCGCCACGCTCGTTTACGGGGTGATGACGAACATCGTCGAGAATGCCGTATCAGCGGTAGTTTGCGGCCTGCTGGTTCGCTGGTTGAGCGCCCGGCCGCGACCCGCACCCCGATTCCTGCCGTCGCGCGCGGCGGTTGTCTCCGTCCAGCCCGTTTCGAGCTGAGGGGTTCACGATGTCCGCTGGTACCGAAAAAAACGCGACAACCATTTGGGTCAACGCACGTTTTCTCGACCGGCCGGTCACGGGCGTGGACCGAGTGGCGAGAGAGTTACTGGGTGTTCTCGCAGAGCGTTATCTCGACGGGCAGGGCTGCTGGTACGCCGGCGGTCGGCGATTGTGCCTGCGCCTGATCGCGCCGGGCGGCTCCGACACACCATCGCCCTGGCACAATCTTCGCCTCGTCAGGGTCGGCGTCTTTCGCGGTCACGCGTGGGAGCAGTTCGACCTTCCGCGGCTGACACGCGGCGAGTACCTGGTTAGCCTCTGCAATACCGGGCCGATGTTGAAACGCTTGCACATCCTGTTCTTGCACGATGCGCAGCCCTTTGTGATACCAGAGAATTTTTCACCGGCGTTCCGATGCTGGTATCGGATCCTGTTCCGCGTTGCTGGCCGACTGTCACGACGCATACTGGTGAATTCTCGCTTCACGCGTCAGGAGCTGCACCACCATGCTGGCGTTCCCTGTCACAAAATGGTGCTGTGCTATCCCGGCAGTGACCACGTGCGGCATAACGAAGGCGATGCGGATCCGCTCTCGCATCTGGAGCTGCCGGACCAGCCTTTCCTGCTTGCGGTCGCAAGCGCCAACCCGAACAAGAACTTCGCGCTTATCATCAGGGCACTTGGAACACTTGGCAGTAAGGCCCCGCATTGCGTGATCGTGGGCCGCACGAACCAGCGACATTTCGGCGAAGTTTCGCTCGACAGCGAACACGTCACCCACCTCGGTTACGTGAGTGATGCGGAGCTGCTCGCACTTTACCGGCGTGCTCTCTGCCTGGTGTTTCCATCGATTTATGAAGGATTCGGTCTGCCGCCACTCGAGGCCATGGCGGCCGGCTGTCCGGTGGTCGCCTCGCGCACGAGCGCCATGCCGGAAATATCGGGAACGGCCGCAGAATACTGCGACCCGGGTGATCATCGGACGCTGGCGCGCGCCATTCTCAGCGTGGTCGAGTCCCCCGCGCGCCGCCGGGAGATGATCCAGCAAGGCATCCGACGCGCGAGGAACTTCTCGTGGGATGACAGCGGCCGACTACTGCTCGAACTCATTGCCGATACGGCGTGAATCGGTTCGAATCTTGCCCCGCTGCCAAAATGAAAAAAGCCGGCCCCATAGGGACCGGCTTTTTCATTCTTGATAACGGGTGAGATTTGAAAGCACGGGGGGAATGGGTTCAGCCAAGGTGCCCCGACGCACAGCTTCGGCAAAGGCGCCAGGACGGCGCGAAGTGCCCAATTCTGCCCCCGCTACAAGGAAAACAAAAACCCGTCATTGCGCCGGTTATCTTGTTGTCCGCGGACCACGCGTTCGACATCTGCAATAATGCCGCGATAATATTCCTGTCTTTCAACAAGACCCGCCCGCCTCGATTCATGGCAATATAGGCATCCCACCTGACGGAACATCGGCATGGGTATTGTCGAAGGCATGATTAGCGGTTTCCAGCAGGCGATCGGCCTGTCTGTGTTTCCCTACCTGTTCGGCGGCGCGATTTTCGGGCTTGTCATCGGCATCATCCCCGGCCTCAGCGGGCATTTCGCGATGGCCATGATCATTCCGTTCCTCTACACGATGGAAGCGAATGCGGGTATCGCCTTCGTCATCGGCGCGCATTCAACCGTCTCGCAGGGCGGTGGCCTGACCGCCATCCTGTTCAGCACACCCGGCACCGGCCAAAACGCTGCGACGCTCTTCGACGGGCCGCCGATGCGCAACCAGGGCCTCGGTGGCGTTGCCGTCGGCGCGGCGATGACTGCCTGTTTTCTCGGCGCGACCTTCGGCGCCGTCGTGCTCGCGCTGCTGATGCCGGTTCTGCAGAAAGTCGTCCTGCTCTTCGGCCCGGCGGAAATCTTCGTGCTCACATTGCTGGCCCTGACATTCGTAGCGGTGCTCGGCAAGGAAGACATCGTCAAGGGACTCATCGCGGCACTCGCCGGCCTGTTGCTTGCCATGGTCGGCCTCGACAACGTCACCAATCAGGAGCGCTTGACGTTCGGAATACTCGAGCTGCGGGATGGTCTGCGCCTCGTGCCCGTGATCCTCGGCCTATTCGCCGTTGCCGAGATGTTCGAGCTCTGGGTCAAAGGCGGCTCGCTGACGGACGCGCGCACCCCCGTTCTGTCCGCGAAAGAGACGCAAAAGCAGATCTTCCGCGGGGTGGTCGAAGCGTTCCGGCACTGGACGCTCGTCATCCGTTGCAGTGCGATCGGCACGGCGATTGGACTGATCCCGGGCCTCGGCAGCGCGCCGGCTTCCTTCGTTGCCTATGCTCATGCGAAGCAGACGTCGAAGCATCCGGAGCGCTTCGGCAAGGGCGACATCGAGGGCGTCATCGCGCCCGAAGCCGCAAACGACGCGGTCGAAGGCGGCGCCCTGGCGTCGACGGTGGCGTTCGGCTTGCCGGGCAGCTCGTCGATGGCAATCCTGCTCGGCGCCCTGTTCATCCTCGGCCAGGAGACCGGCCCGAAGATGGTCACGGAACACGTGGATGTGATTTTCGTCATGATCTTCACAATCATCATCGGCAACCTCATCGGCATGCTCGGCGGCATGTTTCTCGTCAATCCGCTGGCGCGGCTGAGCGGCCTGCGCGGGACTGTGCTCGTCCCGGTACTCATAACGATCGTCTTTACGGGCGCATACGCGTTCGAGCGATCCTGGTTCGACATCGGCGTGGCGCTGGTCTTCGGAATCGTCGGCTATCTTATGAAAGAACTGGATTACTCGCGCGCCGCGCTTCTGATCGGTTTCGTGCTGGGATCCGAGGCGGAGAAAAATCTCTACCTTGCGCTGCAGCTGTCCGGACCGTATTTCATCTTCGATCCGATTCCGCTGACGCTGGCGATCATCACGATCGCTTTTCTCGCCTACAATATTCGCGGCATAGTCACGCACGGCAGATCGGTGAGGGGCCGGTTCCCCTGACCGTTCGCCGGAGCGGGCTTGTAACATCCGCGACCGACTACGCGAGAGACACTGCGAGCCCCGTGGTCGCAGAATCCTGCGTCAGTGGAAAGCGGGGGAATCGGGGTCAGACCCCGATTTCTTTTAATTCTTGTTTGCCTGCAAAGTGATTTCTTCGTCATCGAATTTGCACGCGTCTTGCCCCTCGTGCTGACGACCGGTTTGATCGGTGCCATTAGCGTGTTCGCGGGCCGGCTTAACTCAGGCAGCGATGTTCTGAAGCGCCCTGTCCAGCCCCGAAAGTACGGCACAGTGCTCTATTGCGGCTCTTTCGAATTGGGCAATCAGCTGCTCCGGTTCATTGTGCCTTGCGCTCGCAATCATGTCGTCACACAGTGTGGCTAGCAGAGTCGCACCCAGCTGGCTGCTACCGCCCTTCAGCGAATGGGCTAACTGCTCGACCCGCCGTACGTCGTGATCTGCGACCGCCGATCTGAGGCGCAGCATCAGCTTGCTGGAACTTGCACAATAGGAGACCACGATTTCGCGCAGAATGATTGCGCCGGATGACGGGTCGAGCTGGCGGATCTCGTTCAGCGCATCCGGGTCGATGCTCCCCAACGCTACGGAATCTCGCAGCTCGCTAAATCCATCGGAATCAACGGCCAGTGACTCACGATCTTCAGCTTCCTCATCGGTCAGCCATCGATTCAGAACGAGCCGCATTTCCTCTTGCGTAACCGGTTTCGTCACGTAGTCATCCATCCCGTGATCCAGACATTTCTGTCGATTGCTCTCCAGGAAATCGGCGGTTAGCGCTACGATCGGTATTCGTTTCAATTCTGACGATTGTTCTTCACGCGCTCGAATCTCTTTCGCCGTGTCGTAACCGTTTCGCACCGGCATATGACAGTCCAACAAAATCAGGTCGAACTCATTGCACGCCATTGCCTGCAGTGCCTCGTCGCCATCATTCGCTATTTCCGACTCATAACCCAGGCTCTCCAGCATTGCCTGGGTGACTTGCTGATTAACGTCATTGTCCTCGACAATCAGAATCCGTATTTTTGCCTTCGGCCTGAATTCAGCAACTGCCGCGGACGTAATTCGGGAAGGGCCTGCTTCAACATCGCCATATTCGCCGGTTGTCGACGAATCGATCCCCGTATTCGCACTGAGTATCGAATCCAGCTGCTGTTTCGTAAACGGCTTGCTCAGATAGTCGCTCATGCCTGCAGCGAGGCACCGCTCGCGGTCACCCTGTAATGCGTGAGCAGTCAGGGCAATGATAGGGATTTGATTTCGGCCGAGCTGTTTTTCCAGGTCGCGAATTTCTTGCGTCGCCTGAAAACCGTCCATTTCGGGCATTCGACAGTCCATCAGTACGACATCGAACATCTGCTCCTCATACGCGACAACCGCTTCAAGGCCATTTCTGGCGACTCTGGCCTGGTGGCCCAGCGACTCGAGCATTGCCTCGGCTACTGCCAAGTTAACCTCGTTGTCGTCGACCAACAGGACACGCAGGCCGTTACATGCTTCACGAGGCGTGATGCTTTCCACTGCAGATTGCTCTTCCGCATCGTTTGCATCGATTTCTGTCCTACCTAGCAGTGACAGCAGCGTGTCGAACAACCGGGCTCGCCGAATGGGCTTCGCTAGCCAGTCATCCGGTCCGGCCGTGCTCTGCTCGTGATTGATATGCTCACGGGAAATCGAACTCAGCATGGCGATGGGAGTATGCCGGTATTCGTGTTCATTCCGGATTGCCTGTGCAAGCTGTAACCCGTCCATACCGGGCATCGCCATATCCAGCAGCATGACGTCGGGCTGCGCGGACTTCCCGGCTTCATTTCGCAGGAATTCCAGCGCCTCAGCGCCTCCGCTCGCGGTCTCCACCCGCATGCCCCACCCCTCGAGCTGATGCCGCAGAATCTCGCGATTCGTCTGGTTATCGTCCACTACAAATGCTGTTTTTCCGGCAAGCAGGTGTGGTTGCGGATGCGGTGCCGTTACCTGATCCTCTGCCAACCGCACGGTGAACCAGAACGTGGAGCCTTTGCCCATTTCACTGTGCACGCCCATTTCACCGCCCATCAGATCGACCAGCTGTTTGCTGATCGCAAGGCCCAGACCGGTGCCGCCGAATCGGCGCGTATTGGAGCCGTCTTCCTGAACAAACGGCTCGAAAATGTTTACCAGGTTTTCCGGACTGATTCCGATGCCCGTATCTTGAACTTCGAACCGGAAGTTAGTCTTCCCGGCATCATCGGGTGATGCTTTGAACCGCACGACGACCTCACCCTGCTCCGTGAATTTCAGGGCGTTACCAAGCAGGTTCATCAGGATCTGGCGCAGCCTGACCGGATCGCCTTTTACATACACGTTGGTCTCGATCGGAATGACACACGCCAATTCCAGCCCCTTGCGGTGGGCAGATTCCGCCAGAAGATCCAGACACTCTTCCAGCAGATTCTGCAAGTTGAAAGCTGCGATATCCAGCTCGATTTTTCCGGCCTCAATCTTGGAGATATCCAGGATGTCATTGATAATGCTCAACAGCGATTCGGCGGATTCGTAGATCGTATTCGCAAATCGTTGCTGTTTGTCGTCAAGCGCAGTTTCCTGCAGCAACTCCGTCATGCCCAGCACGCCGTTCATCGGCGTTCGAATTTCATGGCTCATTCGGGCCAGGAACTCGCTCTTGGCTTTGGACATCCCCATTGCATCGTCGCGCGCTGCTTCCAGCTCCGCTCGCGCGCTACTCAGGTTGCGAGTTAACTCACCGAATTCCAGAGCCAGCGTACCGATCTCGTCGGCGCGGTCGCTGCGGATATCAACGTCAAGATCGCCCGACTCACGCATGTGTGTTATCTGGCTGGTCAATCGTGTCACGGGCGTTGTTATCAGTTTTTGCAGGAACAGCAACGCGCCCGCGAGAAAGATTGCGGCAGCAACCGCCAGAGCCGTCAATGTTGTGCGAATGGTTCTTGCACCTATCTCAGTGATCTTGCGCGGAGCGCTCACCTCGAGCATGGCGATGGGAGCGTTCGAAATGTCGGTAAGCATTTTGTAGCCACGCACCGAACTGTCGTCAGTCTCGATGTGCGCGAATTCGCCGAGCGCCGCTGAACGCTGCGTCAGGGTTGCGGCCGTCGCCGGTTCGCTTGCTCCGTCGATCGGCAAAAGCGACAGATTCGTCGTGGCGCGGTCGCCCAGATCTCGCACACGTTTGGAGGTGAGCGTTTGCCCGACAATGAAAGTCCCGGCAATCGGACCGTCTCCTTCACTCGTGAGGATTGGGTAGGAAACAAGCTGCATGATGCCGCTGCGCATATTCACCACGCCTCGCAGGGAGGCGCCGATGTTCTTGAAACTGATCAGCGGATTTCCGGGTTCGAGCGTGAAAGGCAGCTCATCCTTCAATGACAATTCCGTCATGCCGGATGAGTCGCTCATCCATGAAAAGAGTTCTTTCCCGTGTGCATCGAAGATGGCGAGCAGGTTGATATCGATGCTGTGCCAATATTCCGGATCCAGGGTCTCATCGACGTAATCCGGCCTCTCGCCGATGGCGAATTCGTAAGTGGCGTCCCACAGTGAATACTCCATGTTCATGATCTGGAGCGCACGCAGATCTTCTTCGAGCATTCGGGTCACTCTCTTCAGTGCCTCTTCGGAGGACTGGCGTTCGAATTCCTCGAAGATCGGGAACACGGATGTCTTGAGCACCACACTACTGCCGAGCAACAAACTGATGCCAAGGATCAGGAAAAGGGCAAGGATCTTCTTTCTCAGCGACATACCAATCCTGGATTCGACGCGCACGCCAACACTCGAACCCGACCGCGATCGGGCGCGACGGGGTCTGGAGCAGGTGGATGACAAGTATCCACTTGGGTTATCGGCCACGGCCGGACAAAATGAAGGGCCCCGTAAGGATCGGCCGAGCCGGGCTCGGGTCCTCATCCACTGAGCCACGGCCTCGCTCGATGCCCGAAAGCGAGCGGCCCGGCCTCAAAGAACTGAGGAAGTCGCCGCCAACGGGCATAATGGTCGAATCATGAGATCTGCCCGGCTGACCGGGGTCGATACGCAGGAGACGTATGTCAACGACCGCGATTCATGAAACAGCCGTCGTATCGAGAGATGCGGATCTGGATCCGAGCGTCATCGTCGGGCCGTATGCCGTTGTCGAGAGCGACGTTCAGATCGGCGCCGGCACCGTGCTGGGTCCGCACGCCGTCGTACGACAGTTCTCGCGTATCGGCAAAAACAACGTCATCGATCCGGGCGCCGTAATCGGCGGCCTTCCGCAGCATACGGGCTACGACGGTGCGGAAACCTGGGTCGTCATTGGCGATGGCAATATCATTCGCGAAGGCGCCACGATTAATCGCGCCTACACACCCGGCGGGGAGACCCAGGTCGGATCCAACTGTTTTTTCATGACGGGCACTCACGTCGGCCACGATTGCCGGGTCGGCGACAACGTCGTCATGACGACCGGAGTCATTCTTGCGGGGCATGTAGAAGTCGGCCGCAACGCGGTCTTTGGCGGCTATGCGGGCGCGCACCAGTTCATCCGCATCGGCGCTTATTGCATGGTCGCGGGCTACGCGGCGCTGCGCAAGGATGTGTTGCCGTTCACGATGATCGGCGGCGAACCGCTCCGTCACTTCAAGCTCAATACCGTCGGCCTGCGCCGCGCCGGCATGAAAAAAGACCGCTACCGCGCCCTCGAGACCGCGTTTCGTGCGCTGAGGGATGGCGATAAGGAACTCAGCTCACTACCCGACACCGAGGAAATCGTTGAGCTTCGTGACTGGTTGAGCGCGAAATCAAAATACGGCTGCTACGGTTTTGCCCGGTCGGGCCGCAAATGATCGGGGAATGAATGGGGACATTCCGCTTTTTCGCTTTGCGTAAAAAATTGTCAGGGAATTTTCACGGAAAAAGCAGAACGTCCCCTAGGCAATCAACCTCGCCGTCGTTGTCGCGACGTAATCGACTTCGGCATCGGTCATTTCCGGAAAGATCGGCAGCGATACGCACTGCCTTGCGATGCGTTCAGCAACCTGCAGCGTGCCGAACCGGCTCGTCTTTGAAAAATGCGCGTGTTTGTGCAGCGGTTTCCCGTAATACAGCGCCGTCGCTACGCCCGCGTCACGTAATCGTTCGCGCAGAGCTTCCCGGTCGGTAACGCAGATCGTGTAGTAGCCATAGACGTGGTGAACGCTGTCGTCCGCTGCGGGTGTCTTTGCGCCCGCCGCTGACAGCACCGCGTTGTAGTGGGTCGCTATTTGCCGGCGCCGCTCGTTCATCTCGTCGATACGCGCGAGCTTGATGCGCAGCGCCGCAGCCTGAATCTCGTCCAGCCGGCTGTTGAACCCGAGCATGACGTGTTCGCCGTTATCGCCGATGCCGTGGTTACGCAGCACCCGCAGGCGGCGATCCGTCTCGGCATCGTTCGTACTCACGATGCCGCCATCGCCGAAACCGCCGAGCGTCTTGGTGGGATAGAAACTGAACGCGCCGGCGGCACCGAACGCACCGGTGGCTTTGACGCCGATTTTCGCGCCGAGGCATTGCGCGCAGTCCTCGACCACGCCGAGATCGTTGTCCGCAGCAATCGCCATGATCCGCGGCATGTCGGCCGGCAGGCCGAATAGATGCACGGGCAGAATCGCGCGCGTGCGTGGCGTTATTGCCGCCTCGATGAGACTCGGATCGATGTTATAGGTATCGGCATCGATATCGACCAACACCGGCTGCGCGCCGACATATTCGATCGCTTCGATGGTCGCCGCGAACGTGAACGGCGTCGTGATCACCTCGTCCGCCGGGCCAATATCGAGCGCCGCGAGCGCGAGGTGCAGTGCGTCGGTTCCCGAACCGACAGCGACCGCGTGCGCCACACCCAGATATTCCGCAACCGCGGCCTCGAGGTCCGCCACGTTCGGGCCCAATATGTAGGCGCCGCTTTTCAATACCTCGAGAATTCGCGCATCGATTTCGGCTGCGAACGGAGCGTGCGCTCTTGCGAGATCCAGGAAGGGGACTTTCATGTCTGTTGTGATTCTCCGACGATTTCCGCGATGACCGTTGCCGTTTCCAGCGCCTCCAGCGCCGTGCGGCCGCTGACCAGCGGCGGCGGTCCGCCCGCGACCGATTCCAGGAACGCGCGACCTTGCTCCAGCAGCGCGTCAGCACTTTCGAACGCCCGCTTATCGATCGCTACATCCTCGGGGCCCGTTACGGGACCACCGGTCTTGTTGCTGTAGTGCGTAAACGTCTTGTTGTGCATATCCGCCGACACATAGGAATCCGCCTGGAAGATCCTGAGACTGCGTTCCGTCTTCAGACTGATTCGGCTGCTCGTGACGTTCGCGACACATCCATTTACGAAGCGGATTCGCGCGTTCGCAACATCGATGCTCTTCGAGAAGATCGAACGCCCGATCGCGTCTACGTGGGTCATCGGCGAGCGCACGAAACTGTGGATGAGATCGATGTCGTGGATCATCAGATCCAGCACGACGCTGACATCCAGGCCCCGCGGCTTGTAGGGCGCAATGCGATTCGACTCGATGAAAAGCGGCTGCCTCACGTGACCGGCGAGCGCCACGACTGCGGGATTGAAACGTTCCAGGTGACCGACCTGCAGCACGAGGTCTCTGGATTCGGCCAGTTCGACGAGCCGGCGCGCCTCGTCCACGCTCGCCGCGATCGGTTTTTCGAGAAGCACGTGAATGCCGTGCTGCAGAAGAACGCTGGCAATATCGAAATGGGTCTGCGTCGGTGTGGCGATACTGACTGCCGCAACTTCGCCGATCAGATCACTGACGTCAGTAAGTGCTTGGGCACCAAGGTCCTTCGCGACGGCCTGACAACGATCTCGATCGATGTCCACGACGGCGACAAGCTCGGAACCCGGCAGCACGGCGAATTTGTCGGCGTGCCATCGCCCCTGGTGTCCTACTCCAATGACTGCGGTCTTTATTCTTTCTGTCAAAGTGAAATCATCCGCGTAGCCGTGTGCGGCGTCGACTGCTCAGTCTCGTCGGCCTGAAGCTCGAAGAACTCCGCGACATTGTCGTCGAGTTTGAAATAACAGGGCGCATCCAGCCAGCTGCCGAGATTAACCGACCGAAACGAAGCGTGTCCGTCACCGATAGTACAGTCGTCTCGAATGTGCACGTGTCCGGATATGATGATGTCGAACGGCTTCTCCGCATGTACGCGTCGCGCATGAGCACGGATCTTGTCTATCGCGTCGTCCGGTGAGATTGTTTTTCTGTTGGACGTGTAGTGGCGGCTTCCCACGCTCGCACGATCGCCGATACGCACGATTACGGGACCCGGCAGATGATGTGTCAAAAAGCGGACGGGCGGCGTCCGCAGAAACCAGCGCAGGAATCGATAGCCCTTGTCATCCGGATCCATCTGATCGCCGTGCTCGAGGCGCAGTGTGCGCTCGCCGAGCCGAACATAGACAGGCCCTTCACAGACCCTGACACGCAACTGTTCGGCCCAGTAGTAGCACAGGTACAGATCGTGGTTGCCTTCGAAGTAGCTGATCTCCACGCCTTCGTCGCGGAGCCTGCGAATCTCGTCAATGATCGGCCGGTAGCGGTCTATGAAGTAGCGATGATCGGCGACCCACAGATCGAAGATGTCGCCGAGCAGGAACAGGTGAGTGATGTTTGTCTTGCCCGAGAGCGTTCGCAGGAACGTCGTGAACAGGTGCGCGCAAGGATCTTCCGGCGAAGTGATGTGCAGATCGGAGACAAAATATGCACTCGGCATGAGACCAGGGAACCTCTGATCACTGATTTCGGGACGGCGTTGCCGCGTGTGATCGAATGCGTATTGTCAACGATGTGCCCCGCAGCGGCAAACGGGGTTCCACCACCGGTCCCGGCGCGGGCATCGTGTCCCCGGCCCGGCTACGCGGCGTCAACAAGACTGATTATCACTTCCGATTTCGCTTCGCGCGAAACGGTCGGTGCCGTATCCGCTCTGGGAACCCATCTTGCCGACGTAGTGGCCCTGATGGGCGCCGATTTCTGCCTTATCTCATTGATTATTATGGAGTAAATACCAGATTCCTCGCTCCGATGCTGTAGCCCGATCGCGCGCTCAAACGCGTGTTTGGGCTGCCGCGCGAGAGGGCGTTTATACTGGTTAAAGACCTCGAACCGTCCGGACGGACCTCGAGGGTCAGCCAGTTTCTGTTGAGGGGGATCCAACGATGAGAACAAAACAATATCTATTCGTGTGTTCAATGGCAGCACTGCTTTGCCTGCCGTTCATGGCTGAACAGTCGTCGGCTCAGCAACCGTCCGGCGCCCGCGCTGAGCTTGAAGAAATCATCGTTACCGCCCGACGCGTCGAGGAGAGACTGCAGGATACGCCGATTTCCGTCACTGCATTTACGGCGGAGAGTCTGCGCGACCGCATGATCCTCTCTACCGAAGATCTCGACCAGATCACACCAAATCTGCAGTTCACGAACGATACGACGCTGGCGGGCAATAACAATTCCTCGAACATATTCATTCGCGGCGTCGGCCAGACTGACCCAACTGCTACGGTTGATCCCGGCGTAAGTTTGTATATTGACGACGTCTATATGGGGCAGTCTATTGGCGGCACGATGGACTTCAGAGATATTGCAAATGTGCAGGTTCTCCGCGGACCACAGGGCACACTGTTCGGCAAAAACAGCGTCGGCGGCGCTATTCTGGTGACGACTGTGGAGCCTGGCGATGAATTCGGCGGCACGGTCCGCGCCGGAGTCGGCTCAGACAGTCTCGGGGATCTTTTTGTCGCGTTCGATGCCCCTCTGTCTGACACGGTCAGGTCCCGCTTCAGTTTCGGCACTCGCCGGCAGGACGGCTACGTCACACGCATCCAGACTGGAGAGGATCTCGGTGACACCAATGTCTGGACCCTGACCGGCAAGCTCGTTTTCGATATCAGCGACCGCTTCGACGCGAAGCTGCAATTCGATTACACCAAGGCCGACGAGAACGGCAATCCGTTCGTCTTCGCGGCCGCTAACGAAACCGCGACATTCATGAGAGCCGCCAGCGGTGAAGCGGGCTGTCCTGGCGCCGGTTTCCCGGCGCCGGTGCCGTTGATAGACGATGACCGCTGTGGCAACGACTTCCAGAACAAGGGTCCGTTTGCGAACAACGGCACTAATCCGCTCGAGAGTAAGCTCGAGAATTGGGGTCTTTCCCTTTATCTCAATTACGATTTGACTGACGACTGGGCGCTGACGTCCGTCACCGCGTACCGGTCGCTCGAATGGCGAGGTATTCGCGACGCAGACAACACGCCGCTGACGATCCTGCACACCGATTACGACAGCGACGGCGACCAGTTCAGCGAGGAATTGCGCTTGCAGTATTCTGCGGACAGGTTGAGCGGAACGTTCGGCGCTTTCTACTTCGAAGAAAATGTCAACGACATCGTCCTTGTGGAACTGAATGATCCTGCGCCCGGCTCGCTGGAAGATAGCGATAACAACATCACCGACAATAGCAGCTGGGCGCTCTTCACGCAGTGGACATACGAAACCACCGATCAACTCTCGCTGACTCTCGGCGGACGGTACACCGAGGACACGAAGGGCTCGATCCCGGATCAGTTCAATTACAACTTTCCGGACGCGAAGTACCTGCCGGTGCAGCTCTATGAGGCAACGTTCGACAATTTTTCAATAACGGCATCGGCGAGTTATCGGTGGAACGAGCAGGCGATGACCTACATCAGCTACTCGGAGGCATTCAAGGGCGGAGGCTGGAACAGCCACTTCAATACCTGCCAGATTCTGGATCCCTGCGCGATTGCCCCGCCGCCTGAAGGCCAGGGGCTGGTGCCGGGTACTCCCCCTTACAATAACGCCGCAGCCGCAGCGGCTGCCTTTGCCACCGGGATTCACTCGTTCGGTCCGGAAGAGGCCACGACCTGGGAGCTCGGTTTCAAAACAGACCTCGTGGATAATACGCTGCGCCTGAACGGCGCCATCTTCACGACCGACTACGATGAATTGCAGTTCACGTATCGCTCGGGTGTCGCGCCCTACCTGGCCAATGCCGGTAAAGCGAGCATTGATGGGTACGAGCTGGAGATGACCTGGCTGCCGAGCGGCGACTGGGTCGTCGAGGGCGGCATCGGTTACCTCGACTCGAGTGTCGACGAACTGCGTGAGTTGTCCATCGTCGCCACGGGCGTCTTGGTAGGCAACCGCCTGCCATACACGCCGGAGTGGACTTACAACCTCGGCATCGGCTACAACGGGGTGCTCGACAACGGCTGGATGATCGCGCCGCGAGTCGATGTCAGTTATCGGGACGATGTATTCTGGGACGCCAATAATACTCCGGAAATTGCTGTCGACTCGTCGTATTCGATCTTTAATGTCTCCCTGGTATTCGGACCTGATCAGGGAGCATGGCGGGCACGGGCATCGGTCACGAATGCGACCGACGAGCTTTATTCGACTGGCGGCAACTCTTCACTCAGCACCGGCGCCGGTTACGCAGAAATCGCGTATGCTCGTCCGCGCGAGTACTACCTGATGTTCGAGTACAACTTCTGATCTTTGCGAGAGCGTCAACGAAAGGGGGCGAAAGCCCCCTTTTTTCTGCGATTATCGAGCAGATGGCGCGATCACCGCAATGCAGTTTTTCGAGCAAGGTGCACGGCAACGACATTCTGATCGAGCAGCAGGCGAAAAAATTGGGGTTGGTCATCGACGTCGCGCGCGAGGTCTGGCGCGACGTCTAGTCCAGCTGCTGGTCCAGCACCTTGCGGGCTCTCGCGTAGCCGAGGTCGGCCATCTCTTCCGCCCGATAGAACTCGAAAAACGAGCAGGCATTGCGCGGAATCTCGATAACGACGTCAGGGGAATAGGCCGCCAGCTTGAGCCTCGAGATGCCTCCCTGCATGACTTCGATCGACTGCATGATCAGATCGACGGCGTCGCGCCGGGAGTCATCGTGTTCGTGGTCCTTGATGAGATTCCCCACGAATCTGGAGATCGCCGCCCGATAACCGCCAGTTTCCTTTTTCGCCGCCTTGTCGTTTTCCGTCGCCGCCTCGGCTACTACCGGTTGCTCCGGCCAGCCGTTTAAATTGACGGCGATGATCAGGTCCGCGGAGTGGTTGAGCGTTGGCGCAATCGGCACGGGGTTGACGAGGCCGCCGTCGACGAGCAGACGACCGTCGATGTAAACGGGCGAGAACATCGCCGGCACGGCCGTCGACGCCTTCATCGCCGTGAACAGCGAACCCTTGTTCAGCCAGATTTCGCGTTGTTCTTCGAGCGCCGTCGCCACGGCCGTGTAACCGATGTACAGATCCTCGATCTGGCGATCGCCGACGAGTTCTTTCAGCACTTCGATGATGCGCTCGCCCTTGAACAGTGAGGTCAGCGTAAACGAAAGGTCCAGCAGCCGCATGACGTCGGTCTTTTCGAGTAGCCGCGCCCATTCGAAATACGCGTCGAGTTTTCCCGCTGCGTATATGCCGCCGATGACCGCACCCATCGACGTCCCGGATATATAACGAATGTCGAGGTCACGTTCCTCGAGCGCACGGATCACACCGATGTGCGCATGACCGCGTGCTCCGCCGCTGCCGAGAACCAGAGAGATTTTTCTTTTTTCTCGCGTCATTTTAGTCACACATGGTGCACGAAGTGCACCCTACAATCCGCCCCAGATCTCGGGCCGTAGGGTGCGTTTTACGCACCGTCACAGATGGTGCACGAAGTGCACCCCACAATCCGCCCCAGATCTCGGGCCGTAGGGTGCGTTTTACGCACCGTCACAGATGGTGCACAGAGTGCACCCCACAATCCGCCCCAAATCTCGGGCTGTAGGGTGCTTTTTACGCACCGCCACAGATGGTGCACGGAGTGCACCCTACAATCCGCCGCAAATCCCGGGCCGTAGGGTGCGTTTTACGCACCGTCACAAATGGTGCACGGAGTGCACCCTACTCGACCAACACCCTACTTTTCCTTGACGGCGCTCCGGATGCGCTCGTAACCGAGCTTGAGTTCGTTGCCGACCTGGCTCAGCGCCCTGCCCAGACCTTCGCCCGTCTTGCTGATCTGAGCTTTCGAGGAGAAATCCTGCATTTTTTCTTCGAGTTCGGCCCATTCATCCTGGACCTCTTTGGATGCCAGGTGCATCTGAACCCTGAGTTCGTCTCGCTTCTGTTTCATGTCCGCAATCAGATCGTCTAAGTCGC
>Ga0224512_10002375_pt1 | contig 17326 bp, 15 predicted proteins | sample SF_May12_sed_USG_4_FD_169103 | JGI IMG/M metagenome (GOLD analysis project Ga0224512, IMG submission 169103) | Sediment microbial communities from San Francisco Bay, California, United States - SF_May12_sed_USGS_13 | ecosystem: Environmental > Aquatic > Marine > Sediment | place: USA...
GGCGACGTATACGAGATCATGCCGGTTTTGATATCGGCTTCGTCTTCGCCGACCAGCGTGTACACGATCTCCTTACCGGTATCTTCGTCCATTAATTGTACGGTTGAGCCGAAAACGATTTTTCCTTTGGCATCGATCGCCGTCACGTCAATAACCTGCAAATGCGACAACTTGCCTTCGAGGTTCTTGATACGACCTTCGATGAAGCCCTGCTGCTCTTTCGCCGCGTGATATTCGGCATTTTCCTTCAGGTCACCGTGTGCCCGAGCTTCTGCAATCGCCTCGATTACACGCGGCCGATCCACTGACTTGAGCTTCTTGAGCTCCGCTTGCAGCAGTTCATGGCCGCGCACCGTCATCGGTACTTTGTTCATGCTGCTACCTCTTTGTGTAAGTCCTGAAGACGATTCACATCACCGTCATCCAGGTGTTCAATGGCTTTGCAGGTCGCAATCGCAGCGTTGAGCGTCGTGTAATACGTCACACCTCTGCGTACCGCTTCGGCGCGTATCGACGCTGACTCGCCAATCGCCTGCTTGCCTTCCGTGGTATTCACGATCAGGTCAATTTCGCTGTTCTTGATCATGTCCACGATATGCGGCCTGCCTTCGCGAACCTTGTTCACTCGCCTGCATAATACCCCAGCCGTCGCAAGCTTTTGCGCCGTGCCATGAGTCGCCACAACATCAAAACCCTGGCCGACCAAAATTTTAGCCAGTTCAACCGCACTATCCTTGTCACGTTCGCGCACGCTCAACAGCGCGGTTCCCTGTCGAGGCAAGACCACCCCAGAGGCAAGCTGCGCCTTTGCGTAGGCCTCTCCGAACGTTCGACCCACACCCATGACCTCACCGGTCGATTTCATTTCCGGACCCAGAATCGGGTCAGCACCCGGAAACTTGATGAACGGGAATACAGCCTCTTTGACAGAAAAGTACTCGGGAATGCGCTGATTAACGTACCCCTGATGCGCCAATGACTCGCCAACCATGACTTTCGCGGCAATTTTCGCCACCGGAACTCCAATAGCCTTGGATACAAATGGCACCGTCCGTGATGCTCGCGGATTCACTTCCAACAGGTAAACGATGTTGTTCTGAATGGCGAACTGAGTATTCATAAGGCCGACCACATTCAGGCCCTTTGCAAGTTTGACGACCTGCGCGTGCATCTCATCCAGCAATTCCTGCGACAAGCTAAACGGCGGCAACGAACATCCGGAATCGCCTGAATGCACACCAGCCTGCTCTATATGCTCCATGACGCCACCAATCAGCACACGTTCACCGTCGCAGACGCAATCGACGTCAACTTCGATAGCAAGGTCCAGAAAGCGGTCGAGCAAGACAGGACTGTCATTGGACACATCAATCGCAGCATCCATGTATGCCGCGAGATCCTCGTCGCTGTGCACAATCTCCATCGCTCGCCCACCCAGAACATAGGACGGGCGGACAACCAGCGGGTATCCAACATCGCCGCCCTGTGCCAGGGCTTCTTCCTTGTTTCGCGCCGTGTTGTTCGGCGGCTGCCTGAGATCCAACGACTCGACGAGCTGCTTGAAGCGCTCTCGATCCTCGGCCAGGTCGATCGAATTCGGTGACGTTCCGATGATGGGGGCTCCCGCCGCCTCAAGATCACGCGCCAGCTTGAGCGGCGTTTGGCCACCGTACTGAACAATGACGCCCTTGGGCTTCTCCTTGTCGATGATCTCCATGACATCTTCGAACGTCAGCGACTCGAAATACAGCCTATCCGAGGTGTCGTAATCGGTCGAAACGGTTTCCGGGTTGCAATTAACCATGATGGTCTCGTAACCCGATTCCCTGAGCGCGAGTGACGCGTGCACGCAGCAATAGTCGAACTCGATACCCTGTCCGATACGGTTTGGCCCACCACCCAGGATCATGATCTTCGCGCGATCCGTCGGTTCTGCCTCACATTCTTCTTCGTAGGTCGAATAGAGATAAGCCGTCGTTGTCGAAAACTCCGCAGCACAGGTATCGACTCGTTTGAATACAGGCCTGATGTCGAGCTCGAGCCGCCGTTTGCGCACAACTCGTTCCGCAACGTCCAAAAGCTCTGCAATTCGGGCGTCTGAGAATCCTTTGCGTTTGATAGCGAACATCAAATCCGCGTCAAGACCAGCAAGGCCCGCCGCCTGCATTAGCTCCTCAGTCCGGAGCAGGTCTTGAATCTGTGCGAGAAACCAGGGGTCTATACCGGTGATTCTTGCGACGTCATCAAACGTAAATCCGTGGCGAATCGCATCGGCGACATAGCGCAGGCGATCGGCGCCGGGAATTCGCAATTCCTGGCGCAACTTGTACTTCTCGGCATCGGTCTCAACAGAATCGATGATCTCGTTGAGTCCCGTGATACCTGTTTCCAGGCCTCGCAGCGCTTTTTGCAATGACTCCTGGAAGGTTCGACCCACCGCCATCACCTCGCCAACCGACTTCATTTGCGTCGTCAGACGATCGTCGGCACCCGGGAATTTCTCAAACGTAAAACGAGGTATCTTCGTGACAACGTAGTCGATCGTCGGCTCGAACGACGCCGGCGTCTTGCCACCTGTGATGTCGTTCTTGAGCTCATCCAGCGTATAACCAATGGCGAGCTTTGCAGCCACTTTTGCGATGGGAAAGCCGGTCGCTTTCGACGCAAGCGCCGACGACCGGGATACACGTGGATTCATCTCGATAATCAGAACTCGCCCGTCTTGCGGGTTGATCGCGAATTGCACGTTTGAGCCGCCGGTTTCGACGCCAATCTTGCGCAAAACATCGATGGATGCGTTCCTGAGGCGCTGATACTCCTTGTCGGTAAGTGTCTGCGCTGGCGCTACCGTGATCGAGTCGCCTGTATGCACGCCCATCGGATCGAAATTCTCGATGGCACAAACGATGATGCAGTTGTCGTTGCGGTCTCGGACAACCTCCATCTCGAACTCTTTCCAGCCGATCACCGACTCCTCGAGCAGCACCTCTGTCGTTGGCGACATCTCCAGACCGTGCGTGACGATACGATCGAATTCGTCGCGGTTGTACGCGATGCCACCGCCGCTACCGCCGAGCGTAAACGATGGCCGGATAATCGTCGGAAAACCGATACTCTCCTGCTTCTCGAGCGCATCATCCAGCGAATGCACGATCTCAGCGCGGGGGCTTTCGAGGCCGATCTCTGTCATAGCCTTGCGAAACAGGTCGCGATCTTCGGCCATATCGATGGCCTCCCGCGAAGCGGCAATCATCTCGACATCGTATTTTTCGAGAACACCTTCGCGGGCAAGATCGAGCGCGCAATTGAGGGCCGTCTGCCCGCCCATTGTCGGCAGCAGCGCATCCGGCCGTTCTTTGGCAATAATTCGCTCTAGTGCAGTCCAGTGCACAGGCTCGATGTAGATCGCATCGGCAGTCTCCGGGTCCGTCATTATGGTCGCCGGATTGGAATTGACGAGAATGACGCGAATGCCCTCTTCCATGAGCGCCTTGCAGGCCTGCGCGCCTGAATAATCGAATTCGCAGGCCTGGCCGATGACTATCGGCCCGGCTCCGATAATCAGGACACTTTCTATGTCAGTTCGTCTAGGCATTTTGCAGGTCTTCAGTTAATCTTTTACATTAAGTTTTATCGATAACTACATGTTATAACACGGTTATCTAGATAAACTCGATTTGCTCATACTGCGCTTCTTGCTGTCCATATCGTGAATAAAGCGCTCGAACAATGGCAACAGATCGTGTGGCCCGGGGCTCGCTTCGGGATGCCCCTGGAAGCCAAAAGCTGGTTTATCCTTGAACCCGATGCCCTGCAGCGTCGCGTCGAACAGGGAGCGATGCGTTGGCTCCACATTGTCCGGCAGGCTGTCCTCGTCTACGGCAAAGCCGTGATTCTGGCTCGTAATCATCACCTGCCCTGTTGCCAGGTTCTGCACCGGATGGTTCGCGCCGTGGTGCCCGAACTTCATTTTCTCAGTCCTGGCACCGGCCGCGAGCGCGAGCAATTGGTGTCCCAGGCAAATGCCGAAAACGGGAATACCCAGCTCCAGGAATTCTCCAATGGCTGCGATGGCGTAATCGCACGGCTGCGGGTCTCCAGGCCCGTTTGACAAAAAAATGCCATCGGGCAGCAACGCCATCGCTTCGTCTGCGGTAGTCGTAGCCGGCACAACCGTCATGCGACAGTCGAGATCTGACAACAAGCGCAAGATGTTGCGTTTGATGCCGAAGTCATACGCGACAACGTGGTACGGCGCTATTCGCCGGCTCAGAATTGGAGGTCGATGGTCAAAAGTCACGCCATAGCACCACTGGTACGCGCTATCGGTGGTGACGAATTTGGCCAAATCCATGCCAGCAATGCCGGGAAACTTGCGCGCATGCTCAACCGCTTTGTCGGGGCTGGCATCGCCCGTCATGATGCAGCCCGACTGCGCACCCTTTTCGCGAATAATACGTGTCAGCTTGCGAGTATCGATGTCGGCAATCGCAATGGTATCGCCCTGCACGAGGAAGTCGGTGAACGTCCGCTCCGACCGCCAGCTGCTGCTGATCAAGGAACTATCGCGAATGATCAGGCCCGACGCATGGATGTGCGGAGATTCCATATCCGCGCTGTTGGTGCCGGTATTGCCGATGTGTGGATAGGTCAGGGTCACTATCTGGCGGCAGTAAGATGGGTCGGTCAGGATCTCCTGATAGCCCGTCATTGCCGTATTGAATACCACTTCACCAATGGTCTGGCCATCGGCTCCCACGGAGGTTCCGCGGAATATTGTTCCATCAGCAAGTGCCAGAACAGCAGGCGTGGTCAACAGCGATCCTCGACTTTTCTAAAGTCTGATTACTAATTTCAGATGCACAAAAGCGGAAGGACATGGCCTTCCGCTTGTGATTTCGCTGACCGCTAAGCGATCCGGCGTAGTTTACTTAACAGTGACTTTGGGCGCTATAGCTAATCGAGAATTTTTTTGGCTGTCGATATGCATAGTCCTCATGATTCGCCGAACAAGACATGACGCATTTGATAGCGGCCCGGATTCTGGCCATTGACCCAGCGCGCGGCGCGCATGGCGCCCTCGGCGAAAACCTGCCGGGTTGTAACGCTGTGACCCAGCGTCAGTGACTCATTGGAGGAGGACAAAATAACCGTGTGATCGCCGGGCACGTCCCCGCGCCGCTGCACGTCATAGTGGATATCATCCGGATCGGTGCCGCGCGCCGCCGATATGGCCTCGCCCAGCTTGAGCGCGGTTCCGGACGGCGCATCAAGCTTGTGAACATGGTGAGTTTCCTGAATCTCAACCGCGAAACCAACTCCCAGCGACTCTGCCGCCTGCTGGACGATACGTTCGAGGACGGCTACACCCAGGCTCATGTTGCGGTCGTAAACCACCGGGACAACTCTCGCCAGTGCGTCGAGATCTGAATTCTGTGCCTCACTCAGCCCACTAACACCGCAGACCAGCGGTTTCTTGTAGCGAAGCGCTGCGGCGACAACCTCAACGGTACCCTGCGGCAAACTGAAATCGATGATTACATCCGCAGCGTCAACCACGTGATTGATATCGGAGCTAACGAGGATGTCATCGGCAAGGCCATCCATCGATTGGCCTTCGCGCACCCAAATACCCGCAAGGCAGAGACCTTCCTGATCTTGCAGCGCGTTGACGATGGCCAAACCCATGCGGCCAGAACCTGCAATACCGATCTTGATAACGTCGATAATCGGCTCCCGGACTAACTAATACGATCGAAAAAGCGCTTCACCGTATCGAGCCAGCCACCTGCCCGAGGGCTGTGTTTTTCGCCACCTTCCTGAATGGACTCCTCAAACTTGTCAAGGAGTTCCTTTTGCTCAGATGTCAGATTGACAGGTGTTTCGACCAGGACCTTGGCAAACAGATCGCCCGTGCGCGCATCCCGCACTGTGACGACACCTTTGCCCCTGAGCCGAAAGGTCTTACCCGATTGTGTGCCCGCCGGGACTTTTAAAGACACATTGCCATCAAGCGTCGGCAATTCAACCTCGCCACCAAGTGTCGCCGTCCCGATGCTAATGGGAACCTCGCAGGCCAAATCCGCGCCGTCACGAGAAAACAACTTGTGCGGGTTGACGCGAATCTCGACGTACAGGTCACCCGGCGGACCGCCGTTACGTCCCGCCTCGCCTTCACCTGACAGTCGAATGCGATCACCGTCGTCGACACCAGCCGGGACCTTGACAGCCAGGGTCTTGGTCTTGCGGACACGGCCGCGCCCGTGACAATGGTCACAAGGGTCGCCAATAGTCGTGCCGGCACCCTTACACGCGGGACAGGTTTGTTGAATCGAGAAAAAGCCCTGCTGCATGCGAACCTGGCCAGCACCACCGCAAGTGCTACAAGTGACCGGGTCTGTGCCTTTCTTGGCGCCGCTGCCGTCGCAAGTGTCACAGGCGACCTGTGTCGGCACATCGATGGTTACGGAATCACCGCGGACCGCGTTTTCAAGATCCAGCCGCAGCTCGTAGCCCAGATCGGCACCTCGGAATACCTGGGCGCCGCGCTGCCGGCCGCCACCGCCAAAGATGTCGCCAAACACATCGCCAAAAATGTCACCGAATCCTTCGGCACCAAATCCTTGGCCGCCACCGGGCTGCGCGCTAAGACCATCGTGCCCGAATCGATCATAGGTCGATCGCTTCTCGGCATTACTCAGAACTTCGTAAGCTTCCTTGGCTTCCTTGAATTTACCTTCGGCGCTTGTGTCATCCTTGTTTCTGTCAGGATGGTGCTTCATCGCAAGGCGACGATAGGACTTCTTTATCTCGTCGGCGGATGCCGTTCGAGAGACCCCAAGTACGTCGTAGTAATCGCGTTTTGCCATGGCTTCTAAAGACCGGGCGCCGCAAGCGGCGCCCTCAACTAGCGTTTAAGGTGCCGCAGTCTACTCAGACTTCGACTTGTCGTCGTCTACTTCCTCAAACTCGGCATCGACAATATCGTCTCCAGCAGATTCGGCAGATGCATCGCCTGCCTCCTGTTCTGCCTGTTCAGCGTACAGTTTCTGCGCCAAAGTTCCGGACGCCTCGGCCAACGCCGCGGTCTTGGCCTGCAGCGTTTCTATATCGTCTTTTTCCAGAGCAGACTTCAGATCCGATACGGCATTTTCGATATTGAGGCGTTCTTCGCTAGTTGCCTTTTCACCGAGATCTTTGAGCGTCTTTTCGGATGCGTGGATCAGGCTGTCTGCCTGATTGCGCGCATCGACGAGTTCGCGGAACTTGCGGTCCTCTTCCGCATGACTCTCCGCATCCGAGACCATAGTCTCGATCTCATCATCCGATAATCCACTCGAGGCTTTGATAACGATGTTCTGGCTTTTGCCCGTCGCCTTGTCTTTGGCCGACACATTGAGGATTCCGTTCGCGTCGATATCGAAAGTCACCTCGACTTGGGGCACACCTCGCGGCGCCGGTGGAATATCCGCCAGATCAAATCTTCCCAGAGACTTGTTATCTACTGATCGCTCACGCTCGCCTTGCAGAACGTGAATAGTCACAGCCGTCTGATTGTCATCTGCCGTAGAGAACACCTGCTCGGCATTGGCCGGAATGGTGGTGTTCTTGTCTATCAACTTCGTCATAACACCGCCAAGTGTCTCAATACCAAGTGACAGCGGCGTAACGTCGAGCAACAAAACGTCTTTAACTTCACCGGAGAGCACACCGCCCTGGATCGCAGCTCCGAGCGCCACAGCTTCATCCGGGTTCACGTCTCTGCGCGGCTCTTTGCCGAAGAAATTCTGCACCTCTTCCTGCACTTTAGGCATACGGGTCTGGCCACCGACGAGAATAACGTCGTCGATTTCGTTGACCTTAAGACCAGCGTCCTTGAGCGCGATCTTGCACGGCCCAATCGTCCGCGTGATGAGCTCGTCTACGAGAGATTCGAGCTTGGCGCGCGTCAGCTTGATCGTCAGGTGCTTCGGTCCGCTCGCATCGGCCGTGATATACGGCAAGTTGACTTCTGTCTGCTGTTGAGTCGACAACTCGATCTTCGCTTTTTCGGAAGCCTCTTTGACGCGCTGCATCGCCAGCGGATCCTTCGTGACATTTACACCGCTCTCGCGCTCGAACTCAGACGTCAGATACTCGATGACGCGCATGTCGAAGTCCTCGCCACCGAGGAATGTATCGCCGTTAGTCGCGAGCACTTCAAACTGGTGCTCGCCGTCCACTTCCGCAATTTCGATGATTGAAACGTCAAAGGTGCCGCCGCCGAGATCGAAGACTGCGATCTTTGCGTCGCCGCGCTTCTTGTCCATGCCATAAGCCAACGCCGCAGCTGTAGGCTCATTGATGATGCGTTTGACATCAAGACCCGCAATCTTGCCGGCGTCTTTGGTTGCCTGGCGCTGCGAGTCGTTGAAGTACGCCGGAACCGTAACAACGGCTTCGGTGACGTTTTCGCCGAGATAATCCTCAGCCGTCTTCTTCATCTTCATCAATACGCGGGCCGAAATCTCTGGCGGAGCCATCTTCTTGCCATTAGCTTCAACCCAGGCGTCACCGTTGTCCGCCTCGACGATCTTGTACGACACCATATCGATATCGCGCTGCACGACATCGTCTTTGAATCGTCGGCCAATGAGTCGCTTGACCGCGAACAAGGTGTTGGTCGGGTTCGTCACCGCCTGGCGCTTGGCCGACTGGCCAACGAGCACCTGGTCGTCTTTACTGAACGCGACAATCGACGGCGTGGTGCGATCGCCTTCGCTGTTTTCGATGACCTTGGGTGTATCACCTTCCATCACTGCTACGCAGGAGTTGGTGGTACCGAGGTCAATACCAATCACTTTTCCCATGTCTCTTACTCCGAATTCTTTAACAAATACTGCAAATCTGGCTGTTAGGTGGGGCCGCGCACGGCTGTTTCAAGCCAATCCGCGCCCTTTTTCAGCTATTCCGGGTCGACCGGCTCTGCCGCAACTATGACTCGGGCCGGGCGCAAGAGACGCCCATTAAGCGTGTAACCCTTCTGAATCACCGTCAAAACCGAACCTGGCTCGGCGTCGGCCGATGGCTGCATGGTCATGGCTTCATGAAATTCCGGATCGAATGGTTCGCCCTCAGGATCCACCTCGACAATGCCGAAACGCTCAAAAGTAGTGCCCAGTAACTTCAGTGTCGCCTGGCTGCCAGCCACAATACTCTCGACATCGGCGACATCCGCGGCTGTCAATCCCAACTCAAGACTATCCCTGACCTCGAGCAGCTCTCTGCTAAAGCCCTCGAGCGCATATCTCCGGGCGCGTTCGACATCACGGACGGCACGCTTACGGACATTTTCGACCTCAGCGGCCGAGCGCAAGTAACGGTCCCAGTTCTCGTCCGCTTTCGCCTGCAATTCGACGAGTGCGGCCTCAACATCGACCTCTTCAGGCGAATTGGCTTCAGCGTCTGCTTCGATCTCAGGATTGACGTCCTCGGATTCGACCTCGGGACTTTCGGGCTGTCCATTCATTGGCATCGGCTCCCCATTGCGTAGGCCTGTTCAAATGAAGTGTGAAGTGTGGGGACACGGCCACAAATATCAAGAGCTGTGACCGAAAAACCATTGCCGAAGCTAGGAACTAAGGGCGGACCTGAGCAAGCGTGCCGTGATGTCCACAATGGGTACTACACGATCGTAGGCCATTCGCGTGGGGCCTATGACTCCGAGGACGCCGATTGTATCGTCATCCAGCTTATACGGCGCCGTGACGACGCTGCAGTCGTCCAGAATTCGGTACCCCGACTCCTCGCCAATAAAAACCTGCACACCATCCGCGTTAATACTCCTGTCAAGCAGATCCAGGATTTGTTGCTTGCGTGAAAAAGCCTCGAAAAGCCTCCGCAGGGTATCGACGTCCGATAGCTCTGCAAATCCCATCAGGTTCGTTTCTCCGGCCAAAACATATTCGCCATCTGGATGGTCTGAACCGCCCATCGCTGAATGCGCGACCGAGATGATGTCGTGCATTGTCTGGTTCATCGAGTCCCTGGTGGCCTCGAGGTCAGTGAGCAACTGCTCCCTGACCTGCGGCATCTCGACACCGGCATAGTGCTGGTTAATGAAATTCGCAGCCTGTTGAAGCTCTGACGCGGAATAATCGCGGTTGGTATGCAGAATCCGGTTTTGAACTTCGCGATCGTTGATCACAAGAATGACGAGAATTCTGTTCTCCGAAAGTGGCAGAAACTCAATCTGGCGCAATGCCGCGTGTTGCCCGCGCGGCACTGTCACAACACCGGCCAGACTTGTGAAGTCTGACAACATGTTCGACACCGATACGACCAGAGCATCTGCATCGTCGACCTTGCGGCGAATCTGCGAACGCAACATATCGATATCATCGTCTTTAGGCGGTCGATAACGAACCAGGGTATCGACGAACAAGCGGTAGCCTTTCGGTGTCGGCACTCTTCCTGCCGACGTATGCGGAGCCGACACCATGCCCAAGTCTTCGAGATCGGACATGACATTGCGAATGGTCGCCGGACTCAGATCCAGACCGGAGTCTTTCGACAGAGTGCGTGAACCGACGGGCTGGCCGTCACGGATATAACGCTGGATCAGGACACGCAACAAATGTTGGGCGCGATCGGTAGGTGGAGTCGTAATTGCTTCTGCAGACATTCGCAAGAAATACGAAAATTTCGCAAACTACTCGCTGTGTTAGGGTATCTTTCCACACGCTAGCAATGGCTTGGCGGCGGGTCAAGAGGGTTCGCGGACTAACAATGAGCGTTAAGTTTCAGAAAGTGGCCGTAGTCGGTCGGCACGACGATTCTCGTGTTGCTGGGCCGATGACAATATTGGTCGAGCACTTAACAAAAGCCGGCGTTGCGGTGCTCGCGGCCGAGGAAATGGCGCTGGATCTGCCGGTCGAGCGCGTCAGCGCAACTCAACTCGCCGATAATGCGGACCTTGTGATCGCAATCGGCGGCGACGGCACGATGCTCTACGCCGGCGGCCTTATTCGCGATAGCGGCGTCCCCTTGTTTGGGATCAACCATGGCAGGCTTGGTTTTCTTGCTGATGTAACCCCGGACGACATGATTGTCAGCGTCGATCACGTCCTGGGCGGCGAATACACGACTGAGGCACGTCTGCTCCTTGACGCAAATCTGCAGTCGGCGGATGGCAGCATTGTATCAGCCACAGCATTTAACGACGTAGTTCTGCAAAGACACGGCACTGGCCGCATGGTAGACATCGAAGCCAGCGTCGCAGGCCAATTCGTCAACACTCATTCGGGTGATGGTCTGATCGTGGCCACGCCAACTGGCTCGACCGCCTACGCGCTCAGTTGTGGCGGCCCTATCATCGAACCGCAGCTTGATGCCGTGGTTATCGTGCCCATTTGTCCACACACGCTGGCCGACAGGCCCATTGTCATCGCTGCCGGACAGGAAATCGAAATCAGGCTTCTCGAGCGCGAGGACACGCAAGCTGACATCGCGGTCGACGGACACTCGCTTGGAGCTATTCATGCAGACGGCAAGCTGACGATTAATGCTGCTGAAAAACGAATTCGTCTGATTCACCCGCCGGGATATGACTTTTACGGCATCTTGCGATCCAAGTTGCTCTGGGGGCGCGACAATCGCAGGCGCAACAAGGAGGCTCGCTAGGCGGTGCTGACCAGCTTACAAGTGCGTGATTTCGCGATCGTCGACCAGATCAGCGTCGAGTTCGAGCCCGGTATGACGGTACTCACGGGTGAAACCGGCGCAGGCAAGTCCATCCTCGTGGATGCCGTCGCACTCGTCCTCGGCGAACGCGGCAGCAGCCAGCTGGTTCGCAGCGGTGCTGCGCGCGCAGAGTTCAGCGCTGAATTTGATATATCTGCCCTCGCCGAGGTTCGCGAATGGCTGGATGAGCAAGCGCTCGACCAGGACGATGAGTGCCTGCTGCGACGGGTCATCAACGCGGATGGGCGTTCCCGGGCGTTCATCAACGGCAATACGGTCACGATGCAGCAACTCAAATCCCTTGGAGAGTTACTGCTCGACATTCACGGTCAGCATCTCCATCAGTCATTGGCTCGTCGTCCTGTACAACGAGACCTGCTCGATTTTTTTGGCGATTTACTGGAAAAGCGCCGTGCTACCGAAACGGCTTTTGAGCAGTGGCGATCTCTGCAGGATCGGCTTGATACATTGCTGATGGCCAATGCAGATCGCGCCTCGCGTCTGGATCTGCTTGAGTTTCAATTACAGGAACTGGACGCGCTTGACGTTAAGCAGAACGAAGCTGCCGATTTGCTTGCAGAGCGGCAAAAACTAAGAAACAGCGGCGCATTGGCTGATGGTATAGCGACCGCACTTGGCAGGTTGTCGGAGGATGACACGGGCAACGCCAACAGCTTTCTGGCCGAAACGAGCCGTTCAATCGGAGCACTGATCGAATTCGACGAGACACTCGCCCCTGCCCTCGAATTGCTCGAAAGCGCAAGCATTCAGGTGGCCGAAGCCAGCGATGCACTGCAGCGCTACAGCGAGTCGATCGACATGGATCCGTCCCGCCGGGATTGGGTCGAGGAGAGGCTGGATGCGCTCCAGTCCGTTGCACGCAAACATCGAACAACAGCGGACGAACTGCAGGAACTCTGTAGCAGGCTGCGCCAGGAACACGATGAGCTCAGCCACGCAGAAGAGCGTGGCAAAGAGCTGGAATCACAAGTCAGTGAAGCGAAGGCGGCGTACAACAAACTCGCCAGATCGCTGTCCGCGGCGCGAAAAACTGCTGCCGCCAGGTTCTCGACAGCCGTCACCGGAGCAATGTCAGGGCTAGGTATGCCCGGAGGCGTTTTCGAGGTCCGGCTGTCACCGCTCGCAGAGAGCGACGTCAAGCCATGGGGTATCGACGAGGTCGACTTCCTGATCAGCGCCAACCCGGGCCAGGAACCCATGTCATTGTCCCGTGTAGCATCGGGTGGTGAGCTGTCGCGAATGAGTCTCGCTATCCAGGTTATTGCAAGCGATGGCAGCGCCATTCCGACAATGGTCTTTGACGAAGTTGACAGCGGCGTCGGTGGTCGCGTTGCGGAAATGGTCGGCCACCGTCTGCGCGAACTGGGTGCCAACCGGCAAGTCCTTTGCGTCACGCATCTGCCGCAGGTGGCCAGTCTCGCCGATCAACATTTTCGCATCAGCAAAGTTACTGACGGCAAGGCAACCCGAACGGGCGTTCAGGTCCTCAACAAGGAAGAACGCATACAGGAGCTGGCACGAATGCTGGGCGGCGTCGATATCACCCAGAAGACCATCGATCACGCTGCCGAAATGTTATCGGGGGCGGCACAAAAACGCGCGTAGGCTATTCGTCGTCGGATGAATCCGGGAGGGGGCGAACGTACAGGACGAGCTTGTGATCGAGCAGCTCGAACCCGTGCTCTTTCGCCTTGGCTCGCTGCAGAACTTCGATCTCTTCACTAAAAAACTCAATGACTTCGCCCGACTCGACACAGACCATATGATCGTGGTGCTCGCCGTCATCGAGTTCAAATACTGAATGACCACCTTCAAAATTGTGCCGCGTTACCAGCCCGGCCGCCTCGAATTGCGTCAACACCCTATACACGGTGGCCAGGCCGATATCCTCGCTGGAATCGAGCAATTCCTTGTACATGGCTTCGGCACTCAGATGCCGCAGCTTGGAATTTTCAAAGATTTCCAGGATCTTCAGGCGCGGTAGCGTGACCTTCAGACCTGCTTTGCGTAGTTCTTTACGTTGCTCCATGAACTGGGTCTCTTTGCGGAATTGTGATTACGGCTGTTGTGCCGTCGGGCAAGAAGGTATGATTCGCGCCTATTATGACGTAGTTGACAGTCAGGCTCTAGGTCCATGCCCGGGCTGCGGACACTAAAATCCCACTGAAATCGATGCTCGAACGCGAACATACTATGCGAAAAGTAATTATTCTGGCCCTTATTTTCTCAACGATGGCGCTTGCCAGCAGCTGCGTTTACAGATCCAATATTGCGCAGGGCAACCTGATCGAGCAGGAAGATCTTGACCAGGTCGAAGTCGGAATGACTCGTAACCAGGTACGATTCCTGCTGGGCACGCCCATGATCGACGACCCGTTCCACAAGTCGCGCTGGGATTACGTTTACTTTCTCAAAATCGGGCGCGAAGCTGCGACCTTCAAGCGCTGGGTATCCGTAGAATTCGAGAATGACCTCGTTAGCGAAATCCGCAAAGATCAGGAATTAGCCCCCGACCTCTAAGCGTCACGCCTGTTACGCTTTGTCTCTCGCATCGTCAGGCCCAGTTGCGCCAGTCGGCGTCTCGACTCCCTGGGCTCGAGCTGCAACGGGCGGTAAACCTCAACGCGGTCGCCATCTTTCAGGATGCACCCTTTATCGACAATGCGACCCCAGATACCGACCGGCAAATCAGCAAACGGCTCGTCAGGGAAATTCTCAGCCAGGCCAGAGCTGGCAATAGCAGAAGCAACGGTCGCGCCCTGCCGCAGCGACAAAGCCACAAGTGTTTGTGCATCGGGTCGACCGAACACAACCTCGACGGCAATGCGGTCAGACACTGGCATCCCCGCAGCCGTAAGTCACAGCGGCTCGTCGAGTGAACGCATCAACAAGTTTGTTGCAGATATTCTCAAAGTACCTGCCGATCACCATATCGAGCATGCGGCTGTCGAACTCGAACTCAAGTTCCAGAGCCACTTTGCTGCCTTTTTCCCCAAGTTGCTGAAACCGCCAGCCGCCCGATAATTGCCTGAATGGCCCGCTGATGAGCGCAAGGTCCATCGCCTCGTAGCGATGCAGCGTATTACGAGTTCGGAATCTTTTACTGAGGCTGCCTTTGTGAAGCTCGAGGGTCACCTCAACAGCATCACCGTCACGAGAATGCACTTCAACGTCGTTGCACCATGGCAAAAATGATGGATATGCCTCCACATCTTCCACGAGCGCGAACATCTGCTCCGCCGAGTATGGCACTAAAGCACTGCGACTGACTTTACGCATAAGGGTAACTAACAGACAGTGGCGATATCAGGACAGATCCGGCAACAGTCCGACCGATTTCAGGAACACGAACAAGATGCCGATCGGTGCGACATACCGCACCAGAACTCGCCAGAGTTTGAATGCCGTGCCGGCATAGCGGAGCTCATCGGCCGTCGAGTTGCGACACAACACCCAACCTGCAAACACGGCGATGAGGAGCCCGCCGAGTGGCAACATGATATTGATCGTCAGGTGATCGAGGTTCTCGAATATCGTTCCCTTGAGGAACTTGAATTCCGAAAGGACGTTGAATGACAGGACCGTGCCCACACCCAACACCCAGATAATCAGACCGATCGTCATCGCTGCCAGCTCACGGCTCTTGTGGCGGTGCTCGACGACCCATGCGACCGCTGGCTCCATCAGGCTAATCGCCGACGTCCATGCCGCAAACGATAACAAGATGAAGAAGATAGTTGAGAAGAACACGCCGCCTGACATCTGTCCAAACGCCAGCGGTAAGGTAATGAATACCAATCCCGGCCCGTCCGCGGGGTCAAGCCCGTTGGCAAAGACCAGTGGAAAAATAACAAGCCCGGCCAAAATCGCAATAGACGTATCCGCCATTGCAACGGCGGCCGATGATTTCGTGATAGAGGTCTCTTCCGGCAAGTAGGCGCCATAGGCCATGACAGAGCCCATGCCTATCGACAGCGTGAAGAAAGCCTGTCCCATCGCAGCCAGCACGCTGTCCCAGGTGAGCTTGCTGAAGTCCGGCGTGAACATGAACGCCAATCCCTCGCCGAAATAGCCCGAATTGATCGAATAGCCCAGCAACACCAGCATCAGTAACAACAATGCGGGAACCATGAAACGCACAGCCTGTTCGAGCCCGCGTTCCACACCACGTGCCACAACAAATACCGTGAGCAGCATAAAGACGGTGTGAAAAGACCCTATCGCAAGCCAGTTGCCCAGAAAGCTGTCACGGGCGGCGGTGACGTCTGCCGCGCCCGCACCCGAAAACGTACCCGCCACGCTCTTGAAGACGTAGGACAGCGTCCATCCACCAATAACGCTGTAGTACGACAGGATGAGGATGCCGCCGATAACGCCCATTCCGCCGACCCATTGCCAATGGCGAGATTTACCCTCCTCCTCGCCAAGCAATGCCATCGTTGCGATCGGGTTTCTTCTGCCGCGTCGCCCGATCAGTATCTCCGACATCATCACGGGCATACCGATAATCGCAACGCAAAGCAGGTAAACGAGCACGAACGCGCCGCCTCCGTTCTGGCCGGCCACATAAGGAAATTTCCAGATGTTGCCGAGGCCAACCGCCGAGCCTGTTACCGCAAGGATAAACGCCATCCGTGAGGACCAGTGGCCATGAAGCGATTTGCGTTTTTCCGTGTCTGTGGCCCGGTTGCTCAGCATATTTGATCTCTTACGAGGTTGGATGCGAGATTCTCATACAAATACCGCGACCTGACAACAGCATGACTTTATAATCGCGTCCCCCTTCGAATATCCAGATTTTCCTCGAATGAGCAGCAAGAAGTCCAAAAAGCCCGCAGAAAACGTCATCGCTGCTAATCGCAAGGCGCGGCACGACTATTTCATCGAGGCGACTTTCGAGGCCGGACTCGTGCTCGAAGGCTGGGAGGTCAAGAGCCTGCGTGCCGGGAGCGCACAAATAACGGAAAGCTACGTCTACATACGTAATGGCGAGGCATGGCTGATTGGAGCGCATTTTTCCCCGCTCAAGACAGCGTCGACCCATATCAATGCCCAGGCAACCCGGTCTCGCAAGTTGTTATTGCACCGGCAGGAGCTGGACCGATTGATTGGGGCCGTCGAGCGCAAAGGAATGGCGCTCGTGCCACTCGACCTGCATTGGCACAAAGGTCGCGCCAAGCTGAACATCGGCGTGGCAAAGGGCAAGAAACAGCACGACAAACGCGCAACTGACAAAGACCGGGACTGGCAGCGTCAGAAAGCGCGTATACTCAAGCATTAACGTTTTATTTCAAATAGTTATTAACTATTATTAATGTGTTTTCTCGATTTTCTCGTGCGCTGATTTCTCCGTGATTGAAACAAATGTGCGGTGCTCGCATTGTTTTTCGGTGCGGCGGCCATACACTAGGGCGACACGGGGGTGATATGGCTTCGACGTGGGTCGCGAAACTCCGAGTGCATGCCGAGGGACAGATTACCTCGTAAAACCAGCTGTAAAAACCATAGTTGCCAACGACGACAACTACGCACTAGCTGCTTAAAAACCAGTTTAGTGCCCTCTGACCAAACGTGCCTGTGCGTC
>Ga0224512_10002376_pt1 | contig 17323 bp, 11 predicted proteins | sample SF_May12_sed_USG_4_FD_169103 | JGI IMG/M metagenome (GOLD analysis project Ga0224512, IMG submission 169103) | Sediment microbial communities from San Francisco Bay, California, United States - SF_May12_sed_USGS_13 | ecosystem: Environmental > Aquatic > Marine > Sediment | place: USA...
CTGAAATTCATACCTGTCAAATCCACTAAACAAACCCAATTTGGAATCCACGGAAATGGGCGAATGGATGTAGACAAAGCCTATGATCGTATCATGAACAAATTTCGCTGGGGTGGATTTGATAAATATGATATGTATATCACGTCCAGTTTCATGCCAAGCTACTACGCCCATAAGACACTCTTTGAAAGAACTGCATACGAGCTACTAGCCAAATTCGACAACGACCGGGCTGTGGATATTGTGGATAAATACTTTGAGGCATTTCCTCACATGAATTTTCCATATAACGTACAGACGCTGAATCTTCTAAGAGTGTATGAGCGGGCGCTAGCTTACGACAAGTTGAAATTTCACCTTGAGATTCTCGCTGACGAAACCGAGGACCTACTGGCCTTTTACCAAAGCCTTTCGACCGAAGACCTCAATGCCGGGTTTGCATCAGATCAAAGGGCAGCCTTACAGATTGTGACCGAAATGAAACGGATGGCAACTACCGCTAACGACACGGAATTCCTAAATGAACTTAAACAGAGGTTTGATGTCTATGAAGTCCAGGGAGTCAAAGGATAACAAGGTTAGTATTTCCATTGGATGTGATCACGCCGGCTACCCGTACAAAGAGGCGATAATGGAATTATTGGAGGAAAAAGGTTTTGCAGTCAATGACAAGGGAACATATTCCAGCGAATCTGTTGATTACCCGGATTTTGTTCACCCGGTCGCCGAGTCGATAGAGCGTGGAGAAGCTCACCTGGGGGTGTTGATTTGTGGCAGCGGCAACGGAGTTGCCATGACCGCCAACAAGCACCAGACCATCAGAGCAGCTATATGCTGGAATGAAGACCTGGCATCTTTAGCGCGCCATCATAACAACGCTAATGTCATTGCCATTCCAGCAAGATTCATCAGCAAGGATGAAGCCGTGAAACTCGTTGACATTTTTGTACATGAAAGCTTTGATGGAGGACGCCATCAACGGCGAGTTGACAAAATCAGCATATGCTGAGAGTCTTACTACTTTTTCTTTTTGCTATTCCTCAATCTGGGTTTGCTCAGACTCAGATAGAAGCCGATCCATTCGCTGCAGCTTTCATATCAAGGAATATCGATTTGAATCGGCTCCAACAGCACCTTGAGAAAATAGCATCAAACGAATTCGAAGGCCGCGAGACGGGTACGCCAGGTAGCGCACGAGCCGCACAATATCTGATTCAAGAACTGAAAAACTCACAAGTCGAAAAGGCTCCCGGGCATCGCGATTATTTTCAGCAGGTTGCTTTTACCTGGATCAAATGGGAGAACCTTGGGGTTGAAGTGAATGGAACAGAATACAAGCACCTTTGGGATTTTCTGTCTTTCCACGATGAAAATCATAATCTTCCTTATCTCCGAATCAAGGACGTTGTCTTTTTGGGATACGGAATAGATGATCCTGCATATAGCGACTATGCCAACGCCAATGTGAGAAGTAAGGTTATCATGATTTACCCTGGCGAACCATTATCACCAGACAGCATCTCTTACATATCAGGTAGTCGAGATCCCTCTGAATGGGCGGGAAATATTCAAAAAAAACTCGCTATTGCCGCTAAGCATAAGGTGCGAATGGTCTTGATCATTGATCCGCAGATCAGAAGCAATGTTTCTGTACATCGTAACCGGGTTTTGAGTCAGTCATTATACTTTGGCAAAGTACAAAAGCCAGATCTGCCGAATCATATCTTTATCTCCACCCAAATAGCTAAGGAAATCATTGGAGAAAAGTGGAATCCCTTTCTACAAAATCAACACAGCCTGCGAAACACAGGAGTCGGCAGACCACTTCGATTGCCAGTGAAGATGAATGTGCAACAACACATCAGCAGAAATGTCCTATACGACAAAAATGTAATCGGATATATCGAAGGCGTTGATTCGTCGTTGAAAGATGAAGTTGTCGTTCTCTCGGCTCACTATGACCACCTTGGAAGACGAGGTAACTCCATATTTCGTGGGGCTGATGACAATGCATCAGGGACCACCGCTCTTCTAGAAATTATGAGGGTGGTAGCCGAAGCGAAGAATAAAAATTTGGGGCCTCGACGAAGTGTCATGGCTATTTTCTTCACCGGTGAAGAAAAGGGACTGTTGGGGTCAGAATACTTTTCTGAAAATCCTTCGATACCGCTGGAAAATATCACTGTGAACATTAACATTGATATGATTGGTCGAACAGACCGGGATCATGAAGAGTCTCCACAGTACATCTACGTGATCGGGTCGAACCGGTTGAGTACGGATCTGCACAATATCAATGAGGCGGTAAATAACCATTTCTCGCATCTCCAGTTAGATTATACCTATAATGCTAAAAACGATCCTAACCGATACTACTACCGGTCTGACCACTACAATTTTGCGAAGAAAGGGATCCCATCTATTTTTTTCTTCACTGGCACGCATGAAGATTATCACCGGCCTGGTGACACTCCTGACAAAATCCTTTATTCCAAATACCATGAAATCACTACCCATATCTATCATCTGGTGTGGGAAATCGCAAACCGTGATAAAAGGATACGGGTAGATGTAGTAGATGATACTGTTTACGATCGATAATCATATTGCAATCTTCTTCCATCTTCCTTTTCTGAACAAATAAATGCAGAGACCGGCAAGGATGGTTTCTGAAATGGCTACGGCCCAAAACACTCCATTCGGACCTAAGCCTTGGGTGATGCCAATCCAATAAGCCAATGGAATCTGGATGGCCCAAAAGCAGATGAAATTCATCACGGTCGGCGTACGGGTATCTCCGGCACCGTTGAAAGCCTGACTAATTACCATCCCATAAGCAAAAAAGATATAGCCGAGACAAATGATCCTCAAGCTGGCAGTACCATACTTCACAACCAGAGGCCCTTCGTGAAATATTCTTACCAAATCGGGTGCCCACACGATGTAAATGATTGAAACAAAGAGAAGAAACAACATGGTGTAGAAGGCAGATCTCCAGACGGAGAGTTCAGCTCGATCCGGTTCGCTTGCTCCCAGGTTCTGTCCAACCAACGTAGCTGCAGCATTGGCCATACCCCAGGCAGGTAAGATGGTAAAAATCAGCATTCGGATTGATATGGTATACCCGGCTACCGCTTGCTCGCCAAACTCCGACATAATCCGCATCAAAAATATCCAACTGGATGAGGCAATAACGTATTGACCCATTCCACCAAGAGACACTTCAAACAATCTCTTTACAACTGACCATGCTATCCGTAAATGTTTTCGTCCGATCTGGATGATAGAATTACCTCCAAATAAGACGAACAGCTGAAAAATCACGCCAATTCCCCTCCCAATATTTGTAGCCACAGCCGCTCCCGCCACCCCAAGTTCCGGAAAAGGCCCCCAGCCAAATATCAGACAGGGATCAAGGACTATATTAAGTCCATTGGCAATCCAGAGGGCTCGCATTGCTATTGATGCGTCACCAGCTCCTCGAAATACCGCATTCAAAAGGAACAAGAACATGATGACAAAATTTCCAGCGAAAATAATCCGCGTATAGCTCGCTCCTTCAGCGACCAAGTCATCATCACCTCCCATCAGATAGAGAATCTTTTCGGCGTAAAAGAACCCCGCGACACTAATTATCAGTGAGAATGAAAACGTAATCACCATTGCTTGCACCGCTGCAACTGCAGCCGCATCTTTCTTCCCTTCCCCGATCCTTCTTGCCACCATAGCGGTCGTTGCCATGCTCAATCCGATCGCAATGGCATATACAACGGTGATAACCGATTCTGTCAACCCAACAGTCGCAACAGCATTGACGCTAACTCTGGACACAAAGAATACATCCACCACGGCAAATAGGGCTTCCATGACCATCTCTAAGATCATCGGGACCGATAGAAGAAAGATGGCTCGATTGATACTTCCGGAGGTAAAATTCTTTTCTTCACCCCGGATTGCCACCCATAATAACTTCCAATATTTTTTCATGCGAACAAGGTCTTCAGTAGATTAAATGAAGTAGGTTGAAAGGCCTGAGATGAACGACTCAGACAAGACTTGACAATGCCAGAGATTGTCAATAATTATATTCGCATGACAATAGCTTTCATAAAGACCAGGTGAAATTGGTAATTTTCTGGTAAAGTTTAGAGGCCAGATGGTACAAAATCTTGCTTCTGGAGAAAGGCTCAAGGCTCAAAATTGTTTCTTGCAGAGTGGGATTCACAGAAAGCTGTTAGATTTGCAGTCGCTTTTTTAACCTATCGATAACGAATAATTACGAACCTGCTAAAGAGAAAGACCGTTATCCATGTGGAAAGATAAATTACTATGACACTTCGATATTGTATCGCTATTGCCTGTTTTATGTTCACTGTGACCAGCGTTCACAGTCAGGAAAACATGTGGAAAACTCTTGCCAAGATTACATTCACCAAACAATATGATGAGCTGATGGGATTCAAGGTGGATGTACCTGTCTTTAGTGAAGACATCAGGGCATTGGAGGGAAAAGAGGTAACCATTAGGGGATACATCATACCAGTGGAAGGGTATAAAAGCCACAAGGAATTTATATTCTCGGCATATCCATACAACATGTGCTTCTTTTGTGGAGGAGCAGGGCCAGAGACAGTAATGGAGGTTTTCGCTAGCGAGCCAGTGGAGTACAGTGCAGAGCAGGTCACATTAAAGGGAAAGCTTGAGTTGAACGCGACGGATATCAATCGATTGATGTACGCTCTGAACGATGCCCGCTTGGTGAAACCTGCCAATACCAATTAGCCGAAGACATACTGAGTTTGGCAATTCCATTCTGGACGTTACTATCTTTGCATGCTATTAATATCGTGCATGTTTCCAAAGTATGACATAATTGTAGTCGGTGCCGGTCACTCCGGATGCGAAGCAGCAGTTGCAGCTGCCAATATGGGTGCCAGGGTCATGCTGGCCACCATGAATATGCAGACTATTGCTCAGATGTCATGTAATCCTGCTATGGGGGGCGTGGCTAAAGGTCAAATAGTGCGTGAGGTAGATGCTCTTGGTGGATATTCCGGGATTGTTTCTGATCATACCATGTTACAATTCCGAATGCTTAACAAGTCCAAGGGTCCTGCTATGTGGAGCCCTCGCTCTCAGAATGACCGTCTCCTTTTCGCTCAAAAATGGAGAAGCCTGCTGGAAGGGCATCCTTTGATAGACTTTTGGCAGGAGATGGTGACCGGATTGGAGGTAAAGGATGGTAGAGTTCGAGGAGTCCGGACTGGACTGGGATTAGTAATCGAGGGAAAGGCTGTGATTCTGACCAATGGTACATTCCTCAATGGGATCATTCATATTGGAGAAAAGCAATTTGGCGGTGGACGAGCAGGAGAACGCGCTGCAAAAGGCATCACCAGTCAACTAAATGAATTGGGCTTTGAATCGGGCAGGATGAAAACGGGCACTCCTCCCAGAGTTGATGGCCGGAGCCTAGATTGGAGTAAAATGGAAATACAGCCAGGTGATGAAAATCCTGGTAAGTTCTCCTATACCAACACTCCCAGGCCAGAACGTCAATTACCTTGTCACATTTCTTATACCAACAAAGAAGTGCATGAAATACTCCGCACCGGCTTTGATCAATCACCCATGTTTAACGGACGCATCAGAGGCACCGGTCCGAGGTACTGTCCCAGCATCGAGGATAAAATTGATCGCTTTGCTGACAAGGATAGACATCAGCTGTTTGTAGAGCCTGAGGGCTGGGATACCTGCGAGATATATGTAAATGGATTTTCTAGCTCTCTACCGGAAGATGTTCAACTCAAAGCTCTACAAAAGGTCCCCGGATTTGAGTCGGCCAAAATGTTTAGGCCGGGCTATGCTATAGAGTACGATTACTTCCCTTCGACCCAATTAAAACCTAATCTGGAAACCAGAGCGGTCGATCGCCTTTTCTTTGCAGGACAAATCAATGGTACGACCGGCTATGAGGAAGCCGCTTGCCAGGGACTTATTGCTGGGGTGAATGCCTATCTGGCTATCAATGATCTTGAACCATTTATTCTCAAACGATCTGAAGGGTATATTGGAGTGCTGATCGACGATTTGGTCAACAAAGGGACCAAGGAGCCATACCGGATGTTTACCTCCCGGGCAGAATACAGAATTCTTCTCCGGCAAGACAACGCGGATCTTCGCTTGACACCGCTGGCTGCATCACTGGGAATGAAAGGGCTCGATGACCGGATAGCCACTGTTGAAAGGAAAAATGAGCAGGTAAAAGAAATCGAAAATCTTTTTGGTAAGATCAGCGTATCTCCTGATCAAATCAACGGACTTCTCGATGATTTTGGCTCAGCACGAATTGACCAGAAAGTAAAACTGATCAGCATTTTGCTCCGTCCACATATAAGTATCTCTGATTTGAAAACTGCAGTGCCTGACTTGGAAGGCCAGATGAAACAGTTTGATCAGGAAGTATGTGAGCTGGCCGAAATCGATATGAAATATGCTGGATATATCCGGAAGGAACAGGAGATGGTAGAAAAAATGAATCGGTTGGAAACCGTTAGGTTACATGACGGTTTCGACTACTATGAACTGCCCTCACTTTCAACCGAAGCCAGAGAAAAGCTAAGCCAGCTGCGTCCTCGTACTATTGGCCAGGCAAGCAGGATAAGTGGAGTCTCTCCATCAGACATATCTGTTCTACTTGTGCATATAGGCAGGTAATGAGGATTAGTCACCTGAGTAGATTTCTTCGATCTGCCGACTGTATTTTGCCAATAGGACTCTTCTCTTCAATTTCATAGTCGGTGTGAGTTCACTTTCCGAACCATCCACCTTGCTTGGCTCCCACAGGTCTACCAGCAACCGAAACTGCTTGATCTGTTCAGTATGGCTAAATGATGGATTCACCTCGCTAACAATTTCCTCATACTTTGACAGAATTCTGTCGTTGCAAATGGCATCCTGAAGATTGGTCCAGGGTATACTTTCTTCTTTGCAATACAACCTCAGAGGCTCCTCAGCTGGGATAATTAGAGCAGAAACAAACTTTCGACTATCTCCCACCACCATCGCTTGTTCAATCAAAATCTCCTCCTTCAATTTGTTTTCTATGGGCGCTGGAGCGACATATTTTCCTCCAGACGTCTTAAGTAGTTCTTTCTTTCTATCAGTTATCTTCAAAAAACTGATTCCGTTCGGACCTTTTACGAAAGTTCCAATATCACCAGTTCTCAACCAGGTTCCTCCATTTTGATTTATTATGACTTTTCTCGTCTCTTCAGGCTTTTTATAGTAGCCCATCATAATATTGGGTCCAGTCGCCAAAATTTCTCCCTCACCTGGTTGATAGTCTCCCTCCATATCGATCCGGACATCCACATTATCAAGCATGGGCCCCACCGTTCCCAACAGGGCCATCCCGGGTACAAATCGATTTATACTGATACCAGGAGATGACTCTGTAAGTCCATAGCCCTCCCTCACCGGGATCCCAGCTGCCGAGAATACCCGGGCTATCTTCACAGGGCAAGGCGCTGATCCGGTAATTATTCCTCTTAATTCTCCTCCTAGTGCCTCTCTCCATTTAGCGAAAATCAAGCGATCTGCAATTCTTCGTTTTATCGATGACCATCCGGAATAGACCTTGTCGTACTCATAATCGTCGGTGAGCGAAAGGGCCCAGAAGAACAGGTTCTTCTTCAAGCCTTGAAGTTCTAATCCTTTCTGGTAAATCTTCTCATATACCTTTTCCAATAATCTGGGAACACATGTCATGAAATGCGGAGCTACCCGCCGCAAATCACCATCTTCTCCACCCAGGTTTTCCAAAGCTGTAAATATGATCTTAGCACCAGTATACAAGTATGAAAATGAAGCTGATCTCTCAAATATGTGGCTCAAGGGGAGAAAACTCATCGCCCGAAGGCCAGGGTCAAGCGGAATAAGACGATTTACAGCTTTCACGTTCTCCACAATGTTTCGATGGCATAACATCACTCCCTTGGGATAGCCGGTGGTCCCAGAAGTGTAAATAATCGTCACTAGTTGCTCTGGTGCAACTTCAACCTCGGGTTTGGTTTTAGGCTGGTCTTGCCATAATTGATTCCAGTTCGTCAAGGATGAATCATCGTCTAGGGCATAGATATGCCGTAGCGCCTCACATTGTTCCTTTGCCTTCAAAATCTTTTCAGTAAGATCGCCACCTCCGATAAATATGGCCTTGGTTTCAGAGTCGTTGAGGATATAAATATACTCGGCTGAGCTAATTGTTGGGTAGAGTGGAACACTCACCATGCCTGCCTTCTGAATACCCAGGTCCAACAAGGTGAATTCGATTCGATTTCGATATACGACCAATCCTACCCGATCTCCTTCAGCCAGTCCGATGGCTTTCAAGCCATGGGCTATTTGATTCGAGATCTCGTCGACTCGCTGCGTCGAATAGCACCGCATTTTACCCATGTACAGATCGCAAAGGGCTTCTTCCTGCGGATAATTTTCTAACTGGTGAGTAACAAAATCAAAAAGGCGGCTAATTTCCATTCAATCTTTTGGCTTAAGATAATAATCAGTTACCAGCACGGCAAAGAATTAAAACGCAGTTACTCCCTTTTGTTTCAGGTACAAGGACCCAAAAGTCAAATCCAAAAATCATCGATTTGAGCTTTGGATCTACATTATTAAGCCGCAACTGCCGGACAGGACGAAAATCAATCAAATGCCATACATTCTCATCCAGGGATGGCAAAGCTTGAAGGACGTGGGGATCAACATCCGTCCTTGCATCATATGTTTGCATTCCAAGCAAAGAATTCAATTGTTCTCCCTGAAGCCCCGAAAATAAAATATGAACTGTTTTCTGCTGTTTGAATTGCGCTAGCTCAGACATCATATCTGCCCAGATCAAAAACATTGACGCTGGTAAGTCCTCTCTGCATATGATTAGAACCAAATCGGAAAATAATTTTTGGATCGGAATTTCCCTGTCTCAATGCCTCTTGATAGTAAGCACTGGGGTTTCTTTTCATAAGCTGGATTCGGTTGTTGTTATCATAATTACGACCCTCGAACCATGCTAAATAGATTTTCCCTTGTTTCAGCCAGAGCATCAATCATTGCCACGGCACCGGGGTTGCTATTGAAGGCATCTCGCAATTCAGATAAGACATCGTCATTGAGTCCAAACAATATAACTTCTTCAAATTTCTGAGTTTCAAGTGCCTTGGAAAAACTCGAGATGCTACGTTCAAGATAATCGGTGGCTAATGCTTTTGAAACAGAGTCAGATGCGAGCTGTTTCAGCTTATTGAAAATCAACCTTGGCTCAACTACGAATACTTGATCGAGTCCCCAAAAATCTCCCTGTCCCTCCCATGCCTGATTGACCACCTCGAGTAGTCTGGCGTCGTCCTGATTGTTGTAAAATGGTACTGCAAAAGGAAACTGATCCTGCAATTTTGCGATCCCTTCTATCCCATGCGGAATTAACCTGTCCAGTTCCTCTGCAACGAAAGGGCTGGTTTCTATTGCCAGTTTCGAGAATCCTAGATCGGCAGTTTTGAAGGCCAGGTATTCCGTAAAACGGCACACTTCTCTTATCCCATGCTGTTCGCTTACCATGATGTGCTGAGCTTCCATCAGAGAATTCTCTAATAGGCTCCTGAACCCTCAGCACGTTCAGCCACTAAGCTGAATGTAAACACATTTTCGCTAAAGGCCTTGAACGGAGAAGAATCAATCTGACTTAAAAGCAGAGTTGGAATACTGAAAAGTGAAATAATTATGATATGTCTGTACATGGGAAGAGATTTGGAGGGCAATGATAACAGCTTCTGATCTGTTGAGAAACTCCGAACTAGCTCTGATAGAGAAATCATATCAGAAATACGAATTGTGTGAGTAAATTGAAAAGTATAAATAAAAGCAGTAGCCCGTACACTATCTCGGTTAATATCTCTTTTGTCTTCATCTTCCCAAAATTTCAACAATCAAAACGATGTAATCTTTGCAATATGACGGTGTATACGGCCGTAGCAATATTAAAGTTGAGTTAACGATCTTAAGCTGTTAAGTTTCTTAATAAACTCTATTATGATCGGACGACACTTTAAAACTTCTTTAACACATGGGTCGCCGGTAAAAGTGACTTATCCTACAAAACGAACCATTTGTCGAAAGACACGAATAAAATGCAACTATCTGCGTTGTAAAACCATCTTTACGTTACAGTTGACGCCCAATAAAATCCAGCCCTATTTTTGTCATGAAGAGAGCCAGCAACAACCCATCTAATGTGAACAATGGAGATCGACCGAGCGAAGGTACCGGCGGTAGGTATCTGGCAGCGGTCATGTTTATCGATGTAGTTGGATTTACCGCTTTGGTACAGGATGACGAAAGTCAGACGCTCAGAAAGCTTGAGATCAATCGCAAACTGGTTAAACAAAGCCATGACAAGTTTCACGGAAGGATAATACAGTACTATGGTGATGGAACATTAAGTGTTTTTCGGAGTACATTCGATGCTGTATCATGTGCACTGGAAATCCAAAAGGCACTAATGAGCTCTGATTGTTTGCCTTCCCGTATTGGAATTCACCTTGGGGATATAGTAGAGCGCAATGGTGCGATTTATGGCGATGGTGTAAATTTGGCCTCCCGCATCGAATCTGTTGGAATACCTAATTCTATATTAGTCTCGGGGGAGGTGTACAAACATTTGCACAATCACCCGGAGTTCGCCTTTAAGAATCTTGGTACTATCCGATTCAAAAATGTTCAATTCCCTCTGGAAATCTACGCCCTGGATCAAAAGGATCTTGCAGTACCTTCTGCACTGCAGTTGGAAGGTAAGCTTTCCACTAAGTTGAGGAAACAGCCTTTAACAGGTAATTTTTTGATGTGGGTTGTACTTCTCCTGGTGGCCAGTGGAACCATCTATACTTACATAAGTTCTCAGCGTATTCTTTCTTTGGCCACAGGCGATAGTCTTGCCACCCTGGGCGTACTGCCGTTTGACATGTCCGGACTGGGGAAAGATGATGAAGTGTTACTTGCCAGTCTCACTGATGAGGTCATTACCAATCTGGCTGCCTTCGAAGGAATGCGGGTTTTATCTTCAGAAGCTTCGGCCAAAATCAAAAGGGAGAAAGACGGTTCAACCCGGAAGATTGCCGAGTCAATGGGAGTCACTCATTTGTTGAAGGGGCAATTGAAAAAGGATGCAGACAACACCTTTCTTGAGGTACAATTAGTTGATGCTCGCACTGGGCGGAACAAATGGAAATATCAATTTGACAAACCCTTTGAGAGCTTGCCGGAAATCAAAGAAGACATTGCCAAGAATGTTGCAGTGAACTTAGAAGCTAGCGAAAATCCTTTCCTCGCTGGAGTCGATCGGAAACGCACTTCTTTTAGGGTCTTGGAACTGTACCGAAAAGCACGTGATGCGGCCAGTTCTCGAAGCCGTGATGGACTTTCACTGTCAAAAGAACTACTTGAAAGGAGCATCGCGGTGGATAGTACTTTTGCCTTGGGTTATGCTGGGTTATCTCAATGTTACTCATTGATGAAAGTCTACGAGCTGATAGATACTGATACTGCTCTTTTCTATGCCTCCGAGTACGCCGGACGGGCTTTTCTCCTCGACCGCGATCTAGCAGAGGCATATGTAGCTGATGCGCTACGCCAATACACCTTTTTTCTCAGTGATTCACGTGAAGTTTTCGATCTCTGTCAACATGCGATACAATTGAAACCCAGCTATGATTATGCCTATCATTTGCTTGGCAAAGTACTCTTCGATGCCGGTAAATATCATGAGTCATTATCTTATTTCAACTATGCCCACCGTTTGAATCCATATGAATATGTCTACCAAAAAATGATCGCGAAATCAATGGAGGCCGCCGATGATAAGACTAGTGCCGAGAAACAATACATGAAATTGCTCTCAAATTATCCCGACAACGATGACGCCATCGCCAGTGTGATAAAATTCTATGCCAACCTCCAGGATTGGCAGCAGGTGGAGAGTCTTTTGAAAAAACAACACAACGGGTTTGACAAGTTGTGTTCAGAGCTGTATGTGAATACGCAAAAGGGAGATTTGAGCCTGGCCGGTAAAAAATTGGACACCCTAAAATCCCAATTTCCAGAAAAATCCATTTCGGCATTAGAAGCCTGTTTTTTCGATCGAATGGGACACAAGCAAACTACTTTGATGATTCTGCAAGAGGCCAATGAGAAAAAGCAAGACTGGCTCAAAGAACTCAGACAAATGCATTTTAGTGATGAAATCCAGAAGGAGCCATCTTTCCAACGCATCCTGGAATCAATTCAGATAGATTCGGATTTGACCATGTAATGCTTCCTCAAAATCATTCCACTAGCACAAATGCCCCCCATGTCTCCTGACTCAATTTCTTTCGCATTTTGGCCTGAGTCTTTGCCAATGCCTTGGAAGGTACTCCCTCTTTCAATAGATTTTTATAGAAGGTCGTAAGAAAGATTTTGCTTTCAGCAGGATCTGTTTGCCAAAGATTCATCAAAACTTGCTTAGCTCCAGCAATTCTGAAAGCTTGCCCGAGCATCGAAGTACTCGTGGATTCTCCACTCTCATATAGATGAAGTGTTAGAAGATCACATGCTGAAAGATCTATGGTTTCGATCTCAAGAGCGGTCAATAGGCCATCTTCAGCCTCTTGAGCTACTTCCGATCCTCGCCAAATATAGTTGGCTCCTGTGAGCGCCAATCCAAAAGACATCATTGGGTGCCTGTACTTTATCATTTTGATCGGCTCGATCTTAAAAGCATGGGTGGAAATATGAATTATTCCGGAGGGATTATCCGACATTAACCTTTTTAGATTTGATTCCGTAGCATCCGAACCTTCTGACAGAGTTGTACTCCACTTCTTTTTAGATAGCATAACCTCTATCGCCTTAATCTCCCCAATAGAAGCTGTTACTCTCGGAAATTCAGATCCAAGTAATTTCTTTTCATCTGATGTTTGGTGTAAGCCGATATTATAACCCCATTGTTGATTGCCCTTCATAAGTGCTTCAGGGTTCAAATCATAGAGAGCTCCCCCTGTCAGACTAGCATTTCGTATATCAACTCTTACCCCTTCTCCAAATGGTAGAATACCTCCCGGACTTACATATCGAAATGAATGCCGATCATGTAAAATCTCACCGGATTCAATGGGAATGAGATGAAACGGAAACCGGTCAAGACCATTATCGGCACAAATAATGATTTTAGTTTTACCTTCTAAGAATTGCTCCAGGGGCTTCCATAACTTTTCATAATCTGAAGTGTTTGGGATAACCCTGGAATCCAGTCCCGCAAAATCTACCATTCGAACAACCTTAGGTGTACCTGAATTGGATAAAATAAAGGCGTAAACTTCGGTTTCTGAGGAAAGAGAATCAATTATTGTCTCCAGATTGTAGAACTCGAGATATGCTGTTTGCTGATCTATTCTTTGCTGTATTCTGTTAACCAGTTCCGGTTCAAACCGGTCGCCCTTTCTGAGTGCACCGATCAGGCTACTCTCAATCTGCCTGGCTTCCTCGATATTTTGAGACAGCTCAGTCTCTGCCAGAGATTGCTGCTGAAGAGTTTGATTTTGCTGATCAATGATTCTCACTCTAAGCTCTTGCCATGCTGAGTATTGCTGACGATAAGAGTCTGTCGCATTTCTGAGGCTTCTGGTAATTGTTGTCAGGTCTGGGCGGAAATCAGATGTCTTTAGGGCTCCGGCCATTTCCAGCGCCTGCCGATTCAATGATGCATCATTAGGATTATTCAGACAGAAGTCGAGATAGTTCGAAAAGAAAGATTCGAAACTGTCGATGTATTCTGCTCGCTCTTCCGCAAGGAGGAATTCCAGCTTGGTATACAGTGTAGTTAAGAGCTGATCGCCAGCCATCAGATAATATCGCTTCGCTTGAGTCTGATCTTTTTCGGAATAGAACTCCGCCAGTTGACGACTCGAAGCAAAAACTATTGGATTATCAGTGCCATAAATGGCAACCAATTGGTCATGCGCAGCTGTAAGATTTTCTTCTGCAAGGTCTTTGGAACCCATCGCATCATGTGTCTTGCCTAATGCTCCAAGAGCTTGGGCATATTCCAAACTTAGATCACCACGGGCAAGTTCGAAGATGTCGCGTGCTCTTTCCTGGTGGATCACCGCTTTTTGAAGATCTCCAGACGATACATGCAATTCACCTAGACTTTTGTGTAGGTGACCTGCCAGCCAACTGTTTTCACCAAAGACCTGCGGTGCATATTGTAAAGCATCTTCATAGTATTGTTGCGCTTCTACATACTGACCCTTCCACTTGAGAAGATCCGCAACATTACTTTGGGATATAATGTAATTGGGATCGGTTCTTTCCGTGCGTAGGGTAAAAAGAATGTTGGCCTTATTGTAATACTCATAGGCTTTCTCAAAGTTCTCATGATTCAAATAGAATGCTCCGACTTGATTTAATGTGACGGGATAGAGGGTTCCCCTTTGCGCTCTGGAATTACTTTCAAAAAAGTCAATAAGTTCGCTGTATATCTCCTCCGCCTCTTCAGCACGGCCAAGGGTTTCATGTACACTGGCTGCATTTCGACCGAGGGCAACCTTGTTAATATCATCATCGGCCAGATGAGTCTTCGCCAATTCGTAAGCTTGCAAGATAGTACGGCTGGCCCGGCGCAAATCGCCCCTTGCTTGATGTACCTGTCCAATACCAGCCAATGCCTGAAAGTACTGGATCGAAGTTTGTCCGAATCTCTCCTGGGCAAACTGCAGGGCTCTTCTTGAGTAAGCTTCAGCAGTATCAACATCTCCACTGGAAGATTCCAAAGCCACAACTTGGTTTAAGGTATTGAGGTATAAGTTTCCATTCCCGGATTGAGATTTTGCCAAATGATTGGCAGCGCGTCGCAGGAAAACTCCTGCTTGTTCACGACTATTTCCCCGAATATGTAACTCAGCCAAGTTGAGTAGAAGATCCGGATATAGCGAATCTCTTGTTGCTTGCCTGCTCTGACACAACTGGTCCGCCTCGTCAAAGTAAGCTTTGGATGATACCAGGCTATCTAATGTCATAAGCCGGATGCCTTGCCACATTGCAAAGATGGCAAGTGGAGTTGTTCTGATGTGCTCCCTGGCTTTTTCGGATTGATAGGCACTATCAATCATTGGGAATGATACTGCCTCCAGACCACTTTCGTACAAAGTAGAAATAATGCTGTCCTTTTGCTGCCAGGTCAATGCACCAAATTCCCTCAACATCTGTCCAGAAGCTGTCTGTAGAGTTGAAGTGATCAAACAAACTGATATCACTATGCGAAGAAGCTTATCCATTTGAAAAAATTTTGCCAAAATTACCAAAACCGCCGTACGGTGTACTCCTAAGCTAAACGAGTCAAGGATGCGTTGATAGACCTACCGTTAGTTTCAGTCTATCTCGGTCTTTATTCTCTCCCTGGTGTCAAAGATATTTCGAATGCGATATGGGGTCTTTTGTTGGGATTCGTAGTAGGTTCGCATTTGTAGTTCGACAAAAATGCCGAAAGTGATTAGCTGTATTCCAGCAAGTACAAAAAGAATACCTACCAACATGAGAGGCTTTCCCCAGATGTCCTGCCCTTGCAATTTGAACCAAATCATATAGAAGTTGATAATCACTCCTATAAACAAGATCACTACCCCGAGGCCACCAAACAAATGCATCGGCCTCTGAAGGTATTTCTTGAAAAAAATCATAAGCACCAGATCACTGATCACACGAAGAGTGCGTCCCATCCCATACTTAGAGCGTCCGTGAATCCTTGGATGGTGTCGCACTTCCATTTGGGTGATTCTGGCTCCTTCTAGGTGTGCCAACACGGGTATGAATCGATGTAATTCGCCATACAAGCCAAGATCTTTGGCGATTTCCTGCCGAAATAGTTTCAGCGTACACCCGTAATCAGTTATCTCAATACCCGAACTTCTGCGAATAATCCAGTTTGCAATCATACTGGGAATCTTTCGCAGAAACATATTGTCTTGACGATTCTTTCTAACCCCGGCGACCAGATCCCAGCTTCCCTCACGGCATAGCTGCAACATAGCTGGGATATCTGATGGGTCATTCTGCAAGTCCCCATCCATCGTGACAATATACTTGCCTCTTGCCAAATGGATACCCGCAGATAATGCAAGACTCTGACCATAATTCTTTCGGAGCTCAACGATCTTCAACCAGCCAGCCTGGAAGCTTCTTGCAGCTTTCAAGGTTGCATCAGTCGACCCATCGTCAACCAGAATAGCTTCAAACTCATAGAGGTTCAGTGCTCCCTCAATCTGGCTAATTAACAGCTGAATGTTTTCCTCCTCATTGAAGACACATATCACTACTGATATTTCTGGCGCTCTACTCATTGATTCTGTTCAGGTATTTGCAAGATATAGGCTATGCGCTCCATTCGTCTAACATGCATAGAATCCACTAACGGATACTTTCTGACAAGTTCGGGATATTTCCTGGGATTGACGATCAAAGTAGAACCGGGAGACTCGCTATAAGTACGGGTCAGGATCTGTTTCCTCTGTGAAGTGATGTAAAAACTGTTCTCAAATCTCAAGCTATCATCAGCAAAAATATAGAGTGAAGCATCAGAATATTTTCTGCCGATTCGCAATGCATCCTCTCTCACTAGAGATCCCTCTGTCGTGGATGCACGCAAGGGCAAGACAAATAAATCGAGCCCCCATCTCAATGTGAGAAGGACCGCGAAAAAAATCAGAACTCTTATCCTTTTTTTAGTAATTAGAAGCCAGGTCAATGTGCATAGCAATATGGTTAGAAGCAACACCTTTATCAATAAATTTGATATGCCCTCCGATCCCTCATAAAAAACAGGCGCCAACATCACAGGAATCGAAAGGATGGCCAATAACTTCATGATCCCATCCACTACCGATTTCGAATCTGGTGCCAGGTTTTCGTAAACTTGAAAGCCCAGTCCAAAGTACAAAGGAGTAAACATAATGAGGTAGCGTGGATAGACCTCAGGAGAGAACCAGTAGATCCAAATATTGGCCGCAAATACAATAAGACAGAAGACCATGAAGGAGTGTCTCTTGACAGACGCCAGGGCTGAACGATCCAGGGCCAGGAAGGCCAATAAGGACCACGGTAAGAAGTGGTATAACATCTCAAATGGGAACCACATCCACTCACGAATCGACTCTGAAAAAGTGTGCTGTGCAATCGTTCGTTTGGCTGATTCATCAAAAAATACTCCCAACAGCGATTCAATAGAGTTTACCTGAGC
>Ga0224512_10002377_pt1 | contig 17321 bp, 13 predicted proteins | sample SF_May12_sed_USG_4_FD_169103 | JGI IMG/M metagenome (GOLD analysis project Ga0224512, IMG submission 169103) | Sediment microbial communities from San Francisco Bay, California, United States - SF_May12_sed_USGS_13 | ecosystem: Environmental > Aquatic > Marine > Sediment | place: USA...
GTTTGGTATGGGGCAAAAGTGTAAAATTTGGTGGACAAAGAGTAGGTTTGAATCATATTTTACTAGATGAAGATGTTTTGACAATAATCAAACGTAGGTAAAACATGGTTTAGCATTTACATCACATCTGTTTTTGTTATTAATCATTATTCTTTTAGTATCTGGCAGTTTTTTGCAGTTTAGATCACTTTTTTAACAGTCTTAATCTATGCAAGTAAATCGTCAGTGGATCCACCAGATGAATAAAAAATGAAAAAAGGCATAGAAGTTGTGTTAAAGCATTAAGAAAATATTCAATATGATGAAAATGATGAATCGGTAACTTTTGCTGAAATAACAGATAACAAAAATTGAAATTCTAACTGAGAAGCATCATGTATTTTTGATAGTCATTTCCATATTAAATTCTATGAATCAACGGAAATATAATAAAAAATATTTTTTTTATAAATAAATGTGTTAATTACAAAAATAAATAATCTTAATGATATGAACAAACTAGTTTATTTTCAAGTATGACATTCTAAATATCATTTAATTTTGTATAATGATATTCTTTTTTGAATGGAGTTTGTAGAGATTGAGATTATCATAATAATGATTCTTGTGTGTTTTTATGCTCTTTTTAGTGGACTTGAAATTGCGATAGTTGGAGTTCGGCGTTCCAGAGTTATTCGTTTACATAGAAAACGGATTCCAGGATCTTCCCCTCTTTACAAATTAAAGATGAACCCTGGAATGATGACTGCAAGTGTTAATCTAGGAAATACATTGGTAAATGTAACATCCTCAGTTTTAGCAGCAGATGTTGCAATCAAATTACTGGGAAATCAAGGTGTGGGAGTAGTTATCGGCATAATGACATTTGTAATTTTGATATTTGGAGAAATATTGCCCAAAACATACTGTAATGTTAATCCTGAAAAAGTATCTCTTAGATTCAGTAAGATATTGCTGATATTTACTTATGTTATGTATCCATTTGTGAAATTTTTAGAGTACGTGACCATGTTGGTATTGAAACTTTCTGTAGGTTATTCTCCAAGACCAAAACCAATTACAGAAGAAGAAATCAAAGAAGTTGTAGATTTAGGATATGCAGAAAAAGCAATAGAAAAAGAAGAACGTGACCTGGTACATAATGCATTAGAGTTTGACGATAAACCAATTCAAGACGTCATGACACCAAAAGAAAATGTTTTTTCATTATATGGAAAACTCACATTATCAAAAGTTATCTCAAAAATTGAAGACAGAGGTTTTTCACGCATTCCAGTTTTTGAGGAAACACCTGACAAAATTGTCGGAATATTGCATATATGGGATATTTCCAGGATTCCTGAAAAGAAATACTCAAAAATCACCATAGAAAAAATTGTAAGAAAACCTTTTTTTGTTTATTCCAGCGACAGAATCAGCAAACTCCTCATAGAACTTAAAAAAAAAGATATGCACATGGCAATTGTTGTAGATGATGAAGATAAGACAATTGGCATTATCACGGTAGAGGATTTGTTGGAAGAAATTGTAGGTGATATTGTTGGAGAATCTAAAAAACCATAATTATTTGATGGCTTGACAATTTCTGGAGTATAATTTTAATTTTGAATCAATATCATTAACTTATGATCTCACAATTGAAAAATACATTCTGTCTTTAAATTCAATGATTCTCAAAATAGGATGTTGAAAAACTTAATCTGGATGGTGTTTGCAGTGTTGATAATAATTCCATTACAATCTATTGTGTTTGCAGAATCATCTTATGACATCAATATTCCTTCTGGTTCGGGAGACAAAGATGCCCCCTTTCATTGGTCAAGTGAAAAAGATGGCAGTACCTCAGGATTTATCGAGATCATAGTAAGTGATACTGTTTTTTGGAGAAATGGAGACACAGTTGATCATACCGTGACTTCTGGAACTCCACAATCTGGTCCTGATAAAATTTTTGACAGTGGTAAGATAAGTCCGGGAAAATTCTTTGTGCAAAAGTTTACAAAAGTAGGAGAGTTTCCCTATTATTGTACTATCCACCCATGGAGAACAGGTCTTGTCAACGTAGTTAGTGGTTACCAGATTTTAAATGATGTTGGCTCTGATGTTGGAGACGGCAAAACAACCTTTGATGTAGAATACAAATTCAACAGACTGATCAACAGTGCAAGTATTGATGAAAGTGCAAAATCAATTTCTTTTGAGTTAATGGGAAATACAATAAACGATGACAACACGCTAACTTTGTTCATCCCATCTGCATTGATCAATGGAATATCTTCGGTATCCATTGATGAGATAATGACAGATGAATTTTCTCAGGAGTTTGAAGATGAAATCATCATCCTGTCAATTAAAGAAATCCCACATAATGCAAAATCAATAGCAGTTACAGGAGCCAACATTGTGCCTGAATTTACAGGGCTTGCTCCAATTGTTTTGATTGTGTCAATATGTGCAATAGTTTTGATTACAAAAAAACAATCAATTTTAAGATTCGGAATTAATAAATGATAAGGATTTTTGATCATAATTCTATCATGGAATTTTAGATTATTTGAAATTAGATTAGAAATATTAGATTGGGGTTTTATTCGATCAAGATCAATCATTATTCAAAACCAAATCAAAAATATATTGATTGATGAATCAAAATACCAATATTTTCTCAATGAATTCATGGCAAGATAGATGCTATTAATTTTTGTTTTAAATTAAAATTCTTTGGGCGAACACAGTATAGATACCAATAATGGAAAATCCAAATGTAATTCCAGATAATATGTAAACATTGTGAACATTTTTACTTCCTTTTTATCCAATTGAGGGATATTGCCAATAAGAGTATGATGACTACCAAAAAAGAGTAGTACGGCAATCAGACATAGGGACTTGTAAAAAAGACAGTTTGTTTTACTGCAGTTTTCGCTATTGATGTAAACAGATTCTGATTTTCTTAAAATTTAATAAAACATCATTCATTTCTAAAAATACCTGCATACCAAATTGCGTCTTTGGAATAGAGTTTAGAGGTACTGTTTCAACTAGATCCAAAACATAGTTCTCCAGTTTTGTTTACAGTTACTTAGGATCACGTTAATTATCTCTACAAATGTTTTGTATTCTGTGTCCAATGCACCACTTTTGACGATAATAGATGTAATGATCTCATATTCTATCTGTTTTGATATCAGTTTTGAGCATGGAAAGATGTCTGAAATGCTGATGTTACAAATTACAATTAATTCAAACATGTTATCTGTAGTGTAACAATTATTGAAGACGTTGAGATAAATTTTATAAAAATACGAGATTAGATCAAAAACAAATAAAGAAATAATTTTTTGATAACAAAAATTAAAAATATTTTTTCATGGGATATTATTAATATTCAAATGCAGAACAAAGCAGGATCATAATGAATAAATAAATTCTAAGATATGTTTAACAGAAAAATATTTTAGTAAAAATGCGATCAATAAAATTTCGTAGTAAAAATTACTTGATAAATAGTAATCAATTTGTGTAAATTTCTTTAGTTTAACCACTGAAAAACAATGAAAAACTCGATTCAGTTATGGCTACAAAAAGAAAAGCTGCAACTAAACGTAGATCAACTAGAACATCTACCAAAGCAGCACCTAAAAGAAAAGCTACTAGAAGAACTGCAGCAAAAAAAGCAGCAGCTCCTAAGAGAAGAACTGCAGCAAAAAAAGCAGCAGCTCCTAAGAGAAGAACTGCAGCAAAAAAAGCAGCAGCTCCTAAGAGAAGAACTGCAGCAAAAAAAGCAGCAGCTCCTAAGAGAAGAACTGCAGCAAAACGACGATAATTTCGTCAGTAAATTAACAATCGTCATCTAGACGACGAATTGTTTTCCATTTTTCTAAATTAATTAGTGAAAACTAGAGAAGGAGGATTTGTTAATTAAATAATCGAAGAGATTCATAACAAACAAAGTTTTTAAAATCATAAAATTACGAATGTTTTAACATTAAATGAATACAGGTAAAAAAACTAGTAAAGATAACTCATCAATTTAATTTGTTCCTCAGTGGATATGACATTTTTGTTTGTTAAAATCTCCAATAAATCTTTGAATAGTGCTTTTTGTTCAGAGGACATTCCACCTGATGGTCCCTTTTCTCCCGGTGGACCGGGAGGACCTCTTGGGCCGGCTGGACCAACTGGTCCTTGACCACCTACTGAGCCTTGTTCACCTTGTGGGCCTATTGGGCCTATTGGACCTCGTTCACCTTGTGGGCCTTGAATTCCTTGTGGACCTTGTGGACCTTTGTCGCCAGGAGGTCCTGTAGTCCCACGTTCACCTTGTGAACCTTGTGGGCCAGTAGGGCCTTTTTCTCCTGACGGTCCCATTGGGCCAGTAGGGCCTTTTTCTCCAATTAGACCAGTAGGGCCTTTTTCTCCTTTCTCTCCTTGAGGACCAGGCACTCCTGTTAGACCTTTGGCTCCAGCAGGTCCTTGTGGACCTTGTGGACCTTTTTCTCCAATTGAGCCTTCGACACCCCGATTACCTTTTTCTCCAATTAGACCAGTAGGGCCTTTTTCTCCTTTCTCTCCTTGAGGACCAGGCACTCCTGTTAGACCTTTGGCTCCAGTGGGTCCTTGTAGACCTTGTGGACCCTTGTCGCCAGGAGGTCCTTCAACACCACGATTACCTTTTTCTCCAATTGGGCCTGGTGGACCTTGTGGACCTTTGTCGCCAGGAGGTCCTGGTGGACCAGTCAATCCTTTATCACCTGATGATCCGGTAGGGCCTTTGTCGCCAGGAGATCCAGTAGAGCCTTTTTCTCCTTTGTCGCCAAGTGGACCTTGAAGGCCTTTTTCTCCTTGAACACCAGATAATCCGGTAGGGCCTTTGTCGCCAGGGAGTCCTGTAGGACCAGTCAATCCTTTTTCTCCAGCAGGTCCTGGTGGACCTTTGTCACCTTTTTCTCCAGGAGAACCTCTTAATCCAGGAAGCCCTTTGTCACCTGGAGATCCAGTAGGGCCTTTTTCTCCTTTGTCGCCAAGTGGACCTTTTAACCCAGTAGGCCCTTTGTCGCCAATGGGTCCAGTAGATCCTTTTTCTCCTTTGTCGCCAGGAGGTCCAACGATTCCTTTGTCACCTTTGTCACCTTTGTCACCAGTAGAACCTTTGTCACCGGTCATGCCTTTGTCGCCAGAAATGCCCTTATCACCTTGTGGACCTTTATCACCGGTCGCACCTTTGTCGCCAGGGGATCCTGGTGGACCAGTAGGGCCTTTATTTCCAATTGGTCCAGGTGGTCCTGGTGGACCAGTAGGCCCTTTGTCGCCAGGGGATCCTGGTGGACCAGTAGGGCCTTTGTCGCCAGGGGATCCTGGTGGACCAGTAGGGCCTTTGTCGCCAGATAAACCTGAAGATCTTGTAATTGGTTTTGGTGGTTGTTCAGTTTTTGGTGTTTCAGAAATTTTAGTTTGAGTTTCTGTCGGTATTTGTACAGCAGGTTTTTTCAATGGAACATGAAAAACAGAATATAATGAAGAAAACAGATCAGTTACAATAATCCAAATACTATCAAGAGTTTCAATTGATGATGGGAGGGGATTATCAGTGGTTCCAATTTTCTCAGAAAATAGGCCATCTTTTACCTTTAGATGAAAATTTCCACGCCACAAAGCAGAAAATTGCTTTCTACGAATTGCATCATCAGAGGGTTTAACATCAGAGACTGAAATTTGAACCTCATATACACCTGATTGTTTAAATGGCGCCTGTCCTTGAACTTGTATTTGGTATTGAGATGACACATTCGTTTGTGTATATTTCAAGTATTTCTGTATTTAGATGCAAGAATCTATACAGACATAAAAATGGGGTTGGGCTCAATTAAGGATGGTATTTATCTAGATAAAATGTCAATTTGAGCTAGTGAAGAAACCTTTCGGAAAAAAATCAAAGGAAATAGATGAATTCAAAGTAAAAAAGGATAAAGTTGAAGAGACAAGCCTAGTTGACCCAGATTACAATCGTAAGAAATTATTTAAAAAAGGAATTAATTTGATGGCAGATGAAAAATTAGAAGAAGCCGTATCTGTGTTTGAGCAAGCATTACGAATTGAACCAGACAATATTGAAACATTGATGAAATTAGGATATGCGAGATTCCATCTAGATGATCATGGAGAAGCACTAAAAGTATATGATAAAATTCTCGACATAGATGTTACAAATCCAGAAGCTTGGAATCTAAAAGGCTTGGTTCATTATGAGCAAAAGAATTTTTCTAAAGCACTTGATTCAGTTGATAAAGCAATTGAATCAGATCCAACATATGGGATGGCATGGTATAACAAAGCTTGTTTCTTGTCGTTGCTTAATCAAGTACCAGAATCATTAGAATCTTTGAAACGTTCAATTGAAATTGATGTAAAGAATGCAAGAAGATCAATTCGAGACAAAGATTTTGCCAATGTTAGAATTGAGGAAGGATTCAAAAGAATTCAAGAAGTTGTAGTTTTAGAATCAGTAAGACAAGGTTACCACACATTGGGTTCAATTGTATGGACTACATTTCTAGATAAGGCAGATGCAGAAAATGCTTTGAGAAAATTATTAGAAAAAGGATTAATCGTACAAAATGAAAAGCGTGATGGTCTAAGTAAAATTCCAATTTACGATCTTGCACCAAATGTTGCAGAAAAAATGGGAAAGGAAAAGAAGGGATTGTTTGGAATTACAAAAAAGACTTTGCCAAAACCAATAAAGAATTTGAAAGAGTTGAGCCATGCAATTCAATCGGTAAGAGAGGCCATAGAAGAAGAAAATATTGAGAAAATAATGGATACTTTTGACATATTCATAAATCCTGCAAAATCAGGTGAACAGATGATAGAGAATTTCTTTGACGAACACAGAGAAATAAGATTATGGAAAATTAGATTAAAAGACAGAGGAGAAGATTATCTAATCGAAAATAAAGAAAAAATGTTAGTTCTGTTTGACAATATTGAAATAACAATTACTAAAAAGCTCAGAAATGAAATTAATTATTCTGCAGATAAATCCCAGTAACTTGCATCTTCTTGTTTTTCGGTAGGTTTCTGAAGATTCTTCCATTCCTTAAATGAACGAACATACAATTTTGTATTAGGTAGACCGACAGATTTTAACGCATAGTATGCCAAGCCAGAAAGAGTACCCACACTACCACAATACGTAATGATTTCTGAATTACCAGTAATTCCTCGATTATCAAACAGTCGTTTCATGTCGTCTTTTGAGCGTAAAATATGATCATTGCTAGCAAGAGTCCTATATGGAAGACTAATTGCTCCTGGGATATGCTGTTCAAGAAAATTTAGTCGTTCTCGATTATCAATTAGTATGACATCATCCCGGGTTTTTGCACTTTCCAGATAATCAGAAGTTGCCAAAATCTCAGATCGTAGATGCATAGAGTGTTCCTTACTTTGTATTTCAGGAGTTTTTGAGTCATTTTCTAATCCAAGCGACTTCCAATGACTATAGGTGGTTTCAAGTAATGTCACATTTGAATGGCCAAGATATTCCAATGTCCATGCAACTCTTGATGCTAATGCACCAAACGTATCATCATATACTACAACAGACGTCTCATCATCAATACCCATAGAATTTACAAGTTTCAAGACACGTTCAGGACTATCATCAGACAAAAGATTTGCCAATGGCAGATTAACTGCAGTTGGGATATGATCTTGTTTGTAATCATTTTCGCGTCTGACATCAATGACTCGAACACTTTTGTCACGTATTTCTGATCGTAAGGAGTCAACATCAGTTAAAATTTTACCAGATTTTGTCAAGCAGCACATTCACCCTTTCCAGTTTTTGTGTGATAACTCGTATCGCTACCATAATCAAGATAAAAATCAGGATCCTCTTCTTTTGTTGGAGGAATAACTAATGGTTCTAGGATTTTTTTGATGTCATTGATCGATTTTATATCAGAATCTTCATTACCGTTAACAATTCTATGAATCCATGATTTGAGAGTATCACCAGATTTTTTTCGGTCTTTAAACACCTCAATGATTTTCAAGATCACAGGAATTACTCGTTTTGCAGGAATTCTAAGACAAATCTCTCCAAGCATTGTTTCACCATCAGAACGACCGCCCAATGACATTTGATAATTTGGATACATGTCTTTTCCAACACGTGCGCCTCCACCAAAGAAACCAATTGTTGCAATACCATGTTGCCCACATGAATTCGGACATCCGCTTATCTTAATTGAGGAATCACTAAGATCGTCATCTTCATCTAATCTTAATTCTAGGAATTTTCTCTGGATTTCTTTTGCCAACCTATGAGAGTTTGTCAGGGCAAGATTACATGAGGTAGTTCCAGAACACCCAATAGGAGCAGTCATAGTCAAGGCACCAGATTTTGCCAATCCTACCTCAAGTAATTTGGAATACAATCGGGGCAAATCATCTTCTAACACATAACGCAATGCAACATTTTGCACAAATCCACAACGAGCCTTGCCTTCTGAAGAAAAGTCACGAATAAGATTTCCCAATGCATTTAGTTGATTTGCAGTAATGTCACCTGCCTCAAGAGTGATAAACACAGAACGATAATCAGACTGTTTTTGTTTTACAGTATTTGTTTTTAGCCATCTAGCATACCCATCAGGAGTTAAACTGCCACTTTCATCTGTAATTCTAATCGGGTGTTTTATTTCGTCAGGTGTTGTATCTACATCAAGTTGAGTAATAATAGATTGTGTAGCCCTCACAATTGCTCTTTCTTTGAATACAAGGTTTTGGAATTTCTCCCAACCCATGTCATTTACTAAATAACGCATTCTATTTCTTGCTAGATTTTTTCTATCACCAAGTCTATCAAAAATTCTCATCACTGCAATTGAAGTGTAAAGTAAGTCTTCTTCAGGGGTAAATTCTTCTAGTTGATGCCCAACATAAGATTTATTTCCCAATCCGCCGCCAAGAAATATTTTAAAACCTCTTTGAGAAGAACCATCAATTTCTCTGATTTGCGGGATGAGTCCAACATCAACCATTCTCACCATCCCGTGTTTCTCACAACAAGTAAAATTAAATTTGAATTTACGTGGAAGATTTTGAGCCATAGGATTTCTTAAAAAGAATCGTGCAGTTGCAAGTGCATATGGAGTTGCATCAAATTCTTCATCAGAACAAACGCCAGATAATGGGCTACACATAACATTACGTACAGAATTACCACATGCTTCTCTAGATGTTAGGCCAACTTCAGCAAGACCTCTGAAAATTTCAGAGACATCTTCAAGAATCACCCAATGCAGTTGAATATTTTCCCTAGTTGAAAAATGGGCACTGCCAATAGAATACTGTTCGCTTAATTGAGATATTTTTTCAAACTGGTGCGGATAAATTTCTCCTGCCGGTAGTTTAATTCGAACCATTGCATAGTCACCAGTCATCCTGGTACCATATGCACCATGTTGAAGTCTAAATCGCCTAAAACTATCCTCATCGTATTTACCCTGACGAAACAGTTTTACGGTATTAGCAAAATTATCGGTCTCTTCAATTCTTGCCCAATTAATTTTAGGCTTTACAGATTCAGGAGAGGATTGTCCAAGATCAGATATTGTCAATACAAAGGATTTTCATTTAGTTTGGTTATAAATTTTTGATATAGGGATGTTTTAGTAGAGAAAATTTTGGAAGCATACGTAATTTTCCTACTTTTTGTTGTAGGTAATAGTTATACCTAATTAGATAGAAATTGTATAGTTTGATAAAAAGGATGTATGTACTATTACGTAAAAATAGTTAAAAATAATTTTTAAATGAGTTTACAGACATCCTGATTTTTGAATCATATTTGACATCTTTTGAAGAAAATCTAATTACATCAAAAAGAGACAAATTTGAAATGATGTGTTTTTTTAACTTTGATTGAAGTTTGTTAATAGTTGTTTTTCGACTATTTGCAAAAATTGTTGTGAAGCCATCATCGTTTGTTTTAAGCATGTCCCAAAGCATTACTACTTTGAATTTATCTTTAGGCGCAGATTTTTGTAATATTTTGATTGTATTTTTTGATATTTGTAGTATCTTCCCTCGTCCTTCCTCAGAGTATGCATGTTTTAGAAACTTCTTACATTCTGCATTCGTCATGGTTATTTTTACAAGAGCATCTTTCTTATCCAGGACAAAAACTCTCCTAAGATCAGATAGTTTGAGAGCACTCCCCATCTTTCGGTCTCCACGAAAATGGCCAGAATTGACAAATGCTAAATCAGATTTTGTGAATTTAGACATGCAGTCTGCAATGAAATTTCCAAAGTTTGTAGAGCCTTTTCGAAGATCCAGTTCGGTTGCATTAAGTATGGTATTTTTCTCAAATTGTTTGATTATCTCATCTGATTCTTTTTCTTTGAGATGTTTTTCAAGTAAATTTTCCCATTTCATGACAATTTTTTGAATTTTTGGATTTGGAACAATATTTGATAATATGTCAGAATGCAAAACTAAAACATTTTTTTCAAACCATTTTGAATTTTGATAATTCTCACCATCATGCAATCCTAAGATTTGAACTGTCCTGCAATTAGATTGCCCTTTTATAAGAATGGATTTTGGATGATCTTTATCATACTGTAAAATCTCATTATGATCATGTCCTCCAAGTAAGTATACATGCCCATCCCAATTTTTTTTGAACCATTCTTTCAATTTCACATCTTCTTGGTTGTTCATATGAGACAGCACAATCAGATGATTGAGTTTAGGATATGTTTTTCTTATTTTAGCAATTATTTGTTTTAATGAGGATTTTACAGGGAAAATGTCAAATCCATTTTGTTGTGCCTTTCTTAGTGTGGCTTTTCCTGCAACTCCTGTAATTGCAGCAAAAGGGCGATTATTTCTATGACAAATCGCAAACTCCTGAATTCTTAAAGACTGGATATTTTTCTTTGATCTTATATTTGCACAAACTACATCAAATGTTGCATCTGCCATTCTTGTTTCAAGATACTTACTACCTCCATCAAAATCATGATTGCCTATGGTGCAATAATTAAAACTACATGCGTTTAGAACATCGATCATTTGTTGCCCTTTGAAATATACGCTCATCAGGGACGGAAATAAAAAATCACCGCCATGCAGAACCAGCACTGGAATATTATTATTTTTGACATAAGGATTTGATTTTATAAAATCAATTAGGGAGCAGAGTCTTGCAAAGCCAGGAAGGTCAACATCACCATTTACAGTTGTCTCCTCAATAAAGTAAGTGTCTGTGATATGAATAACAACCACCAGAGGTTTCCTTGACAGTATTTTTTCAATTTTGGCGAACGGATTGGAATTTTGCATATATGTGCTCATCTTGCTTTTTTACTTTCAATTCCCCTTCATGGATGTTTGTAAATTATGTACGATATAGAATCATTTTATCTTATTTTGTTTTGCTAAAAAACCCATAAAAAATTCTTTGCGTACCCCACATAATCATCTATAACCTTAGTTTCTACACCCTTTAGAAATTAATTGCGTACAGTTTACATTATTTTAAGGGAGATGAACAAAAACACATCTTAAACCACTGAATTATTCTATGCTTAGTTATTTTAGCACATCATATTGAATCAATTATTTCATGACTGTCAGATTTTGAATTTTGAATTACATCATTTGTCAGTTTTTGATAAAAATTTTTCATTTTTCTCCAATGTATCTAATCAAAGCAATACAATCCTTTGACAACCATGTTCATGATGATGATTCACAATATCAAGAGGTTGTCATAGTTCACAAAATCAGTGAGTCCTGATTAATTTTACAAGTTAATCCTTGCATGCATTATAAAAGAAATGGAAGATCATGACAAAAATAGATAAATTACAAATCTAAATAAACCAAATAACTCTTGAATTTTTCAGTTAAAAAACCAAACAAGAAAGGGGAAAGACTCGAATCTATAAAAAAAGTTCATGGTCAAGAAATCTCAAAATTTACAACCCGAATGGAAGATTATCTGGAAGTTATATCAGAACTAATAGAACTAAAAGGATATGCTACTCCGTTGGATATTTCAAAATACATGAATGTTAGTCCTCCCAGCGTCACCAAGATGCTACGAAGACTGGATGAAGAAAAATACATTGACTATACAAAATATCATGGTTTAAAGCTGACTGCTAGTGGAAAAAACATTGCAAACGAGATAAGGCAAAAACACAGTGACCTGTTAGAATTCTTTGAAATGCTTGGCATAGACAATTCCACTGCAAGCCAAGACGTGGAAGGTATGGAACATCATCTAAACCCAAAAACAACAAAACAACTTAGAAAATTCATATTCTTTTTAAAATCAAAACCAGAAATACTTGGACTCTTTAGAAAATCCAATTTTTAACTTTGAATAAAAATATTTTGATTCTGACTGGAATATAAAGTTAGCCTAGGCTAACTTTATTAGCCTAAGGCAAATTTATATTCCAGAAAAAAATAAGAATAACATCAACAATGAAGCAGTCTTCTTTTAATTCCCGTTACATGATGATCTTTTCTTTAATAGCAGTTACTGCAATATCTTCGATTTTTGTTATATTTCCAGAAGTTACCCAGGCACAGACCGAAGAGAATGTCTTTGTGACTCATAGTGGAAAAGTTGTTAAGACTACAGGCGAGGTAATAGATCCACTATACGCTGAAGCTACCATGGAGTTTGATCCAATGGAATATCTACGAGACTTTGATTACGGTAAAACATCTCCATTGCCAGATGGTACAACATTACGAGAGTACACAATTGTTGCAGAAGACGACAAGATCATGGAGGTATCGCCAGGTGTCTTTTACAACGCATGGACATTTAATGGGAGTGTTCCAGGACCCACCATCCGTGCAACTGAAGGAGACACTGTTAAGATAAATTTCATAAACAATGGCTCAAAGCAGCACACCATGCACTTTCATGGAATACACCCAGCTGAAATGGATGGGGTCTTTGAGGTAGTTGGTGGAGAGGGAGGACAATTCACGTATGAATTCATTGCAGGACCAGCGGGTGTTCATCCGTATCACTGTCATGTGATGCCATTAGAGGAACACATTGTGCATGGATTGTATGGAGTATTCATAGTTGATCCCAAGGAAGGCAGAGAACCAGCTGATGAAATGGTCATGGTTCTAAATGGCTTGGATACAGACTTTGATACTGAAAACAATTTCTATGCTGCAAACACCATTCCATTTTACTATCAGCATCACCCAATTCAAATCAACACCAATGAATTGATTCGTATTTACGTGGTCAACATGGTGGAGTTTGATCCAATAAACAACTTGCATTTACATGGTAATCTGTACAAGTATTATCCAACTGGAACTGATCTTGTACCTTCATTTTATACAGATATGATAACATTATCTCAGACCGAACGGGGAATAATGGAATTCGAATATCAATATCCTGGAAAGTACCTGTTCCATGCACATAAGGTGGAATTTTCTGAGAAAGGTTGGGTAGGAATTTTCCTAGTCTCAGATTCTGAGCAAGAAACACTATCATTAACAGCTGGAGATCCAAACGAATATGGAACTTGATAAAAAGCCTTCAAGGGTAAAGACTGTCGCAAGTGGGTTAATCCCATTTGTATTTGTAGTAATTTTAATGGCATATATTTTTGGCCCAGGCTCTGATCTGTTAGATCTAGGAATACCACTACCTGAAATAACAATAGAGATGGTTGATTTTGTAGGATCTGAAGTACACGCAACTGTTAGAAACACTGGTCCTGTTCCTGTTGAAATTGTAATGGCAGACATCAATGACAGGATACAACCTGCAGCAGTAGAACCTAACAGATTTTTGGAAAGATATGAGACTGCACTAGTAAGAATACCCTTTGAATGGAATGAGGCCGAACCATACATAATTGGAATTACAATTGAAGATGGAACAAGATTTGAAAAAGAGGTGGAAGCGGCAGCACCTAGATTACAACTAAGCTCAGAACTGATTGGATTTTTTGCAATCATTGGAACCTATGTTGGAATAATTCCAGTAATGATTGGCTTAATGTGGTTTCCATTTATCAAGAGACTGAGCAAAAATAAATATCATTTTTTCCTTGCATTAACTGCAGGACTCTTACTGTTCTTGGGAATTGATTCCATAGAAGAGGCCTTGGAGGTCTCTGATGAGAGTCTAGCAGGAAGTTTCAACGGAGTCTTGTTGGTTGCAACTGTCACAATATTGTCTTTTCTTGGCTTGTATTATACAGGAGAAAAATTAATTCGCAGAGTAAAAGATTCCCCGTATGCAAAACCTGTTGCCATAGCCTTAATGATCTCAATAGGTATCGGACTACATAATTTCGGAGAAGGATTGGCAATCGGCGCCGCAGTAGGTCTAGGACAAGTGGCACTAAGCACTTTCCTCATTGTAGGATTTGCATTGCACAACACCACTGAAGGTCTTGCCATAGCATCACCAATGGCCAAAGGTAAACCACAGATTGGTAAACTAATATCAATGGGAATGATAGCAGGAACTCCTGCAATATTCGGTGCTTGGCTTGGGGGATTCATGTATTCTCCTTTCTCTGCAGTAATCTTTTTGTCAATTGGTGCTGGCGCCATCTTTCAAGTCATACTTACCCTAGTGAAATGGATCCAACAAGAAAATCAGAATCGTCTTTCAAGTGCTTCAATTGTTTCTGGAATCGCAGTTGGAATGCTTGTAATGTATCTGACAAGTATATTTGTATAATTATTTACAAAATTATTGTTTCACGCGTGTCTTAAAATAACATCACCAACTACACCACCATACACGTTGTGTTCATTGAAATTTGAATTCGTTATACCATGAATTTTTCAATCGTCTAGTAATTTTTCATGCACTAACAACCTAACTTTATTGATAAGTCAAAGACAAGACAGGTTTTAGATTTGCCCAATAGATGTTATCATAATCTTTAGTTATTTTTTAATCTCGATTTATTGGATTGAAAATCATGTAGAATATTTTTAAAATTTAATGAATTGCTACTAATTATATCAGATATAGTTAGTTATACCTAATTTTTAAAAAATGTGGGAAGGTATTAATTATTCAGAGAAGAGAACATCTCATGCAAGAAGCGACAATAGCAGAGCAATCCAATAAAATATTTACAGATGTACGTGAAGTTGAAATTACACGTGCAATCGCAAATGAGTTTCACGATGTATTAATTGACAGAGCAGATTCAGATGTCATAATTATAGGAGCTGGTCCAGCAGGGTTAACAGCCAGCAGAGAACTATCAAACATGGGTTTCAAAGTACTCGTAATTGAACAAAATAACTACCTAGGCGGAGGTTATTGGTTGGGCGGCTATATGATGAATCCAGTTACAGTCAGAGAACCTGCACAAAAATTTTGGGATGAGATAGGAGTACCATACAAGAAAGTTGCAGATGGGCTGTATCTTACACCAGGACCACATGCAGTATCAAAATTGATTGCAGCAGCATGTGATGCAGGAGTGAAATTTCTTCAACTTACAAAATTTGATGATCTAGTGTTAAAAAATGGCAGAGTGTCCGGTATTGTTGTCAATTGGATGCCAGTTTCAGCATTGCCACGCAACATAACATGTGTAGATCCAGTTGCGCTAGAAGCAAAAATAATTATTGATGCATCAGGCCATGATTCTGTAGCTGTAAAAAGACTAGTAGATAGAGGACTTGCAAAATGGAAAGGAATGGAACCAATGCATGTCAATGATGGTGAAGAACATGTAGTGCACAAAACAGGAGAGGTTTACCCAGGATTAGTTGCGGCAGGCATGTCAGTTACCGAAACACATGGATTAGCAAGAATGGGTCCAACATTTGGGTCCATGTTATACTCTGGAAAAAAGGCAGCTGAAATCACGGCAGCAAAAATCAAAGAGTTAGAAAGATAAGTCATCAAGACACATCTTGTTTATTGAAAATTTCTAAAATTATTCTGTATGATGAACCTACTGTTCCAGAAATTCATTTGGGCAGATTAGAAAAATTTCTTGCAGACACGTTTCCAATTAAAATTGAAACAAGAAAGGACATTCTTATGGATTTAGACGATAAGACATATGAAAAATTTGCCAGCATTGAAATTTTTGACATAAAAAAATCATTTCAAAAACATAATCCTTCAGTCAAAGAGATCCAAAATGAGAGAGATGGCACAGACTTATCTCAAGAAATGCCATTATATGACGGAATTGAATTTCAAAGGATTGTTTCAGAATTAATACCACATAATGAAAATAGAATAGACATTCTAAATGTAGTTTTTACAAATAAGCTTACATGTACATTTGATGAAAGTGATTTTAGATATCATGGAAGATCTTTGATTGCTTCTAATCCCGCAATAATTTCAACGACAGGTATGATAGAAGCCCCAGCAAAACCAAAACAATACTATCTAGAATTAATGACTGGTATTTCTAAAGAAAGAATAGATGAAATCAAGAAAAAATACGAAGGTCAATTTTTAGAATATCATGATTCTCGATTATCAGAGATTGCCAAAGGATATTTGCTACAAACCATCATGTATTATGAAACAGGTGAGGCATTTTGTGAGAATATTGATTGCAGATGCTTCAATGCACACTGGCAAAAAGATCTTTTTCGTTCACAAATAGATAACAAGAAATTTTGTAAAAAACATGAAGAAATTCTAAATCAGTTTAAACAGAATTAATGTCATTACGGATTTTTTTAGCAGATTCTTTCAACATGGATTTCTCGGATTCGTCAAGATTAATTTTTTGTATTTCAAATACCCCATTTTTATTAATTTTTACAGGAATTCCCATAGATACGTCATATTCACCATATTCGCCTTCAAGAACTATTGAAGCAGGAATAAACAATTCTTTTGTGTCAATAATGGCATGAATCACATCATAGGTGTTTTTGGCAATGCCAAAATGGGATCTACTCTTGTAATTTCTTAATTGTTTCCAATAACCGCGGATATTATTGATCAAGGATTCTCTTGTAATGTCATTAATCAAGGAATTCAGTTCAGATCCATTAACAGAAACATTAGAAAAAATCGGCACCATAGAATCACCATGTTCACCTAGAACTAAAGCATTAGATATTGATGACTGTGTAACTGAAAAAATTTCTGAAATAAAATAACGAAATCGACTTGAATCAAGACTCGACGCAATCCCTATTACTTTGAATCTAGAAAAATCAGATTCTTTTTGAAAGAAATAAGTCAAAACATCAGGAGGGTTTGAAACTACCAAAATTATTGCAGAAGGACAATACTGTTT
>Ga0224512_10002378_pt1 | contig 17321 bp, 11 predicted proteins | sample SF_May12_sed_USG_4_FD_169103 | JGI IMG/M metagenome (GOLD analysis project Ga0224512, IMG submission 169103) | Sediment microbial communities from San Francisco Bay, California, United States - SF_May12_sed_USGS_13 | ecosystem: Environmental > Aquatic > Marine > Sediment | place: USA...
AAAGCCGGTATCTTCAAGGCCTATATAATCGAGGGGCACATCCAGGTCGACCTCGACCCCATATGTCCTGCCGTCCCCAATATTGTCAGCCGTGAATGGTTGGATTCCACCTACGGCCGGACCCGTGGCAACGACATCGATCAAATCGTCAATTTCACGCAAGAAGAAATTCACACCCAACATGCCCTGGGCCCCGATCTCCCTTTCATAACCAATGTCCAATCCCCACGCTGTCTCCGGCGTAAGGTCCGGATTGCCTGTGAAAATATCGTCATCTGCCGGAACATCTTGTTGTGGGACTGGCACCATCTGGTCGTAATTTGGATTACGTACTGTTCGGGCTATGGACGCCCGAAACTGGGCATTTGACGTAGGGTGATAGGTTGCGTGGATCGAAGGGTTGACCTCAGTAAACGACGTGGACGTGTCGAACCCAGCACCCTTAACATCTCGGGACGTACGCTCGACCCGCACTCCAGCTTCCAAATCAACCTGCTCGGATAAGGTCCAGTTACCTTTTAGGTAAGGGTCAATTCTTGTTTCGGCTACCGTAAAGATACTTTCCTCAACAACAGTATCTACACCATCCTCAAACTCACCTAAGCGGAAAATGGTATCGCGATCCTGGCTTAGTACCTGAATTCCCGCCTTGTAGGTCAAATTACCAGCTTCCGCGGAATAGAAAATTTCGCCGGTTATCGACTCTTCTTGCGTTTCTATTAACTCGGACTCCACAGGCTCAAGAGGATCGCCTGCAGCCGCCTCGCTTGCCACCGCAAAAAGATCGTCATCAAAATACGCATACGCCACATAGATGCCTACATCGCCACCTGTAGTGGGAATTTGAATATCGCCGTCGATCAAATATGACAATTGAGAATTAGTCTCCGTCTGCCCCTTAAGTTCTACAAGTTGCAAAACCCCAGCGTCGTCCTCTTCAAAAACACTCCCCGATTCTCCCTCGTCCTGGTCTGTCGACACAATCAGACCGCGCACCCTCATATCCCCTTTCGAAAAAGGAAAATCGGCGACAAAATTCGCTGAGATATCTTGGGAATCGCGCTTATCTGACTCTTCTTCGCGCTGCCCAAGGAATGAAAGGTCATCAGGGTCCTGGAATAAGATCACTCGTTCTTTGGTGAAATGCCTCTCTTGTACGTCAAACGCACCCCACAGGTTTACGTCGCCAACAGAAGCACCATAAGCCATTGAACCAGCGCCCCGTATTTTGCCATCATCATAGTGAAGCAGCCCCCCGCGCAAATATCCTCCGTCAAGCATGCCAGGGTCGCGCAATTCAATGTTGACGGATCCAGCAACCCCCTCCGAAGGCATATCTGCCGACGGACTGCGAACAATTTGAACATTACGTATAAGTTCGGCTGGAACTCTATCGATCAGAAAAGCCCGGTTGTTTCCGCCACCCGGAACACGCCGGTCATTGATGAGCACTTGAGTAAACTCCGGGCCAAGGCCCCGAAGTTGCACGCTTTCATACTCATTCACCTCGTCTGAGAACACGACCCCGGGAAGGCGCTTAATCGCGTCACCTACCGATACCGGCTCAAACCTTTGGAAATATCTAGCGTCATAGTCTATTACCGGCGTTACTTTTTCCGTGCGACTTTTGTATACGATTTCTCCAAACACAACTACTTCTTCGATAGACTCTGCTGCTTCTGTTTCCTCGATAGAATTTACTGCTTCCTGAGCGAGCGCGCTCGAAAAAACCGTTACGGCGAGCGCCGTACTTGACGCGGCCCCAAGCAACACTGACCTAATCGCCGAATGGCTGGACCACAAATTGAATATTGACCACATACTCTTGTTCCTTCTGGTTATCGTTACGCCATTTTTGGGTAATGCTCCTCGCACCTAAGAACGACACGATACATACCTACAAACGTTTGGGTTATTTACAACATCTTCCACTCTTTAGGTCTTTGGTCTCGAAGACTTTGTTCCTAACCAGACTTGGGCGCCAACGCTTCGCCCCGCCAGACCACCTTAAGCAAACGATTGCATGAACCTATCCCAGATCGATCGTGCTGACAAGTTTCCTCTCGGCGTCGTTCTTCAGGCGGCATTCGTATTCGTGCCCCGAGTGCATACTCCACCGCCCGAAAGGCGGTGGCTTCACGGGTCCACTGGAGGTGGGTCTAAAACGGCGCGAAATCGCTTTACGAAAATGCGCTCCGAGTCGATTTGAGAGTCGCCGAGACCGCCCTGCGTACCGGGCTTCGCGAGTACATACTCGATAAGTCATCTCTCGCGAGCGCGAAGCGATCCCCGGTTACGGCGCCGGACTGCGCTTTACCGCACTCAAAGCTAAAAAGATCAGCCTGTGACTCGACTACGCCCGCTCGTCGGATAGTGACGCCATTCATAATTCTGTCGGGGAGGCATTCTAGTTATAGAATTCTGGCGGCGGGGGCGTGTGGGTTACATACTCTCCGCAAGCGGCACGAAATCCGCCAGCTGCGCGTCTATGTCAGCATCCATTTTGCTTTCAAGCTGATAAAAGCGCGCCACTTTTCGAATAGGCAATGGTGGCGTTTTTGACCCCGATATACGGATTCTAATCGGTCGACGCCGCAACGCCGATTGCATAGCCGTTCAGATCATACTCCCGAATATAGTCGAGCAGATGCCCGGCCGATGCACTCTCGGCAAGTGCCAGCAAGCCGATAAATGCGCCAGGAAAGCGCACTAACTCACACAGTCAATTGACATCGCTGGTTCCTGGCAACGCATGACTAAGAATCCTCGGGCGAGAAGTCGCCGGACGACTATAAAAAGCCCGGTACAAGACCGGGCTCTTATTTCTCTGGTAGCGGGGGCATGATTTGCACAGTTCCGACAGTGGCAACCCGCGTTCGTCTCAAGTGACGCGATTGGCGTGTTTCACACCGCTGAATCAAGACCAGATGCACCGAAAACTCGCCAAATCTGCTTCCATTTTACTTAGATGTTGGGTATTTTGATGTCAAACTAATTGGAATTACTCCAACAGTTTGACGGGAGAATTGACATGAGAAAATCTGGCTTTGTCGTGGCCACGATTGGGGTCGCGACGTTCCTTGCAGCTGGGCTCGTGGAAGCCGAGACAGAGACGATCCGGGCATTGGTCCAGATCACAATGAACCTCAATCACTATCCTTCGGATGAAGAAAAATCGATCCTGAATGCGATCATCGAAAGCAACGATTCGAGCGAGGAAGAAGCGGCCATTGCGATGGCTCTTGCCAATATGGAACACAAGGTAACGGCCGCAGACGCAGAGCGACTCGCCGATATTGTCGACGATGACTTCTCTAATGATGCAGCCCGAAAACTGGCGAGTATTCTCCTGAACATTAACCACAGTCCAAGTGACGAGGACAAAGTCAATCTGGCATCACTCGCGGAGTGAGCGCCGGTTTTCACCGAAATTACGGGTCAAGTCCCCGTTCGGAGACAAGCAATGACAACCCCACGTTCCTCCTCGCGATCGCGGCGCAGGACGCCACGGCGCAACGTGGCCCTACGCTCATCCATCGGCCCCGTCGAAGACCTCGAGAGCTATGTCAAGGCTGAGTGGTGGCGAGACATTTTCAACGCTAACTACCTACGCACCGATGGCGACGTGGTGGAGGATCCGGAAATCACGGAAACGGAGATTGATGCATTCCTGGGAATGATCGGCGTTGCCAGGGACGCCGCCATTCTGGACGTATGCTGTGGCCAGGGCCGCCATGTCCTCGAACTCGCGAGCCGCGGTTTCACGGATCTTCATGGCGTGGATCGCTCGCATTACCTGATTTCGCGGGCCAAGCGTCTGGCGACGGAACGTGGATTGACCGTCGCTTTTCGGGAAGGGGATGCACGTAAACTCCGGTTCCCCGACGACCGATTCGACTTCATTTACGTAGCTGGAAACAGTTTCGGCTATTTCGAGTCGGCAGAAGACGACGTTGCCGTACTGGCGGAGATCCGCCGTCTCCTCAAGCCTCGCGGGCAGCTGCTGATCGACTTTACCGACGGCGACTATCTTCGTGCTAATTTCGAAGCTCGCAGCTGGGAGTGGATCGACAACAACTACTTCGTGTGTCGCGAGCGCGCGTTATCGAAGGACGGCGATCGCCTGATTTCACGCGAAGTCATTACACATGCCAAGAAGGGCGTCATCGCCGACCAATTCTACGCAGAGCGCCTCTACAATGGATCACAGCTCGCGATGTTGTTGGGGGAGAATGGTTTCGAGGTAGTGGAAAGCATGCCGCTTTCCACGGCATCAAAGCGGAACCAGGATCTCGGAATGATGGCGGAGCGTATCGTGATGACCGCGCGGTCGTTGAAAACGCAACCCAGCGCACAACCTACCAGAACTCCGGTTCGGCGGGTCGCGGTTCTGATGGGAGACCATCGCAAACCGGACGACGTCAAGCCTAGCAGTGTGTTCGATGCCGATGACTACCACACGATCGCAGAACTGAAGAGCGCGCTCAAGCAGGTTCCTGGTTATCGGTTCGTGTACCTGAACGACCACGATAACCTAGTCGACGACTTGCAGAAGCGGGCGTCGAAGATCGACTTTGTCCTGAATCTCTGTGACGAGGGGCTGAACAACGACCCGACCAGGGAGCTGCACATTCCGTCATTGCTCGAAACGCTGAACATCTCCTATTCCGGCGGAAACCCGCAATGCCTGGCTTACTGCTACGACAAGTCGCTGGTCCGGGGTATCGCGACAGAGATGGACATACCAGTCCCCGCGGCATTCTCGGTTGCGCCGGAGGAAGTAGCGTTCATTTCGTTCCCGATCGACTTCCCGGTCATCGTCAAGCCGAATTTCGGCGATTCCAGCATCGGCATTACCGTCGACAGCGTCTGCCACGACGTTGGGCAACTCGAGCAGGCCATAGCAAATGTCAGGGAAAGCGGGGGTTACTCGAGACCGGTACTTGTGGAGCAGTTCCTTACAGGGAAGGACATCAGCGTCGGCATCATTGGCAACCCTCCAGACAACTACGTCGCACTCCCAATCATTGAAGAAGATTATTCGCAATTGCCGAATGACCTGCCCAGGATCTGCGGGTACGAGGCGAAATGGGACGCTGATTCGATCTATTTCAAGAACGTCACCTCAATCCCGGCAGACCTCCCCCAATCCACCGTCGAATTCCTGCACGCCAGTTGCATCAAGCTGTTCCAGCGTCTTGGATGCCAGGACTACGCACGATTTGACTGGCGACTGGACAGCAACGGCACCCCGCGGCTACTCGAAGCCAACCCGAACCCGGGATGGTGCTGGGATGGACATCTCGCGCGGATGGCGGAATACGCCGGGCTGAGTTACGCGGAAATGCTCAGCAGTATACTGGCCGCCTGTTCTGACCGGCTCGCACAGAATGGCCGTCGCGCGAAGAATGTCCGGGCCGCCTGACGGCGAGTCTCGCACTCGGCTTTCAAACCGCGGCGACGAAGACTCGCTGCGGCATTCCATAAAGGACGCGACGGCATATGCCGTGATGATGGGGGTCGGCGAGACCTATCTGTCCGCTTTTGCCGTGTTTCTGAAGGCGTCGACGCCGCAGATAGGCCTGCTCGCCTCGCTGCCGCCTTTGCTTGGCTCCCTGGCGCAGATTTTCTCTGCAGGGTTAGGACGGGTGTTAGGACGGCGCAAGCCAGTTATTCTGGCCGGCGCCGGCCTGCAAGCATTTGCGTGGTTGCCGATCGCAGTGTTGCCCGTTCTGTTTCCCTCGGCCGCGGTGCCCCTTCTTATCGCGTCCGCAGTGCTTTATCACTGCGGGGCGCACCTGGCCGCGCCGCAATGGGCGAGCCTCATGGGCGATCTGGTGCCGATGAAGCGACGCGGTCAGTTTTTCTCGCGCAGGACAGGAGTCGTGGCGCTCGTAACATTCCTGTCGCTCGCCGCCGGCGGGCTCATACTCCATGTATCAACAATCTCCGGAAGGACTTTGGTCGGGTTCCTGATCCTATTCGGGATTGCGATGTTTGCACGCGGTGTGAGCACCTACTTCCTGGCGCGCATGCACGATCCGGCAGGCCACGTAGCTGCGCTCCAGGTGCCGATCCGGGATTCGTGGTGGCGCCAACTCGGTAAGTCCAATTTCGCACGCTTTTCGGTGTTCTACGCACTGATGCAGTTCTCGGTTGCCATTGCGTCACCGTTCTTCGCCGTCTACATGCTGCGCGACCTGCAATTCAGCTATGCACAGTTCATGGCCAATACGGGTATGTCGGTGCTCGTCCAGTTCCTGACGCTCAGCCAATGGGGGCGTATCAGTGATGTCTTCGGCAATCGGCGCGTGCTGTCTGTCACCGGCGTAATGCTGCCCCTCATGCCACTCTTGTGGCTCGTTTCCCCGAACTTCTGGTACCTGCTCGTGGCTCAAATGCTTAGCGGCCTCTCGTGGGCGGGCTTTACATTGGGCGCAAACAACTTCCTTTACGATCTGATTGAACCGCAGAAGCGTGCTACCTACCTTGCGCTCCACAACATGATTGCGAGCGTTGGCGTCTTCTGCGGCGCTCTTCTCGGAGGATACCTTGGGATCGCATTCGCCAGCGACACGGGGCTGTTCGATGCCTCGACAGCATGGATCAGTCCCCTGCTCGGTGTATTTGCCGTTTCAGCATTCATGAGAACAATTGTCTTGTTAATCTTGCTGCCGAAAATAAAGGAAGTTCGGAGAGTTCGACCTGTCTCGTTCTCCCGTGTGATCTTTCGGGTGACACGCATCAATGCCCTTGCCGGAATGATATTTGACGTCGTAGGTACAAGGCCGAAGCCACCTGAAAAAGCGAAATGACTTTCGAGCGGCTTTCGGTCTCTGCAATTCCCAATGGCCAAGAGAAAAGCCGGCCCCTCTCGGGACCGGTCTTATTTGAGTGGTAGCGGGGGCAGGATGGCCTTCCCCGCTTCGCGGGTCAGTTTGTCTCGGCGGCTTTATTCCGATGCTACGCATCGGACCGCCTCGGCTTGAACCTGCTTCCTCGCAGGTTCAAAAACTCGCTCAACACAAAATAAAAATGCCGGACCCGATAAAACCGGGCCCGGCATATTTATTTGGTAGCGGGGGCAGGATTTGAACCTGCGACCTTCGGGTTATGAGCCCGACGAGCTGCCAGACTGCTCCACCCCGCATCGGCAGGAGCGGAATATACTGACAAGCTAGCGGATTGACAAGGCTATTTGCGAACAAAGAGTCCAGAGCCAGCCGGGAACGATTCCGAGGGCCAGTACCGCAAGGCTATTCAGGCTTAAAACCAGCCGTGTATCGGCACTGGACTGCAAAACGGCCATGTCCTCGGTCGGCTCGAAATACATGTACCAGATGACACGCAGGTAGTAGAACGCGCCAACGACAGACGCCAGAACCATGAGGATCGCCAACCCTGGGTAGCCTGAGCTCAGGACCGCATCGATAACGTTCAATTTGCCAAAAAAGCCAATAAATGGCGGTACGCCCGCCAGGCTGAACATCAGGAACATCATCATCAAGGCAAACCATGGGCTGCGCGCATTCAGGCCTTTGAAGTCCGACAGGTTTTCCGCCTCAAAGCCGCGTCTGCTCAGGAGGATGACAATGCCAAATGCACCGGCCGCGGCAACGATATAGGTCAGCGTGTAGAAAAGCGCCGCGGCGTTGCCCTTGTCGTTACCGCAAAATACGCCAAGCAATATGAAACCAACGTGAGCGATGGTGGAGTAACCCAACATGCGCTTGATGTTCGTTTGCGCGATGGCAATGATGTTACCAACCAGCAACGACAGCACGGCAACAACCATGATCATGTCGGCCCAGACATCGTGCAGCCCGCCAAGCCCGTCAGTCAGCACTCGCAACGTGAATGCCAGTGCTGCAAGTTTTGGTGCAGACGCGATGTAAAGCGTTACCGGGGTGCGAGCGCCCTGATAAACATCCGGCAGCCACATATGGAACGGAACCGCGCCGAATTTGAATGAGATGCCGACAATCAGAAATGCGAGGCCGAACCACAATGGCAAGCTGTTCATTTCAGGGTTCGCTGCCAGGGCCATCGCGATTTCGTCAAATTTAAGCGTGCCTGTGACGCCATAGACCCATGAAATGCCATATAACAAGGCGCCGGATGCAATGGCGCCGAGCACGAAGTACTTCATCGCCGACTCTGCAGACGTTACGTTGTTGCGGTCGATGGCAACCAGCGCGTACAACGAAAGCGCCAGCGTCTCCAGGCCCAGGTACATCGTCAACAAACTGTTTGCCGAGATCATGATCATCATGCCCAGCAAGCCAAACAATCCGAGTATGTAGAACTCACCTTTGTGCAGGTGGTTGGCTCTCAGGTAGTCCCGGGCATACATTAAAGCGATGCCGACGAAGCCAACCGCGGTCACTTTCAGTATCTGTGATAACGGGTCGCTAACGTAGCTGCCGTCGAACAAAACGAGACGCTCTGTCGGTGCCGTCGTTAGCAGCGTCCACATCGTAATGGCCAGCGCAGCGATAGTCATCCAGAACGTCAGGATGCGGCTCTCATCATCGACGAACAAGTCTGCTATCAGCACGACGCAGATCAAACCCAACAGGGTTATCTCAGGCGCAGCTGAAATGTAGTCCGTCAAGGTCATAGCTTGGATTGCCCTATCTGCTGGATCAGTTGATCAATCGTCACGTTCATCATGTCGACAAGCGGCGCGGGCCACAGACCGATCACCAACACGGCAACCGCAAGCACCGCAAGCACCACAAACTCACGCATGTTCAGGTCTTCGAGCTCAGCAACCTTGTCGTTGGCAACCTCACCGTAGACAACCCGCTTGACCATCCAGAGTGTGTAGGCGGCCCCGAGCACGAGCGTCGATGCTGCAAGAAACGCGAACCAGAAGTTGGCCTTGAAACTGGCAATAATCACCATGAACTCGCCAACGAACCCGGAAGTTCCGGGTAGCCCTGCATTGGCCATGGAAAACAGCACCATGAACGCCGCAAATACCGGCATGGTGTTAGCAACACCACCGTAATCGGCGATCTGCCGGCTATGAACGCGGTCATACAAGACGCCAACACAGAGGAACATGGCGCCTGAGATCAAACCGTGCGACACCATCTGCACCATGCCGCCCGTCATCCCGAGTCCCGCACCTGATGACCCGCTTTGAATGGACCAAAGCAGGAAGAAGCCCAGCGTCACGAAGCCCATGTGGGCGATCGATGAATACGCGATCAGCTTCTTCATGTCTTTTTGCATCAGCGCAACAAAACCGATGTACACAATGGCAATCAATGACAATGCTATGACGAGGCCCGAGAAATAGGCGCTGCCGTCGGGCACCATCGGCAAAGATAAACGCAAGAATCCGTAACCGCCCATCTTCAACATGATGGCCGCCAGGATCACGGATCCCCCGGTTGGGGCCTCGACGTGAGCGTCCGGCAACCATGTGTGCACCGGCCACATCGGCACCTTCACGGCGAATGCCAACAGGAATGCAATGAAGATGAATTTTTGCGCCGTCAATCCGATCGGTAAGTTCATCCAGCCGAACATGTCAAAGCTGCCGGTCTGCCCATACAGGTAAATGAAGGCAACCAGCATCAACACGGAACCGAGGAACGTGTACAGGAAGAATTTCAGCGTGGCATAGATGCGGCGTTCGCCACCCCACACGCCGATGATAAGGAACATCGGTACCAGCATCGCTTCCCAGAAAACGTAGAACAGCAGGCCATCGAGCGCCGAGAACACGCCAATCATCAAGCCTTCAAGAATCAGGAAAGCCGCAAAAAACTGCGCCGGGCGTACCTTAATGACATCCCAGCTCGTTAGAACGACGAGTGGAGTAATAAACGTCGTCAGAAGAATTAGCGGCGCCGAGATGCCGTCAATACCGAGATAGTAATAAGCATTCAGCGCCGGAATCCACGAATACCGTTCGATAAACTGCATACCGGTTTCGGCGTTATCGAACCACTTGTACAGGGCGATGCTCAGGACGAATGTCAGCAGCGACATTCCCAGGGCAATGATGCGCATCGTGCTCGCTTTCGACGACCTGGCGTCGCCGCCGTCACCGGCTACCAACAACATGACGCCGCCAATAACCGGCAACCAGATCAGAATGCTCAAGAGATATTGTGAAAAGTCCATGTTTGTCCCTGAGCTACCTGAACCAGATGAGCCAGCTAAGCAACATCGTCATGCCGATGATCATTGCGAACGCGTACGTGTACAGATAACCGGTCTGAATCTGTCGCATAACGGCTGCCAGCCTGCCGACCGACCTGGCAGTCCCGTTGACGATAACGTCGTCAATGATCAGCTGATCCCCTTTCTCCCAGAGGAAGGAGCCAATACCACGACCACCGGCCGCAAAGCCCTTGATATAGAGATCGTCGAAGTAGTACTTGCGATCCAGAAGCGTGTAGAGGCCAGAGAGCTTGCTCTGGATTGTTGCCGGAATGTCGGGACGCTTCAGATACAAGAACCAGGCCGAGAATGCGCCGGCGGCAGCGAGCCAGAAGACCGGAGTCTGCGGGGCGTGTTGAAGTAAGGCCAGGCTGCCGTGGAAGCTCTCACCGATATGGGCCAACACATCGTGCGCGGAACTGACGACGATCGCATCGCCAAAATAATTATTGAACAGCACGTCGTTGACGGTTATCCAGCCAATAATCGCTGACGGAATAGCCAGCATGATGAGCGGTACCGTTACGACCCAGGGCGATTCATGCAGGTGTGACTTCGTTTCCTCGTCCATGCGCTCTTTGCCATGGAACACCAGGAAGAACATGCGAAACGAGTACAAGGCCGTGACAAAAACGCCCAGCAATACGCTCAGATAAGCAATCCAGTAGACCGCGCCCTGCCCTTGCCAATGCGACTCTTTGACTGCTTCGATCAACAGATCTTTGGAAAAAAATCCAGACGAACCCGGGAATCCGATCAGCGCCAGGGAACCGATCAACGCCGTCCAGTAAGTGATCGGCATGTATTTGCGCAGGCCGCCCATCTTGCGAATGTCCTGCTCGTGGTGCATCGCGATGATTACCGAACCCGCCGCCAGGAACAGTAGCGCTTTGAAAAATGCATGCGTCATCAGGTGGAAGATCGCCGCACTGTAAGCGGACGCGCCAAGTGCGACGGTCATGTAGCCCAGCTGCGACAAGGTCGAATATGCAACGACGCGTTTGATATCGTTTTGTACGATGCCAAGCAAGCCCATGAAAAAGGCGGTGATCGCGCCAATCGTGATAACAACAGCGAGTGCCGTCTCCGACAGTTCAAACAGCGGCGACATCCTCGCCACCATGAAGATGCCCGCGGTAACCATCGTTGCTGCGTGGATCAATGCCGAAATTGGCGTTGGACCTTCCATGGAATCGGGCAGCCACACATGCAACGGCGCTTGAGCCGATTTACCCATTGCCCCTATGAACAGCAGAATGCAGGCAACCGTCATCGCGTTCCATGGCGTCCCTGGGAACACCTCGAATTGCTGTGCCGCGATCGAATCCGCCTGGCCAAATACGTCCGCGTAATCCAGCGAGCCGGTAAACATCACGATCGCCGAAATTCCAAGAATAAAACCGAAATCACCAACTCGGTTAACAAGGAAAGCCTTCAGGTTCGCGAAAATCGCGGACTCTCGCTTGTACCAAAAACCAATCAATAAGTAGGAGACAAGACCAACTGCTTCCCAGCCAAAGAAAAGCTGCAGGAAGTTGTTCGACATGACGAGCATCAGCATCGAGAACGTGAACAGGGAGATGTAGCTAAAGAATCGCTGGTATCCCGGGTCGTCGTGCATATAGCCGATCGTGTAGATATGGACCGAAAACGAAACGAACGTCACGACGACCATCATCAGGGCTGTGAGCCGGTCGACCAGGAACCCAACTTCCATTCTCAAGCCATCGGTGACCGCCCATGTGTAGACATGAATATTTTCAGCAAGCGCCCCGCCCCAGAACATTTCCTTGAGAACGACCACGGACAGGCCACACGACAAGCCCACTGCGAGTATGGTGATCCAGTGCGCGCCCGCGCGTCCGATCTGCTTGCCAAACAGTCCCGCGACCACAGCGGCAGCCAGCGGCGCAAGAACAATTGTGAGGTAATAGTTGTACATCGCCGGCTAGCCCTTCATCGTATTCAGCTCTTGCACATTGATAGAGCGTCGATTGCGGAAGAGCACGACGAGTATCGCAAGGCCGATGGCGGCTTCTGCCGCTGCCACGGTAAGGATGAAGAAGACAAACACCTGACCGGTGTCGTCACCAAGATGCCGGGAAAATGCAATAAAGTTGAAGTTGACGGCGAGCAGCATGAGCTCGATGCACATCAGGATCAGAATCAGGTTACGGCGATTGATAATAATTCCGACAATGCTTAACACGAACAACATCGCCGATAGCGTCAGGTAATGCTGTAAGCCGATCATTGCCGCTTCTCCGCATCCATCTTCACGACGCGAAGACGATCTTTCGCTTTTACAGCAACCTGGCTCGCGATATTCTGAACCTTAAGGCCCGGTCGCTTGCGCATTGTCAACGTTATTGCGGCAACGATTGCCAGCAACAAGATGACCGCCGCAATTTCAAATGCGTACACGTGCTCCGTGTAAAGAACGGAGCCAAGGGCTTTCGTGTTGCTATACCCCTCCGGGTAAGGCTCAAAGCCGCCAGCGAGAACACCGTCCTGACCGCGCAACCAAATCAATTGCATGATCTCAACAGCCATGAGCAGTGCAAAGCCAAGCCCAAGGAACCAGTAACGCGTCAGCCCACGTCGTACTGCCTCGACATTGATGTCGAGCATCATCACGACGAATAAGAACAGCACCATGACCGCGCCGACGTAAACGAGCACAAGCACAATGCCGAGGAATTCAGCTTCGGCCAGAATCCAGAGCATCGCACTCTGAAAAAATGCCAGGACCAGGAACATGACGGCGTGTACCGGGTTGCGCGAGAGAATTACGCCAAGCGCTGCGCCCATAAGCACTGCCGAGAAGAGATAGAAGAGAATCGCTTGAAACACTAGCGTGCGCCCTATTTGTATTTCGCGTCAGCCGCTTTATCAGCGGAGATCATTGCATCGTACTTTTCGCCGATCGCGAGAAGTTTGTCTTTGGTCATGATGTTTTCGCCCGGCTCTTCCATGTGGTACTCGTGAATGCGAGTTTCGACAATCGCGTCGACCGGACACGCCTCTTCGCAAAACCCACAGTAGATACACTTAAAGAGATCAATGTCGTAGCGCGACGTGCGACGGGTCCCGTCTTCACTCACATTCGACTCGATCGTTATTGCCAGCGCCGGGCAAACCGCCTCACAGAGCTTGCAGGCAATGCAGCGTTCCTCACCGTTCGGGTAACGACGTAAGGCGTGCAAACCGCGGAAGCGAGGAGACTGCGGCGTTTTCTCGTCGGGGTACTCGAGCGTAATACTCTTGCGAAAGAAATTGCGCTGCGTAACAGACAGCCCCTTGAGGAGCTCCCACAGGGCAAACGTCTTTATATAGCTAGCCAGTCGATTCATCTGAGTTTGCCTGCCACTATCCCGTCAGCCCCGACCATGGTCCGATCTCGAACCAGGCCATCGCTCCCTCGACAACAATCCAGACAATCGTCACAGGGATAAATACTTTCCAGCCCAAACGCATGATCTGGTCATAGCGATAACGCGGAAAGGTCGCGCGTAACCAGAAGAATATGTACATGAAAAATGCCATCTTGAAGAACAGCCAGTGCAGCCCGCCTTCAACCAACAGGCCCACTACCGGAATATCGGCAAGCGGCGCGAGCAATCCAATACCCTCGAAGGGTGATGCCCAACCACCGAGAAAGAAAATCGCTGTGAGTGACGAAATCAGGACCATGTTGGCGTATTCCGCGAGGAAGAAGAGCGCGAACGCTACGCCAGAATACTCAACGTGAAAGCCCGCGACGATTTCCGACTCACCCTCAGCGACGTCGAACGGTGCCCGGTTGGTTTCGGCAACGCCCGAAATCCAGTACACCATGAACAGCGGAAATAAGGGCAACAGGAACCAGTTCAGGAACCCGCCGGACTGTGCACGCACGATATCGCCAAGATTCAGGCTACCCGCGGCCATCAGGATGCCCACCAGGGCAAAGCCCATCGCGATTTCGTAAGCGACAATTTGTGCCGCTGAACGCATGGCCCCCAGGAACGCGTATTTCGAGTTGGTCGCCCAGCCCGCGAGGATAACGCCGTATACACCAACCGATGTCAGCGCCAGGACGTACAACAATCCGGCATTGATATCGGCAATGACATACCAGTCATTAAGCGGTATCACCGCCCAGGCTGCCAACGCAGGTATTAGCGTTAGTAAAGGAGCGATGACAAACAAAAAGTGACTCGACTTCGACGGTACAACAACTTCTTTGATGAGCAGCTTGATAACATCCGCGAACGGCTGGCCCAGCCCCAACGGCCCGACGCGATTTGGACCTACCCGACCCTGCATGCTGCCAATGACCTTGCGCTCGAAATAAGTCGAAAATGCGACAATCAAAATGACGCCGATCGTGACGAACAGGATCTTCCAGGTGACGACTGTCAGGTACTGAACGAGCGGCGGCAGCGAGTTCCAGATACCCCAGATGGCGTCGGGAATCAGGTTGGCGAGCATTACGGGCTACTCTCGCTGGAGTCTGTGAGAGCGGCTGGAGTCAGCTGCAAAGCGGACGCCCGCCGGACCACGGCGTCTACCGAGTAAATTCGAGTATCGATTTCCGCAGCCGGTGCGTCCTCTCCATTAGGCTTGCCAAGCTTGCCTTTGCCCTTGAAGGCATTATCCGGCTCGACATCGCCCAGTTGCGCAGCAAGCTCGTCCCTGACATCTTCGCTCGTGACGTAGTCGAAATCGGGCGCATCAATCAGATTGCCAATGACCCGCAACACTTTCCAGGCCGGGCGTGATTCACCAACCGGACTGGCAACACCGCCGAAGCTCTGCCAGGTACCGGCGATATTCACGTAGGTACCGGATGTCTCCGCAAAGGTACCTATGGGCAGCAGCAGATCTGCCGCCTCGAGCAACGCAGTGGATGAGAATGGAGTCAGTGCAATAACGAACTCGTGCTTTTGCAGCTTGCTGACTGCATCACTGCTTGAGATAAGATCTGCATCCGGCTCGATATTGAGCAACACAAGGGCATCAAGCGATGTATCGAGCATAGTTGCCGCATTCGCGCCGCTCGCAGGCCGTTTTGCGCCGCCTTGGCTTCGATGTGGTGTCACGCCCGCGAGGTGCGCGCCAGCGCTGTTTGCCCCCGTTGAAAGATTGCCTAGTTTCGCGCCTGTCGCATCCGCAATGCAGGCGGCGAGCGCTCGAACAACACTGAATGCCTCGTGGCGGCCGGCAATGTTGCCCATCATGACCAAAGCGCTATCAGCATCTTTGAGCGCGGCGGCGATACGTTGTTGCTCGTCGCTGGCTTTAACACCACTACAAATATCCGCTAGCGACGACGGCAACTGCGCACCGCATGCGGCGACCGCAACTCCGGCCAGCAATTCGACAAGGCCAGCACCGGCAAGATAATTCGCGACGTCAAACAGGTACTCGTGCGCCTCGCTGCTTGCAAAACTCACGCTGGCGCCGGCCAGTGCCGCTTTTCTCAGGCGATGCGCAAGAATAGGTGCCTCTGCACGTATGTTTGAGCCGACAACGAAAACAGCGTTCTGCTGTTCGATATCTGCAATATCGCAACCGAGCCACGGATAAACCGGGTCATTGTCCTGATCCAGAAAATCGCGTCGATCAATTCGGTGGTCAATATTTGCCGTACCAAGATGCTCAGCAATGCGTGACAACAAGTGCGCCTCTTCAAGCGTAATGCTGGGTGATGCGAGCAACCCGCTGCTATCGCTACCGGCCTCGTGCAATCGTTCCGCTGCAAGCGACAATGCTTCTTCCCAATCGACATCACGCCATCGCCCGCTCTCTTTGACGCGTGGTTTGAGCAGGCGATCCGCACTATAAATTCCTTCGTAGCTAAAACGGTCCCTGTCGGAAAGCCATGTCTCGTTAATGCTTTCGTTTGCCTTTGGCACGACGCGCTTGACCGTACCGCGAAGTACGTGCGCATACATATTGGAACCTACACAATCATGCGGCGCTACCGTTGCGCGCTGCACCATTTCCCAGGCGCGTGCACTGTAACGATAGGGCTTGTTATTCAAAGCACCGACCGGACAGAGATCAATGATGTTGGCAGACAACTCGTGGTCGATACTCTGTTCAACGTAGGTGCTGATTTGCATAGCTTCGCCACGCTCGGTAGTTCCGAGTTGCTGCTTTCCCGAAATTTCCTCACCGAAGCGCACACAGCGCGTGCAGTGAATACAGCGGGTCATATCGGTTGATACCAGCGGTCCGATGTCCTTGTCTTTGACGACACGCTTACCGTCGTTGTAACGCGAAATATCGCGGCCGTATCCCATCGCGATATCCTGCAACTCACACTCACCGCCCTGATCGCAAATCGGGCAGTCCAGCGGGTGATTGATAAGCAGGAACTCCATCGTCGCCTTCTGCGCAGCGATTGCCCTGGGGGACTTCGTAAAAACCTTCATGCCCTCGCCCACCGGCGTTGCACAGGCCGGCATCGGCTTTGGCGCTTTCTCCACTTCGACCAGGCACATACGACAGTTAGCCGCGATGCTCAGCTTCTCGTGGTAACAGAACCGAGGGATGTAGGCGCCGACTTCATCGGTCACTTCGATAATCATCTGGCCCTTGCGTGCCTTGACCGGATTGCCATCTACCTCGATATTTACGACGTTATCATTCATGGCGGGCTATGCGGCAGCCTCCTTGCTGACATCGACGATACTGCGTCCGTGATTGCGGATCATGTATTCGAATTCGTGGTGATAGTGCTTCAGGAAACTCTGCACCGGCCACGCCGCGGCATCACCCAATGCACAAATTGTGTGGCCTTCGATCTTGTTCGCAACATCGAGCAGTTTGTCCAAATCATCCAGCTGCCCTTTGCCCTCAACGATGCGCGTAAGCATCCGGTACAACCAGCCTGTGCCTTCACGACAGGGTGTGCACTGACCACAAGACTCGGACATGTAAAAGCGGGAGATTCGGCGCAACACTTTCACCATGCAGGTCGTCTCATCCATGACCATGACCGCGCCGGTCCCGAATGACGATCCTGCTTGCTGTAGCGAGTTGTAGTCCATCGTACAGTCCATGATGATATCGGCCGGCAATACGCGGCAGGAGGAACCACCAGGGATCACAGCTTTGAGCTTGCGGCCTTTCCAGACACCGCCACACAACTC
>Ga0224512_10002380_pt1 | contig 17320 bp, 25 predicted proteins | sample SF_May12_sed_USG_4_FD_169103 | JGI IMG/M metagenome (GOLD analysis project Ga0224512, IMG submission 169103) | Sediment microbial communities from San Francisco Bay, California, United States - SF_May12_sed_USGS_13 | ecosystem: Environmental > Aquatic > Marine > Sediment | place: USA...
CATTGTTGTTAGAATCTTCTTGTCCTGGATTTGGAGTTAGAGGACAGTTATCGGTGTTATCTGGAATGCCATCACCGTCAGTATCAGTATCATCAGGTTCGCATGCATCACCTACTCCATTGTTGTTAGAATCTTCTTGTCCTGGATTTGGAGTTAGAGGACAGTTATCGGTGTTATCTGGAATGCCATCACCGTCAGTATCAGTATCATCAGGTTCGCATGCATCACCTACTCCATTGTTGTTGGCGTCGGCTTGGTCTGAGTTTGGAACGTGTGGACAGTTATCTTTGTTGTCAAATATACCATCACCGTCAGTATCATGATCAGTCGATGGACGTTCACAATCAAAAGTATCACCATGCGCAATATGTCTATCAACAGAATGGATGTCAACCAAGACAAGTGAGATACGATCACTTCCATTAGAGTGGACATGGCAAATGTAAAATCCCTGTTTTTCGCTTGCATTTGCAAATTGATCAAAGCCTGAAAACGAAGATATAGAAATTGCAAAAATTACAAATAAAATTAATGCCTTATTATATGCCACTCCACATCACCCTTATAATTTCAAATTTATAGTTGCTATTAAGAATACTCGTTGTCATAAAAAATTGTTACATTATGTTTTTGTGTTAAACCATTTAAAATCAAAATTAACTTGGAGATAAAATAATTGAAAATTACGGTTTTTTGGGTCTGTTTATCCTATTTTTCGCTTAAAGGCACTAAGTGTCCTAAAAAATTAATAAATTGATACTAAATCATATTTCCTCGAAGTAAATAGTTAGATAAAATTATTTTTTTGATGCGTTAATCAGGGAAACAACATCGCGGTCTCGAAGCTGATAATCATTTGGTAATCTCAAATTATATCTCAAATCTGTTGCATATAGAAGTCCTTTTGTAAGATCAGTATGGATTTCTCGAGCCAAATCATTTATTGTTGCCCCGTCTTTAAGTAAAATCAAATCAGGCAAAATTCTGCCTTTTTTATCTGATAAAGTCTTGGCATCAGCAACAGGATAAATGGAATTCATTTTTAATAATTTAAAGACTGCAATATTAATAGCAAACTGAACCCCAGTTCTCATATATTCACCCATTATGCCTTTTTTAATAAAATCTAGTGCTGCAATTTGTTTTTCGTTTAATTCAGCGGAATTTATAATTTCGAATTGCTCAGAACCTGGAGAATATTTAATCAATCCTTTTTGTTCTGCTCGTCGTAAACTAAATTCACTATCACCACTTGCAGGAATAACTATTGTTTCATTAAAGCGCTCTCGAAGCCTGTCAAAATTTTTGTCAGCTCCTTCGACATCTACTTTATTTGCCACAATTAGTGTTGGTTTTGAAATTCTACGTAAAGTGGAAGCTAATTTTTTACTATCAATAACATCAAAATCATCAAAATTCTTATCTTGTAAACTAGTAGAAATCAATGCCTTTTTTACATGATGTGCATTGACACCAATACCACGATACAAATCAGTTATTGCATCATCTATATCAGAACCTGATTTGATGGTCTTTGAAACTTTATCTCTATTTCCTTCTAAAATTTTATGATACCACATAGTAAGTTCCTCTTCAATATCTGCAAAGTCTGAAATTGGATCACCTGTTCCAACTTCACTTATTTGTCCTGTAGAGTCTATACCTCCAGAAGCATCAACAACATGCAGTAAGGCATCAGATTGTGCAGCAATTGAGAGAAACTGATTTCCTAAACCTTTTCCTTTCCATGCATCTTTGATAAGTCCAGGTAAATCAATTAATTCAATTGGGATGTATCTCCATCCGTCAACACATTTTGAATTATTTGGATTGTCTTGTACTTTGAATTCAGGATGAACACATAAGGAGATTGCATGAGAGATTCCAGATATTGGTTTTTTTGTGGTAAATGGGTAAGATGAAATTTCTTCAGAAGATAAAGTAGCCGCATTGAAAAATGTAGTTTTCCCAGTATTTGTTTTCCCAATTAACCCTAGTCGTATTGGCACAATCTCTTCATTGTCTCAGAATATTTATCTCTGCCTAGATTTTAAAATTATTTTAGTTCTTTGATTTTTTTTAAGGTTTGAGATATTTCTTTGATTGACCATTCAATTTCCTCAATATCGTTTTGGTTGATTTTGGTATTCCATTTTTCTAAAATATTATTTGCAATCTCAGAACTGTTGTAAAGCAGATTCCAATAAGGATGATGCTCAGCCGTAGCATAAGCAAGTTCGGTTGTATCATTTAGTCCATTTTTTGCTTTAGCTAATGCAGTTATTTTTTCTCCGAAAATTTTGATAATATCATGATCAAGATCTTTTTCAATTTTTAATGGAATGCTTTTTTTCTCATATTTGTCTGCCAAAAATATCAAGTCATTATAAAAATCCTCAAAACTAGTCATTAGTTGCATAGCCTCTGATGTTCAGCTAACATACATCTATTGAATACTACTTTGATTCCAGCTTTTCTTGCTATTTCTTCTGCTTCTTGATTATGGATACCTTCCTGTAACCAAATCACTTTAGGTTTTTTCTTGATTGCCTCTTTGATTATTGGAAGGACTTTGTCAGATGGCCTAAAAACATCAACTATGTCAATTTCATCTTCAATATCCAAAATAGACGAATAACATTTTTTTCCTAAAATCTCATCCGTAGTTGGATTTACAGGAGTTATATCAAACCCATTTTCAGATAAATATTTTGGAACGTAATGTGCTGCTTTTTGTCCATGCTTGGACATTCCAATTACAGCTATTTTTTTTAACGAAAGAATTTGTCGGATTTCTTCATCATTTGAAGAATCTTGTTCCATAACAAATCATAAACATTCCGGAATATAATTTTTGAAATTGGTATGTTAGAAAATAGTGATAAAACAACGTCCAAATACGGTAGATTATTAATTTAATTATAAATTGATTCAATCCATTTTAGTTACAGGCGCAACAGGATTTATTGGAACTAGGTTAGTCGAGAAATTAATCCAAGGACAAAATGATGTTACCTCTTTGATTCGGAAGGGAAGAAAATCCCATTCTGATTCAAAAAGTATCATAGGAGATTTGACAGATTCAAATTTGAATATTCCAATAGAGGCTACTGATTGTGTTGTTCATCTTGCATCACATACACCTCTTGAGAAAAATAAAAAAATTTTAGAAAAAGTCAATCTCCAGGGTACAAAAAATCTTTTTAATCAAATCAAAGACAAGACAAAATCCATTATCTATATTTCTGGTTTAGGAGTATATGGCGACCCAGGAGAAAAGATTGTCGATGAGAATACACCATATTGCCCTACTACTGACTTTGTAAAAATAAGACTAGATGCACAAAAATTCTTAGAGAGGAATTGTGAAGAGGCTGGAATTAAACTATCAGTTATTCATTTTGGGGACGTTTATGGTACTGGAGGATGGTTTTATGAATTTATGATAAAACGTCTTTTAAAAAATACATTTCGACTTCCAAAAAATGGCGAATATTACAAAGGGTTTGTACACTTAGATGACGCATCTGGAAGCATTATGTCAATTTTAGAGAATAAACCTAAAAATGAATCCTTTATTGTATCAGATTCCACTCCAACTACGTTTAGGGAGTTTACTAATTTTACTGCAGATCAAATAGGGTTAAAACATCCTGGAGGAGTTCCTGTTTTTCTAGCAAAAGCTATTTTGGGAGGAGATTTGATAAAACTCTTAACTACATCAATGAAGGTATCAAATAAAAAAATTAGCAGAATATATGATTTTCAGTATCCATCATACAAAGATGGAATCCCAAATGTGATATCGGATCTACGATCAAAACAATTACTAAAATAATTAAAACCATAGAATTTTTTAATCGGAATGTGTAACTGACTTTATGGAAAGCGAGTCAAAAGATCTCATCGTTTTGGCAACAATCATGAGGGGTGAGCATAACTTTGATAAAATTAAAAAAAATACAAAAATAGATGCAGAGGAGTTAAATTCAATTCTTGAGAAATTAGAAGAGAGAGGCCTTATTACAGTAAAAGAAAAAAAAGGCTTTTTTGGTTCCAAGGTAGAAATTATAGCAACAGAAAAAGGATCAAGAGAAGTTGATGAAAGAGTCTTTGAACTGCAGCAAAAATGGAATCAAATGTCACTTCTTTACAAATCAGGAAACAAGGATAAATTAAAACAATACATGGATGAGAATAAATCAATTCTTCCAACAATGATGTTTTTTGGAATTATGGATATGATGATGTTTTCAATGATGTTTAGCATGATGGGAATGATGATGACAGATTACATTCCACAAGAGACCATTCCAGAGGGAATGGATGGAGATGCTGATATGAGCGATGGCGGATTTGATTTCGATATTGGTTTTTAATTAAATTCGTAAAATTAACTTGAGTTCATATCGATTCTGGTAATTATTGATTATCTTCCAAGACTTCTTGGTACTCTTTGAGCAGGATGTCAGTAACTTTTAGTATGTATATCGACTCGGCGGAATTCAGGTGATCACGTCCTTCTTCTGAGGCATTTTTGATAACTTTGTTAATTGCATTGGTCAAATTACAATTATTTGTCGAATCCCTTCCCACCATCGCCGATTATTATTTTTTTAGGGATTACTTAAGAAAGACTCGGTGTAACACGGTGTTTGAACACAGGAACAAGAAATTAAATTCAATAACTCCATTCACTAGTCAATCCATTCCATAAAGGTTTGAAGATAGATGGATCTTTTCCGATTTCCTCTGTAATTCGATTTTTGAGGACAAAGAAGAAATTCTCTAGAGCATCAACACCTCCATCGGCAAAAAGTTCAACTCCAATCTCAGATATCCTTTTTTTCTTTTGTTCAATTTCTGGGGATTTAGAATTTTGAAGACAAAAAGTCATCAAATCAATTAATTCCTCTTCAAGCATAAAGTCCATTGAAAAGTATGGACTCTATGTATCATTTTAGCCTTTTTTGAATTTTTTGTTCAAGAATGACAAGACGTAAAAAACATTCGAAAAATACAAAAAGGAATCCAGAAAATATCATCAAGAATGAAAAGCAGTGCCAAGACGCCAGCTGAATACATTAACTCATTAAAAGAACCACAAAAAACTGAGATAAAAAAAATACATACTCTAATTAGGAAAACTGTTCCAAATCTAAAACCGCATATGAAGTTTGGTATGCTTGGATATGGAACATATCACTACAAATACGCCTCGGGTAGAGAGGGTGACTGGATGGTTATTGGCCTTGCAAATCAGAAAAATTACATTTCTCTTTATTCTTGCCTTTCTGATGGAAAAAACTACATAGCAGAAAAGCACAAAAAAGATTTACCCAAAGCAAATATTGGAAAAAGTTGCATACGGTTTAGAAAATTAGAAGATGTCGACCTTGGGGTAATTAAACGAGTTTTGCTAGAAACTAATGCCATGGTCCAAAAACACAAAATCCAAGCCTAAATGAGATTATTTTCCTGCTCTAGTGAATTGTATATTTTATCAATTCAAGAATTTTTGTTTGTTATTTTGGTGACACTGATGATTCATATGAACAATTTGTTCGTTAGTGTTTTAAGCAAATTTTGTAAAGATAAAGTATGTCAAACAACACTGAATCCACACCTGCATGGGAACAATTAATGGGATTGTCTTGGACAATTCTAGATGAAGAGTAATAATTTACAATTCAAAAATCTTCTATTGGAATCTCATGATTTACCCCATGTAGAGAATTTCATTTAAAGAGTATTTAATTTCTGAATGATTTTAAAATATTTTTTTATGAAATAAAAAGAAGAGATACTAATCTCTATTTGGTCTAAGTTTTGCCAGATACAATCCAGCCCCTGCCATTCCGGCTACTGCTGGAATCATCCATGCTGCACTTGATGTCAATCCTGCAATTACTAAGGATGATGAATCAATCGATAAGAGTTCACCTGCAACCGGTTTTGGATCAGAAATACATTCATTAAATTCTACATAATACCCTCTACGGTACCATATCCACTAGTTGGCACATCATCCCAAGCACTGCCGGATTGATTATTTTCAGCATAATCTCCATCACCATTTGGTTCTCCTCCAGCCCAATTGGCATAATTGACAGGTGAGCCGTCTATCCAACCATATCCATTAGCAGCGTATGGTCCTGGAGCATATGCACCATCTTCAGTGTATCCAATCCATCCTTTTGCATTAGAACCTGATAAATCCGATACTGCCTCTTCTGACGCATTTTCATAGGTAGTAAAATGTCCTGGAACACCGTTTACTGATTTTGTGGGTGCATCATTAAAGGCATCATCAAAATTTATTCCAAATGAAGGAATGAATGCATGACAATTTTTCCGTTTAATTCACTTACCACTTCGCCTGATGGAGAAACCAACAAAGTTGAGGTTCCTGCAAATGCAGGACTAGTCATTCCTGCAACAAGAACCAGAGTTTAAGATCCTGCTAGTAGTTTTTGTATATTATTAAAAGTCATTGAGAATTTTTCAAGTTATTAATTCAATACCATTGTGGGTTCAAACACTAGAAAATCAATCCAATGTTTAATGCACGGAAACTAGGATTTTTAAATTAAAACCCCTGATTAGGGGTTAAATTTTGTTCCTATCTTAATCCATTCTTTAATCAATCTTGGTAAATGATTTAATCGGCTTATCGTTAGGAATTATTATTGAGTTATAATTCAAATGACGATCCCGGGTTTCTAAAGGTTCTGTCCTTTTTGGAATCCCACAATACAGAATATCTATCAGGTCAAGATTTGAGCGATGTTTTAAGAATTAGCAGAGTTGCGATTTGGAAGCATATTAAAAAAATCAAAGAGTTAGGATACAAAATAGAATCAAAGCAAAAATTGGGATATAGATTAGCGTCGACTACAAATTTACTTTTACCATGGGAGATAACTCAAGGATTGAAGACAAAAAATATTGGGAGGCAAGTATATTTTTTTGAGAATCTAAATTCAACCCAGATTCAAGCAATCAAAATGGCCTCAGAGTCTAAAAATAATGGAGCCATAATTATTGCTAAAAAACAGTCGAGCGGAAAAGGTAGAACAAATCGAAAATGGTATTCCCCAGAAGGAGGCATATGGTTATCAATTATTGTGCACCCAAAATTTGACATTTCAATGATTACTCTTTTTCCCATAGCATCGGCTTCTGCCCTATGTCAAGCCATGGAAAAATCTTTTGATATTAAACCAGAAGTAAAATGGCCAAACGATGTTACCATAAATGGAAAAAAAGTTGCAGGAATACTTGTAGACGCATCTTTAGAATCAAACAAGATTGAAAACATTGTTTTGGGAGTAGGAATAAATTTTGATGTCAACATTAAAGAAATTGAAAAAAAATTAAAAAATACTCCAAACTTTTATGGGATTGCATCATTAAAAAAATATCAAAAAAATACTTCTGCCGTTACTTTTGTTCAGATTTTTTTAAAGGAATTAGAAGAAATCATTGAGTTGATAAATAAAAAACAAGTTAAAAAAATAATTAAGGATTGGACCAAAAGATCATCTACGATTGGAAAAAATGTAGAGTTGACTACCAATGAAGGGAAAGTTAGAGGAAAGGCAATTAAGATTGACGAAGATGGAGCATTGATAGTATTTGATAAAAAAAATATCAGAGTGCTATCAGGGGACATTACGCACGTGGTAGATTAGATTTAGATAAAAAATCATTTATTTTTAGAGGTTTTTTTTTCGAGTTTTCGTCTTGTTTTTTGAATAATTTTTAGAGATTAGAGATGATTGTTTTTTTAAAATTTCTTTAAGTTCTTTTTGTATATCAAAAACAGTTGCAAGCATCTGTTCTAACTGATTTGAATACTGCCCATATGCAGATATTAAATCTGATTTTTTATGGTTGATTTCCATCAGATGATCATTTGAGCGTAAAAGATTGGTGGAGGAAATCAATTCAGGAATATTATCAGATTTTTTTTCTAAATTAATCAGATCAGAATTTATTGCTTGGATTTGTTTACGTAGTTGGTAAATTGTGTCCCCGGCACCCAATTCAGTCAATCTAAGAAATGATAATTTTCTGTTGATTAAAGATTTTCGCTAGATGAAGATGAATAGACTACAAAGATTGAGAAGAATTGAATTTAGCAAAAAAATAGCTACCTGAGTATTTAGAGATCTGATTTATTCAAAAAATAATCTAGATGTTTTTTATCATGAATAATTCATTTTTGAAAACTAGTGATGGACTTACCATTTGAAAAAAATTTAATTTTTATTTAAAAATATTGTAATATTTGTATCATTTACAAAATCAAAACAAATTAGCTTAACCTACACACCAATAACCGGAAGAAACTATGTAAAACTGATAATAACCAAATTTCGGAAATAGAAAAGGTATGCTGAAAAGTACAGTAATTTCTGGACCAAAATGTCCATCTTGTGGCGATAGAAAAATGGTAACTGATCAGAACACAGGAGAACTATTTTGTGGAAAGTGTGGCTTTGTAGTAACTGATAAAATTTCAGATTCAGGAGCCGAGTGGCGCTCTTTTGCAAATGACGAAACTAATCGAGCAAGAGTAGGTGCAGGAACATCATTAACAATGCACGATATGGGATTATCAACAATTATTGGAACTCAAAATAAAGACTCTACAGGTAAACCATTAACGTCAGCTATGAAGAGTTCAATTGAAAGATTGCGAACCTGGGATAGTAGAACACAAGCTCACTCTTCAGCAGATAGAAATCTACGTCAAGCTCTAAATGAGATGGATAAATTAAAAGATAAGCTGGCTTTAACTGATGCAGTTATTGAAAAAGCAGCTTACATTTATCGTAAAGCTATGGAAAAAAAATTAGTACGAGGTCGTTCTATTCAGGGATTGGTAGCAGCGTGTCTTTATGCCTCATGTAGGAATACCGAGACTCCTAGAACATTAGATGATATTGCAAAAGGAATCAACATTAGAAGAAAAGATGTTGCAAGATGCTATAGACTAATTTTCCGAGAATTGGAATTAAAGATGCCAGTAGTCGATCCAGTTAAGGGAGTTTCAAGGATAGCAAGCATTGCAAAACTTACAGAGAAAAGTAAACGAAAAGCAATACTGATTCTTGAGCGAGCTAAAAAACTAGGTATAGTTGCAGGAAAAGATCCAATGGGTATTGCAGCAGCAGCACTATATCTTGCATGTATTAGTACAGGTGAGGTAAAATCACAAAAGGATATCTCAATTGCATCAGGGGTTACCGAGGTAACCATTAGGAACAGATGTGCGGGGTTGAGAAAGATGATTCAGTTAGAATAAATTTTAAAATTATAAACTATATTTTGCGAGTCGTTTGTACTCTAATTTATCCCAAGGGTAAACTATGTAAGCATTGTTTTGGGTTTTTTTAGCATAAAGAAGTTGTTTTGGATATTTTTTTCCACGTCTTGCAAATAAAGTTACAAATAAAAATTCAGCAGGATTATCGACCTTGCTTATGATTTTCTTAAAGGTATTTCCAGAATCATAAATATCATCAACAAATAAAGAATCAGAAGAGAATTTTTTCTGATCTACTAAAATGACATCAATCCCAAGATGATCAGCTAATAATCTTGCTGGAACTAAACCTCCACGGCTTATGGTGGAAATACTTGAAAATTCCTTGGTCATGGAATTTATTTTGACTGAAAGAATCTTTATTAATTTTTCAACTTCAGACCAACTTATTTTTTCTGAATTAGAATTTTTTTCAACCAAAGAGTATTCTCCCATTAATGATATCTAAAATTCAAAAAGTAGTCATTTTGCTTTTTAGCGGCTCAATAATTTTTAAAATTTTAAATGGTATTTTTCCAAAGTCTAAATCTTTTTCAGAGGATACTAAGAGTACGTCATCTTGAGGTAATGGAAAACTCATTACAATGACCTTATCCCTATAAGACATTGAAAAATGAACTATTCCAAATTCACTGTCAAATTCGTGTCTCATTCGAACACGTAATGCCAATTCCATAAACATCATCTCATCTTGTTTTTGTGCCTCAAGTGACAAAAGTCCCTTTTTCATTCCTCCTGCCATTAGATGTCCTCTACTATTGATGATTCTGGCAGATCTCATTTTTGGGTCCAATTTTATAATTTTTTGGCAAATTTTTTCAAGATCTTCAACGTTTTCCATTTGTCTAATTTAACAATCGATCTATTTATTGCGAGCTGTGTGAGTAGTAATTCGTGGAGTCACAGCCTACTAAGGAGACCATAGAATATTACAAACATTTGTCCTTGTTTTGGACTGACTTGATTCACCTGATGTCAAGCAAACCACAGGCTTTAGGATCAACTGGGCCAATGAGGGCCTTTGCTACAAATTCAAAAAAAGTGGCAACAGAACTAATTGAAATTAATGAAAATCTCCTAGAGTTCAACAAATATGTGACAGAATACTATAAACAATTAGCAGAGACGTGGAATGAAGCTCAGAAAAAAGTCAATCTAAAGGCACCTGAAGTTCCACATGATGTTGAACAAATAGATGCCTTTAAACGAATTTGGATAGATATTTTTGATAATGATTTTACCGAGTTATTTGATTCCAAGAAATTTGGAGAAAATTATGGTAAATTAGTTTCAAAAGAGTTAGACCTGACTAAACATTGGAATAACATAACAAATGTCATACTACAATCAGCAAATCTACCAAGCAAAGAAGAAATAGATGAGGTGTATAAAGAATTACATTCACTTAAAAAAAGGATAACCAAGATAGAGATTGAATTAAAAAAGAAAAGGGATGTGAACAAAAATGAAAAGTGAAACTGCAATAGACCCCAAGATAATGGAGGAGATTATTAGATTTAATAAAAATGTCTTTAATGCACCAAAATTAGTTTCTGCACCTGATGAAATTATTTTAGAAGTAACTCCACATGATGTTGTTCAAGAAATCGATAAAACAAGATTATTGCATTACAGACCATTAACCGACAAGCAGCATAAAACGCCTTTGTTAATTTCTTATGCATTGATTAACAGATATCATATTTTAGATCTTCAACCAGAAAAGAGTTGGGTCAGAAATTTACTGCAGCAAGGATTTGATATCTACATGCTAGACTGGGGAGCTCCTACAGCGATGGACAAATACCTTGATTTTGATGATTACATTAATGGTTATTTGGATAGTGCAGTTGAGCATATCAAGAATGAATCATCAGTTGAAAAAATTTCCTTGCAGGGATATTGTACTGGGGCAACTTTAGCAACAGCATATACTACTTTACATCCAGAAAGCGTAAAAAATTACATTGCTACTGCTCCTGTAATTGATGGTTGGCGAGATACCACGGTGATAAGTAATCTTTCAAAAAACATGGACGTAGATAAAATGGTAAAAACTATAGGCAATATGCCTCCAGAATTCATGTATTATTGCTTTTCAGTTCTAAAGCCCTTTGAGCAAGGAATTGAAAAATATGTGAAATTTTTTAAAAATATTGATAATAAACAATTTGTCGATAACTTCTTACGAGTAGAAAAATGGTTAAGTGACACACCTCCAATTCCTGGAGAGTTATTCAAACAATGGATAAAAGACATCTATCAAGAAAATCTGTTAATTCAAAATAAAATGTATGTAAATAATAACCATATTGATTTAAAAAAAATAGATATGCCTATTTTTACTCAAGTAGCGGTAGGTGATCATCTAGTATCACCCGAATGCAGTATGCCTCTACACTATGCAGTGGGAAGTGAGGATAAAACATTGCGAATGTACCCAACAGGACATGTTGGTATGATTGCAAGTTCTTTATCACAGAAAAAAGTACTTCCAGAACTTGGAAAATGGTTGCTAGAAAGATCTTAAAAAAAGAAAAAAGAAAGATTTGACCACTAATTATTATGCGTGGTAAATGCAGAAATCCATGATTGTAGAATGTTCTTGTTTAGATTTGCAAATGATTTTGCATTGTCATTAAAAGTCTTGATGTTTTGTTGTGTTGCATCAATTGTTGCAAGTGCGATTTGATTCTGTATTGAAGCTGCTTTTGCAAATTCTTCAGTAGAATCATGAATTGCCTTTATTGTTGCTTCAGGGATATTTGCAGCAATGCCAATTTTTTTCGCATATTCTTTTTGTAATGCTATTGAAGAATCTACAATATGTTCGTATGCTTGCAAATATTCTTGCTGTATATTTGTAATTGATTGATGGTATTGTGGTACTGATTGTTTTATTGTTGTAAAGATTTTATCCACGTTTTGTTGATAAACTGAAAATGCGTCTTTTGGGTTTCCTTGTGTTTGTTCGTTTTTACTCATTGTTTCACCTCCTTATTTCCTGATTTTTTTCCTATAGGAAGGATGATGACTTGAACCAAGTCTCCTTCTCCCAATCCAAGTGCATTTCGTTCTGCCTCTGGAATTGAAATTCTGCCGGCGCTGCCAACAGTGGTTTTGTAAGCTCCCCAATTCATAAAAGATGGAAGCATTTGTCCAATGTTGAACATTGTATCCATGCTATTGCTCTGAAGATTCCTTACATTTTCCATTAAATTTGACTGAGTGTTTCGGGTTGCATCAGACATTGTCTTCAATGTCTCTAAAGGATTGAATGTGTTGGAGCTTTGATTATTCATCAATGAGCCAAAATTTTTAATAAATTCAGCCTGAGCTCGACCACCTTTTTGTATCCAATCTTTGAACATGGAACTAGGATCATATTGGCTGTAATTACCGCTCATTGCCTTTATTTGGTATTATCCATATTTAACCATATCTAATTACTTTTTAAAAAATCCAATACAATCTCTGAAAATAACTTTGGCTTTTGAACATACGGAGTATGACCACACTCATCCATTCTGTAAAACCTACAATCCTTAATCGCAGACACAAAACCATCTGCATGTTGAATAGGAATTACAGGATCTTTTGATCCCCAAATAATCAAGGTAGGCGATTTAATGGTTTTGAGTCTATTTGTAATAATTTCTGAATTTTTTAAACCAAGAATAGTAGACATGAATGCCATTTTTGCATTTGGTAATTTCATCCTCTCGACAAACCCTTCAATTATTTTTTCGTCGATCTCACCACCAGATCCTTCCATCATTTCAAATGCATTTTTTGCATTGGCCTCATTTGGGTAAAGTGCAGCCATGATATATGCATCTAATGCAGGAGTAGATTGTTTCATTATTCCAGATGGAGATGAGAGAATTAATTTTTCAATGTTTGTTTGTTTGGATGCATATTCTGCAACTACTTGGCCTCCCAAGGAGGATCCGATAATATTGGGTTTATCAATTCCCATTGAATCCAAGAAATTTCCTAAAAAATCTGAAAAAAAATCAGTAGTATAATCCACTAATGGTTTATCACTATAACCAAATCCAATTAGATCGGGGATTATTAAACGATAATCGTTTGAAAGATAAGGAATTGTCTGGCTCCATCGTTCTGCCGAGGCACCAAGGCCATGAACTAGAACTAATGTATTTTTTGAGTTGCCAGTTTTCAAGTACCGTATCTTATTTCCATCTACTTGAATGAAATTTTCTTGCACTATTTTAGCTTCAATAATTATCAATACATAAACATTAACGTATCTTATCGATCGGCGTAAATTTGTACTAAATTAAATTTTTCAGATAAAGTGAATCATCATCTACGTTTTTTAGCATCTAAATTGAGGGTAAACTGTGATAAAAAAGAAGATTACCAAAATTCTTGTTCCATTAGACGGTTCAAAAAATTCTTGGAGAGGATTAGAATTGGCAATCTCAATAGCAAGGCAATTTGGAGCTACAATTACAGGAATGTATTCAATTTATGCTCCACCGCATTCAGAATTTAGAGGTGTTGGCTCAGTTGAAAAATCTCTAAAAAAAGAAGTGAAAAGGTTCCTAGATGAGGCAAAATTATTAGCCGCACAAAATGGCATTATATTTAATCAGAGATTAATGCGAGGAGATATTGGCTATAATATAATAAAATTAGCCCATAATAAAAAAGAGAATTTTAATTTAATAGTAATTGGATCTCGTGGTAGAGGATCTGTAAAAGAAATCTTTTTTGGAAGTGTATCAAATTACGTAATTCATACATCAAAGATTCCTGTATTAATTGTAAAATAATCTTAAGAAAATCCGTGTTTTTGAAAATATTTTTGATGATATTCCTCAGCTGTATAAAATTCTGGCGAGGAAACAATCTCAGTTACAATATCTTTGGAAAATTTTCCAGAAGAATTTAATTTTTCTTTTGATTTTTCTGCAATTTGTTTTTGAGAATCATTATGATAGAAAATAGATGATCTATATTGATTTCCTATATCAGGTCCCTGACGGTTAAGAGTTGTCGGGTCGTGATTATTCCAAAATACATTTAGTAATTCTTCATATGAGATTTCATCTGGATCATATTCTACCTCAACTGCTTCTGCATGTCCTGTTTTATCAGTACAAACTTCTTCATAAGTTGGATTCGCTAAATTTCCTCCAATATATCCAACTTTGGTAGATTTTACTCCTTTTGTTTTACGAAATAAATCTTCCACATGCCAAAAACAGCCAGCGCCAAATGTTGCCTTCATTGTACAAAGTTTAGGTGTGAAACTGAATTAAAACTATTCTATCGAAAATCAAGATGATGATACATTGATGTTTTTTTAAAAGTAAACTACTTTACGTTTGTAAATATTTCAACAACTTTTTTTGCTAAATTTTCTATATTTACATTGGGTTCTGCAGATATTAAAAGTAGTATTTGGGATAGGGGGAAAGGAAAACTGATTAAAACTGCCTTGTCTCGTCTTGCTGCAATATAATTAATGGGCCCCAAACTTTCATCGAATTCTTTTCTAATAGAGGCCTTTGATACAAAATTATAAAATGCCTGGAGCTTTGTTTCATCATTTTCATAAGGAGTAAGACCTTCTTTAAATCCCCCCAAAACAAGATTTCCCTCTTTGTCAACTATGCCTGCAAATCTAATTTCGGGTTCTTTTAGGAGAGTTTTACACTTTTCATCATATAATGGAAGGCTGGAAATATTTTGCTTTGACAATCAGATTTCAATGCCCCATTTCAAAAATAAAAACTTTGTCTAAAGTACAAAATAAGGATAAAACCTAAAAATGTTATTTTATAATTTACATTTTAAAATAAGATAATCTATTATTTTGTCTTTAGAGGCTTTTTTCATTTTAAGAAGGGATTTGAAGAGAATTTTTTCAACAAAATTGGGATATTTTTGTTTAATAGAATTTTTCAGAACTTCTCTGTTTAGGGAATAATAGTCAGATAATGGATCATAAACATGATTTCCAATTAGATGTTCTTCAATTATTTTAAATCCCTTTTTGCTAACCAATTTTTTAATAAAATCAGCATCGTAATGCTCAGAAGACCAAGTAAATTTTAGAATTCCCAGGTCTCTTGAGGAGGTATGTGGAAGAGTAACTGGCAAAGCTATTGCAAAAATTCCAGATTTTTTTAATATCCGCTTTGATTCGGAAACAAAATCTTCGAGTGGTTTAAAATGTTGAGGAGATTCTAATGCCAAAACACGATCTACTGAATGATTACTAAAGGGTAATTTAGTTGAAGTGGAATTTACAAAGTCAATATTCTTCTCGGGTCCAGAAAATTGTAGCTGATTATAATTTATGTTTATGCAAAAAAGATTCAATTTGGGATAAGTATTTCTCCAGAAAATTGCAGGAGCTGAAAGTCCACTGCCCACATCTGCAACAGTAGTGGCATTTTCAAGTTCAGATAGCCTACCAAAAAATTCACAAAGGTTCTCTTGTGCTAAAATGGGTTTGTTGATTTTTTCTGTCCAATAACCAAAATTTAACATCGAGCCTCCGGTTGCAGTTTGCATTACAGGTGAGAGAGAATTGTAGAGATTTATCACATCTTTTTCATTCCGTCGTATGGTCCAAAGAATTACATCAAGAGGATTAATGGCAACCAAAAAGTTTCTAACAACCCACTTAATCAAAGCCTATTAATTTCTACGGAAAGGTATAGATGAAATTTTAAGGCAGTACATTTTATTAGTTTAAAATTCAATTTAAACTATGACAGATTCAAATTCTGAGATTTTCAGGGATATTATCTTAGCTAAGTGGTCTGATAGGTTTTTGGCATGGTTGATTGATGTTATTATCATTTCCTCGATTTTATGGTTGATAGTAGCTGTCATTTTTGGCACTTTTGATAGTGATTGGAGTGGCAGTATAATGATGATTCCCGAATGGGCAAGTTTTACTCCTGCAAGTGTTTTATTTTTATGTTACTGGATAATTTTAGAATATAAAACTGGGCAATCAATTGGAAAAAAGATATTTCGTCTAAAGTTAGTAAACATTGATGGTAAATCTCCATCTCTTATGGGGGTTATAGTTAGCAGTTTTGGAAAATCATTTCTTTTGCCAATCGATTTTATTTTAGGTCTTATTTTTACCAATGAAAAAAGACAGAGAATTTTCAATAAAATTGGAGACACGATTGTATTGAAAATAAAAGAAGAACAGAATGAGTCAGAAAATATCAAATACACTAAAGATTAATTTTGTCATATTTTCTTAGGTTAGAACTTTATAGAATTAACCAACAGATCTATTAGTAACTTTAGATCTTTTTTTTGTAAGAAATGTCTGATACTCAAATAAAACAATGGTGGATTGGTCTTCCAGATGAGCTTCAAAAAGATATAGAATTTGAAGAGTAAGCAATTAATCTTTTAATTCAGAGTTTATTTGAAAATGTGAAAATTCATGATAAATTGTAATTACATGTTATTCTTTTTGAACAAGTGTTAAAGTAGATCTAATCTTTTCCATTTTTTTAATATCCCATGAAATTATTTCACGTATTTTTTCAATATGTTCAGATTCCATTTTAACTACCATATCATAATCACCAAACGTTCTCTCTACATGAAAAACTTGTTCTATTTTCTTTAATTTTTCAAGCACCTGGTCTTCAGATCCTAAATCACTTTTAATCAAAATAAAAGCAATAGTCACAAAATCTTCAAAGAAAATATAATATTTCAAAGTTGGTATTTACTGATTTGATATAGAAAATATTTAAAAAAATAGTCGTGTATAGCATTTGCTAGGTGAAATTAAAAATAATTCATCGTGCAGTCGTGTATTTGAAATTGAATTCAAAAATGAATTCATCGCGCATAGTCTCTATGTAAGTGGCTGAACCGGTGTGTTGGTCTATTAGTAAAGGCTGGCTCACCACTCGCCGAAGCTTGTGATCTACACCACCTTCCTATCAACGCAGTCTTCTGCTGCCGACC
>Ga0224512_10002382_pt1 | contig 17312 bp, 19 predicted proteins | sample SF_May12_sed_USG_4_FD_169103 | JGI IMG/M metagenome (GOLD analysis project Ga0224512, IMG submission 169103) | Sediment microbial communities from San Francisco Bay, California, United States - SF_May12_sed_USGS_13 | ecosystem: Environmental > Aquatic > Marine > Sediment | place: USA...
ATTCCGCCTCGCCGAGCGCGGGTCGGTGCGCACCTTTTACTGGCTTGACGGCCCATTCGGATACGCGCTCGCCGGCGATCTGGAAGAGGACCGGCTGCTCGAATTGGCACGGCTGGTCTATCAGGCAACGATCGGCTCAACTGCGCAGTAATCCGGGATTCAAGCCGGCCGCTTGTTCACCCCGCGCGGGTCAGCAGGATCCTTGCCGCAAAGGCGCCGAACACGCCGGCAAACAGATAATCGATAGCCCGCGTCACCCGCCGGCTCCTGCGCAACAGGGCGGAAAACCTGTCGGCGGCAAAGACCATGGCGCTGGTGATCGGCAGCGACACGATCATGAAATAAAGCCCTAAAAAGGCCAGCTTGCCGGCGGCGTCCGGGTCCCCGGCGGAAACGAATTGCGGCAGGAAGGTCACGAAGAACAGGACGATCTTCGGATTGAGCAGATTGATGGCAATACCGGTCAGCCAGGTCTGCAACAAGGCCTGCCGGGGCATGTTCCGGCGCTCCAGGGTGAGCGCCGAGCCGTGCCGCAGCGCCTCAATCGCCAGCCACACCAGATAAAGCGCGCCGGCGACCTTGACGGCCAGGAACGCCTGCGGCGAGGCGGCGAGCAGCGCTGAGAGGCCGAAGGCCGCCAGGGCGGTATGCACGAGGATGCCGCTATAGGCGCCGAACATCGCCGCAAAGCCGGCGGCCCGGCCCTGGGTCAGCGCCCGGCTGACGAACAAAGTCATGTCCGGGCCCGGCGTCAGCGCCAGGATTGCCGCGGCAAGGGTGAAGGCGCCAATGACGCCGGCCGACGGGATGAAATCCATAATTCAGCTGTCCCGAAATCCCGGACGCAAACAGGGCGCCGTTTTCATCCGGCGCCCGTCGGTTTTCGCATTCTCAGTTTGTGCAGTCGAACGTTGTCGCTTCGTCGCCGCTGTTTTCAACATCGGTAATGCATTCCATACCGACAATGACGTTGGCGCGATCACCCTCTTCGCCGTTGATCGTCAGTTTTGTGCGCGAGCCGGATATCTTCGACATGATTTCCGTGCCGCCGGCATCGATGGTGATCTCGCGGCCTTCATTCTCCACCTTAATCACCGGGCCTTCAGCGGCAATTGCGTTTGAAGCGACCGAAAACGCGACAACGCCGCTAAAAATGGCGGCGGCAAGCCTATTGTTCATGGAATTTTACTCTCCCAAAAATGAACCGGAACAGGCCGGTCCCTGTCGGCTAACACGGCCAGATTCGTCGTCTGACCTAGCCGGCAGCTGCCTAGATATCGCGGCGGTCAAAGGCGTGCAAGCGCTCGTTTTGCGTCGGCGCAACCACGCCCGGCGGCTGACAGGCTGAGGGATGCCGCGCCGGTTTTTGACAATGATCAGACTCTGCGCTTGAACGGACACTCTGGCTCCCTATAGTGCCGCGCCGGCTCAGGGAAAAAATCTCATGTCGTCAAAAAAAATCAACAAAGTGGTGCTCGCCTATTCCGGCGGGCTGGACACCTCTATCATCCTGAAATGGCTGCAGACCACCTATGGCTGTGAAGTCGTCACCTTCACCGCCGATCTCGGCCAGGGCGAGGAGCTTGAGCCGGCCCGCAAGACGGCGGAAATGCTCGGTATCAAGGAGATCCATATTGAGGATCTGCGCGAGGAATTCGTCCGTGATTTTGTCTTTCCGATGTTCCGCATGAACGCGCTTTACGAAGGCACCTATCTGCTCGGCACGTCGATCGCCCGGCCGCTGATCGCCAAGCGGCTTGTGGAGATTGCCGCGGCGACCGGCGCCGACGCCATCGCCCACGGCGCCACCGGCAAGGGCAACGATCAGGTGCGCTTCGAACTTTCCGCCTATGCGCTCAATCCCGATATCAAGGTGATTGCGCCGTGGCGGCAATGGGATTTCACCTCGCGCAGCGATCTGGTCGACTTTGCCGAAAAGAACCAGATCCCGGTGCCCAAGGACAAGCGCGGCGAGGCGCCGTTCTCCGTCGATGCCAACCTTCTGCACTCCTCTTCGGAGGGCAAGGTTCTGGAGGATCCGAACGCCGAACCACCGGCCTATGTCTTCCAGCGCACCGTGGCGCCCGAAGACGCGCCCGACAAGGCGACGATTATCGAGATCGGCTTTGAAAAGGGCGACGCGGTTTCACTGGACGGCAAGGCGATGAGCCCGGCGAGCCTGCTCGCCGCCCTCAACGATCTTGGCCGCGACAACGGCATCGGCCGCCTCGACCTTGTCGAAAACCGCTTCGTCGGCATGAAGAACCGCGGCATCTACGAGACGCCCGGCGGCACCATCCTGCACGTCGCCCACCGGGCGATGGAATCCATTACGCTGGACCGCGAGGCGATGCATCTCAAAGACCAGCTGATGCCGCGCTATGCCGAACTGGTCTATTACGGCTTCTGGTTCGCGCCCGAACGTGAAATGATCCAGGCCATGGCCGACAAGGCGTCTGAACATGTCGAAGGCACGGTCCGCCTCAAGCTCTACAAGGGCAATACGATAGTCATCGGCCGGCAAAGCGAAAAGTCGCTCTATTCCGACGAACTGGTGACCTTCGAGGACGACAAGGGCGCCTATGACCAGCGCGACGCAGAAGGCTTCATCCGGCTCAATGCGCTCAGGCTCAGGACGCTGGCGATGCGAGAGCGCAAATTGCGCTGAACACACTGTTCAACGCCCTTAACGCCAATGTGAAGCCCCAGCCCGGCGCGACTGCACTATGCATCCGCCCTTGTCAGAGGCGGCAGAGTCCGCCGCCCAGAGGGAGGTTGCCATGAAGAATTTTTCACGTTTCCTTTTGTTGATGCTCGGCTTTGCCGGTTTAGCAGCATTGCCTGCCCCGGCTTTGGCGCAGGACCCGCCCAAGCGGGCGATCACCCAGATCGCCGGCGATCTCTATCGCTTCCAGAACAACGCCCATTTTTCCGTCTTTCTGGTGACGCCTGAGGGCGTGATTGCCACCGATCCGATCAACGCGGAAGCTGCACAATGGTTGAAGGACGAGATCAAGACGCGCTTCAGCCAGCCGATCAGATATGTCGTCTACAGCCACGACCACGCCGACCACGTCTCCGGCGGCGAGGTCTTCGCCGGGGACGGCGCCGTCGTAATTGCCCATGAGGTCGCCAAGGCCGACATCATCGCCGATGCCGTGCCGACGGCGGTGCCGGCCATCACCTTCACCGACAATCTGACCCTGACGCTGGGCGGAAAAAGTGTCGAGCTCAGTTTCCTCGGCAAGAGCCATTCCGATAACATGATCGTCATGCGCTTCCTCGACGAGCGGACGCTGTTCACCGTCGATTTCATTTCCGTCAAACGATTGCCTTTCCGCACTTTCCGCGACGGTTTCATGCCTGATCTGATCAACGCCATCGACAAGGTCGGCGAGATCGACTTCGACATCCTGGCGCCCGGCCACGGCGCGCTGGGCACCAAGGCCGACGCCGCCGATCACGGCCAGTATGTCAAGGATCTCAAAGCCGAAGTGGAGGCCGCGATCGCCGCCGGCAAGTCGCTGGAGGAAATGCAGGCGTCCATCACAATGGAAAACTACGCCGGCTGGGGCCAGTACAAGGAATGGCGGGTGGAAAATATCGAGGGCATGCACCGCATGCTCACCCAGTAGCGCCGGAAAATCCTGCAAGGCGGCGGCCCGTTACCGCCGCCTTGCAGGACCGGCGCTAGTGCCGTGTCTGGCTCAGCACGGCTGAGAACTGCTCCATCGCCCAGTCGACCTCGTCGGCTGTGATCACCAGCGGCGGCGCGATGCGGATCGTGTTGGCATGGGTTTCCTTGCACAAAACGCCGCGCTCCTTCAGCGCCTCGCAATAAAGCCGGGCACCGCCGGCCTCGGCCTGCAGTTCCACCGCGATCATCAGGCCGCGACCGCGCACCTCCTTGACGATGTTGCTGCGCAGGTCCTTGAGCGCCGCCTGGAACCGCGCGCCCATTTTTTCGGCATTCTCGATCATGCCCTCCTCTACCAGCACCTTCAGCGCCGCCCGGGCAATGGCGCAGGCCAGCGGATTGCCGCCAAACGTGCTGCCGTGCTCGCCGGGTTTCAGAACACCGAGGACTTCTGAATTGGAGAGCACGGCGGAGACCGGATAAAAGCCGCCCGACAGCGCCTTGCCGATCAGCGTCAGGTCGGCCTCCACCCCCTCATGCTCTTCCGCCAGCAGCTTGCCGGTGCGGCCGAGCCCGGTCTGGATCTCGTCGAGGATGAAGACGACGTTGTTTTTCGTGCACATGTCGCGCACCGCCTTCAGATAGCCGTCCGGCGGAATGACGACACCGGCCTCGCCCTGGATCGGTTCGATCAGCACGGCGACCGTGTTCTCCGTGATCGCCGCCCGCATGGCGTCTGCGTCGCCAAACGGCACCACCTTGAAGCCCGGCGCGAACGGCCCGAAGCCGCGCCGCGCCGACGGATCGGTGGAGAAACCGACAATCGCCAGCGTGCGGCCGTGGAAATTTTCGCTGCAGACGATGATTTCCGCCTGGTTCTCCGCCACGCCTTTGACCTCATAGCCCCATTTGCGGACCACCTTGACGGCGCTTTCAACGGCCTCCGCTCCGCTGTTCATCGGCAGCACCTTGTGCGAGTTGGTCAGCGCGCACAGTTCTTCATAGAACGGCGCCAGCTGGTCGTTGCGGAAGGCCCGCGAGGTCAGAGTCAGCTTCTGCGATTGCGCAATCATCGCGTCGCGGATCTTCGGGTGGCAGTGGCCCTGATTGACGGCCGAATAGGCGGCCAGGCAGTCAAGGAATTTGTTGCCGTCCGTGTCCCACAGCCAGACGCCTTCGCCGCGCGCGAGCACAACGTCGAGCGGCTTGTAATTGTGCGCTCCGAGCTCGTGCTCGATCGAAATATAGTCCTGGGGATCAAATGACATCGTGTTGCTCCGCATCTGTGGCCGGCCCGCCACCGGCATCGTTGTATCGGCGATCAGCCCGCTTTGGCCGGCGCTGCGCCTCCAGCGGCCGGTCGATGATCGTCTTACCGAAAAGGCTGGCTGTGAGCTCGACCAGCACGGCGGCGCTGGCGCCGCGCACGTCGAGAAAGGGATTGAGTTCGACAATATCCAGCGAGCCGACAATGCCGGCCTCAAACAGCAGTTCCATACAGAAATGCGCTTCGCGCCAGGTCGCCCCGCCGGGCACCGTGGTGCCGACGCCGGGCGCCAGCGAGGGATCGAGAAAATCGACGTCGAGGCTGACATGCAGATGGCCGCCCGCCGCCCGCACGTCGTCGATGACCGGCTTCAGGGCCGCCACGATGCCGCGCTCGTCGATGGTGCGCATGTCGACGACGTTGACGCCGCGCCGGGCAACGGCGGCGCGTTCCTTGCGGTCAACAGAGCGGATGCCGAACAGGGTGACATTCTCCGGCTTGACCGGCATTGCCCGCTCAGGACCGAGCACAGCGGCAAGGCTCGGCGCGCCGCAAAAGGCGGCGACCGGCATGCCGTGCATGTTGCCGGACGGCGAGGAGGCCGGCGTATTGAAATCGGCATGCGCGTCGAGCCACAGCACGAAAAGCTCCCGGCCGGCTTCGCGGCAGTGCCGGGCGATGCCGTTGACCGAGCCCATCGCAATGGAGTGATCGCCGCCCAGAATGACCGGTAACTGACCCGATTGCACAACCTCGAACGTCTTGTCGCTGGTGAGCCGGCACCAGGCGCTTACGGCGCCGAAATTGCGGCTGTCGTCAGGCGAAAGCGATGCCGCGGCGCGCTCAGCGTTCCTCGGCCCCGGCAGATCGCCGTGGTCGGTGACGGCATGGCCAAGCCCCGCCAGCGCCTCGCCGAGCCCGGCGATTCTGAGCGCTTCCGGTCCGAGACAAGCGCCCCGCTCCCCGGCGCCGGCGTCGCTCGGAACGCCAATCAGGCCCATATCCAGCAGATTCGTCGAAACGCCATTGGACCGCACGACCCATCCTCCTGAGCGCATAACGTGCCCATAAGATGGAAGGATATTGCGCTAACGAAAAGATAGAAATTTGCGCATATCTTACATAAAATATGTCATATAATCATTAAGTTATGACGATATGATAGAAACATGGCTCTCGACGATACCGATTACCGGCTCCTGGCCATCCTGCGCGACAATGCCCGCACGCCGGTGACCAGCCTCGCCCATGCGCTCGGCGTATCGCGCGGCACGGTGCAGAACCGCATCGACAAGCTCGTGCAAAACGGCGTCATTCGCGGCTTTACCGTCCGTCTCAAGCCGGAAGCCGGGCCGCACGCCATCCGCGCCATGACGCTGATCCAGGTCACCGGACAGAAAGCCGACAGCGTGATCAGGGAACTGCGTGGCCATCCGGAAGTGCGCGCCCTGCACACCACCAACGGCAAATGGGATATCGTCGCGGAAATCGAGACCGAAACGCTTGAACGGTTCGACCAGGTGCTGCGCCGCATCCGCATGATCGGCGGCATCGCCGGCACGGAGACAAGCATCCTGCTATCCAGCTACAAGGGCTGAACCGCGAAAGCCACCGCCCGGTCACGATGGCACAACGGCAGCGCGTCGTTCTGCCGTGTGCGGCAAGACTGGGAAATACCGGCGCGACCGCCTAGGTTAATGATCAAGGAGCCCGCTCATGGCCTGGTCGTTCACCATTGCCCGGATTTTAGGATCGGAAGTCCGCATCCACGTCACCTTCTTCCTCCTGCTTTTGTGGATCGGCGTCGCCCATTACCAGGCCGGCGGCATTCCGGCGGCGATCGAGGGCGTCATCTTCATCATGGCGCTGTTTGCCTGCGTCGTCGCCCATGAATTCGGCCATGCGCTGATGGCGCGCCGTTATGGTATCAGAACGCCGGACATCACGCTTTTACCGATCGGCGGCCTCGCCCGGCTTGAGCGCATGCCGGAAAAGCCGGCCCAGGAAATCGCCGTCGCCCTGGCCGGGCCGGCCGTCAATGTCGTCATCGCCGCAGTTCTGATCCTATTTCTCGGCGCCAGCATCGACGGCGAGGCCTTGCAGGCGCTGGAGAACCCCGCCGTCAGTTTTCTGGCGCGGCTGGCCAGCGTCAATGTTTTCCTGGTCGTCTTCAACCTGATTCCGGCCTTCCCGATGGATGGCGGCCGGGTTCTGCGCGCCGTGCTGGCCATGCGCTATTCGCGCGTCCACGCAACCCAGATCGCCGCCCGCATCGGCCAGGGCCTGGCGTTCTTTTTCGGTTTTCTCGGCCTGATGGGCAATCCGATCCTGATCTTCATCGCCATCTTCGTCTATCTGGCGGCAACGGCCGAGGCCCAGCAGACCGGCCTGCAGGATGTGGCGCGCAATATCGGCGTGCGTGACGCCATGATCACTCATTATGAGGCGCTCGGGCCGCAGGCAACGATCGGCGATGCCGCCGACGCGCTGCTGCACACCACCCAGCACGAATTTCCGGTGATCGACGGTGGTGGCCATCTGCTTGGCGTGTTGACCCGCAACGCCATGATCGAGGCGTTGAGCAAGACCGGACCGGCAACGCCGGTTCTGGACGCCATGACGGTTGATATTCCGGTGATCGGGCTGAACAGCCGGCTGGAAAAGGCGCTGCAGGCGATGCAGGCGGCCAACGCCCCCGCAATTGCCGTCGTTGACGCGGACCAGCGCCTAGTCGGCTATATCAGCCCGGAAAATATCGGCGAATTGATGATGATCCGCTCCGCGATCGCCGGCTGACACCGGCGGTCACGCCATTATATGGGGTCGATCAGGCCGCTTCCGTCGCCCAGCGCGGGCCGCAGGACTTCTTGAAGGTCATGTCCGGCCGTGGCTGCGCCGGCTGCGGCTGGGCCGTGTGGCGCGGTTGTGCCGGTTGCTGGACTTCCGGTTGGGCCGCCTGGGCCGGCTGACCTGTCGCCGGCTGCGGTCCGCGGGCTTTCGCGCCGCCGCGCAGTTCATCGAAGGCCGCATTGATACGCCGCTGCATCGCCTCGGCATAGTTCAGCATTTCCGCCGGCAGATCCATCGAGGCCAGTCGGTCCGGATGATAGACTTTGCTGAGATCGTGATAGGCCCTAATCAGTTCGTCTTCGCTGGCCCGCGGCGAAACACCAAGAATGGTGTAGGCTTCACCGACCTTGGCTGCCGCCATCTTCTGGTTCAACTGGTCAGCTACCGGCATGGATATCTCGGAAATCTTGCGGATCGCGCTCTTGGAAATGTAGGTGATGCGCCCATCACCAGCCTCAAGTTCCAGGAATCCACCATCGGCGGCCAGATTATCGCCGAGCGTGCGGAATTTGCCGACGAGCCTGCCGCGCGTGATCTTGCCATCGTCAAGCATCATCTCAACAGAAAGGCGGACTTTTTGGCTGTCATTTATCGCGCCGCGTTCCAGCATCTTGGCCTCCGGAGTATTCGTGCAACTGTCCGTTTAGGAAAACAAAGAATGAGCGTTTGGACCCGCTGTGGCAACGATGCGTTGCCGGTTTGGTGAAGCGTTAAGCTGAATGATTGGTAAATAGCCAATGACGGGCCGGCATTGACTTGCCGGCCGATTGCCTCTGGCGGCGGCGCGGCAAATGGGTTAAGGGCGCGGCGAACCTCCTTGAAAAGATGATACCCGTGCCCGTGACCCCCCGTCCCGCGTTACTCCGCAATGTCGCCATCATCGCCCATGTCGATCATGGCAAGACGACCCTCATCGATGTCCTGCTGCGCACATCCGGCGCCTTCCGGACCGGCCAGCAGGTCGCCGAGCGCGCCATGGATTCCAACGCTCTGGAGCGCGAGCGCGGCATCACCATCCTGGCCAAGGTGACCTCGCTGGACTGGCAGGACGCGCGCATCAACATCGTCGATACGCCCGGCCACGCCGATTTCGGCGGCGAGGTGGAGCGTATTCTCAACATGGTCGACGGCGCCATCCTGCTGGTCGATGCCGCCGAAGGGCCGATGCCGCAAACCAAATTCGTGCTGTCCAAGGCCCTGGCGATTGGCCTGAAGCCGATCGTCGTGATCAACAAGATCGACAAGCCGGACGCCCGGCCCGATTTCGTCCTTGACGCCATCTTTGACCTTTTCGCCGCACTCGAGGCAACCGACGAACAGCTCGATTTCCCGGTTCTCTATGGTTCGGCCAAGCATGGCTGGATGGCCGGCAGCGCCGATACCAGGACCGACAGCGTTGGCCCGTTGCTGGACATGGTGCTTGACCACGTTCCCGCTCCGGCGCTCGAAGCCGGCCCGTTCCGCATGCTGGCGACGACTTTGGAGGCCGATCCGTTTCTCGGCCGCATCCTCACCGGCCGCATCCGCTCCGGCGCGGTTCAGGCCGGCGACACCATCAAGGCGTTGTCGCGGGCCGGTGAGACAGTCGAGACCTTTCGCGTCTCCAAGGTGCTCGCTTTTCGCGGCCTGGAGCGCCAGCCGATCGAGACCGGCGAAGCCGGCGATATTGTCGCCCTGGCCGGCATGGGCGAGACGACGGTCGCCGACACATTGTGCGATCTCGCGCTCACCGAACCGATCGCCGCCCAGCCGATCGACCCGCCGACCCTGGCCATGACCTTCCGCATCAATGACGGCCCTCTTGCCGGCCAGGAGGGCAACAAGGTGCAAAGCCGCGTCATCCGCGAGAGGCTGTTGCGCGAGGCAGAGGGCAATGTCGCGCTGCGCATTTCCGAGACCGGCGACAAGGACGCCTTTGAGGTCGCCGGCCGCGGCGAATTGCAGCTCGGTATCCTAATTGAGACCATGCGCCGCGAGGGATTTGAACTGACCATCGGCAAGCCGCGTGTCGTCTTTCGCGAAGACGAGTCCGGCAACCGGCTGGAGCCGGTTGAGGAAGTCATCATCGACGTCGACGACGAGCACACCGGCGCCGTCATCGAAAAGCTCGCCGCCCGCAAGGGCGAGATGCAGGAGATGAAACCGTCCGGCGGCGGCCGCACCCGGCTGGTCTTTCATGCTCCGACCCGCGGCCTGATCGGCTATCAGCCCGAACTGCTTTCCGATACCCGCGGCACGGCGATCATGAACCGGCTTTTTCATGGCTATGCACCGTTCCGCGGCGAGATTGCGGGCCGGCGCAGCGGCGTGCTGTTATCCAATGGCGAGGGCGCCGCCGTCGCCTATGCCCTGTTCAACCTGCAGGACCGCGGTCCGATGATGATCGCACCGGGAACCAGGGTCTATGCCGGCATGATCGTCGGCGAGCACAGCCGCGGCAATGATCTGGAAATCAACGTCCTGAAGGGCAAGCAGCTGACCAATATCCGCGCCTCCGGCAAGGACGACGCGGTGCTCCTGACGCCGCCGATGCTGCTCTCGCTGGAACGGGCGCTGTCCTATATCAATGAGGATGAGCTGGTCGAGGTCACGCCCAAGTCGATCCGCCTGCGCAAGCGGCTGCTTGATCCGCACGAACGCAAGCGGGCCGAACGGGCAAAGGCCGCCAGCGCTGCCTGAACCGGCACCATATCCCGTCGGCGTGCATTGCGTTCAATCGGCCTTTTCGGCGGATTGATTTGACCATCGGGCAGCGAATTCCTAGCCTCTCCCCATGACTGAACTTGTCATCGATATCCGCTTTGCCGCCACTGGCGATGCCGCCGCGCTTGCCGGAGTTTATGAGCGCAGCTGGCGCGAGGCCTATGCCGGGATGCTGCCGGCCTTGGCGCTGAACCGCATGATCGCCCAACGCGGCGCGCTTTGGTGGTCCTCTGCCCTGCGCCACCGCAGCGATATTCTGGTTCTGGATATCGACGCCGCGATAGCCGGATATGCGAGTCTCAGCCGGGCGCGAATCGGCGGCGGCGGCATGGTCGGCGAAGTGCGCGAGCTCTATCTTGACCCGCTCTATCAGGGTATCGGCTTTGGCGCGCAATTGTTCGGCGCGGCGCGGCAGGTTCTCAATTCCCGCGGCAATGACCGCGTCATCGTCACGGCGCTGGAGGAAAACCACCGCGCCATCGCCTTTTATCGCCAATGCGGCGGCAGATTGCTGGGCCGCGGCAAGACGACGTTCGGCGGCGAGCCTTTCGCAACCCGGTCGTTTGTCTGGACGCAATAACCCCAAAAGCGCACGCGGTCGGAATATCGCTGCTGTCTGCTCAACAGATTTTTTCAATGGCGGCGGCAAGGAAATTCGGACTGCCCGACACCCGCACGCTTTTTAAGCGCGCTGTCCGGCCGGCGATCACGCTGACGGCAGATTTCGGCACTCCCAGCGCCTTCGCGACAAGTTCCTCCAGCGCCGCATTGGCCCTGCCCTTTTCCGGCACGGCGCGCACCCGCGCCTTTAATACGGTTTGCCCGCCGGCAAGAATTGCGATCCCGTCGATCCGGTTCAGCGCCGCCCTCGGAGTCAGCCGCACGGCAATAACAATTCCATCATCGCTGATTTGCCAGGGCCGGCCGGTCACGACGCACTTCGCCAGCCCGCCATTCTTCAGAACGGCACGAGCGCGTAGCCGTAGCGTCGGATCACCTGCTGCAGGAAGAAAACGATCAGCAAGAGGATGATCGGCGAAATATCGATGGCGCCGAGATTGGGCATGTACCGCCGGATCGGCTTGAGCGCCGGTTCGGTCGCCTGATGCAGGAACTGGCCGACCATGCCAACGAACTGGTTGCGCGGATTGACCACGTTGAAGGCGAACAGCCAGGAAAAGATCACCGAGGCGATAACGATCCACGTATAAAGGTCCAGGATCAGGAGAAGGACGTCGAGAATGGCACGCATGAAGTGTCCGTCAGATATGATCGCCGCAACCGGCCCGCGGCTCATTTAGCCGTGCCGGCGCAAGCATACAAGCCGCTTGCTCACATTCACCAATTGGCGCCACGGCTTCTGCAGGTCTCGCTCCCACATTCATGAGGCCGGCATCCGACAGGGCGCGCTTGACACCCAACGGGCGCAATCCCTAAATGCGAACCGCTCGAACCGGCTGGTGCGGGCAACATTCAGGGGCCGTAGCTCAGTTGGGAGAGCGCGTCGTTCGCAATGACGAGGTCAGGGGTTCGATTCCCCTCGGCTCCACCAGGTTTTGCCTTGTCCATACCGGAGACACCTTGTCCATACCGGAGACATAAGTAACAGATTGTTCCCAAGACATGGGTGACAACCTCGTGGCGAACGGGTTGTCGATTGGTTGCAGGGTCCTTTGTTCCAGATCGATGTTTCCCAGGCCGTAGATCATAAAGCTGACGAGCCAGATTGCGTCGTCGACCTCCTTAATTCCAAGTTTCTGACCGGCGAACACGGTGCGAATCGCGACATAATCCCCGACAGGACACCATTTATTCCGGCAAATTCCGCGGAAATTTCGTTCAATCCAGTTTGTAATGGGGGTAGTTGGGGGATAAGTGACGATATAAACCAAAACTATCCATATAAAACAATTAGTTACATTGATTTCGTGGCGGAGGGAGAGCGACTTGAACCTTCGCTGCTGCAAGCCTCAATCGCTGACATGGCGCTGACACGCACAAGAACCCGGAAGGTGAGAAAAGCGCCCTACCCTATTTGCCTAATGATTTTAGCTAGCTGATGGTGGGCGCGGCTGGGATTGAACCAGCGACCCCTACGATGTCAACGTAGTGCTCTCCCACTGAGCTACGCGCCCCTGAGGCCTGTCGCCGGCAAAGTGGGCAGACCGGCGACCCGGCGGATATATCGCCTGCCCCGGACCGACGCAAGGGGCGCGGACCGTCAATGCCTTACCAGCGGAAAGACGAGCTAATATCTGGGCTCACGCAGCCATCATTCTGTCAATCTCGGCGACGAGATCACGCAGATGGAACGGCTTTGACAACACTTTTGAGCCGGCCGGCGTCTCCACATCCGGGTTGAGCGCGACGGCGGCAAAGCCAGTGATGAACATGATCTTCAAATCCGGATCGAGCTCTGAGGCCTTGCGGGCCAGTTCGATGCCGTCCATTTCCGGCATGACGATATCGGTGAGCAGAAGGTGGAACGGCTCCTCGCGCAGCCGTTTATAGGCGCTCAGTCCGTTATCGAACGAAATGACATGATAGCCGGCATTTTCAAGCGCCTTGGCCAGAAAACGCCGCATGTCCTCATCGTCTTCGGCAAGCAGGATTCGGTTCATCGACTTGTCCTGGACGGGTTTATCACTGACTGTCATGGCGACACATTCCCCGCATGGGGTAAATATCGGGTAAGCGCGCCGCAACAAAGTTGCAACGCTCACGGGATAAGTAGACAGGGCGGCAAGCGCAAGGCAACATGCGGCGGCCGACGACGGCGACGGGATCGGTTAACGGAACCGCATGATGGATGAAACGCGGATGGATGAAATTGGACCTGACGGTGCGATGATGGAGGACAAGCTGGCCCGGCCGCCATTTGAAATCCTCGCGCCGGCGGAACACCGTGCTCCCATCGTTTTCAATTCACCCCATAGTGGCCGTTGCTATCCTGAGACGTTTATACAACGCTCTCGCCTCGACCCGGTGACGATCCGCCGCTCCGAAGACATGATGGTCGATGAATTGTTTCGGCCCGTCGTTGACTGTGGCGCGCCCTTGTTGCGCGCTGTCTATCCGCGCGCCTATCTCGATGTGAATCGTGAACCCTTCGAACTCGATCCGAAAATGTTCTCCGGCCAACTGCCGGCGTTTGCCAACAGTCAGTCCCTGCGCGTCGCCGGCGGCCTTGGCACGATTCCGAAGGTTGTTTGCGATGCCGCGGCCATCTACCCGGCGCCATGGCCGGTCGATTACGCCTTGCGGCGCATCGATGCGATTTACCGGCCTTATCATGACGCGCTGCGCCGCCTTTTGGCCGAAACCCACGTCGTCTTCGGCTCGGCCATCCTGATCGACTGCCATTCCATGCCCTCCACCCTGCGCAATGGCGAGGGCAGGCTGCGCCCCGATTTTGTTCTCGGTGACCGCTTCGGCACAAGCTGCATGCCGGCACTAGTGGAACGGACCACGACAAGTCTGCGCGCTCTCGGCTATACGGTTTGCCGCAACAAGCCTTATGCCGGCGGCTTCATCACCGAACACTATGGCCGTCCGCGGCGTGCACTGCATGCGCTGCAGATCGAGGTCAACCGCGCCCTTTACATGGACGAAGAAAAACTCGAGCTGCATTCCGGTTTTGCGGAACTGCAGAAAAATCTCGCAACGCTCGCCGAAACGATGATCGATCTGGCGGCCGAATTCGCAGCCGACATGCGCGACGCGGCTGAATAGTTTCATCGCAAGATGCCGGAACGAGACAAAAAAAAGGCCGCACATCGCGCGGCCCAAGTCTAGGGAGGAAACGCCCAATAGGGCAGCGATACGAGTCGTATCGCACTGCACAAATTATGGTGCCGCGCACAAATTTCAAGGGGTGTCGCGCCAGATGGCGATTATCATTCGCACTGTTGCCTGCAAACATCAGGTGTCCGATCAAGAGTTTTCGTAACGAATAAACCATTAAGCTGTTGATATAAAAAGAAAAATTAACGCGGCCCAATAAGGCAAAAAAGAGCTATGCAACAGATGCATACCTACGTCCCGTTTTTGCACGAGCTTGCTGAAACCGCGGCGGCGCATACGCGACCATTGTTTCGCAGCGCATTGGCCATTGAAAACAAGGCCGGGGACGGCGCTGACGATGGCATCGGTGACGGGTTGAACCCGGTCACGGCGGCCGACCGCCGGGCGGAGGCGGCGATGCGCCGGCTGATCAATGACCGCTATCCCGCCCATGGCATCCTGGGTGAGGAATATGGCGCGGAAAACCTCGATGCAGACTGGGTCTGGGTTCTCGATCCGATCGATGGAACGCGCGGCTTCATTTGCGGCATTCCACTTTGGGGCACGCTGATCGGCCTTCGATATGAAGGCGAGCCGGTGCTCGGCATGATTTCGCAGCCTATCCTCAACGAACGGTTCTTCGGCTCCCTGGACAGCTCCTATTACTGGGCCGGCGGCACTGAGACGCCCCTTCGGACCCGGCCGTGTGAGTCCATTGAGTGCGCCCATATCTCAACAACGGATCCGCGGCTTTTCACCAGCCAGGAACGGCTGCGTTACGACCGGGTCGAAAACAAGGCAAAGCTCGCGCGTTACGGATATGACTGTTACGCCCATGCCATGGTGGCGCTCGGCCAGATCGATTGCGTTATCGAGGCCGGCGTCGGCGCGCATGACATCGAACCGATCGCCCCAATCATTGCCGGCGCCGGCGGTTGCGTCAGCAACTGGTCGGGTGGCTCCATCATAGGCGGCGGTCAAATCGTGACATCGGGTGATGCCCGGCTGCACGCGCTGATCTTGGAGATCCTTTCCGGATAGGAGATTATTGGCGAAGCGCGCAGAATGCATTGAACGCCGCCCAGAACAGATCGCGGAATACATCCCTTTCCATCAGGATTTCATGCCGGCTGCCCGGCAGGCGGACAGATGTGACCATTTTCATGCGAATCGCGAAATTCTCGATCATCCGGTTTGAAACGACATTATCGGCGCCGGCCATCGCGATTAGCACCGGGATCGGCACGCGTGCGGCAAAGTCTTCAGATTGGAAAACCTCAAAAGCCCGTGTTGCGGCATGGATCCAGCCGATTGTCGGTGGGCCGATCCCCAGGGCGGGTTCGGCGTCGATGACAGCGCCCTGGCGGGCATAACGGCGCGGGTCGCTGGACACCACATTTCCGGCAAACGGCGCCGCCGTGACAGGTATCGCGCCGCCGCCTGGAACATAGCACTCCGCCAAGCCCAGATAGCTCAGGAATCCGGTTATGCCGGCAAGCCAAGCAGTCGACCGGCCGGCAAACGCCAGAAGCGGCGCGGTAAGCACCATACGCTCGATTCGCGTCCGCGCCCGTTGGGCATAAAGCAGGGCGACGGCGCCGCCGGTCGAATGGGCCAAAATCGTATAAGGCGGCGGGCAATCGGCCAGAACAACACCGCTGATCACCGCATCCAGATCGAGAAGGTAGTGGGAAAAATCGTCAACATGTCCCTTGTTGCGGTCCTTCAGCAAGCGGTCCGAGCCGCCCTGGCCGCGCCAGTCGAAAGTCGCCACCGAAAACCCGCGTCGTGTGAGTTCGCCGATGGTCTCGAAATATTTCTCGATGAATTCCGTCCGGCCCTGCAGGATAATGACGGTACCGCGCACCGGATGCCGCATCGCCGGCCAGCAGGCGGCGCGTAACGTGACGCCGTCCACGGTCTTGACCGGGCTGCACACAGCGCCAGCAGGCAACGGATTGACGGGCAGATCGATCAGTTCAAACACGTGGCAACCTTGCGGGGATTGGGCGCTCCGCGCAATAGGCGGTGGGCGGCGCGAGCGCAAGTTGCCTGATCTTGCGGTCCCCAAAATTGCAGAAACCGGCGGTCTCAGACCGCCGGTCCTGTCGGGTACCGGAGGGGGCGTTATCGGCACCCGAAGCGATGGGGCGAACCAGCGGCCGCGGGAGGGTCGGTCACTGGCCCGCCAAGTGGTTCAGCGGTGACGGTGAATCCGTTGGACCTCGAGTATCCGGGCGTCCCGTGAGCGGATGGTCAGAGCGACGTACCGGCCGCGTGGCCCCGTTGCCCGAGCCCTGTAGATTTTGCCTTGCGTATCGGTGAAGCGGATGTGGTCAAATCCACGGTGCTTCAGCAACCGGCGCACCTGGCGCGGCGACATGCGGTAGTGGGCATAGCCCCAGCGGCGATCATTCCAGCGCCTGTCGTACCGGTAATGGGCCGGCCGGTAGCCATCGCCGGAATAAAACGTCACGCCGCCATGGTCGCCGTAGATGCCGAACGAAAGCGAATCGGCCTGGGCCGGCGCGGTGGTTGCAAGAGCCGTCAGCGCGACAACACCGGCGGCGAGGGTCTTTTGAATAAACATGCTGCGTTCTCCTGCTTTGCATCATCTGCAAGACGGTGTCCGTCTGGACCTATGTCCGTTTGCGATGATGCGGAATTTAGGAGAACGCGGCTGAACGGCATTGGAAGGCGCCGTTCATCTGTCATTCACTGTTTCAGGACAGTGCAGTCAGTGCCCCTGCGGCGAATACCGGCGATTAGTAAACGGCAATAGGATCGCGCTCATCAGCCGGGTCGAACCGCTCCCCCTGTAACACCGCGGCTGGCCAGGCAGGTATTGGCGCAGGCACAGCAGCCTCAGCGACCGGATCAGGTTCCGGGACGGCGGGAAGCTTTGGTGCGGCGGCGATCTCGACTGGCGCCTCCGGTTCAGGCGGCTGCGCTGCTGTCTTGGTTCCTGGCAAAGATGGCGGCATCGGAACCGGTTCGCCGATTGGGCCAGTCTCCGCAGACTGATCCAGCCGATCGATGGAAGATGTCACGATATCGTCTCCCTGCGCAGTC
>Ga0224512_10002383_pt1 | contig 17308 bp, 15 predicted proteins | sample SF_May12_sed_USG_4_FD_169103 | JGI IMG/M metagenome (GOLD analysis project Ga0224512, IMG submission 169103) | Sediment microbial communities from San Francisco Bay, California, United States - SF_May12_sed_USGS_13 | ecosystem: Environmental > Aquatic > Marine > Sediment | place: USA...
TTCCGATATTTTGATTATGACTGTAAAACATGTGGTTATAGCGCTTGGTGCGGTCCTTGCAAATAACTATGATAACAACCAAATTAATAGCGGGAGAGAAGACCATGAAGATGGGATGGCTGCGTGTGCTGGCTGGTATGGCAGTATCTGGATTGCTCATCAGTAATGGATACGCTGGGGGTGTTAACAACCCCCCCATCGCAATAACGGACGGCCCTTACATCGGAAATGAAGGTTCACCCATACCGATGGACGGCTCAGGTTCGTTCGACCCTGATTTTGACCCACTAGATTATGACTGGGTTTTTGACGACACTAATACCGGCACCGGTCCGACGCCGACACACACCTACGGAGACAATGGTACTTACACTGTCACTCTTACGGTGACCGACGTTAATGGCGCTGCAGACACTGATACGACAACTGCCACGATTTCCAATGTGGCGCCGACAGTCGATCCGATCAGTGATTCTTTCATCCCGTCCGGTGCAGTGCTCGACCTGCTGGTGACGTTTTCCGACCCTGGTATTGTCGATAACCCCTGGACCTTTTTATTCGACTGGGGAGATAGCTCTACAACCAGTGGGTCAGTAGCGTCTATAGTGTCCATCCCCGCAAGCCATACGTATACGGGTTCTGTGGGCGAGGTGTTTAATGGTTCCGTACAAATAACAGATAAGGATGGCGGTACCGGTGTAGCATCATTCCGAACAACACTCATGACGTCACAAGTCCCCGAACCTGCCACCCTCGCCCTGTTAAGCCTCGGCCTTGTAGGGCTTGGTGTTGCACGTCATAAGAAAAAGACATAACAAGAATCATTATGCTGTATCAACTGCGGCGGCCTTCGGGTCGCCGTTTTTATTTGTGCGAACGGCAAGTTTTGGCCCAGACTGTGTGAAAACCAAGAAATCCTGATCGGTCATTTGCATTAATGCTCAAAACGTCCACCCTGCCAACGAGATTGTACAATCACTTTCTGTGATCTGATTGGAACTTTCGATTCTTTGCGGTTACTCAGCTATGAGGCAAGTTTGATCAAACCGTCATTCCGGCCTTCGCCGGAATGACGAAAGATGAATTAATCAGGCCATCCTTAAATGAAGGACGCCGCCACGAGAAACCGCATATCTCAAAGGGTTGCTGCCGAAAATACAGTTGCCGCCGGCTTGTTAGATTGTCCACGATCATTATTAAAGAACAATAAAATCTGCAGGTATTGAGCCTGACCTGGCAAGGACAACAGATGAAAGGGATAACACGCAGCAGAAATCTAATCGGTCAGGGACCGAACAAGGGGTTACCCGGGTGGTGATCATGGGGGGAGGAGCATGTTAAGAAATGTAGATTTTTCGCTGGGTTATCGGAAATCAAGGGGTTATGTTTCCAACACACCGGCTATACATATTAAGATGACAGCAGGCGTTTCAGTACGCAGGAGATGCAATGAAGCACGGCAAGCTATTGATGACGGCAGCATTGCTTCTTGCGGTCTGCGGGGCTTGGGCCGACGATGAGCAGCTGCTCGACCGTTTGCGCACCGACTACGCTGCTATGGTTGCTGCCGAGCAGGATTTTCATGACCGGCGCCAGCGTGGCAGTCTCAGTGGAGCGGAAGCCGCTGACTACGCTGCTTATGTCGCCCGCCTGCACCGCCAGGTTGCCGAGGACTGCGTGGCCTTGGCCGGGGTCGGGCTGGCAATGCCGCTAGACCTGGGTTGTCCATCACAGCCGCCGCGCCTGCTTGCCCCGGCAGCGATCGACCAGGTGGGGGAGCAAACCGAGGATGAACAGATTGCTGTCCTCGATGCAGAACTGTTTACCGGTCTCGGTGAGTTTGATGAAATGCTGCTGCGCGAGCAGGAACGCGTCAGGGCCGCGGCGCCTATGACGGATGCCGCAGGTGGTGGTGCCGGCGGAGCGGGCGATGCTGGCTCGAGTGAAGGTGCAGAAGGCACCGATGGCGCGGAAGGTGCGGAGGGCGCTGATGGTGAATCCGGGGCGGAGTCGGGTGATGGCAACGCCGGCGCCGGGGCGGGTACCGGAGCACGACGCCAGGGCCGCAGCCAGGGGACTCCGCCGGATATCCCCGACGGCAGTGATGATGACGTAGTGGCGCGGCAGCTGCGGGAGGCTGCCGAGAAGGAGACCGACCCCGAGCTGAAGAAGAAGCTCTGGGAGGAATACCGCAAGTACAAGCAGGGCACGCGTTGATGGATGCCATGGTTACGAGATTCCGCAATCCGGTACCGCTGTTACTGCTGCTGGCGCTGCTGCACGGCTGCAGCACGCTTGGACCGGCACGCACGGTTGATGGCAAGGTACCCTTGAACAAGGCCGTTACCGAGCTGCCCGAAGACCAGTTGCTGGATGTCTGGGTGGAACTGTTCGATCCGGGTAAACTGCCGGAAGATCCGGACGACGCCATGGGGTTGTCCATGGATATCCGCGATGCCGAAGCCCGCTACCTGCCGGAACAGCTGCGCGCCACCATGGAAAGCACCGGTTACTGGGGTGCTGTGCGGGTGGTGCCGCGGATCGCTGCGGGCAGCGAGTTGCGGGTGCGCGGCACCATACTGGAATCCGACGGCGAGCGCCTGGTGCTGGATATCCAGGTGCTGGATGCGACCGAACGCGAGTGGTTCAAGCGCACCTACCGGGAAGAAATCAAGTACGCGCAGTACATACTCAGCGCCGAGGAAGGCGGGGAGGCATTCCAGTCACTCTACAACACCATTGCCAATGATCTCGCCGAGTTCCGCGCGCGGCTGGATGCAGCGGAAACCACCGCCATTCGCCGTGTTGCCGACCTGCGGTTTGCAGCGGACCTGGCGCCGGACGCCTTCACCGGCTACCTGAAATCAGACAAGGACAAGTTCGAGGTCGTGCACCTGCCGGCTGCAGACGACCCGATGTACCGCCGGGTACTGGCGATCCGCGACCGGGACTTTTTGCTGATCGATACCCTGAACGGTCATTTCGATAATTTCACTCGGGAAATGCAGCAACCCTACACGGAGTGGCGCAAGGCGCGCAGCGAAGAGGCCACCGCCCTGCGTGAACTGGAACACGACGCGCTGAAGCGCAAGCTGCTGGGGGCAGCAGCCATTCTTGGCGCCATCGCCATCGAGGCCTCGAGCGACGGCAACAGTAGCGGTTCCAGTGTGCTGCGCGACGCCATGGTGCTGGGCGGCGCGTACGCCATCAAGACCGGTTTCGACAAGTCGTCGGAAACCGGAATCCACCGCGATGCCATCATCGAGCTGGACGAATCCTTCTCCTCCGAGGCCCGGCCGATGGTGGTCGAGGTGGAGGGCGAGACCCACGAACTCACCGGTTCGGCCGAAGTGCAATATGCCCAGTGGCGCGCACTGTTGAAACGCATCTATGCCACCGAGACCGGCCTGGCCGGTTCCTGACCTGGGCCAGGCAACATGGATGCGCGCAAGCAGCCCGGGGTGAGGGACACGACTGTCCTGCAACCGCCGGGGCAGCCACATGATGCAGCTGCGAGCGCACCCGGAAACCATCGCTGGGTGTGGGCCGTTCTGGCCGCATTACTGTTGCTGGGACTGGCCGTGATCTTCGCGCTGCCGGGACTGATTGGCCCGGTTCATGAAACTGCGGTTCCGGCGCAACCATTGCCGCCGGCCGGCGACTCCCTGGCACTGCGCGACGCGGCACACCAGACACTGCAGAGCTATCTGCAACTGCGTGCCAGGCTGGAGCTGGATAATGCCGCTGACTGGGGTGAGCCAGACTGGAGCGAGGCGGCTACCCGGGTATCTGCAGCTGACCGTTATTTTGCCCAGCGACAATTCGCTGCGGCTGGCCGGGACTACCAGACAGCCCTTGACCGCTTGCAGCACCTGGCTGCCAATCGTGGCGTGATGCTGTCCACTGCACTCGAGGAGGCAACCCGAGCACTGGCAGAGAATGATGTCGCCATGGCCATTTCCCGGTTTGAAGCCGCTCTGGCGATTGAGCCGGAACACGCGGCTGCGACCCGGGGTCTCGCACAGGCACATATCCGCACTGCCATCATCGAGCAGATGAACCGCGGTCAGGCGGCAGAAACCAACAATGATCTCGAGGCGGCCGAAGCCGCCTACCGACAGGCCGCGCAGCTGGATGTGGACTATGAGCCGGCCCGGGCGGCGCTGCGGCGTGTGGAGGGACAGATCAATGAGCGAGATTTCAATGCGGCCATGACCCAGGCGCTGGCCGCGCTTGATGCCGGCCAGGCCGGTGCGGCTGGCAAGGCATTGACCGCGGCCGAGCGCCTGCAGCCCGGTGACTCTGCGGTGCGGGATGCGCGGCAACGCCTGCAGGGGATGCGGGCGCAGGCCGGCCTGAACAGCCTGCGCCGCAAGGCAGCCGACAGGGTCAGCAGTGAAGACTGGCCTGCCGCCGTACAACAGTACCGCCAGGCGCTGGCCATCGACCCGGCAGCCGGTTTTGCAGTTGCGGGTCTGCGCCACGCGGAAGAGCGGGTCGCGTTGCATGCGCAGTTTGATCATTACCTCGATTCACCGGACCGGGTGTACTCCGCTGTGCCGCTGGCCAATGCCGAAAAACTGCTTGCAGCCGCCAGTGAGGCGCCACCGAATGAGCCGCAATTGGCAAAAAAAATCACGGCACTGCGCGAACTGGTGACCCGGGCCGGCACGCCGGTGACGGTTACACTGAACTCGGACGGTGCCACCAGTGTAGTGATCTACCGCGTCGGCCGCCTCGGCCAGTTCGATACCCGCCAGCTTGAATTGCTCCCGGGTGACTACACCGTTGTTGGCAGCCGGCCGGGTTACCGTGATATTCGCAAGGAGTTTGCGGTGCGCCCGGGTATGTCGCTGCCGTCACTGGTGGTGCGTTGCGAGGAGGTGATTTGAGCCGCGTCTATATTATCCTCGATGCGCGCGGGGAGCGCCGGCTTGGCGAGCCGGACCTGCCGCTGTCCGTTGGTGGAACGGAGCAGGGCGGCATCGTGCTGCCCGGACTGCCTGCCGCTGCCGTCGTGGCGCATATCGGGCTGGTCGACGGCCATGCCTTCATCCAGCCTGCAGAAACCGAAACACAGCTGTTTCACAATCACGAGCACCTGACGGCATCGAAATGGTTGAAGTCGGGTGACAGGGTCGAGGTCGGTGAGTCTGTCATCCACTGGACTGTCAAGGGTGATCAGGTCACCCTCAGTGTGCATGAACGAACGGCGGCTGATCCGGCGCTGGTGCCGCCGCCCGGTCCGCCACCATTGAATAACAGGCCGCTGCCCGAGGTGCCACAGGCTCGCGTACCGGCGTATGGCCAGCGTACCCTGCGGCGGCTGGCCCTGGGCATGTTCGTACTGTTGCTGCTCGCGGTCATGTTTGTACTGCTGGCCACGCCCGTCGCCGTACAGATTACTCCGGAGCCGGAACACCACTCCATCGGCGGGTTCCCGCCGGCAGTCTCCATCGGGGGGCGTCAACTGCTCCTGCCCGGGCGCTACACGATCAGCGCGGAACGCACAGGTTACCGCCCGCTGCAGCAGACCATAGAGGTGCTCGCGGGCGGGTTCCAGGAATTCGAACTGCAGTTCGAGGAACTGCCCGGCCGCGTCAGTTTCGACCTGCAGCCGGAAGTCCTGTTCGAGCTGTTCGTCAACGATGAGGCAGTGGCAACGGACGGCAACAGGCTTGCCGAAATTCCCGGCGGTACTCACCGCGTGCGCATCGAAACGGAGCGTTACCTGCCTGTCGAAGAGCAGCTTAGCGTGGCTGGCAAGGGCGAGGCACAGCGTGTTCAGGTAAGCCTGCAGCCGGCCTGGGCCAGCGTACGTATTGACAGCCAGCCAGCGGGCGCATCCGTGCAAGTGGATGACACAGTAATCGGCGTGACGCCGCTGGAGACCGAACTGCTGCAGGGCAAACACACCCTGGTGCTGGCGCTTGAACAGTACAAGGAGCTGTCGTTGCCGCTGCAGGTCCAGGCCGGTTCCGATCGGGTGCTCGATACCTTCCAGCTGCAACCGGCCGACAGCCGGTTGGTACTCGGCAGTGATCCCGCGGGTGCCAGCGTGAGCGTGGACGGGGTGTTCCACGGCACCACGCCGGTGACCCTGACGCTCGCCTCGGGTGTCACACACACACTGCGCCTGAGCAAGCCAGGTTACCGGCACTTTGACAAGGAACTGCAGCTGGCCGCAAACGAGGAGCTGTCAGTCGATGCGCAGCTGCGGCCACAGTACGGTATCGTGTTCGTGACCGCGCAGCCGGCGGATGCAAGCCTGCGGGTGGATGGCAGGGACGCCGGCAAGGCCACACAGCGCCTGCAGCTGACGACACGCAGTCATACGCTGGAGATCAGCAAGCCCGGCTACGCCTCCAAAACCGTCACGGTCACGCCGCGCACCGGCACCAGCCAGAATGTCGATGTCATCCTGGTAACCGCGGGACAGGCACGCAGCGAGCAACAGGTCGCTGCCACCCCCGCTGTCATCAGCAGCGGCGGCGGCCAGCAGCTGCGTCTGGTGCGCCCGCAGGGAAGTTTCCATATGGGGGCATCACGGCGTGAAGCCGGGCGCCGTGCCAATGAAAGCGCCCGGCGGGTGCAGCTGGTGCGCCCCTTCTACCTGGCGGGCAGGGAAGTGACCAATGCCGAGTACCGGCAGTTCAGCCCGGCACACAGTTCGGGATCAGCCGAAGGCGTGAGCCTGAATGCCGACAACCAGCCGGTGGTGAATATCAGCTGGGAGGATGCGGCCCGTTACTGTAACTGGCTAAGCGGCCGTGACGGACTGCCGCCGGCCTATGCCGAGGTCAATGGACGGCTGCAGACGGTGCTGCCGCTGTCGACCGGCTATCGGCTGCCAAGCGAGGCGGAGTGGGCCTACGTGGCGCGCAAGCAGTCTCAACCGTCAGAGCAGCGTTATCCGTGGAGCGGCACTTTCCCGCCGCTGAGCGTAGTTGGCAATTTTGCCGACGCCAGCATTGCCGATACCCTCGCCAATACCGTTCCGGACTACAATGACGGACACCGGGTAGCCGCGCCGGTGGGGAGTTTCGCGGCCCGTCCGGAAGGGTATTATGACCTCGGCGGCAACGTGTCTGAATGGATGCATGATTATTATGCTGTGTACCCGGGTGAAGCCGACAAGCTGGTAACGGACCCGCTGGGCCCGCTCTCCGGCGATCACCACGTGGTGCGTGACTCCAGCTGGCGTCAGGGCACGATTACCGAGTTGCGCCTGAGTTACCGCGACTACAGCCGTACGGCGCGCCCCGATCTCGGTTTCCGCATTGCGCGCTATGCGGAATAATACGGTGTAGGAACGGTCTCCTGACCGCGATGAGGTGTACCACCAATCGCGCCGGAGGACGGCGCTCCTACAGGTGATATATGCAGGCGAAATGGAACCAAAGATGATGCGCTATTCAAGACTGATGATGATGCTCGGTTGCATGGTCGTAACCGGGATTCTGTTCGCACAGCCCGCGGCGGACGACAGCAAGGCGACGACAACGCAACAGACTGAACCGCAGAAACGCAGCCCGCCCGTCAAACAGCGTACGCGGCAACCGGAAAAACCCGCGACCACTTTCAAACCCTCGGAAAGGATCAGCGCCGACAGCGCCGTGTCCTTCCCCGTGGATATCTGAATATACACCGGATAAAACACAGGAACAGGTGCATTATGAACAGAGGCTTTCCCATCGAATTCGTATACCAGGTGTTTTCACTGCTGATTGCTTTTATCCTGGTGCACGCCCTGTATGTCGGTTTCATCCGGCCTCAGGCTAGCGCCTTTATCGAGCAGGAAGCGCTGCTGATGCAGTCTGACCCCGAATACATCCAGCAGCGGTCGTTCTTCGTCGTGATCAAGGACTACGAGCAGGAGACCTGCTTTACCCTTATGCTGTGGGCCTTCGCCATCCTTGGCTTCAAGGGCCGGACGACCTACCGCCAGCAGAAGCTGCTTGACCAGGACCTGCTGCGGTTGCCGGAGGAGCTGCCAATCGGCCCTGAAGATACCCGCGACCTTGCCAGTCGCATCGTGTCACTACCGGTGTCCATGAAACACTACCTTCTGCCGCGCGCGCTGCTGACCGCCATCGAGCGCTTTGCCGCGACCCGGAATGTACAAAACGTCTCGACGGCAGCACGCGATATCTGCGACTCGGAAGGCGACCGGATGGAATCCGAACTGTCTATCATCCGCTACATTGCCTGGGCGATTCCCTCTGTGGGCTTCATTGGAACGGTTCGCGGTATTGGTGATGCCCTGGGACAGGCGCACCGCGCTGTCGAGGGTGATATCACCGGGGTTACTGCCAGCCTGGGCGTGGCCTTCAACTCGACCTTTATCGCGCTGGTCATCAGTATCGTGCTGATGTTCTTCATACACCAGTTGCAGCTGATGCAAGAGCGCCTGGTGTTCGACAGTGAACGCTATGTCGATCACTGGCTGATTCGGCGCCTGCAGAGCTGAGCGACGCATCCGCGCCCGTTCAACATGAAGCGTCGTCCCGTTTCACCGTTTTCACTGTCGTTCCTCGACATCATGTTCTGCGGCTTCGGGGCCGTGGTGTTGCTGGTGCTGATCCTCAATACCGACACCGTGCGCGCCCGCAATACCGTGTTTGCAGACCTGCGTTCCGAGGTGGTACGTATCGAACAGGAGGTGATTGTCGGCAATGAACAACTGGTCACAGCGCGCAACAGCCTGGCCGCAGCCGACAGTGAACTCGTTACGACCCGTGGCGAGGCCGAACGCATCATCGAGACCATCAAGAGACTCGAGATCGAAGTGGCGCAAATGGAAAGTGAAACCCTCGCAAGTTCGCAACATATCAATGAGTTAGTGTCTGATTTGAAGAGTCAGGATGAAGAGAAGAAGCGGCTGGGTGCGCCACAGACGGCGGACCGGGACAGCGGCACCAGGGTGCGCAAGGTCAGCGGGGAAGGCGACCGCCAGTATCTGACCGGACTGAAGATGGGCGGCAAGCGAGTGCTGATACTCGTCGATGTATCGGCCAGCATGCTGGATGAGACCATTATCAATGTGGTGCGGCGGCGCAATATGGATGCGGCCAGCAAGCGCAGTGCGTCGAAGTGGCAGCGCACACTGAAAACCGCCGACTGGCTGGTGAGCAACCTGCCATCCACGGCACGTTTCCAGCTGTACACCTTCAATACACGGGCCAGCGCTGCCGTCAGCGGTACCGATGGTAACTGGTTGCAGGCCTCCAGCCGCAAGGACGTGGATGGCGCCATCCGTGCCCTGCGCCAGATTGTACCGGGTGAGGGCACCAGCCTGTACCATGCCCTGGCCATTGCCGGGAAGCTGTCGCCGCGGCCGGATAATATCCTGCTGGTCACCGATGGGCTGCCGACGCAGGGGCGCGGCAAACCCACCAGTACCACGGTATCTTCTGACGAACGCCTGCAACACTTCCGGACGGCGGTTCGTGAGCTGCCGTCCGGCATTCCGGTGAATACGGTGCTGCTGCCGATGGAAGGCGATGCCTATGCAGCAGCGGCATTCTGGAAGTTGGCGCAGGATACGCGAGGTTCCTTTCTGACACCGGCACGGGACTGGCCATGAGCCGACGTAACCGGCGCAGTATCGAGATTTTCAGTCTGTCCTTCCTGGACGTGGTCTCCTGTGGCTTCGGCGCCATCATCCTGCTGCTGGTGATTGTGAAGATTTCCGAGCCGCATGTCATCGAGCAACTGGCAGTCGACCTCAGCGGGCTGGTGGCGCAACTGGAAGCCGAACTGCACGAGATCCGGGGTGAGACCACGGTGCTCAATCGTGAACTGGCGGCCCGGCAGGAGCAGCTATCCGAGCATCGCGAAAGACTTGCGCGCCTGCAGGGCGACATGTCTGCCATTCGCGGCCAGTACGCAACTACCCGCAACGAACATGATGCACAGACCATTATCGAGAATCAGCTTGCTGCTGCGAAACAGGACCTGTCTGAGGAAATGCGGCGCTTGCTGGGCAGCGGCTACCAGCGAAAAAAACTGGCGGCTACCATCGGCGGCGTACCGGTAGACAGCGAGTACATCATCTTCATTATCGATACCTCCGGCTCCATGCGGCAGAATGCCTGGCCACTGGTGCTGAAGAAGATCACCGAGGTGCTTGACATCTATCCGCGGGTCAAGGGTATCCAGGTGATGAATGACATGGGCGATTACATGTTCTCGCAGTACCAGGGCAAGTGGATACCCGACACACCGGCACGCCGCAAGGCCATCATTACGCGGCTATCCGGCTGGGAGCCGTTCTCAAATTCCAGTCCTGTGGAAGGTATCGAGGCAGCCATCCGGCGCTTTCATGCGCAGGACAAGCGCATCAGCCTGTACGTTTTCGGCGACGACTTTGCGCGCGGCTCGATCCAGACCGTGATCGATACCGTCGCAGGGCTGAATCGTGCCGACAAGTCCGGCAAGCAGCGGGTACGCATCCACACCGTTGGCTTCCCGGTGCTGTTTAACATGAGCAACAGCATCCCGTCGAACGCGGTGCGCTACGCAGCGCTTATGCGCAAGCTGGCGGAAACCAACGGCGGCAGTTTCGTCGGCCTGAACAGCAGCCGCTAGGCAGCCGGCGCGTGGCCACCATTGCCTGCCCCGTCCGCTGATCGCAATCTATCTGCGACTGTGTCCGCTTGATTCCCATCCTGGGCAGATACACACTCTTCCGGGCGGCGTATATGAGGTCATAATGGGCCTTGCTCCAGTTTCTCGTGACTGACTGGTTGTGTTACTCAAAAGTACCGGGGGTAAAAACCTGAGTAATTTAGTCAGATGACCGGCCGCGACCCAACCACGACCTTTAATGTAAGTATCTGTATGTCTTTAAAGTAGTCGAACATTCGGCTCTGACCGCTATCGGCTGTCATCTGGCCAAGATCGATACACAGGCAGCACTGCATGAACGATATGTTTCGGCATATTACTGTTAATTGACACAATAGTCCGCATTGGTACTATTGCCAATAGTGCGGATTCCGCCTATTACGCTGTTGGCTTCAAAATTGCGATACCAATCATGTTAGCGCTGAGCGATAGAGCAAAAAAGCTGATCAATAGCGTGTTCGCTGATGAGATGACGAGAAATACAGTTAAGGAGAAGTTGGTTAATGAATGCGGAATTGGTGTTCCATTCTGCGAGAATTCGACTCCAGAGGAAATGGACAGAATAAGATTCTCGGTAGTAAAACTCAGCGAAGGTGAAATGAAGAAATTGGAAAGCGCTATAGAGCTAGCTAACGTGGACTGGCGTGATTTATTTATGGCGGCAGGCTTTGGTCACGATGTCGAAGAGCATAATAAATGGTATGAGAAAACAGTCGGAAACTAAAAAGTCAGTCAACCGAACGTCAAACCCGCCGCTTCGTTTTGGGTTTGCCGCCGGTTACTTCCAACGTTAGGCGATTCCGTGCCATGAAAACACAAGTCGAGTTCCGGTCGTCCAGGTTCCCCGCCTACGAAGGCGAAGAGGAGCAGATCAATCCAGGGCTCTGGGGTAAACGCCTGGCCGAGTATCTTGTACAGAAGCTTGCTGAGCGAGGAATCGCAACAGAAGAGATGATTGCCGAGGATTGGGGCTGGTATGTCCCGGTGCGAAACGAAGGATTCAGGCTCGCTATTTGTTGCGGACACCAGGATGGAGATGACGACGAGTTCTTGTGCTTCACCGATCCAAGCACACCCATCGTGAAGAAGTTCTTCAAGAAGATTGATGCGACTGCAGAGCTGACTCGCCTTACTGAGGCACTCCAGGAGATTCTCGCTTTAGACCCGGAAATCAAAGATGTTGTATGGACAGAGTCACAATGAAATCGCTTAATCATGCGCTGCAGCGAACCCGGCCATCGCGCTCCGGTTGCAATCCATACGTCACGCAGTCCGGGTCGCTGAGCTTGGGTCGTTACGAATGATCGGAGTTGCTGCTATCACGACCTACACAGTGACTCCGGGAATGTCGCTTTCTGGTCGTACTACCTCCTAGGGAATGATTCTAAATAAGTAATTTCTAAACAGCGGCAGAGCTATTTATCGCATGTGTTGCGTCGATCGGTTGATCCCGACACCCTGTTCGGACCTTTAGTCATCGCTAATATAAACAAGCACTTAACGGGAAAGAACGACCCTAAGGAGACGTTAATCCTTCTTGAGTAATCCCCACGCAATCTAGCGGTGCTCAAAAGTAGAATTTTCTCATACACTGAGCAGAGGAGATTCTGCATGAAAACATCACGTTATAGAGACAGCCAGATCCTGGCAATTTTTAAACAGGCGGAAGCCGGGGACCCGGTGCCAGAATTGTGCCGGGAATACGGCATGAGCAGCGCACCCTTTTAATGGAATGGACGCTGACTGTCATTGTGATCGCAGCCGCGGGTCTTTTCGCCGGGGGGCTTTCCAAGGGCGTCACCGGTATCGGCCTGCCGCCCATCGCCACGCCGATCATTGCCATGGTCACCGACGTGCCTACGGCAGTCGGGCTGATGGCGGTTCCCATTGTCATTTCCAACGGCTGGCAGGCGGTTTCCGGTGGATTGCTGTTCGCCTCGGCCAGGCGGTTCCGGATGGTGCTTGCCGCCATCCCGCCGGGAGTCTGCGTCGGCGGTATGGTCCTGTCGCTCAGCGACCCGGAACTGCTGTTCGCGCTGCTCGGCGTCATAGTCGTGGTTTTCGCCATTCTGTCTCTGAATTGGCCAGGCCTGCGTCTGCCCGAGGGCATGGAATCCAGGTTGGCCGTTCCCGTCGGTCTGGCGGCCGGTCTCGTCGGCGGGCTGTCGAGCCTGTTCGCGCCGGTACTGGCCAGCTTCATGCTGTCGCTGCGGCTAAAGCCCGACGAGTTCGTATCCGGTATCGGACTCATGTTCCTCACCGGCGGGGTCACGTTGACAGTCGTGACTGCCTGGTTCGGTTTGCTGTCGCCGGAAGGCTGGATAGCCGCCCTGTTCGCTATTCTTCCCGTCACCGCGGGGCAGATCGTCGGCCAAGCACTGCGCCGCCATATCGATCCGGAAACTTTCCGGCGCATCGTGCTGGTGGTGCTGCTGTTTATCGGGCTAAACCTGCTGCGCCGCGCTATCACTGGATAATCAGGCGCATCGTCACTCCGCATAGCCTGGCGTTGCCATTATCGTTACTCAAACAGAGAGTTTGTCAACACTATCGATTCCAAACGGAAGTACAGGATTTTGGCTTAAAGGAACGTACTGTCGGCTTGGACTCTGGTCCGCAACCCTCGACCCAACTCAATGGGATGAACTCATCCTTCCCTAAACTGCATCGAGGTGCCAGACTGGAAGTGTTAGTCACCAAGCGGCTGAGAGGTTGTCAGGATTACCATGAGGAATTTCAGGCTACGTAGATGTTATGAACAGCATGTGTAAACAATGATGTGAGTGCCCATGACAATCAGCTTGAAATCTCAGGAGATACTAGGGAAGTTCGGTTTCTACGAAGCATCTGAATCAGGATTTCGTAATGTGATTGCGCAGCATGCGCGGCCAGTCGTACTCGAACAGGGCACCTACTTTTTCCGTGCAGGCGCAGCCTGCGAATGCATTCCGCTTGTTTCACATGGTGACGTGCGTGTCTTTCTTACGGGCGAGAGCAGTCGTGAAATAACACTGTATCATGTCGAGGCCGGCCAGACCTGCCTACTCACGCTGAATGCAGCCTTGTTGAATACACCCTATGCTGCCGATGCGATCGTGGAAAAAGAGGTAAAGGCCCATGTGGTTCCTGTCCACATGTTCAAACAGTGGTTCGATGAAAACGACTCGGTCCGCCAGTTTGTGCTCGATACCATGGCGCAGCGTATAACGGAGCTGATGACGCTGGTCAGCGAGATCACGTTTGGCCGTCTCGACATGCGGCTTGCAGATTATCTTCTTAGACACTCCACACAGACCGAAGCCGGCGGCCAGGCACTCTGTATGACACACGAGCATATCGCCGCTGAACTCGGATCGGTGCGCGAAGTCATCAGTCGCGTCCTCAAGGAATTCGAACGCATGGGAGCGGTCAATATTCAGCGCGGCCGTATCGAGCTGCAGGATTTGCGCATCCTCGAAAACCTGAAATAATTTCACAGCGAACCAGTCAGCTGATATCCGTGCGATGACGGGCAGCAGGTTGCCGAAGCCTGAACATGCGGCCTTTCGCCTGATCGACCTGGGCCATTTACCGAAAGTGACTTATGTCACTGACCTCCTTTCGCCGGTCTCCTAGAATTTACATGGATTTCCCAACCACAGGAAATATATGCAAGGAGATGCATCATGACAATCAAGACCTTGGCAGCAGCCATGACTAACTGGCAGCGCATCATCACGTTGCTCGCTCTGCTGCTCTTGTTACTGGCCAATCCCCTGCAGGCAGCGCCGGGCGGCGGTAAGGGGGGCGGCAAGGATGGTGGCGGTATAGGTGGCAGCGGTGTCCAGCCCGAGCTGCACCTCAAGTGGCGTGTCGAGCTGAACGGCCAGTACTCGCTCGTTCGCCCCGTGATCGGCGCAGATGGAACCGTCTACGCCGTGGACGTTGCCGATTACCTCTATGCCGTTGCCCCGGACGGCACCGTCCTGTGGGAGGCGGCAGGCGCCGGGAGCAAGGGAGTGGATGTCGGCCCCGACGGCACGATCTACACCGGCAACGAGGACTGGATCAAGGCGTACAATCCGGACGGGTCCCTCAAATGGACCTTCGTTCAGGACCCTCGCGCCTTCGTCTTCCAGGACGTGGCGGTTGGACCCGACGGCAACATCTATGGAATCGGCACCAGCGGTATGGGTGTATTCTCGCTCGCCGACACCCCTGCCGGACCGGAACTGCGGTGGTCCACCTCCGAGATCTACGGCCGTCCTTTCACCAGCTACACAGAGATCGAGTTCGGCCCGACGGCCGACGGGCAGGACGAGCAGCTCTATTTCCACGCCAACGGGTTCACTCGCGCCGTGCGCCTGAGCGACGGGGCCGAGATCTTCCGGGGAGGTGTCGGCAACACCAATCCGAGGGTCAGCGCCTTCGACGGGACGGTGCACAGTAGCAACTCGGCGTTCACCCCGAATGCCGAGCTGGTGTGGGCGTTCGAGTTTCCGCTGGCCTCGGGAACAGGAGCGCCGGCCCTCGGTCCCAGCGGTACCCACTATGCCGTCAACTCGAACAACGTTCTCTACGCGATCGACCCCTTTGGGGTCGAGGAGAGGAGATTCGCACTCGACGAAACCGTCGGTATGGGCGATGTCGATCCGACCGAGTCATTCCTGCTCCTGGAGACGTCGAGTACACAGACGTATCAGCCGGGATTCAAGGCGGTCGCCACCAACGGAAACCCTTTGTGGCGAATGGAGTTTCCTGACAACGGTAGCGGACTCAACCAGTTCATCGGGTCGCGGCCCGCCTTTACCAGCAACGGTGAGACCGCCTACGTGACGACCGCCTTCGCCGGTACCGGCGCCCGTTCCTACCTTAACGCCATCGATACGGACCCCAACGCGCCGAGTGCGTCGACGATCCTGCGGTCCGTCAACTTCGATATGAGCTCGAGATCACGCCGCGGAACGGTCAACGTCAAGGGGATCGCGACGGTGACCGACCAGAACCGCGCCGTCATCTCTGGGGCGGTCGTGGACGCGGTCTGGACGCTTCCCGACGGCTCGACCATCGCCCAGACGGCCACGACAGGCGGGAGTGGTAGCGCCAAGTTCACGGTGTCGGACGGGGAGGGCCTGTACCGGCTGACTGTGACAGACATCACCTTGACCGGGTACACGTTCGATCCGGTTCATAGCATTCTCGAGGGTTCCTGGTACGGCTTCTGAGCGGTAAAGCCCGGCGCGCTCGGCGGGCCGGGCGCAGGCTCCTGCCTGAACACCCCGAACTGATGCCGGAACAGGGGTCGTGCGACCGACAGAAGCACGAGCCGGCGCCGCCAGGGGTCCAGGAGCCCAAGGAGAGTTGTTACTTCGGATTTCTCGATTCCTTAAAGGTCTCGAAATGGACGACAACGGACCAAGGGACTGATTCTAAAATAAGAAATCTCTGATCGACGCAGACGACCCTGGTCTGACATTCATAACCCATCCGAAATTTCCTTCAATAGTCGCACCCGTTGGCCAAGTACATTTGTATTGGCCGGATCACAGACTGCACCACCATGGTATCCCAGGCTGTTTAAATCCTGAATTTCAATTGCTAGGGGGTTAAGAGGGCAGCGAAAAATAAACGCTTGACAGAACGGGGATGCTGGCCGAGAATCAGGATGAATTTTGGGACATATATCCCAATATTTAGATCTGCTACCCATGAACCACCGTAATCAACTTAGCAGTGTGACCTACTTCATCAACCTTATGCCATCCATAGTGTAGAAAGATATTCTGGATCTTACAGAAATGTGCAATTTCAGCCGCATGTACATTGCGCAACGGTCAACTGTCAAAGACGGCTCGATAGCAGGCATGAAATAATTTATTTAAATCTCAGAGTTAGGTAGGTATCAACCTAACGTTCTGGAGGGATCGACAATGAACTACCCGACATTGTATTTGAAAACGCTCATACATCGGACAGGCCGCTTCGCCGCTGCGGTTTTAAGCGGGCTGTTACTGGGATTGGCGTTGGTGTCACCGGCATCGGCCTATGAAACATGGTCAGGCTGTGCGGGCTGCCACGGGGGTGCCTTTGATGGTTCGAATTACACATCCATAACAACCAGGCAGGATGCCGATAACGTACCCTGGGGTAATAACCTGATGGACGGACACATACCATTTGGTCTGGGTTGCCTTGATTGTCACTCCGGGTTTGAGGGAAACGTGGAAATTGGGTTTTCAAGCAGTGGTAAGGCCTGCACAGGCTGTCATGGGCGTGAACAAGACGAAACCGGGGACGACGGGCCAAACAACGGTGCGGGTTCGGTGCCGAATACCGGTGATGGCCTGCGGGCACACCATCTAAGCGCTGGCATTACAACTTGTTCCAACTGCCACCGGAGTGACACAACCCCGGTTGGCGAAAATGTACCACCGATGGACTATCCTATATTGGGCATTGATCCATGCTCTGATGTGTTTTATGGGACCTACGGGCTAGACAACGACGGGGACCTTGACCGCGACGTGAATGATGCGAACTGCACGTCAACGACAACGACCACCACGACGACGGCGGCTCCGACCACCACCACGACGACGGCGGCTCCGACCACCACCACGACGACGGCGGCTCCGACCACCACCACGACGACGGCGGCTCCGACCACCACCACGACGACAGCGGCTCCGACGACCACGAC
>Ga0224512_10002384_pt1 | contig 17300 bp, 17 predicted proteins | sample SF_May12_sed_USG_4_FD_169103 | JGI IMG/M metagenome (GOLD analysis project Ga0224512, IMG submission 169103) | Sediment microbial communities from San Francisco Bay, California, United States - SF_May12_sed_USGS_13 | ecosystem: Environmental > Aquatic > Marine > Sediment | place: USA...
CCGACATCGCGCTCACCGCCACAGCCGAACACGCACCACAGCCGCGCGTCCGTGAACCGGCGCAGATTGCCGAGCACCCGGTGCAACGCATCGGGCGTGTGCGCATAGTCGATGACGATCGCAGCAGTGGAATCGGCGCGGTCGATGAGCTCCATGCGGCCCGGCAGACCGGAGCATTGCGCGAGCGCCGCGCTGGCGTCCTCGAGCGGCGTATCGAGTGTCAATAGCGCACCCAGCGCGAGTAGCAAATTCTCGGCGTTGATATCACCGAGCAGCGCCGAGTCGATCGTCGCGGCTCCCTGGGGCGTTTGTACCTCGACCGTGATACCCCCGAGTCCGGATTCGACCAGACGCCCTTCGATATGCGCGTTGCCGGCAAAGCTCACGGTCGTCGGCACGACGCCAGCCGGCAACTGTCCGGCGAGCACGGCACCGAACGGATCGTCGATGAAGATGACCGCATGCTCGAGCCCGTCGAGCGAAAACAGGCGTGCCTTGGCGGCTCGATAGCTCTCGATATCACCGTGATAGTCGAGATGGTCGCGGCTCAGATTCGTAAAGACGGCCGTTGTGAAACTCAATCCCGCGATGCGGTCCTGCGCAAGCGCATGCGAGGACACCTCCATCGCGGCCTCTTCGGTGCCGAGTAAACGCAGGCTGCGATGCAACGTCAGGCAATCGGGCGTGGTCAACGCCTGCGGCGTGAGCTTGGGCGGCACGCCGGCACCGAGCGTTCCGAGATAGGCACAGTCGTGACCCAAGCGCGTCCGCGCCTCGGCCATCAGATAGGCGACCGTGCTCTTACCGTTCGTCCCCGTCACACCCGTGAGCACGACGGGGTCGCGCAACCGCCAGAAGAACGTCTGCGCAAGCTCACCAAGTCGTTGTGCGAGTCCCGGCACGGCTACGCTGGGCGCCGGCACGTGCGGGTGAGCAGCGGACGGCTCGTAGACGACGACGGCCGCACCGCGCGCGCGCGCATCGTCAGCGAAATCGAGGCCATGCCCGCGTGATCCGGGTAATGCGACAAAAGCCGCGCCGGGCTCGACCTGGCGACTGTCGGCAACGAGGTCGTGGATTTCCAGACCCGCGAGGTCGCCGGCTGCCGGGCCGAGCAGTTCACCGAGGCTCATGACCATTGTCGCGACCGCGGCCATCATGGAGCGCCCACCGCCCGCGCGACCTCGGCCTGCGCGACGATCGCCGACGGCGGCTCGACCAGTCCGTCGGGCGGAACGGCCAGTAGGCGCAACGTCCCACCGACGATGCGCGAGAACACCGGCGCTGCAACCGCGCCACCGTAGTAATCCTCACCGCGCGGCTCATCGACGATGACGACTGCGACGATCTTCGGCACCGAGACCGGCGCGAGGCCTGCAAACACCGCGAGATAACGATCCTTGGAATAGCCGCCGACGCCGGACTTCCAAGCCGTGCCCGTCTTGCCGGCGACGCGATAGTTCTGAACCGCCGCGCGCAGCCCGGTGCCCTGCTCCGAAACGACCGTCTCGAGCATATTCCTGACGGCGCGGGCAGTCGCGGCTGATACGACGTTCCTGCCCGTTGGCGCAGCGTCCACAGCGACGAGCGAGATCGGACGTTGAATGCCATCGGCCGCGATCACCGAATACGCCTGGGCAAGTTGCAGCGCCGTGACGCTGAGTCCGTATCCGTAGGCAAGCGTCGCCTGCCCGACCGGCCGCCAGAACTCCGGATCGTTGAGCACACCGGCAGACTCGCCCGGAAAGCCACTCTCGGTGAGGCTGCCAATGCCGAAACTCGACAACACGCCCCAGAGCTGACGCTGCTCGAGATCGAGTGCGAGCTTGCCAACGCCGACGTTGCTCGACCGTGCGAGGATCGTCGCCAGGTCGATCTCACCGAGATCGTTGTAATCCTGCGTGATGACCTTACCGCCGACGCGCAGGTAGCCCGGCGACGTATTGATCGTAGAGGTAGGCTCGTAACGTCCCGTTTCGAGCGCCGCGGCGACGACGAACGGCTTGAAACTCGAGCCGGGCTCGAAGATATCGGTCACCGCGCGATTGCGATAGCGTGCAACGTCGAGTTGACTGCGATCGTTCGGATTGAACGACGGCTGGTTGACCATGGCGAGAACCTCACCGGTTCCGACGTCGAGAATCACGACCGAGCCAGACAGCGCTCCGCTCTCTGCGACGGCGCGTTTGAGCTCCCGATAAGCGAGATACTGGACGCGCAGATCGAGGCTGGTCGTCAGCGTACGGCCGGCTCTCGCTGGTGCGAGCAGCTCCACATCCTCGATGACGCGACCGAGCTGATCCTGCAGGACGCGTTTGCGCCCGGTCTCCCCGCGCAGCCAGTAGTCGTAGGCGAGCTCGAGACCTTCTTGACCCTGGTCGTCGATATTCGTGAATCCGAGCAAATGGCCGGAGACCTCGCCGCTCGGGTAGTAACGCCGGTACTCTCTGAGCGTGCCGACACCGGGCAGGCCAAGCTGCAACGCGGAGGCGGCATCGTCCGGTCGCAGGTGACGCCGCAGATAGACAAACTCGCGATCGAGGTTGCTCGTAACGCGGCGCACGAGCCAGTCCTCCTCGACGTCGATGATCTCGGCGAGCTCACCGACGCGCTCGATCGCTGGCATAAGATCGCGCGGATTCGCCCAGATCGTGTCGACCGGCGTGCTCACGGCCAACGGCTCGCCATTGCGATCGACGATCGGGCCACGATGTGCGGAGATCTGCACGGTCCTGATATGTCTGTCGTCGCCCTGCGCGGACAGGAATTCGCGATCGACGAGCTGCAGATAGACGAGCCGTGCCTCGAGAATCCCACCGGCCGCGGCGAAGCAGGTCAGCAGCAACACACTGCGCCAACGGCGCCAGACGTGTTGCGGCGTCTTCTTGCGGCGGCTCACCGAGGCTGCTCCGTCACGAGGACGACGTTGCGCTGATCGGGCAGATCGAGCCCGATATCCTCCCGCGCGAGCGACTCCACGCGCGGGTGTGCAGCCCAGGCGCTTTGCTCGAGCTGCAGACGACCCCAATCCACCTGCAGCCGATCGCGCTCGCGGTTCAAGGCCTCCAGCTCGATGAACAGCTGGCGCGCCTGATGCCGCGTGCTCGCCACCCAAACTGCGGACGTAACGACGGCGGCGGCAAGTAGGACGCACACGAGAAGCTCATACCGACCGAACGTCATGACACCGCGGCCTCGAGTTTCTCGGCCACACGCAAACGCGCACTGCGGGCGCGCGGGTTGGCCGCGCTTTCCTCAGCGCTCGGGCGCACGAGCCGGCCGATCTTCGCCATCCGCGGCTGAGCTTCCGGCGGCACTGTCGGCAGGCCGGCGTAGACGGGATCGACACGCGATTGCTTCGCGATGAAGCGCTTGACGATCCGATCCTCCAGCGAGTGAAAGCTGATGACACATAGCCGTCCGCCCGGCGCGAGCAATTCGAGGCTCTGCTCGAGCACGGTAGCCAGGGCCTCGAGCTCTGCGTTGATGCGAATTCGCAACGCCTGAAAAACCCGCGTCGCCGGATGCAGGCGTTGCGGTCGCCTCGGCGAGTGATGTTCTATGAGCTCGGCAAGCTGCCGCGTGCTCGTGATCGGCGCACGCTCGCGCTCGCGGATGATCACGGCCGCGAGCTGGCGCGCGCGGGGCTCCTCGCCGAGCCTGAACAGCACGCGCGTAAGCTCCGCCTGGCTGACATCTGCCAGCCATTCGGCAGCCGTGAGGCCCTGCTGCGAGTTCATGCGCATATCCAACGGTCCATTCCTGGCGAAGCTGAAGCCGCGCTCGGCCGAGTCGAGCTGGGGTGAGGACACGCCGAGATCGAGAAGCACACCTGCGAGAGCACGACCTGCGAGCCAAGGCTCAACGTGCGCGCTGAGCTGCTCGAAGCCGCCGTGCTCGATCGAGAATCGCGGATCGGCGCCGAACCGCTCCCGCGCGTGCGCCACCGCCTCCGGGTCCTTATCCAATGCAAGCAACCGCCCCTGCTCACCAAGCTGCGCGAGAATCCCAGCGCTGTGTCCCCCTCGTCCGTACGTGCCGTCGACGTAGCAGGCGTCGTCTCGGATCGCCAGGCCCGCGAGCGCCTCGCGCAACAGCACCGGCTCATGACCCGATCGGTCGGTCACACGCCGGTGCGCTCAGACTCGCAGTTCTGCAAGATCCGGATCCAGCGGCTCGTCGCTGGCTACCCACTCAGTCAGGCGTTTGCTCCACCTTTCTTCGTCCCATAGCTCGAATTTCTTACCATGGCCTACGAGCATGGCCTGTTTGTCCAAGCTGGCGAATTCCCGCAGCGCGCGCGAGAGCAGCACACGGCTCTGACCGTCCATCTCGAGGTCCGTTGCGTTCCCCAGCATGACGCGTTGATACTCACGCACCTGGGGCCTTAGCCCCGGCAGGGCGTTCAACCTACGCGCGAAGTCCTCCCATTCTGGTTGTGGGTAAATGAGCAGGCATCCGGAGCGATCGACCGTGGCCACGAGGCGGCCATCGGCTCGAGTCAATAGGTGCTCTCTGAAACGACTCGGTATCGCGAGTCGCCCCTTTGCATCGAGCGTGACTTTGAAGGCCCCGCGGAACATCGCGATTCCAGTTTTCCCCACTTTTTACCACTCGGCGCACTATAGGGAGCGGGGCCGTGGGCTGTCAACCGAAAAGATTAGATTTTTTTTTGTTTGACAGTGGGTTAGACGTGAGTCTGCAGGATCGGGGCCGGGCCTCTGGAACCAAAAATCAATGGGTTAGAATATACACTTAAAGTACCCATTGCATTATGTCGCAAGAATGCGACTGGGCCTCGAGAACGGGCCCCTGCTTAGGACTTGGTACAGGTGGGAGCCGGCCTGTAAGCCGGGTTCTGTCGAGAGCAGTCATTCATCTACAACGCACGTCACCGTGAATCTCTAGCGACCTACCCGGGAACTCGTGTGGGCACACTCAACGTTCCCCTATTCGGTCTTGCTCCAGGTGGGGTTTACCCTGCCGCAGACTGTTGCCAGCTGCGCGGTGCGCTCTTACCGCACCATTTCACCCTTACCGAGCCCGAAGGCCAGGCGGTATATTTTCTGTGGCACTTTCCGTGGGCTCGCGCCCCCCAGGCGTTACCTGGCACCCTGCCCAATGGAGCCCGGACTTTCCTCCGGGGTTACCCCCAGCGACTGCTCGGCCGGCTCCCGCGGGCATCTTATCAGAGCCCGGTCGGGCCGACGCACCGCTCGCGCCCGATCACTGCGAGCCTTCGGGCCCCGGCTCCGGTTGGCGGCAGGCATGATGTGCCTCGCCGAGCGAAGTGGCAGCCGCGCGGTGAGGGGAGCGCCATCGCGACTGCCGCCTGCGCAAGGCCATCGGCAGGCGATGGGCGCGAGCGATCCGTCCGGACGGTCAGTCCGCGCAAGCGCGCGTCAGGCGATAGACCTCGTTGCGCGAGATGCCTGTGATCTTCGCCGTGAGCTTTGCCGCCGAGGTCGCCGGCAGCTCCGCATGCAATATCTCGAAGACGCGCGTGGCCTCGGCGACATCGCCACCGGCAGCCTCGGATGCGCCGGCCACGACCAGTACGAACTCGCCCTTGAGCGGGATGTCGTCGCCGAGTCGCGCGGCGATCTGCGCGAGCGTGCCAGACTCCAGGCTTTCGTGCAGTTTGGTCAACTCGCGCGCGAGCGCAATCCGCCGGTCCGAGCCGAAGATCGCCTCGAGATCCGCGACCGTGTCTACGACGCGATGCACGGCCTCGTAGAAGACCATCGTGCGCGGCTCGTGGCGTAGCGTCTCGAGGTGCGAGCGGCGCGCGGCCGCGCGCCGCGGCAAAAAACCCTCGAAGATGAAACGCTCCGCCGGCAGGCCGCTGATCGATAATGCCGTCACGAGCGCGCTCGGACCCGGAATTCCGACAACCTCGATACCGGCATCGAGTGCAGCCGCAACGAGCGTGAGCCCAGGATCGCTGATCAGCGGTGTGCCCGCATCGCTGACGAGCGCGACGGATTTTCCCTCGGCCAGCACGTCGATGAGGCGCTCAGTCTGGCGCGATTCGTTGTGTTGCTGATAGACAATAAGTGTCTGTTTTAGCCCAATATTCGATAGTAATCCGCGTGTGTGCCGGGTATCCTCGGCGGCAACGAGATCCACCGTGGCCAGTGTCCGTTGGGCTCGAGCGCTCAAGTCCTCGAGATTGCCGATCGGCGTACCGACGACATAGAGCACACCTTGAGACTCGTCCGCCATGAATTCATGCTGCCTGCGAGAACGCTGAATGTGCAAGCCCATCTCCGTCTGCTCACCTAGGTTACTGCTAACGCTGTTCGGCCTCGTCATCGTTGCTGGCTGTGCGACGACGACCGTGCCGACAGTCGTACCCACGGATCTCGGCGGGCCGGAGCGTCAAGCACAGGAATACGCCGCCGCCGGCGACACGGCCGCAGCCGTCGCGATCTACGCCGATCTCTATGACCGCTCTATCGGCACGGCGCGAGCACAGTACGCGATCGCGGCCGCGGGGCTCTTGCTCGAGGCCGGTTCGAGCGCCGCTGCGCGCGAGTGGCTCGCACGCGCAGAAACCGATGCGGGACCCGAGCAGCGTTCCTGGCTCCTCGTGCTCTCAGCAGAACTCACGTTGCTCGATGGCGATGCCGCCACAGCGCTCGACATGCTCGGGGGCGTAGCCGAGTCGGCGGATCGAGCGCTGTCGTTGCGCACTATGGCGACGCGAGGCCGGGCACTATTCCAGCTCGCACGAATCGAAGAAGCCGTGACGTTGCTCGTCGAGCGCGACCTCTGGCTCGATACCGATGCGGAAATACTCGCGAATCACGAGCTGATTTGGAGCGGCCTGCAGGCTCAGACCTTCGTCCGACCGGTCATCGCAACACGCGATCCCGTCATCGACGGCTGGCTAGCGCTAGCGCCGGTCGCCGTTGCCACTCGCAGCGACCCATTCTCGCTCGCTCAGGGACTCGACCGGTGGCTTGTGGCCTACCCGCGTCATCCTGCCGGCCGATTTCTTTTGCCGGCGCTGCGCGAGCAGGATCGGCTCGCACAGATCTATCCCGCACAGGTCGCTCTGCTGCTACCGCTGTCGAGCTTGCCGCAGCCCGCCGCGGCCGTTCGCGACGGGTTCATTGCCGCGTACCTGCAAAATCCCTCGGGTGCGGCCATGCGGCTACGCGTCTACGACACCGATGAGCTGGGCAGCCAGCAAGCCTACCTACAGGCGCAGCTCGACGGTGCAGAATTCATCGTCGGGCCGCTGCTCAAGGCCGACGTCGAACAAATTGCTGCCAACACGGGCCTGATTCCTACACTCGCGCTGAACACGGTCGATACCCAGCAGCTGCTGCCGCCGAACTTCTACCAGTTCGGACTCGCACCCGAGGATGAGGCGGCCGAGGCAGTACGCCATGCCGTGGCCAATGGCGCAGAAACCGCTGTCGCCTTGTTTCCGAACAGCGAGTGGGGCCTGCGGGTCTTTCAGAGCTTTAAGACCGAATTCGAAGCCTTGGGCGGGCGGCTGCTCGAGTCGCGCGCGTACGATTCGAGCACCCAGGATTTTTCACTCGCGATCACGACGCTGCTGAATCTGGCCGATAGCAACCAGCGTCATCAGCGACTCGCGGCAAACCTGGGGCTACCGATCGAGTTCGAGCCACGCCGACGCCAAGACGTCGACATGATCTTCTTCGCGGCCGACCCGGGCGCAGCTCGTCTGCTCGCGCCACAGTTCCGCTTTCATTTCGCAGGCGACTTGCCGACCTATGCAACATCTGAGATCTACGAGGCGGCGGCGCGCGGCAGTGATCCCGACCTCAACGGCGTGATCTTTGCGGATATTCCATGGCTGCTCGCCCCCGATGCCAGCAGCGATGCGCTCAGGGATTCGTTGCTGCGCTACTGGCCGCAGCGGACGACCCGCTGGCTGCGGCTCTACGGGCTCGGCTTTGACGCCTACCGAATGCTGCCGCTGCTCTTCAACCCAGGCGCAGGCTTTGTCTCATTACCAGGCATGTCTGGCGAACTCTCGATCGACACTGACGGGCGCGTGCGCCGACGTCTACCGATTGCCCAGTTCCGCAACGGCGTGCCGGCGATGTTGGTGCCTGAGGAACAGAGCCAGGAGGCAGCCGTCGACGATCAGATTCTTTCGCTGCGCTAGCCTGACGACAGCCTGTCGAAGCCAGATGAACCGGCGACAGGCGGGGCGAGTCTGGGAGAAACGTGCCAGCGCGTATCTGCGTCGCCGCGGCGTCAAGACGCTCGAGATGGGTTACCAATGCCGTTTCGGCGAGATCGATCTCGTGTGCGTCGATGCGCGAACCCTCGTGATCGTCGAGGTCCGAGCCCGCGGCGGCGGCATAGCGAGAGCGCTCGAGAGCGTCGATACGAGGAAGCGCCGCAAGCTCATCCGCACGGCGCGTCATCTGCTGATGCAGCGCCCGGAGTGGAGCGAGAGGCCGGTGCGCTTCGACGTGATCGCCATCGAAAACATCGACTCGGCGCAGGCCCGTTACGAATGGATCAAGGACGCATTCGATGCTGAGTCAGCCTCGTAGGCGTGTCGATGCTTGAAGGCCCGTCGGTTTCAGGGCAGAGTGACGGCCCACCAAGCTGATCCATAGCACGGGCGATATGCACGATCGAGTATTAGCGCACTTTAGAGAAAGCCGCGAGGTCAAGCAGGCAGCTGAAGCGCTCGCACCCGAGATCGTACGCGCGGCCGAGCTCATGGCCACGGCGCTCGTTCGCGACGCCAAAATATTGAGCTGCGGCAACGGCGGCTCAGCCGCCGATGCGCAACATTTCTCCGGCGAGCTGCTCGGCCGCTTCGAGATGGAGCGCCCGGGTTTACCCGCCGTGGCGCTTACGACGGACACCTCGACCCTGACGGCCGTCGCCAACGATTACAGCTTCGAGGAAATCTTCGCCAAGCAGGTGCGTGCGCTCGGACAATCCGGCGACGTGCTGCTCGCGATTTCGACTTCCGGGAACTCCCAGAACGTCCTACGCGCAGTGACGGCGGCCCACGACCGCGGCCTGACGGTCGTTGCGTTGACCGGCGGCAGCGGAGGTTCGATCGCCGAGTCTCTCGGGCCGACCGATATCGAGATTCGCGTACCGTCCAAGCGAACCTGTCGAATTCAAGAAACGCACATCGTCGTGATCCATTGCTTGTGCGATCTGATCGACGCGACCATCCTCGGCGCTTAACTCCGAAAGACGAAAATCTCCCGCCGGCGCAGGGCGAGGGCAGCTAATCAATGTCGCGTCGAGCCGGCCCCGCTTGCTCGACTAGAGCGATTCGCGATTCGGGCGGAGCGTAGCGAGCGGGCACCCACCCGACAGGCCCAAAGCGCGTCCACTGACGGCGCGGCGGCTACTTGACGACTTTGAGCTCGGGCTTGCCCTTGGCGGGCACGCTGTCGGATTCGACATCAGGGTCGTCGGTTCCGGACAGCGATTCCTCTTCCGTGAAAATCATGCCTTGGCCGGTCTCATGCGCGTAGATACCCAACACGGCCAGGACAGGTACGGCGATGTCATAGCTGACACCGCTGAAGCGCGTACTGAACCGAATCGGCTCACTATGGAGATCGAGACCGTCCGTTGCCGAATAGCTGACGTTGAGAATGATCTTACCCTCAGCGACGTGCTGCTGCGGCACGTCGACACCAGGAGCCGTCGCATCCACGACGATATGCGGTGTCAACAGATTGTCGATCATCCACTCGTGCATAGCACGAAGCAGATAAGGTCGTTTGGGCCCTATCTCGGCCATGGACCTACTGCCGCATCTCCTGCTCGAGCTCGGTCAGGCTCGCCTGGAACGACGGTCGGCTGAAGACCTCGTCCATGTAGCGATGTATCGACTTGGCCTGGGAAGGTAGCTCGATCCCGTAGATCGGTAGGCGCCACAAGATCGGCGCAATGCTGCTATCGACAAGTGAAAATTCATCGCTCAGGAAAAACCGTTTCGTCGCAAAGATCTCGACGCTCGAGACAATGCTGTCCTGAAGATCCTTACGTGCACGCGTTACCGGCTTGCGATCCGCGCCTGCCTCGATCTCCTCGGCCAGCGCGTACCAGTCATGCTCGATCCGATATAAGGCGAGCCGGAACTGTGCACGCGTCACTGGGTCGACGGGCATTAGAGGCGGGTGTGGAAAGCGTTCGTCCAGATACTCGATGATGACCCGAGAGTCATAAAGCACGAGATCTCGATCCACGAGCGTCGGGATACTGTTGTATGGATTCAGATCCAGCAGATCCTCTGGAAGATTACCTTCATCGACATCGACGATGTCGATGTTAATGTTCTTCTCAGCGAGGACGAGCCGAGTCCGATGGCTCCAGATATCAGTCGGTTTGGAGAATAGAGTCATAACTGAGCGACGGCTAGTGATGACCGCCATTTAAATAGCTCCTGGACGAGATGAGTCGCATAGTGTGGTGATGGAACGCTAGTGCACGTCCTTCCAAATCTCCCGCTTGAGCATATAGGAGATCACCAAGAAGAGAAGCAGGAATGCAATTACCTTCAGGCCTAAAGCCCGGCGCTCCAGTTGCATCGGCTCGCCAATGTAATCGAGAAAGTTCACGATGTCTCGAGCGACATCATCGAATTCGGCCTCGCTGAGGGTGCCGGGCCGGACGACCTCGAAGTGCTCAGCGCTTTCCAAGCCTTCTTCGGCCTCTTCGTGAACGAGACGGCGCACGCCCTGCAGCTCCCAGAGCACGTGAGGCATCGCGGTGTTTGCGAGCACGACGTTGTTTGCGCCCGAGGGCGTCGATTCGTCTGCGTAGAATCCACGCAGAAAATTGTAGATGTAATCCGTGCCTCGACTACGTGCGATCAATGACAGGTCCGGCGGTGCAACCCCGAACCAGCGCACGGCATCCGCTTCGAGCATCGCGTTGTGCATCGTGTCGAACGGCCGCCCACCCGCGAACATGAGGTTCTCGACGAGCTGATCTTCGGTCAAACCGAGATCGGCACCGACACGGTTGTACCGAACGTACTCGGCCGAGTGACAGCCGAGGCAATAGTTCACCACGTACATCGCACCGCGCTGCAGCGAGGCGACATCGCCGACGTCATTGTGAGCCGGGTCGAGCCCTTCAGCTCCATGCTGGGCCGCCGCGGTCATGCCGAGCGAGAGCCCCAGGAACGCCAGAGCTAGCTTAAGTTTTGCAAGCCTACTCGTCATCATCTCACCCGCGTCGGAACCGGCTTGGTCTTCTCGATAGCCGGGCTCGTGTAAATCGGCATCAATATGAAGAAGGCCATATAGAGGATCGTAAATATCCGCGCCGCCGTCACGTAGCCGCCGGTTGCCGGCATCAGACCCAGATAGCCGAGCACGAGAAAAGTCACGGCAAAGGTCCACAGCGCGATCCGGTACGACCAGCCCCTATAGCGAATCGACTTGACCTTGCAGCGATCGAGCCACGGCAGGAAGATCGGCAACATCACGGCCAAACCCATGAGTACGACGCCCCCGAGCTTGCTCGGAAAGGCGCGCAGAATCGCGTAGAACGGCGTGAAGTACCAGACCGGCGCAATGTGCTCCGGCGTCTGCAGCGGGTTAGCCGGCTCGAAGTTTGCGTACTCGAGGAAATAGCCGCCCATCTCCGGCGCGAAAAAGACGACCGCCGAAAACGCGATCAAGAACACGACGATGATGACGAGATCCTTGCTCGTGTGGTACGGATGAAAAGCCACGCCGTCGATCGGCTTACCGCTCGCATCCTTGTGTTCCTTGATCTCGATACCGTCGGGGTTGTTCGAGCCGACCTCGTGCAGGGCCATGATGTGAACCGTGACGAGCAGCAACAGCATGATCGGCACGGCGATGACATGGAACGCGAAGAAGCGGTTCAGCGTGATATCCGAAATATAGAAATCACCGCGAATCCACTCGGCGAGCCCTTCGCCGATAACCGGCAGTGCGCCGAACAGCGAGACGATAACCTGGGCACCCCAGTAGGACATGTTGCCCCATGGCAGCAGATAGCCGAAGAAACCCTCGGCCATCATACATAGATAGATCGCCATGCCGATGAGCCAGACGAGCTCTCTCGGTTTCTTGTAGGAGCCGTACATCAGCGCCCGGAACATGTGCAGGTAAACGACGACGAAAAATGCAGAGGCGCCGGTCGAATGCAAATAACGAATGAGCCAGCCCCATTCGACGTCGCGCATGATGTACTCGACCGAGGCGAAGGCGTCCGCGGCGGCCGGCTTGTAATTCATCGTCAGAAAGATGCCCGTGACGATCTGCAGCACGAGAACGACACTTGCCAGCACACCGAAGCCGTACCAGACATTGAAGTTCTTCGATGCGTAGTACTCGGTCGCGTGCTCCTTGAGGAGCTTGGTCATCGGGAAACGAGCGTCGATCCAGTCGCCCAGCGAGGAGAGCCCACGGCCCAGCCTGTCCATCATGTCTGACTCGCGCGTCGCCATTTAGACCGCCCCCGCTTCGGAGCCGATCAGCAGCGTGCCGTCGCTGAGAAAGCTGTACGGCGGCACGGTGAGATTCGTCGGCGCCGGGACGCCGCTGAATACCCGGCCAGAGAGATCGAACTTCGATCCGTGGCAGGGGCAGTAGAAGCCGCCGACCCAATCCGCGCCGAGATCGGCCGGGGCAACCTCGAACCGCGGAATCGGCGCGCAGCCCAGATGCGTGCAGACGCCTTCGACGACGAGAATTTCCGGGCGCAGGCTACGGTGTTCATTCGCCGCAAAATCCGGCTGCAGCGATACCTCTGATCCCGGATCCGCCAGAACCGACATCATATCTCCGAGCGAGTCGAGCATGGCCTCGGTTCGATTCAAAATCATAACTGCTCTGCCGCGCCACTCGACCTTGATCAGCGCGCCGGGCTCGACTTTGCTGATGTCGACCTCCACCGGTGCACCGAGCGCCCGTGCGCGCGCACTTGGGTTGAACGATGCGACGAAGGGAATCGCAGCGCCGACTATGCCGACACCGCCGGCGATCGTCGTCGCTGCCGTAAGAAAATGGCGTCGCTCTAAATCCGCATTGTCACTCATCAAGCGCTCCCTGGCGGACCGGGCGCCTTCGCGGTCAGCCTGCTCATGAATACTTCCGTTTGATTGTGTGTTCTCGTGCCGAGATGCCTAAAGCCGTTCAGCGCTCTAGCCTGATCGCGCCACACCTGTCGAGGCAATGGTGGTCCGTCAAAAAAGCCGAAGGATTATACACAGCGCCCGGCGGCCTTGACCACCGGACCCAGCCCGCGTGCTGCTAATATTGCTGACATGAGCCCCACGGTGAAGCTCCTCGCGTTTGTTGGCCAGTCAGCCGTTGTTGGCCTGGCCATCGCTTTCATCGTCCTGATCTGGAAACCCGAGCTACTGCGTCCGGGCCTGACCCCGCCACCGAGCGGGCCGAGCGGCTACTCGGCCGCAGTCGCGGCCAGCGCCCCGGCCGTCGTCAATCTCTATACGACCGGCATCCCGGGACAGCGCAGCGGCTTCGGCGGCCAGGCGACGAGCGCTGCGGCAGGCCAGGGCCTAGGCTCAGGTGTTGTCATCAGCCCCGCAGGCTTCATCGTCACGAACTGGCACGTCATTCGCGATGCCGATGCGATCGCCGTACAGCTCGCCGACGGGCGGGTTGCGACCCCGGAATTCGTCGGCGCCGACCCGGACACTGAGCTCGCACTGCTGAAGATCGATCTGCCGGATCTGCCCGTGATCTCGCTGGGACGGTCCGACACGCTCGAGGTCGGCGACATCGTGCTCGCGATCGGCAACTCCTATGGCCTCAATCAGACCGTCACCCAAGGGATCATCAGCGCGACGGGACGCGGTCTCGGCGTTACGACCTTCGAGAGCTTCATCCAAACGGACGCCGCGATTAACGTCGGCAATTCCGGCGGCGCGCTCATCAACGCCCAGGGCGAGCTCGTCGGCATCAATACCGCTGTGCTGGGTGCGCCGCTGCGTAATCGGGTCACCCCGGCCGGCATCAGCTTTGCGATTCCAGTCAATCTCGTGCGCGGGGTCATGACCGAGCTCATCGATCACGGACGGGTCATTCGCGGTTGGCTCGGCGTTCGCACACGCTACGTGCCGTCGCTAAACGCTGCGGCCTATGGCCTCGACGGCCCCGGCATGGAATTGCTCGACGTCGGCGGCCCTGCGCGGGCGGCCGGTCTCGTCCCCGGGGACATAATCACCCACATCAACGACGACCGCATGATGAGCCGCCAACAGATGATGAACCTCATCGCGGCCGAGCGGCCGGGCAACACGATAAAAATTCGGGGTTTTCGCCGCGGCGTCGGACTGTTCCAGACCGAGGCCGTCCTGACCGAGCGCCCCGTCTCTTCTCAGCTCGGCGGTTAGCGGGTCGGGCATGACTCCTAAGCGGGCAGCCGCCGGATATCGGCGCCGAGCTGCGAGAGCTTCTCCTCGATACACTCGTAACCGCGGTCGATGTGATAAATCCGATCGACGATGGTTGAGCCGCGCGCGGCGAGCCCTGCGAGCACTAGCGATGCCGACGCACGCAGATCCGTCGCCATGACCGGCGCACCCTGCAGCTCGGTAACACCACGCGTGATGGCCGTATTGCCCTTGATGATGAGATCGGCGCCCATGCGCTGGAGCTCCTGTACATGCATGAACCGATTCTCGAATATCGTCTCGGTCACGGCGCCGGCGCCTTCGGCTATCGCATTGAGCGCACAGAACTGAGCCTGCATGTCGGTCGGAAACGCCGGATAAGGGGCGGTGCGCACATCGACGGCGCGCGGTCGACGGCCGGCCATGTCGAGCGATATCCAGTCCGGACCTGTCTCGATGTCGGCACCGGCTTCTGCAAGCTTCGCGAGAACGGCATCGAGATGCTCGGGGCAGGTGTGGTTGATCTTCACACGACCGCCCGTGATTGCGCCAGCGACGAGATAGGTGCCACTTTCGATGCGATCCGGCAACACGGCGTATTCCGTCCCCGCGAGCGAGTCGACGCCCTGAATATGCATCGTATCCGTGCCGACGCCCTCGATACACGCGCCCATCTTAATGAGGAAATTGGCGAGATCGATGACCTCGGGCTCGCGTGCGGCATTCTCGATGACCGTCTCTCCACGGGCGAGTGCCGCAGCCATCATGAGATTCTCCGTGCCGGTCACCGAGATGGTATCTAGGACGATCCGAGCGCCGACGAGTCGATCCGCTCTGGCGCGGATGTAGCCGTCCTCGATCTTGATGTCCGCGCCCATTGCACGCAGACCCGAGACGTGCAGATCGACGGGCCGTGCGCCGATGGCGCAGCCGCCGGGCAATGAGACATCGGCGCGACCGAAACGAGCGAGCAGAGGGCCGAGGACGAGTATCGACGCACGCATCGTCTTGACGAGCTCGTACGGCGCGACGAGGTTGTTGACGCCACGCGGATCCACCTCCAGCCGCACGCCGTCATGAAAGATGATCTCCACGCCCAGGCGTCGCAGTAGCTTGACAGTCGTCGTGACGTCGTTGAGATGCGGGACCTTTTCGAGCACAACGGGGCCGTCGGCGAGTAGCGCGGCCGCAAGTATCGGCAACGTCGCGTTCTTCGCCCCGGAAATATAGACCTCGCCCTCGAGACGCTGGCCGCCGCGGATTTCGAGTCTGTCCAAAATCTCGCTGTCTTACCCGACGGAAGCTTGCTCGGCTTCCTCGGGCGTCAAGGTCTTCAATGCCAGCGCATGGATCTCGTTACCCACACGCGAACCGAGCGTGGCGTAGACCATCTGGTGCCGCTGCAGGCTGCGCTTTCCCGAGAAATCGTCGGATACCACGACTGCGAGATAGTGGCCTTGCCCGTCCGTCGTGACCTCGACCTCGGCCTCCGGCAGGCCCTGCTCAATCAAGCCGGCGATCTCATTGGGGTCCATTAACGTTCCTCGAACATCGGCAACAGCGCAGTCTAACCCAGAGCGAAAGGGTGCCAAACCCAGTTAGTGAAAGAGACCCTGAGAACCGTTCTCGTTAGCTCGCCGGAACGGTCGCCGCATGCCGCGATGCCTCAGAGTAGCGCTGTATTCGTGCGGGCGCCCCCAATAGGCTCTAAAATGCGCCGCGAACCTTCCGACCGGCCCGAGACGGGTCAATTGAATGCGCCCCCATGCTGTTGATCGTAAGCACAATCTTCATCGGCCTCGCCCTGCTCGCCTGGGGCGGCGATCGCTTCATAATCGGCGCATCGGCGAGCGCACGTAACCTCGGTGTCCCGCCGATCCTCGTCGGCCTCACGATTGTCGGCTTCGCGACATCGGCTCCGGAGATGCTCGTCTCCGCGTTGGCGGCGTGGTCCGGAACCCCCGGACTCGCCATTGGTAACGCTATCGGCTCGAATATCGCCAACCTGGGTCTCGTGTTAGGAACCGCGGTCTTGATTCAACCGCTCGTCGCGCAATCCAAGACGCTGCGGCGCGAGCTGCCGGCGCTGCTTGCAGTGACGTTTCTTCCCGTTCTGTTGTTCATCGACGGCGAACTCAGCGTCATGGATGCCGTAATTTTGCTCGCGGGTCTTGCGGCGTTGCTCTACTGGCTGACCGTACTGAGCTCTCGGGCGAGTGTTCTCGACCCCCTGCGCGCCGAATACGAGGCTGAGATTCCCGAGGACGTCCCGATGAGTAAAGCGTTGCTCTGGCTCGCGATCGGCCTCGGTGCATTGCTCGGCGGTGCGGAGTTGCTGGTGTACGGCGCCGAAACCGCGGCGCGGGCGTTCGGTATCAGCGAAGTTGTGATCGGCCTAACGGTCGTGGCTATCGGCACGAGCCTGCCGGAGCTCGCCGTGTCGATCGCCGGCGCCCGCAAGAACGAGCCCGATCTCGTGCTCGGCAACGTCATCGGCTCGAACATTTTCAACCTACTGGCCGTCATCGGTATCGCCGGTATCATTGCGCCGCACCGCTTCGAGCCCGGCATCCTGAGCGTGCACTATCCGGTCATGGCCGGAATTACGGTGGCTGTGTTCGTCCTCGCGTACAATCGAAGAAAGCACAGAGGAAGATTAGGCCGGGGCGCCGGTGCTGCCATGCTGATCTCGTTTACCGTCTATCACGCCGTCGTCGCCTGGCACACGCTCGCAACCTAGGCCGAGAGATGTATCTGACTCCCCGGAATGTGCTCGGCTTCGCGATCTTGGGCGCGGCGGCGATTGCGAGCTGGTATTGGAGCCGGGATACGATTGTGCTGGACGACAGCGGCGACGATGGCCCCGCAGCGCCGCTCGGCTATTACCTCCGAGATGCAGCCATCAGGGTCATGGATGTCGACGGCAGCGTGC
>Ga0224512_10002386_pt1 | contig 17299 bp, 17 predicted proteins | sample SF_May12_sed_USG_4_FD_169103 | JGI IMG/M metagenome (GOLD analysis project Ga0224512, IMG submission 169103) | Sediment microbial communities from San Francisco Bay, California, United States - SF_May12_sed_USGS_13 | ecosystem: Environmental > Aquatic > Marine > Sediment | place: USA...
CCTTGCAGCGCGCCCATCGGGTTGCGGAATTCGGGCTTGTTGTCGAAGGCGCTGCGGCAAAAGCCGCGCTCGGGATCGGCTTTCAGAGGCCGGCAGCCGAGCAGCTTTGCCGAAGGCGGGATGGCCTTGGGGTTCTCCATCCAGAACTTGGCGAAGGCCGCACCCGACGGCCCCTTGCGACGGAACGCCGAGTGCGCGCGGGTCTCCGGCGGCTCGGGCTTTTTTGGCCGGCCGTCAGCCGACATGGGTGCCCAGGAATTCCAGGGTGCGCTCCAAGGCCAGTTTGGCCGACGCCTCGTGATAGCTGCCGCGGACGTCGCAATTGAAGCCGTGGCCGGCATCCTCGTAGATATGCACGGGTACATCGGGGTGCTTGGCCTTGACCTCTTCGACACCATCAAGAGGGATGCCCGCATCGAGCGCGCCGAAATGGAGCATGACGGGCGCCTTGGGCTGCTCGTCGGCGAAGCCCGGGATGCGCCCGCCGTAATAGCCGACCGATGGGATGCCGAGCCGGGTCGCGGCGAGCCAGGCGACCGAGCCGCCCCAGCAATAGCCGACCAGCCCCACCTTGCCGGCATTCGCAACGGCATCTGCCGCGGCACGGACATCCATCAACGCCATGTCGAAATCCATCCGGCCCATCAGCTCGCGGCCGTGTGCAACGCCGGCGTCGTCGTAGTCGAGCTCGACGCCTTTCTCCAGCCGATCGAAGACGGCGGGCGCGATGGCGAGGTATCCGGCGCGCGCGAACTTGTCGGTATCGCCGCGGATATGGCTGTTCACGCCGAAGATCTCCTGTACCACGACGATACCGCCCTTGGGCGGGCCCTCGGGTACGGCCTTGTAAGCGTCAAGCGTGAAGCCGTCTTCGGCCGTCAACGTATTCATCTCACCCATTGCCGTCCCCCTTGATGTGATGTCCGGTCGTCGATCCTGGCTGCAGCGCATAGCATAGCCCGCCCACGCCGCAAAGGGAGGGACGGGTCCGCACAGGCGCCTCGGAGGGAACGCGAATCATTGTTTGCGCGCTTGCATTTTTTGCTTGTATTCCGGACCGGACGGATGCATTTGCGCGGTGCCTTGATGGTGTCGATAGCGGGTTGCGCCCAGAGCGGGCCGACCCCTCGCGGACGTTGGAATTTCGCGATTCGCAGCAAGCCTGCCCGCCGAGCCTTGAAGGCCGCCCCGCCGCCGCTTTGTTGCATGGCGGTGGAGGCGCGTTATGGCTGTGAGGCTGCGGCCCGATTGGGCGCGGTCATCCAAAGGGGGTGTTATGGCTCGCAACCCGTCCGTTCCGACCGGTGCCACGCGCACACTCGGCCCGGTTTCTGATCTTGAGCGTCACTTGCCTGCCGATTGGTGGCGCTCGCTGTTCAATGCCGTCTACCTGAAAACCGATGGTGATGTCGTCGAGAACGCGGCCAACACGGCCCGCGAAATCGCCCTGCTGGTCGATAGTCTTGGCCTGGATCCGGAGGATCGCATCCTCGACCTGTGCTGCGGCCAGGGCCGGCACAGCCTTGAGCTCGCCCGGCGCGGCTTCGCCCATGTCACAGGCATAGATCGGTCGCGGTACCTCGTCCGCCTTGCTCGTCGGCGCGCCAAGGCCGAAGGCCTGACCGTGCAGTTCCACGAGGGCGACGCGCGGCGCTTCCGGGTGCGCGAGGCATCCTTCGACTGCGTCGTACTGATGGGCAATTCGTTCGGCTATTTCGAGCGCGAGGAGGATGATGCCGCGGTACTGGAGGCGGTCAAGCGTGCCCTGCGCTCGCGGGGCTCGCTGGCGCTCGACCTCGCCGACGGAGAGTGGATGCGCGACAACTTCGAGCGGCGAAGCTGGGAGTGGATCGACCAGGACCACTTCGTCTGCCGAGAACGCTCACTGAGCGGCGATGGCGGGCGGCTCGTGACCCGCGAGGTGGTGGTCCATGCCGAGCGCGGCGTGATCGCCGACCAGTTCTATGCCGAACGGCTCTATTCGCGCGAACGTATTACGGTATTGCTCGATGAAGCGGGCTTCTCCAAGGTGCGGGTGCATGGATCGCTGGAACCGGAATCTGACCGTAACCAGGATCTCGGCATGATGGCGCGGCGGCTCTTCCTCACCGCGTCCGGCCCGGCGCGGGCGGCGGTCGCCAAGCGCGGCATTGCCTTCCCGAACGTCACCGTTCTGCTCGGCGATCCGCGCCTGCCCGATGACGTGAAGAAGGGCGGGGTGTTCAATCCCGAAGACCTTGAAACCGTCGAGACGCTGAAAGCGGCGCTCGCGACGCTCACCGACTACAGCTTCAACTACCTCGACAACCACGCCGGGATGGCTTCCGAGCTGCGCAGCCGGCCGCCGGACTTCGTTCTCAATTTCTGCGACGAGGGTTTCAACAACGACGCCTTCATGGAGCTTCATGTTCCGGCGATGCTCGAGATCGCGAGCGTGCCCTATTCCGGGGGCGGGCCGGCTTGCCTCGGGCTTTGCTTCAACAAGTCGCTGGTGCGTTCGATCGCCATGGCGCTCGATGTGCCGGTGCCGGCCGAGACCTTCTTCGATCTCGACGATCAGGCCGCGACCATCCCGGCGATCCTGCCGGCGCTGATCAAGCCCGCCACCGGCGACAGCAGCATCGGCATTACGCGCCACGCCGTCGTGCACAGCGCGACCGAGGCGGTCGACTATGTAAACCATCTGCGCGAGACGCTGCCGGGCCGGCCGATCCTGGTGCAGGAATACCTGACTGGAGCGGAGTACAGCGTCGGCCTCATCGGCAATCCGGGCGTCGGGCTGATGCCGCTGCCGGTGCTCGAGGTCGACTATTCCAAGCTCGATCCCTCCCTGCCGCCGATCTTATCCTACGAATCGAAATGGGAGCCGGACTCGCCCTATTGGAACCAGATCAGCTACCGCGAAGCGGAGATCGACGACAATCTGAAGCGGCGGCTAACCGACTACTCGGCGACGCTGTTCGAACGCCTGGAATGTCGCGACTATGCCCGCTTCGACTTCCGTTGCGATGCGGCCGGCAAGCCCAAGCTGCTCGAGGTCAACCCCAATCCGGGCTGGTGCTGGGATGGCAAGCTCAGCTTGATGGCCGGCTATGCCGGTATGAGTTACGCCGCGCTGCTCGGCGCCATCATCGAGGCCGGGCAGGCGCGCGTCGCGGCGGCCGGGCGCTTTCTAACGCGATCAAGGGCTGCCTGAGGGGGGCTAAACATTAAAGCGGAAGAGGATCACGTCGCCGTCCTTGACGACATAGTCCCTGCCTTCCGATCGCATCTTGCCGGCGTCGCGCGCGCCCTGTTCGCCGCCGTAGGCGATGAAGTCGTCATACGTGATCGTCTCGGCGCGGATGAAGCCGCGCTCGAAATCGGTGTGGATCTTGCCGGCGGCCTGGGCCGCCTTGGTGCCGCGCGGGACCGTCCAGGCGCGGCTTTCGTTGGGGCCCGAGGTGAAGAAGGTGATGAGCCCGAGAAGCTCGTAGCCGGCTTCCTTGACCCGGTCGAGGCCGGGTTCTTCCAGGCCGAGCGAGGCCAGGAACTCCTGCGCTTCCTCGGGATCGGCGAGCCCGGCGATCTCGGCCTCGATGGCGGCGGAGATGACGACGCATTCGGCGCCCTCCGCTGCGGCCTTCTCGGCCAGCCGGGCGGAGAACTCGTTGCCGGTCGCCGCCGATGCCTCGTCGACATTGGCGATGTACATGACCGGCTTGGTGGTAAGCAGCTGCAGGCCCTTCAGATCGTCCTCGCGGCCTTCGGGGATGGCGGCGGCGCGCGCCGGACGGCCCTCGCGCAAGGCCTCGAGAACGGGCCCCATCAGCGCCATCGTCTCCTTGGCCTCCTTGTCGTTGATCGCGGCCTTCTTGGCGATCGGCTCGATCCGCCGCTCCATGGCCTCAAGGTCGGCGATCATCAGCTCGGTCTCGATGATCTCGGCATCGCGGATCGGATCGACGCTCGCCTCGACATGGGTGATCTCGTCGCTCTCATAGCAGCGCACGACATGGGCGATGGCGTCGACCTCGCGGATATGGCCGAGGAACTGGTTGCCCAGGCCCTCACCCTTGCTGGCGCCTTTGACCAGCCCGGCGATGTCGACGAAGCCGACTTGCGCAGGGATCACCGTTTTCGACTTTGCGATGCGGTGGATTTCGTAGAGCCGTTTGTGATGCACCGCGACCCGGCCGACATTTGGCTCGATGGTGCAGAAGGGGAAGTTCGAGGCTTCGGCCGCCTGGGTTGCCGTTAGCGCATTGAAGAGCGTCGACTTGCCGACATTGGGCAGTCCGACGATGCCGCAGTTAAACCCCATCGCCGCCCGGCTTCTTGGTCTCGAATTTCGTCCGCGCGGCGTCCAGAGCTGATTTTAGGTCACCGGCGGACGCGCCGGATCCGGCGCCCTTCGCGGGATCCGCCTCGGGCTTTATATCTTGCGCCTCCGGCTCCGCCTTCGGCTTCGGCGGGTGGACCCGGTGGGCGACCTTGCTCATGAACGAGCCGTCGTCGCCGCCGACCAGCAGCGGCAGCTCCTCGGCCACGGCGTCGATCACGCGCTCGATCAGCGGCCATTCGGCCTTGGCGAAATCCTGCAGCACGTAGCCTTCGACGCGGTCCTTGTCGCCGGGATGGCCGACGCCGACCCGCACCCGCCAGAAATCGGGGCCCATGTGGCGCGCCACGTCCCGGATACCGTTGTGCCCGCCATGGCCGCCGCCCTTCTTCACGCGAACCTTGCCGGGGGCGAGGTCGATTTCGTCATAGATGACGATGATTTCCTCCGGTTCCAGCTTGTAGAACGCGGCCGCCGATTTGATCGGCAGGCCCGAGCGGTTCATGTATTGCAGCGGTTTCAGTGCGAGGATTTTCTCGCTGCCGATCCGGCCTTCGGAAATGTCGGACTGGAAGCGCCGGCGAAACGGCCCGAAGCCATGGCGGCGGACGATCTCGTCCACCGCCATGAACCCCAGATTGTGCCGGTTCTTGGCGTATCCGGGCCCCGGATTGCCGAGGCCGACCAGGAGCAGCATCGTTCGCTCCGCGGGCAGGGAAGAGGCTAGTCTTCCTTGGCCTCGCCCTCCTTGTCGCCGCCAGCCTCGCCTTCGCCAGCCTCGGCGCCCTCGACCTCGACGCCTTCTTCGCCCTCAAGCCCTTCCTCGCCTTCCTCGCCCTCTGCCTGTTCGGCGGCAGCCTCCTCGGCCACCACGGTCGGCGCGGCGACGGCCGCGACGGTGAAGTCGCGATCGGTGATGGTGGGCGTTACCCCGTCGGGCAGCTTGATGTCGGAAATGTGGACCGAATCGCCGATATCCAGCCCCGTCAGGTCGGCCACGAAGATGTCGGGAATATTGCCGGCGGCGCAGACCACCTCGACCTCGTAGCGCACCACATTGAGGACGCCGCCGCGTTTGAGGCCCGGCGATTCCTCCTCATTGATGAACTGCACCGGCACGTCGACCGTGACCTGCGTCTGGTCGTTGATGCGCAGGAAATCGACATGCAAGGGCTTGTCGTCCAGCGGGTCGTACTGGACATCGCAAGGCAGCACGCGCTGCGCCTCGCCGTTTACCTTGATCTCGAACTGGCGGATGAAGAAACCCGGCTCGCGGAGCTGCATGAACAGCGTCTGCGGGTCGATCGAGATCATCATGGGATCCTTGTTGTCGCCGTAAATCACGCACGGCACGCGCCCGGCGCGTCGCGCGGCGCGGGCGGCCCCCTTGCCGGCCCGGTCGCGCGGTTGCGCGTCCATGGGTACGAGTTGAACCATCGGATACTCCTTCTTTGGCACGAGCACCCGCCGCTTCCGGCGGCGGGTTTAAGGCCGGCCTCCAGGGGTGCCGGCCGGATCTGGTCTTTGGCGTTGCCTCCGCGGCGCCCGCCGCCCACGACTGGGTCGAGGGCCGGGCCGCTCGGCGCGGCGATTACATAGACGAAAAACGCCTAGTCGAAAAGGCTGGAGACCGAGGCCTCCTCACTGATCCGCTTGATCGCCTCGCCCAGCAGCGGGGCGATCGAAAGCTGGCGCACCGACTTTGAAACGCGCACGGCCTCGGTTGCGAGGATCGAGTCGGTAATGACCAGCTCCTCCAGCGGCGAGGCCGAGACGCGCCCGACGGCGCCGCCCGACAGCACCCCATGGGTGACGTAGGCGGCAACCTCGCTGGCGCCCTCCTTAATTAGGGCTTCGGCCGCGTTGCACAAGGTCCCGGCGCTATCGACGATATCGTCGACCAGAACGCATTTGCGGCCATCGACCTCGCCGATGATGTTCATGACCTCCGAGACGCCGGCGCGCTCGCGCCGCTTGTCGATGATGGCAAGATCGGCATCGAGCCGTTTGGCGATGCCGCGGGCCCGCACCACGCCGCCGACATCCGGCGAGACGATCACCAGATCGCCGCCATTCAGGTTCTCGTGGATATCCGTGGTGAAGACCGGCGCCGACATCAGGTTGTCCACCGGGATATCGAAGAACCCCTGGATCTGCCCGGCATGCAGGTCGAGGGTCAGCACCCGCTGGGCGCCCGCGGTCGTTAGCACATTGGCGACCAGCTTGGCCGAAATCGGCGTGCGCGGCCCGGTTTTCCGGTCCTGGCGCGCATAGCCATAATAGGGAAGCACCGCCGTGATGCGCTTGGCCGAGGCGCGTTTCAGCGCGTCGATCAGGATCAGCAGCTCCATCAGATTATCGTTGGCCGGGTAGGAGGTCGACTGCAGGACGAAAACGTCCTGGCCGCGCATGTTGTCCAGGATCTCGACGAAGATCTCCATGTCGGAGAACCGCCGGATCGCAGCCTGGGTCAGCGCGATGCCGAGATAGGCCGAAATCGCCTCGGCGAGCGGCCGGTTCGAATTACCCGCGATAAGCTTCATGCGGGGTGCCCCTCAATGCCCGCGCCCGGCCCCGAATGGCGTGCCACGCCCCTTGGTCCGGCCTGCCCCAAATGCAAACGGCGGGACAACCCCCGAAGCCCCGCCTCTTGGGCGGTTTGTAACAGTCTCGTAATGGGGTGTAAACGGGCAAGCCGGTTATCGCGGCCATTCCCTGCCGGCGGGCAGACCCCTATCATCGGCCTGGTCACGGAACGGCCCCTGGGGCGGCCCGGCTGACATGATCGGAGGCGCCGGTGAAACTGCGGATTGCCACCTTCAACCTGGAGAATCTCGGCGAAAAGCCGCACCATCCGGGTGAAGCGCCGCCGCTCGCTGACCGCATCGCCGTGCTGCGGCCCCAGCTCCTGCGGCTCGACGCCGACGTGCTGTGCCTGCAGGAGATCAACGGCGAGAAGGCGCCGTCCGGCTACACGCTGGCGGCGCTCGAGGCGCTGCTCGAGGGCACGCGCTATGCCGATTACGCATGCCTGGCCACCGAGCGGGCGCCGGGCAAGGGGCCGCTCGACGTCCATAACCTTGCGATCCTCTCGCGCTTTGCGGTGACACGCCACCGCCAGCTCCGCCACGAGATCGTGCCGCCGCCTGCCTACCGCAGCGTGACCGCCGAGCCGCCGGCGCACGAGGCCGAAGCGATCACCTGGGAGCGGCCGCTGCTGCAGGCGGCACTGCGCCTGCCGAACGGCCGCTCGCTTCATGTGCTCAACCTGCATCTGCGGGCGCCGCTGGCGGCCTATGTGCCGGGCCAAAAGGCCGGCGCCTTCGCCTGGAAGTCGGTCTCAGGTTGGGCCGAGGGGTTTTTTCTGGCTGCCGTCAAGCGGGCCGGCCAGGCGTTGGAGGCGCGGCTCGCGGTCGATGAGCTGTTCGACGTCGACCAGGAGGCCATGATCGCCGTCTGCGGCGACTGCAATGCCGAGGCGCGCGAGACGGCGATGCGCCTGCTTGCCGGCGATGAAGAAGACACCGGCTCGGGCGCGCTGGCGGGACGGGCGTTGACCGCGGCGGAAAACAGCATCCCCGAAGACCTCCGGTTCACCGTCCTGCACAACGGCCGCAAGGTGATGCTCGACCACTTGCTGGCCAGCCGGGCCCTGATGGCCTGGTTCCGGGGGGCCGAGATCCACAACGAGGCGCTCGGCGACGAGCTCGTCGCCTACGCCAATATCGGCGCCTCGCCGGAATCCTATCACGCCCCCGTCGTCGCGACTTTCGATTTGCCGGATTAGAGGCCCGGGCTTAGTCGGTATCGTCACCGAAGGTGGTTGCGAGCCCGGCCAGCCAGCGCCGTACGGCGCTTTCCTCGACCGTGGAGAGGCCGGCGAGCATGCGTTTTTCGATCTCGTTCACCCGTCCGCGGCAACGCTTCAGCAGCGGCCGCGCCTTCTCGCTCAAGGCCAAACGCAGAATCCGGCCATGCACGGGGTCGGGCGTGCGCTCGATCAACCCGTCGCGCTCCAGGTTGTGCACGATCACATTGACGGTCTGGGGCGTCAGCGATGACAGCCGCGCAACGTCGGCGGCCGACAGATCGTCATAGGCGTTGATCAAAGTCATCACCGCGAACTGCGGATGGGTGACGCCGAGATCGGCCAGCGCACGCTCGATGCGGTTGCGCACCGCCACCTGCGCCTGACGCAAGAGGTAGCCGATATGGCCGTCGGCGCCGCCGCCGCGCGCAACCGGCCGGCGCCTCGGTTCGGTGTTTGGTTGCCCGGCGGGTTGCCGATTCGCGAGCGTCGCGGTGCGCTTGACCATGTTATCAAAGCTCTGATAATATATTCGAGCTCTGATACTATAGATTTCAGCAGGGGTCGCCAAGCATGCTGTCACCGGAGAACCAGAAAATTCTGATCGCCCATGTCGAGGCGGAAACCGCGCACCGCATGGACGAGACCTTGGCAACGCTGAGCGAGGACTGCGTGTTCGACGACCGGGCGCTGGGGCGCGTCTGGCACGGCCGCGCGGGCGCGCGCGACTACTACCGCATGTGGTGGGACGGCTTTGCCATCAAGCCCGAGGGATCGTCGCGGTTCACGCCGACGCCCGACCAGCTGATCGTCGAGACGCGTTTCGTCGGCACGCATGTCGGATCGTTCCTCGGCGTGGCGCCGACCGGCCGGCCCGTCGACGTGCCGATGGCGATCTTCGTGTCGTTTGCGGGCGGCTTCATGACGGGCGAGCGCTTCTATTGGAACCCCGCCGATCTGATGGCCCAGGTCGGCGTGGAGATGCCGTTCGCGCTGGCAGCCTGAAGCGGGAGCAGGGACCATGAAGATCGCCGTCATTGGCGCCACCGGCGTGCTCGGCCGCCACGTTATCCCGCGCTTGCTCGAGCGCGGTCATGAGGTGCGCGGCAGCGCGCGAAATGCGGATGGCGAAGCCTTGGTTGCCGCACTTGGGGCTGCGTCGATGCGCGCCGACATCCTCGATCGCGCGAGCCTCGATGCGGTCGTCGAGGGCTGTAACGCCGCGCTCCATATCGCGACCGCCATCCCGACTGCGCGGGGCACCGGCGACTGGGAGGTCAATGACCGCATTCGCCGCGAGGGCACCAAAAACCTGCTCGTCGCCTGCGTCCAGGCCGGGGTGGAACGGTATCTTCAGCAAGGCATCGCCATGACCCTGACCGCCGGCGAAGATCGCCCGCAGACCGAAGACGACGAGAATGTGGGTGCGGGCCGCCTTGTCTCGTCGGTCGATGCCGAGGCGTTGGTCCGCGCCAGCGATCTCGACTGGCGCATCCTGCGCGGCGGCTCGTTCTACGGGCCGGGCACCGGTCATGGCGCCGAATGGCTCGAAGCGGCGCGCCAGCCCGGCTATGCGATGCCCGGCGACGGCAGCGGCTTCGTCTCGCTGATCCATATCGCCGACATGGCCGAAGCGGTTGTCGCAGCGATCGAGACCGACCGCGGCCGCACGGTCTGGAACGCGGTCGACGACGAGCCGGTGCGGATGCGCGACCTGACGAGTTATGTCGCGCGCGTTGCCGGCGGGCCGCCGCCCGAAACCGGGGGCGCGAGCCACCTTGCGTCTTTCCGTGTCTCCAACGCCAAGCTCAAAGCCGAGCTCGGCTGGCGTCCGCGCTATGCGAGCTACCGCTCGGGGCTTGCCGGCTGACCCGGTATCCGCCCAACCTGTTCAGCCGGGGATAGCCCACCGCACCTCGCAACGCGTTCACCCCGTTGTCAGCACGAAGTGATCTCAGTACGCCTTGCGCCCGCGCACCTGTGTTACGACCTGATGCGACAACGGCTGGCAAGCCATCGGAACACATGGGAGCGGTGACATGTGGCGCAAATTCGTGATCTTCATCGTGGGCGGCACGCTGGGCGCGGCGATAGGCTTCGCCGGCGGCATCTTCGTCTACCCCTACATCTTCCTTGCCGACCTGGTGGCGATGGATGCGGCCTTGACGGGCAAGGTGCTCGCGCAGGGAACGTTCATCCACGCCGACAAGACCGACCCGGTGCATTACGGCAAGGGCAAGGTCACGGTCTTCGGAAGCGCGCTGCGCCTGGAGGCCGATTTCGAGGTCGGGCCTGGCCCCAAATTTCACGTCTATCTCGTGCCCAAAAGCATGGTCCGCGCCTCGGGCGACGTGAAGGGCACGATGTTCGTCGATCTCGGCCGCCTGCGCGCCTTCAAGGGCGCGCAGAACTACCGCATCCCGGCCGGTATCGATCTGAAGAAATTTCAGAGCGTGGTGATCTGGTGCGAGGCTTTCGGCGTGCTGATATCGCCGGCTGATCTCAAATTCACGAACTAGCGCGGTCCCGGACGGTCGCCGCTCACCGCGTCGCCGAAGGCGAAGGCGCTCATCGCCAGGATCGCCAGACAGTAGCTCTGGTGGAGCAGGCGGCCTTGCGGCGGCGTCCCGTTCGAAGTCGCCGCGCCCATGGCGACGAAAAGCGGCAGCAGGTGATCCTCGGTGGGATGATGGTGCGCCGCTGAGGGTGCGCGGGCTCGGTAGTCGAGCAGGTCGTCGCATCGGCCCTCCGCCACGGCGCTGACCAGCCAGTCGTCGAAGGCGCGCACATCGTCGGGCGGCGGGACGTGCGTGGCCGCGCGGCGCGGGTCGCCCAGGTTATGCGTGGTGTTGCCGCTGCCGATGACCAGCACGCCCTCATCGCGCAGCGGCGCCAGCGCCCGGCCCAGCGCCAGGTGGTGAGCAGGCCCTTCGGCGGTTTGGATCGAGAGCTGGACGACTGGAATGTCAGCCTCGGGATAGACCAGCATCAATGGGTTCCAGGCGCCGTGATCGAGGCCGCGGCGGGGATGGACCCGCGCCTCGAACCCCGCCGTCTCCAGCAGCGCCGCCGTGCGTGCCGCCAGCTCCGGTGCGCCCGGGGCGGGATACGCCAGCTCATAGAGCGCGTCCGGAAATCCGTAAAAGTCATGGATGGTCTTGGGGTTTGTGTCGCCGCCCAGCGTCGGCGTCGGTGTCTCCCAGTGTGCCGAGACCATGAGGATCGCGCGCGGCCGCGGCAGACCCGGCGCCCAGCCCCTTCAGGAAGCGCGACACCGGAATGTCCTCGAGCGGCAGGGTGGGTGCGCCGTGCGAAAGGAAGAGGGCGGGGAGGGCCGAGGTCATTGCCGTGCCATCGCCGTTGTGTCGCTCACGGCAGGTCGACCAGAATGATTTCGCTGTCCTCCCGTGCGGTGATCGTGACCCTGTCCTCGCCTTCGATCGCAGCGCCGCCGCGCGCCTCCAACGCCGCCCCGTTCACCTCGATCGCCCCGGTCGCCGGCACCAGATAGGCCCGCCGTCCCGGCTCGAGAGCGTGGGTCGTGGTCTGTCCGGCTTCGAGCGTTGCCGCGAGCAGGCTCGCATCCTGGTTGATCGGCAGGGCATCGTCGCTTGCGCCGGGCCGCCCCGAGGCCAGCGTTACCAGCCCGGCTTCGCGCTCGGCCTTCGGAAATTCTCGTGCGGACCAGCCTGGCGGGCCGCCGGTTGACGCCGGCTCGATCCAGATCTGGTAGATCAGCGTGTCTTCGCCTTCGTGATTGTACTCCGAATGCTGGATCCCCGTGCCGGCATGCATGACCTGGATGTCGCCGGCCACCGTGCGGCCCTTGTTGCCCAGATGATCCTCGTGGCTGATCGCGCCGCGTCGAACGTAAGTGATGATCTCCATGTCGCGGTGGCCGTGCATGGCAAAGCCGCCGCCGGGCTGGATCGTATCGTCGTTCCAGACCCGCAGCGGCCCGAAGCCCATGCGGTCGGGGTTCACATACTCCGCAAAGCTGAAATGGAAGCGCGCGCTCAGCCAGTCATTCTCGAACCGGCCGAGCTCGGCGAACGGGCGAAGGTCGATCATCGCTTCATCTCCATCGATTTCAGGCCGCCTTCAGCCGCGCGCGGTCATGCGGCGTGGTGTAGTCGATCTCGGGGCCGACGGGCACGATCCGCGTCGGGTTCACGGTCTCGTGGCTGCCGTAGTAATGGCGTTTGATGTGGTCGAGGTTGACCGTCGGTGCGATCCCCGGCACCTGATAGAGCTCCTTGGTGTAGTTCCACAGGTTCGGGTAGTCGTAGATCCGCCGCTTGTTGCACTTGAAGTGCCCGAAATAGACGGGATCGAAGCGTACCAGCGTGGCGAAGAGGCGCCAGTCGGCCTCGGTGATGCGGTCGCCGACGAGGTAGCGATTGGTGGCGAGGCGCGCCTCCAGCCCCTCGACTTCGTCGAAGAGCGCGTGGAAGGCCTCCTCATAGGCTTCTTGCGAGGTGGCGAAGCCGCATTTGTAAACGCCGTTGTTGAGGTTGTGGTAGATGCCCTCGTTGACCGCGTCGATCTCCGCGCGCAGGGGCTCGGGGTAGAGATCCACCGAGGGGTCGCCCCATTCGTCGAACTCGGAATTGAACATGCGGATGATCTCGGACGACTCGTTCGACGCCACCGTGCCGCGTTCCTTGTCCCACAGCACCGGCACCGAGGCCCGGCCGGTATAGTTGGCCAACCCGCGAATGTAGATCTCATGGATGTATTTGGCGCCGAAGAGGGGATCGCCCTGGGCGTCGCCGTCCTTCTCGAAGCTCCAGCCCATCTTGCCCATGAAGGGGTGGACGATCGAGACGTCGATGACATCGGTCAGCCCCTTGAGCTCGCGCACGATCAGCGTGCGGTGCGCCCAGGGGCAGGCATAGGCGACATAGAGGTGATAGCGGCCCGGCTCGGCCTTGAAGCCGCCATCGCCGGAGGGGCCGGGGCTGCCGTCCCTGGTCACCCAGTTGCGAAAGGCGGCCTCGGTGCGCTTGAACTTGCCGTCCGTCTTGCGCCCATCGGCCCCGTCGACCTCCCATTTGCCGTTCACCAGCTGACCCATGCCGCGCTCCTTGCTGTCATGTCGTTTCGGTTGGCGACTAACTTAGTCCTGTCGGCGGGAATGGAAATGCTTCGGCAAACAGCTGAAGATCTAGATAACGTGGGGTTGCTCGAACACCGTCGGTTCGATCGGCGTACCATCGTTTTCGGTCGCGTGCTGAGCGAACGTGTCGATACCGGGCGGCACGATCGTGCCTTGCCGGGCCATGTCGAGAAAGATGTGCTTTGAGTTGTCGGCCCGTTGCTCGAACCAGGTGGGTTCATCGAAGGTTCCTGCGTAGACGCCAACAACATCGGGAAATCTTTCGAATCCCAGAAAGATCTTGGTTCCGCAGTCGGGGCAGAAATTCACGAAGACCAGCTTGCCGCTGCCTTCCGAGCGATGGTCATACTGTCTGGTCGCGCCGGCAATAATCGCGAAATCCTTGCGCCCGAAAATTGGCTCCACGAAGTAGGCCGACCCGGTTGCGCGCTGGCAGAACCGGCAATGGCAGATCGTCACCCGGACTGGCTCGGCGCTGACTTGGTATCGCACACCGCCGCAAAGGCATCCTCCTTGGCGCCCTGATACATCGTTCGACATTCAAATTCCCTTCCTGAGAGATCCGTGCCCGGCAATCACCAAGTTTGCGCCGGGCAAGCTTCGGCCACCTGGGAGGCGCGATCAAGCGGTTCATTGGCTCGCTTGACATAATCGAACGTTCGTACTATTTAATCACCATGCGAAAAGGCGAACGAACCCGCGAAGCCATCGTCGATCAGGCCCTCGACCTCGCCACGGTCAAGGGACTGGAAGCGTTGTCGATCGGCGCCTTGGCATCCGAGACCGGGATGTCGAAATCGGGGCTGTTCGCCCATTTCGGCTCCAAGGAGGCGTTGCAGCTCGCCGTGCTCGAGGCCGCCTCGGCGCGCTTTGCCGCCCAGGTCATCAAGCCATCGCACGTCGAGCGGCGGGGGCTGCGTCGGCTCATCGCGCTGGTCGAGCACTGGATGGATTGGGCCAATTCCGAGACGCTGTCCGGCGGCTGCCCCTTCGTTGCCGCCCAGGTCGAATGGGACGACCGCGAGGGCCCGGTGCGCGACTATCTGGTCTGGGCCCAGCAAAGCTGGCTCGGCGTGCTGGCCGCTGCCGCGGAGAAGGCGGTGGCCCAGGGCGACTTCCGTGACGATCTCAACCCCCGCGCCTTCGCGCACGACGTCTATGCCATCGCGCTTGGTTACCACAATGCCCAGCGATTGCTGCGCGACCCGGAGGCCGAGGCCTTTGCGCGGGACGCCTTCCGCCGTCTCTTGAAGGATGCCCGCGAGGGCGCCCCCCGCGCGGTTGCCTCAGTCGCCGCCGTGCCGGCGCACTGATCCCCCGCGCGCAACCTCAGATCCGCAATCGCCATGGCACCCCGCAGCCACAATTCTCCGGAAATCCAAACCAACAAAACGAACGTTCGTTTTCACGAGCGGATGTCGCTGTACAGTCTCCGCGAACGCCTGCGATGCCCGTGGATCCACCGCCTCGGCCTCCATTCTTCTGACCCGCTTGGCTCCGACTTCGGACTTGAAGCGTCGGTGCCCGCCCGGCCCGTCATCCGCCCGCTGCTCTCGTACGAGGCAGGGGCCTATCTCGCCCATTTGATCCGCCTCGATCCGGAAAGCCGCCGCCAGCGCTTCGCGCGTCCGATCGACAACCGGTCGCTGCGAAAATTCGTGGCCGCGATCGACTGGTCGCGCGCCATGGTGCTCGCTTATGTCGAGGATGGCGTTGTGCGGGGCGCGGCGCATCTCGCCTGGCCGGACATCGAGTGGCTTGGCGGCGACGGCGAGCTTGCCGTGGCGGTCGAGGCATCGTGGCGCCGGCGCGGCATCGGCCGGAGGCTTCTCGATCGTGCCGCCGGCGAGGCGCGGGCGCGCGGGCTTGCGGGCATCATGTTTTTCACCCAGGCCGATAACGCGGCGATGTTGGCCCTGGCCGACCGGCTCAACGCGCCGGTCAGCTACTTCGGCCGCGACGTCGAAGGCCGCGTTGCGCTTGATGTTCCGCCCGCCGCGCGGCCGCTCTTCTATGCCGGCATGTCGGTTTAGCGCGCGGCCCGGCTCGTCCTTCGAGGCCCACTTTGTGGGCGCCTCAGGATGAGCCGCCGATCGTGGTTGTGCCAAACAACGCCGCTCATCCTGAGGTGCGAGCGTCAGCGAGCCTCGAAGGATGGCAACCGCTGCCGACCGCACCCGAACCCCGCGCAAACCGTTATCCCTGCCGCCCCGATTGCCGACCAGCCACTTCGGTATTAGTTTCCGTTCAGGCGACGGCACGAACGTGACAGGACGGAACACTCATGGCCGCGACGGCAGCCACGCTTAAGGAAGCCAAGCTCGACGACCGCTATACCGCGACGCAGGGGCGCGTGTTTCTCACCGGCATCCAGGCGCTGGTGCGCCTGCCGATGATGCAGCGCCAGCTCGACCTTGCCGCAGGGCTCAATACGGCGGGGTTCATTTCAGGCTATCGCGGCTCGCCGCTCGGCGGCTTCGACCTGACGCTGTGGCGCACCCGCCAGCATCTGAAGGACAACCACATCCATTTCGAGCCCGGGCTGAACGAGGACCTGGCGATGACCGCGGTCCTCGGCAGCCAGCAGCTCAATCTCTTTCCCGGCGCCAACTACGACGGCGTCTTCGGCCTCTGGTACGGCAAGGGTCCGGGCCTCGACCGTTCCGGCGATGCGCTGCGCCACGCCAACAGCCACGGCACCAGCCCGCATGGCGGGGTGCTGGTCTGTGTCGGCGACGACCACACGGCAAGCTCGTCGACGGTGGTCCACCAGACCGATCACATCTTCACCTCGGTGATGTCGCCGGTGCTGTTCCCGGCCAATGTCCAGGACATGATCGATTTCGGCCTGCTGGGCTGGGCGATGTCGCGGTTCTCGGGCTGTTGGGTGGGCTTCAAGGTGATCGCCGAGATCGCCGAGAGCGCCAGCACCGTGGCGGTCGACCCCGCGCGCTTTGCGATCACGGCGCCCGACGATTTCACCATCCCCGAGGGCGGGCTCAACATCGATATCCGCGACGACCGTTTCGCCGCCGAGGTCAAGCTGCACAATCACAAGATTTATGCGGCGCTGGCTTTCGCGCGCGCCAACGGTATCGACAAGACCGTCCTCGACAGCAAACAGCCGCGCATCGGCATCGTCGCTTCGGGCAAGGCCTATTCGGATGTGCGCGAGGCGCTGGGCGATCTGGGGATTTCCGATGCGCAGGCGGCCGATCTCGGCATCAAGCTCTACAAGGTCGGCATGCCCTGGCCGCTCGAGCCGAAGGGCATCCGCGAATTCGCCCGCGGCCTGGAAGAGATCATCGTCGTTGAGGAAAAGCGCGCCTTTGTCGAGAACCAGCTGAAGGAGCAGCTCTACAATTGGGACGAGGCGGTGCGCCCGCGGGTGGTTGGAAAGTTCGATGAGACCGGCAAATGGCTGCTGCCGTCGACCGGCGGCCTGACGCCGGGGATGGTGGCCAAGGTGATCGCCGGGCGCCTCGCGCGCTTCCACAAATCCAAATCGATCGAGGATCGCCTGAAGTTCCTCGAAGAAAAGGATGCCTCGCTCGCCAAGCGCCAGACCAACTTCCAGCGCATTCCCTATTTCTGCTCGGGTTGCCCGCACAACACCTCGACCCGCGTGCCCGAGGGCAGCCGCGCCACCGCCGGCATCGGTTGTCACACCATGGCGCTGTGGATGAACCGCTCGACCGCGACCTTCACCCATATGGGCGCGGAGGGCACGCCGTGGATCGGCCAGGCGCCCTTCACCGACGAGAAGCACATCTTCGCCAATCTGGGCGACGGCACCTATTACCATTCAGGATTGCTGGCGATCCGCGCCACTGTCGCCGCCGGCGTCAACCTGACCTACAAGATCCTCTACAACGATGCGGTGGCGATGACCGGCGGCCAACCCGTCGAGGGCCAGCCCACCGTGCCCCAGATCACCCACCAGGTCTGGGCCGAGGGCGTGAAGCGCATCGCCGTCGTCACCGACGAGCCCGGCAAGTATCCGGTCAATGCGGGCTTCGCGCCCGGCGTCACCATCCATCACCGCGACGAT
>Ga0224512_10002387_pt1 | contig 17293 bp, 17 predicted proteins | sample SF_May12_sed_USG_4_FD_169103 | JGI IMG/M metagenome (GOLD analysis project Ga0224512, IMG submission 169103) | Sediment microbial communities from San Francisco Bay, California, United States - SF_May12_sed_USGS_13 | ecosystem: Environmental > Aquatic > Marine > Sediment | place: USA...
GCGACCACGCGGGGTGGAACTCACCCACCGCCTGGTTGGTGAGGCGACGGGACGCCCCGTCCGGCAGGTCCTTGACGTAGAGCCGGTCGAGGGCGACGAAGGCGAGACGTGAACCGTCGGGCGACGGAACGGCGTCCCGGATCTGACTGGCCACGAAGGTCGGAGTGTCCTCGATGGGAAACTGGAACTCCACCTCTGGCCCGATTGCGACCTCGGCTTCGACGGAGAACGGGATGCCGCTGGGCTCACTCCCATCGAGGGGTACACGCCAGATCCCGCCGCCATAGGACATGACGACGGCTTCGCCATCGGGCGTGAAGGCGTAGCCCGGCAGAACGTCCATGTTGGCGATGGACTCCTGATCGTCGCGCTGGATGGGGTAGACGAGCCACCGCTCCTCACCGGACTCCAGGTCCCGGACTCTGAGGCCTGTATCCGCATCGTGCCTCGACCCGTAGGTGAGCCATCGTCCGTCGGGTGAAACCTGGGGACGGAAGGCGGACCCGTAGCGGTTGCTAAGGGCCGTCTCCGTACCGGTCTCACGGTCGAAGACACGGAGCTGGTACTGGGGGAAGATGGCGTTGTACTGCCAGGAACCGATTCGACGATGGAAGTAGACGTAACGGGAATCCGGGCCCATGGCGGCACCCATCAACCGGACCCCCGGCGCCCCCCCCACGAGCTCCAATCCCGTACCCCCGTCCTTGTGGTACAGCCAGAGCTTCTCGAGCCCCTGGAGCGGGGCCGCACGGGAGACCACCACGTAGTCCCCGTCCGGTGTCCACTCGGGCGACAGGAAGGCGCTCCCGATGCCTTTGCTCAGCTGGGTGGCCTGGCCGCCTCCAGCCGGAACCATCCACACGTTGTCGTCCCCGCTGGCGTCGGAAACGTAGACCACGGTCTCGCCATCCGGGCTGAATCGGGGCTGCATGTCGTGGGGCAGACCCGAAGTCAGGCGAACGGCCCGACCACCAGCGGCAGGTATCGTGTAGAGGTCGCCGAGGAGGTCGAAGACGATCGTTTCACCGTCGGGGCTCACATCCAACGAGATCCACGTACCTTCGGAAGTGGAGAACCGGGCCCAGCGGTCGGCCTCGAGGGGCAGACCCCGATCGGCGTCCTGGGGGGTTCCATCCTGGGCGAACAAGTGCGTCGCCCCGGCCCCCGAAAGGGCCACCACCAGGGCGGCGGAGAGGATCCTTCGAGGGGCTGGTTCCATTTTTCCTCGACTCCCTGGGATGGCGGCCTGACGCCGCCCCGCTTCACATTGGAGGAGGGTGGTCCCACCGACCCCACCCATCATCCCTTCCGGCCACAAACTAGGGCCTCGACCGGCCGGAGGACACCGACGGCCGCCGCGCCCCGGGCGGCCTCGGCGACGCGGCCCCAGTGCCCTCGAGACGGACCAGGGCGGACTCGCACAACTGCATGAGTGGAATCAGTTCGGAGCGCTCCAGAAAGAGGCCCCGGCCCAGGACCCTGAGCTCCCGCGCGTCGGGCGTCCACCGTCCGCGCTCCCACCACTTCAGCCTCCCCACTTCGACCCGCTCCGGGCCGGCCGCGACCAGGTCCGCTCGAAGGCGGCCATCCAAGAAGTAGGACCGCAACCGATGGTGCCAGGCCCGCGGACTCCGCACCCGGTACTCATGATCGATCCTGGGATTCCCCATCGTCGCGGATCGAATACCCACCCGATCCAGGAGGCGGGTGAAGGCGTTGTGGCGGGTCAGTTTGAATCCGAAGTCCTCGGCGGCGGCGAAGAGCACCGTGATTCGGGTGAAGAACTGCGTTTGGCTACCGTCGGACGTCCCGTAGATGCCGACCTTCATGTCGTGGGGGCCCAGGGGAATCGTTAGGGTGTCACGCATGGGGTTCTTCGCCAGCACGAGGATCCCACCCCGCTCCTCTGCCAGCTCTCGCCAGAGGCGCTGACGCGCCGCATAGGCGTCTCGCTTGCCACTTCCGCCGCGGCGTTTCTTGCGCCGCCGCTTCCCGGCCCCGCCTGGCCTTGGCTCGCTATATTGCACCATGAGCATCACGATCACAGAAACGCGCATCCCCGACGTCGTCATCATCGAGCCGAAGCTGTTTTCCGACCACCGGGGAACGTTCTTCGAGGTCTTCCGCTCCACGACCTTCGGAGAATACGACCTGCCCACGCATTTCACCCAGGCCAATCATGCCCGGTCCAGGAAAGGCGTGATCCGCGGACTTCATTTCCAGTGGGATCCTCCCATGGGGAAGATGATGCGGGTGACCCGGGGTGCTGCCTTCGTGGTAGCGGTGGACATACGCCCCGGCTCCCAGACCCTGGGGCAGTGGCACGGCATGCTGCTCAACAGCGGGACATACCGCCAGGTATGGGCCCCAGCCGGCTTCGCCCGGGGCTTCTGTGCCCTGGAAGAGGACACGGAGGTCCAGTATCTCTGCACCGGGACCTACAACCCGGCCTGTGAGGCGGGAATCCGCTGGGACGACCCCGACGTGGGCATCGAATGGCCTCTGCCCGACGGCGGCCCGCCGATCTTGTCCGACAAGGACAAGGTGGCCCCGAGTCTGAAAACCTGGCTGGCCAGCCCCGAGGCCGCCCACTTCCGGGTGGCCGGGCTCGCACAGACCGGGTAGGGCGCTACCGGCTGCGCCGGCGGTCCCGACGCTGGGCCGCGATCTCCACCAGGCGGCGGAGTTCCTGGATCGGTTGATCGTGATCGTCGACCTGAAGGCGCAGAACGACGTCGTTGTTCAACCACACGCCTCCGTCTTCCTTCACGATGAGCATGGCCGCGGACTGCATGCCCCGCGTATCTCCGCCGGCCGCCTGCCCTGCTTCCAGCGCTGCCTGGAGCCGCAGAGACAGGTGTCCGGGGGTCGACTCGAAGGCCTGGACCATGTCGTCCACGACGGCCGGCCCGGCGAGGATGTTGCCCTGGGCGGAGCAATACTCTCCAATGCGATGGCCGGCCCACTCGCTGGCCTCGGGGCCCGTATGGGTGGCGACCTCGCCCCGGGCATTCATGACGGAGAACTGACGCCCTTCGATGGTCCAGTCGTCGGGCCTCGGGTCAGGATCTCGCCGCAGAATCTCGTTGACCACGTCCTGGGGGGACAGGCCCTCCGCGAGGAGTTCCAGTCCCTGGGGTCCGTAGCTCACGTCGACGATCGCCTGAGTGGCCACGACCCCCACCCCGGCCTTCCCCCAGATGACGCCGTTCCCGACGGAGAACACACGGCTTTGGACCGCGACCCCCACCTCCCCGGTCTCGGGGTCGTACCCTACGATGGAAAACGTGGCCACCGGAGGCCATTCGACCTCGGAGGCTACTGGATGCTCCTGAGCGCTTCCAGGCGTTGCCATGATGACGAGGCAGGCCACACAATGGAGCCAATGAGAAGGGCGCGGGCCCCGTATCGCCATTGGATCTCCTTTCGTAGAGGGGGGTTTGGACACAGGATAACGTGGGTCACGCGATGGGAACATGCCGCGCCTCCCAGCTCCGGAGGCTAGGCTCCGCCGTCGTTCGGTCTGCGTCCGAGGCCTCCGAAGAAGGCGCTCTCTGAAGGTGCCGTGAACGTCGCCGTTGACCACTCCAATCAGGTAGAAGAATGAGAAGACACTTGCTCGTCGCCCTCGCCTCCATGGCCGTCTTTCTGGCTTGTGAGGACGATCCCGTCTCCTTCGAGCTGGACGAAAACGGGTTCGCAGCCTTCCTGAACGTGGACCTCAGCGCGATGACGGAGACGCCGACGGGCCTGCTCTATCAGGACTTCGTGGTGGGGACCGGAGCCGAAGCCATGACGGGAGGATTCGCATCCGTATCCTACACCGGGTGGTTGAAGGAAGGCCCCCAATTCGACGCGGGCACCTTCAATTTCACGATGGGGGCCGGGGACGTCATAGCCGGGTGGGACGAGGGGATTCCCGGCATGAGAGAGGGGGGAACCCGAAGGCTGATCATCCCACCGGAGCTCGGCTATGGAAGCGCGGGCCGTGGCTCCATCCCGCCCGGGGCGACGCTCGTCTTCGACGTGACCCTTCTCCAGACCGCCCCTCCCAGCTGAGATCCGATCGGACATGCCCGCATGCACCCAGGACCAACTCGCGAGGGAGGTCACGGGGCGGCTTGAAGACGCCCTCGAGACCGCTCGCATCCGCCTTGGGGGTCTCGCTCCCCACCAATCGGCCTGGCGGCCGAGTCCCGGAGCATGGAGCGTGGACCAGTGCCTCGCCCACCTGATCGCCAGCTATGACGCCTACCTACCTGAAATCGTGAGGGCAACGGGGTCCACGGCGCCCCGGGCACCAGGCACTGCCGGTTTCCGCCCGAACCTGGCCGGACGCTTGATCCGGGCCGGCGTCGGGCCACAAGTGGGGCGGCGATTCAAGACGCCCAAGATTTTCAATCCGGCCAGCCTCGAGCTGCCGGGACCGGCCCTGGAGGGCTTCATTCAGGCCTACGAGGGGCTGAAGAGCCGTGTCATCTCGACCCGCGAGCTGGATTGGCACCGAATCAAGATCCCGAGCCCCGTGACCGGTCTCCTGCGCCCCCGCCTGGGCGATGCCTACTGGATCCTGGCCGCCCACGCCCAGCGCCACGTGGGTCAGGCCATCCGTGTAGCGGAATCCGCGGAGTTCCCGGATTCGGAAGCTGCATGACCTGCCCGTGCGGACGCCACCGGGCTCACCTGGTCCCCAAACGCGCCCGCCTGTCGTCGGCTCCGCTCCGGGTCTCGGAATCGAAGCGGACGGGATAGGCCCGCTCTAGACCGATACGTCTCCCGGGGTTTTTCCTCCGGGGAGCGCCCCCCCTCCCTCGCTCCGCGCCGGAAATCGTTCACGCATGCGTCGGTCGTGCTCGGCCGTGCCCCCGGGCGGGATCGAGAGGAACTGCCAATCCTCATCCCGCAGAATCCTCGCCCGTTGGACGATCTGTCCCACGTGATAGGCCGTCTCGGCCAGGGAGCGGTTGATCGCTGCAGGTACGGAGTGGGGTTCGCCGCGGATGGTCACCGTACGGGCGAGGTCGGCGTGGGTGAGATCCTCGAGGGCCGTCAGAAGGCAGCGCCACCCTTCATCCCAACGGTTCATGAGTTGGGTGCGGCTCTCCCCCATGAGTCGGAACTCCGCCTCCCGGTCCCGGTCGCCCTTCTCTCCATCGGTCGACAGGAAGTCCGTCCAGCGCGACACCTGGTATCCCGAGATATGCTTCACAAGGACGCCGAGGGAGTTCCCGGGATCGCTCCCATCCGCGGACAGGAACTCGTCATCGGACACCTGGGCGAGGGCACGCTCGGCGAGTCGACGCAGGCCGCCGAACCGTTGCCGCACGTCGTGGATGTACATACGGACGACGTGGTCGGTTGTGCTCACGGGTCTCCTCGAGTGTGGAAAAGAGGCTCGTTTCTCTATCGGGCCGGCCAACCCCAGACGTGAGTGATGGTCGGGGACCGCCCGGAACCTCACAAACTCCGTCTCCAGCGCAAGAACGGGCCTCGACGGTCTGCAAGAAACGAGGGGTCCGGAATGGGCCTCCAGATTCCTCCGGCGCCACCCCGAACCCCTTCATGCCGGAGGAGGGACTCGAACCCCCGACACGCGGATTATGATTCCGCTGCTCTAACCGACTGAGCTACTCCGGCGAGGAGGACAAAGCTCCCAGGCCCCCCAGACCTTGTCAAGCCGTCCTCCTGTGTGCCTTTTCCACACACCCACCCCGCTCATCCCGTCGGAGGATTTCATGGAGTTCGGAGGCCTGCTCATCCCAGCCGCGGTCGTGGGCCTCGGCGCCCTCTTGTCCTCCCTTCGGGTTTTGTGGGAGTACGAGCGCGGGGTTGTGTTTCGACTCGGCAAGCTCACCCGGGCCAGAGGACCGGGACTGGTCTTTCTGGTGCCCTTCGGCGTAGAACGGATGCGGAAGATGGACCTGCGGATCGTCGCCCTCGACATCCCGCCCCAGGACACCATCACCAAAGACAACGTGAGTTGCACCGTGAACGCCGTGGTGTATTTCCGGGTGGTCGATCCCTCGAAGGCGGTGGTCGAAGTCGAGGACTACTACTTCGCCACCTCGCAGATCGCCCAGACGACCTTGCGGAGCGTCGTGGGTCAGTCCGAGCTGGACGAGCTCCTGGCCGATCGGGAGCGAATCAACGAGATCGTCCGGCGCATCATCGACCAGGAGACCGACCCCTGGGGGATCGAAGTCACGAGTGTCGAGATCAAGGACATCGACCTCCCCCAGGAAATGAAACGGGCCATGGCCAAGCAGGCCGAAGCGGAGCGGGAGCGGCGTGGCAAAGTCATCGCTGCAGAGGGTGAGTTCCAGGCGTCTCGCAAGCTGGCCGAAGCCGCCAAGATCATCTCGGAGCATCCCGTGGCTCTTCAGCTCCGGTTTCTGCAGACGGTGGTCGAAATCGCGGCGGAGAACAACTCGACCACCCTGTTTCCGATTCCCATAGACCTCTTCGCTCCATTCATCGAACGGGCCACCGGCGTCAAAGGGGGGGGCTTTCCCAACGCCGTCACCTCTGACGAGGCAAAGGCTCTCGTGTCGGCTTCCGCAGAGGCCCTCGGGCTGCCCGAAGTGGATGTCTCGAGGGCGTTGGCCTCGGGGGAAGCGGGCAAGATCCTGGACCAGGCGAAGAAGGCCCTCGGATTGGCGAGCGAGGCGAGTGTGGAGCCGACCGTCCTGAAACCCGAAGAGGGGTGACGCTCGTCCTGAACCGTCAGCCTCCGTTGGACGCTCCCCCTTCTTCGTTGCCCTCCTCGTCCTGGGGATCGGAAAGCCTGTAGAGGACCTCGCCGTCCCGGACGAGGCCATACTTCTCACGAGCCAATCGTTCCAGTGCCTGGTCGTCGGTGACAAGGGCCTCGATGAGGGTCCCCAGGCTATCGTTCTCCGCGATCAACCGGGGAAGCTCGGCCTGCTTGCTCTCGAGTTCCGCCTCTGCTCTTCGAACCTCCAGGTAGGAATACTCCCCTTCCGCGAGGGCGAAGTAGGCCGCGAAGCCCAACACGCCCGGAAAAATGAAACGTTTCAGCTCCACAGGGACCGTCCCGGATAGGTGGCCCGGTCGCCCAGGGCCTGCTCGATCCTGAGCAGTTGGTTGTACTTCGCAACCCGATCCGTTCGGCTCGCGCTACCCGTCTTGATCTGCCCGGCGCCCGTGGCCACCGCCAGATCGGCAATGAGGGTGTCTTCCGTTTCGCCTGATCGGTGGGAGATCACGGCAGTGTAGCCAGCCTCGTGGGCAATCTGCACGGCCCGGAGGGTCTCCGTCAGGGTCCCGATCTGGTTCACCTTGATGAGGATCGAATTGGCGATTCCCTCTCTGATGCCCCTCTCCAGCCGCTTCGGATTCGTCACGAAGAGGTCGTCTCCCACGATCTGGCACCGGGCGCCGATGGACTCCGTCAGAGCCTTCCACCCGGCCCAGTCGTTTTCGTCCAAGGGGTCTTCCAGGCTCCGGATCGGATACCGATCCACCATTTCCGTCCAGAAGTCGACCATTTCGGCCGCGGTCCTCGATGCGCCTGAAGATTTGTGGAAGACGTAAGAGCCATTCTGGAAGAACTCCGAGGACGCCGCGTCGATCGTCAGCACGAGATCCTCACCAGGCTGGTATCCCGCCCGCTCGATGGCTTGAAGCACGACGTCGATCGCTTCCTCGTTTGAAGCGAGATCCGGAGCAAACCCACCTTCGTCACCGACCGCAGTGCTCTTGCCCGCCTCGCTCAGCACGGCCTTGAGCGCATGGAATACCTCCACCCCCATGCGCAGCCCCTCGGAGAAGCGATCAGCCCCGACGGGCATGACCATGAATTCCTGGATATCCACGTTGTTGGAGGCGTGAGCGCCTCCGTTCAGGATATTCATCATAGGGACCGGCAGCGTCACGGCGTCGGGGCCCCCGAGATACCTGAAGAGGGGCATCTCCATCTCCTCCGCCGCGGCTCTCGCCACCGCCATGGATACGGCCAGGATCGCGTTGGCGCCCAACCGACTCTTGTTGGGCGTCCCATCCAGCTCGATCATCGTCCGATCGACATCGAGCTGCTCGCGCGCTTCGAACCCCCGGAGGGCTCCGAGGATCTCACGTCGGATGTTGGCGACGGCATGCTGAACGCCTTTTCCCATGTACCGCGTCTTGTCACCGTCGCGGAGTTCGACGGCTTCGTGTTCACCGGTGGAAGCGCCGCTGGGGACAGCGGCACGTCCCCGCCGTCCCGTTTCGAGGACGACCTCCGCCTCTACCGTGGGGTTCCCCCTTGAGTCGAGGACTTCCCGCCCGCGAATGTCGACAATGGCTGACACAGATTTCTTTCGCTGATTGTGTTCGTTGTTCGGGCCGGACCGGCGCTGCCAAAGAAGCTACCACGGCCCGCAGCCGGTGTGGGAGCCCAGGAGCGTCAGGTCACGAGGCCCTCCAGGCGGCTTCCTCAGGTTCAGGCGGAGCGCCTTCATCGGGCTCCACGGTGCCTCCCCCGCTGAGGGGGCGCCCAGGCAGGGGGCCCTCCTTGAGTGCTTCGATCCGCCCCTTTGCGACCCTCGTCAGGGCATCTCGGTCCTCCACCCCGTACCCTTCCGTGGAGATCGATTCTCCCACCCTCACCACGATCTCGCCGCCACGGGCGGTCCAGCGGCCCTTGGGCATGATCTGACGGGAGCCCCGAATCGCCACAGGCACGACGGGAACGCCCGCATTGATCGCCATGACGAAGGCACCCTTCTTGAAGGGACCGAGGCGGCCGTCAGCGGAGCGGGTTCCCTCGGGAAACAGGACAACGGTGTGTCCCCCTTCCTTCATGCGGCGCCCCACCCGGTCCAGGGACCCGATGGCCGCTTGACGGTCCGAGCGGTCAATGGAATAGTGCCCCGCCGCCAACCATGCCGGCCCGAATACGGGGATCCGCGCCAACTCCTGTTTGCCGACGAAGCGGTAGTCGACAGGGAGCGTTGCAGCGAGGGCGAACACGTCGAACCAGCTCTCGTGATTGGCCACGAGGATCTGGGCACGGCCCTGGGGCAGTCGCTCCAGATTCTCATAACGAACCCGCACGCCTGCGGCTCGCAGTATGCCGGAGGACCACTGCCGCGGGGCATCGTGGATCACGCGGGCGAAGGACTTGGAGCCGACGAGCTTGTGGCCCAGAATCCGCAGGCTCCAGAATGCGGTGAGGACCAGGCCGACGGCATAGACCCAGACGGTCCTCAATCGGTACACGAGATCCTTCGCACGATGGCGCCACCTTAGGGTTTTCGGTTACCCCGGGGCCTATCCTTCCACGATCCGGGGAGTGAAGTGGTCGAAGCCTCCGCCCTCCAACTCGAGCGACCGCCCATCGGCGAGGCGGACCTGCACTCCCCCACCTTCGACAAACTGACCGATCCGATGAAGGGGGGTATCCGTCGCCGCCGAAAGTCGGGCAATCGCGCCTCTGGAGCCGGATTCCGCCGCGAATAGCAACTCGTAATCTTCGCCCCCATCAAGGCCCCGGTTCAACCCCCCGGGGAGCCCGGGGACCACAGGAACATCGGGCAGCCGCAGAACCGCACCCACGTTGGACGCAGCAGCGACGTGGCCCAGATCCGCCCCCAAACCGTCGGACACGTCGATCATGGCTCGGGCCAGTCCCCCCTTGCCCAGCTCGATTCCCAGGCGCGTCCGGTCGGGCGGACGGGCGAAGCAGTGGCGGGCCTCCTTCTCGGGCACGTCGCCGGCTTCCCAGGAGGTCACGGCCCAGGCCGCCCCCCCCAACGCCCCGGAGAGCCAAACGTCCTGGCCCGGGCGGGCTCCGGATCGCAGGACCGGCCGCTGGGTCCGTCCCACGGAAACGACGTCTACAACGACGGGTCCCGGTGAGCGGCTCAGATCTCCTCCGACCACGGTCGCTCCGGCGCGGTCGGCAGCTTCGGCTGCGCCTTCCTGGATCGCGACCGCCGCCTCACCGCGGCCAGGGACGACGATGGACAGAAGGACCGCCAGGGGCTCGGCACCCATGGCGGCCAGGTCGCTGAGTCCGGCAGCCACGGCGCGAAACCCCAGCTCGGCCTCGGTAATCCAACCCGGACGGAAGTGAATACCTTCAACCATCACATCGGTGCTGAGCACGATCCCCCCACGGAGTACGGCGGCATCGTCGCCGGGGCCCAGGAGTACCTGCCTGGAGCCCCGCCACCCGACCCCGATCAGCCGACCGATCAGGTCGAACTCACCCCCCGTCATCGAGGCGAGGGTTGGTCGAAGGTGACGAAGGGGGCATGGGGAGGCGCCGGGGCGGGTTGTTCGGCGATGGCATCGGCCAGTCCGCTGATGACATCCGTGGGCGTGAGGGATACCCCCTTCCCGGCGGTCCATGCGGAGCGACCGGTAAGGTGAAGGGCGAGGGCTCCAGCCGTGAACACGTCGATCCCCTGAGCCACCAGAGCGGACGCTGCGCCCGTCAGGACGTCTCCCATGCCCGCCACCGCCAGGTCGGAGGACCCAAGCATGGCCACCATGAGCCGTCCGTCAGGACCGGCGACCAGCGAGGGCGCTCCCTTGAGGAGGACCGCCCACCCGGTCCGCTTGGCCAGTCGACGGGCGGACCCAGGACGGTCCGCCTGGACCTCCGCGACGGCCGAAGCGGTCAGGCGTGCCATTTCGCCTGGATGGGGCGTGACGAGCACCGGCCCCTCCACCGGATTGCTCTCCGCGGGAGCGACCATCGAGAGGGCGTCAGCGTCAAGCACGAGACCCTGTGTGGAGCGTCCTCTTAACAGGTGGTCCAACCGGTTACGAGCGGCGTCATGGGTACCCATGCCCGGTCCAGCGGCCAATGCCGTGGAAGCCTCAACGGCGTCCAGGAGTGCGACGCGGTCATCCGCATCGAACCAGATCGCCTCCGGGCAGGCTTCCAGCAGCAGACTCCGCATCTCCGCCGTGCCCCCCACCCGAACCACGCCGCATCCTGCTCGGAACGCACTTCGGGCCGCCAGCACCGCCGCTCCGGGCATGGCGCTCCCGGCCAGCAGACACAGCGCTCCGACGCGGTTCTTGTGGGTATCGCTGGACCTCCTGGGAAGTGCTGCCTCTGCCCATCCGGAAGTGATCACCCGCGCCCAGTCGGTTCGGTGCACGGGCGGGAAGCCGATCTCCACGGCCAGTATCCGGCCAGCGAAGGGGCGGGCCGGGTGGAGCAGGGTTCCAAGCTTGGGCCAGCCGAAGGCGACCGTCACGTCGGCCCGGACCACGGCCCCCGGCACCGCACCGGTGTCCCCATCGACCCCCGAGGGGGTGTCCAGGGCCACTACGGCCTGTGTGGGGCACCGGTTGATCATCTCGATGGTTGCGGCGGCCACCGACCGGGGCGGGCCCTGAATCCCGGTCCCGAGAATGCCATCGATGATCACCGCTCCGGCAAGCCGCGCCTCCAGGCCCTGCAGGTCGCCCGGTCCGGACCTGGGCACCGGCCAGCCGTGGAGGAGTGCATCCGGCCCCTCACGGTGGGAGGTCATGACCGCTTCGACGGACCGGCCCCAGCCTTGAAGCGTCCTGAGCAGGACCAACGCGTCGCCACCGTTGTTTCCGGCGCCCACGAACCCCACCACCCGGCCGGTCGGGAACATTCGCTGAACGAGGTATGCCGCCTGCCTGCCTGCGTTTTCCATCAGGACGGCCTGGGGCACGCCCAATTCGCGGATGGCGAAGGAATCAAACGCGGACGCCTGTGAGGCCAGGGGGGCCTCGACGATGGAGGCCCCGTAGGGTGCTCCGCCGTCGGCCACGGCTACTTGTAGCTCTGCCCGATCGCCCTACCGAAGGTGATCTCGCCGTTGTCGATGCGGATGTTGAATCCGCATTCCGGGTCGGAGCAGACCCAGGCCTTGTATCGGATCGGCGCCCCATCCCGACCATAGTCGGACATGGGCAGGAGAAGCCCCTTGTCGCACTTCAAGCACTGCGGAAAGCCGTTTTCGCCCACCGTGTTCATCACCCCTCACCGATTGGTCGTTCGAGAGATGGCCCGGGAAGTAGGCACCTCTCATGGTCGACGGGCTCCGCCGCGGAGCCCGCACTACGTCGAGATATATACGAGGAATACCGGCCGGTTGCCAGCTACTCGCCACGGGACAGTGACTGGATCCATCGCAGGGCGTCGGGCATCCGTGGAACGAAGGCCACACCTGATCAGAGGCTCCTACGTCAAGACCCTCAGCGACCTCTCGAGTCCGCGCGAATACCGGAGCGGCCCGGCTTCTCCACCGATCCGGATCGGCCGGGCGGCTCGTCGGCCGACTACGAGGCCGCGGTCCAGGGGTAGTTACGGTCGAAGACCTCCACGAAATCGAACAGGCCCTCGAAATCCTCGGGGCTGTCCTCGTCCTGCTTCACCAGGATCCCGATCTCGACGAGGGCGAACACGACCTCTCCAAGGTCTTCGGTCGAGTGTATGCCCCAGTACTCGAGGACCGTTCGCGCGAGAGGTCCGTACCGTTCCATGGCCAGATCTCGCACCCCATGGACGAGTTCCTCCCCCGAGATGTGGCGCGTCTCTCGCATGCCACCGATTACGGTGTGGAGGGCATCCAGCAGGAAGGCGTAGGCGTAGCGGTGGAAGCGGGGATGCCGCTCCTGCAGCGTGGCCAGCGTCTCTTCGGCGAAATCCAGATCCGTCATCGGCAGATCCCGCGGCCTTCGCGGGTCTTCTCTCGGCGTGGGGCGTTCATGTGCGCTCGGTACACACCCATGGCGGGCTGCCATGGGCAACCGGAATCTGTCACGCCACCGGTGGGGCCGCCACCTCCGGGTACAATGGGAAGGCGTCGCAGAGATCGGTGACGTGCCCCCGGACCGTCTGGATCACCGATCGATCTCCGGGCGCCGAAAGGACATCGGCCATCCATTCGCCGATGCTCGCCATCTCCGGCGCGCCGAGGCCCCGCGTCGTCAGGGCCGCCGTACCCACCCTGAGGCCGGACGTGATGAAGGGAGAGCGCTGCTCTCCGGGGATGGTGTTCTTGTTCACCGTGATACCGGCCGCCTCCAGGGCCTCCTCGGCGTCCTTCCCTGTGAGGTCGCGATCCCGCAGGTCGACCAGAAGCAGGTGGTTGTCGGTACCCCCCGATACCAGGCGCAGCCCCCGGTTCATCAGCACCTCGGCCAGTGCCGCGGCGTTCTCCACCACCCGGGCCGAGTAGGAAGCGAACTCGGGCTCCAGGGCTTCCCCGAAAGCGACCGCCTTGGCCGCGATCACGTGCATGAGAGGGCCGCCCTGTATCCCCGGAAAGACCGTCTTGTCGACGATCTTGCCGTGCTCCTCCCGGGACATGATCAACCCCCCCCGGGGGCCGCGCAGGGTCTTGTGGGTCGTCGTGGTCACGACGTCGGCGTGGGGCACCGGACTGGGATGGTGTCCGGTCGCGACGAGGCCGGCAATGTGGGCAATGTCCGCCATGAGGACGGCGCCGCATTCGCGGGCAACGTCGCCGAACACCTCGAAATCTATGATTCGCGGATAGGCGGATGCCCCGGCGACGATCATGTCGGGGCGCTCTCTCAGGGCCACGTCCCGGAGGGCGTCATAGTCGATGAGCCCATCGGCTTCATTGACCCCGTAGGCAACGACCTCGTACATGCGACCACTGAAGTTCACCGGGGAGCCGTGGGTGAGATGTCCACCGTGGCTCAGGTTCATGCCCAGGATCTTGTTGCCTGGCTTCAGGAAGGCGAAGTATCCGGCCATGTTGGCCTGGGCGCCGGAGTGGGGCTGGACGTTTGCGTGATCCGCGTCGAACAGATGCTTCGCCCTCTCTCGTGCCAGCTCTTCCACCTGGTCCACGAACTCGCATCCGCCGTAGTAGCGCTTCGACGGAAGCCCTTCGGCGTACTTGTTGGTCAGGGTCGTGCCAAGGGCCTCGAGAACGGCCCGGGAGACGAAATTCTCGCTGGCGATCATCTCCAACTGCGTGCCCTGCCGGCGCGACTCCGAGAGCACGGCTTCGTAGACCTGGGGATCCTGGGCTCGCAGGCTCTCCATCATCCCTCCGTAGAAGATGCGTGGGCCGATGACATGACGATTCGACCCGCTCCCCTGGGCCCCGGTGGACTCGGAGAAGCTGTAGCGTAGCCGGACCTCCGTCGGACGTCCGGGTTGGTTTCAACGTTGTAGTACGTCAGATCCAGCTCTTTTGCAGGTGTCGCGCCTCGGTAATGCGAGACTCCGCCACCTTGTCCGCAGCCTGATTGGTGGAGACGTTCTCGTCTCCGGACAACTTGAAAATCCTCAGGAGCGTGTTGTAGATGTCGCCGGCCTTACGCTTGCTCCGCTCCGAGTCCCAGCCCTGGAGCTCGCCGTACACGTTGACGAGGCCTCCGGCATTGATGACGTAGTCGGGCGCGTACAGGACGTTCTTCTGGTGGAGTTCCTCCCCGTGCCGCCCCTGCGCCAACTGGTTGTTGGCGGCCCCGGCGATGATATCGAAGCCCATGACCGGAAGGGTGTCGTCGTTGACCACGGCCCCGAGGGCGCAGGGGGCGAAGATGTCCGCCTCGACGGCGTAGATCTCCTCCGGCGCGACCCGTTCCGCCTCCAACTCATCCGCCACCTCATCGACCCGGTCCTGTCGGATGTCCGTCACCGTGAGGCGGGCACCCTCTTCCGCGAGATACCGGCAAAGGTAGTGGCCCACGTGGCCCAGGCCCTGGACGGCGACGTGGCGACCTGAGAGCGCGTCATCCCCGTACCGCTCCTTGGCGCACGCTTTGATCCCCTGGTAGACCCCGAAAGCCGTGACCGGCGACGGGTCGCCTGACCGCCCCATGAGGCCGACGACGTGGTCCGTCTCCATCCGGACGAATTCCATGTCCTCGACCGACGTGCCCACGTCCTCGGCGGTGATGTACCGGCCCTTGAGGGACTCGACGGCCCGGCCGTGAGCGCGAAAGATCATCTCGCGGTCGTGGGTCCGGTTGTTGCCGATGATGACCGACTTACCCCCACCGAGATTCAGTCCTGTGATGGCGGCTTTGTAGGTCATGCCGCGGGAGAGCCGGAGGGCGTCGATGATGGCTTCCTCGTCGGTGGCATAGTTCCAGAAGCGGGTGCCCCCGAGGGCCGGACCGAGCGTGGTGTCGTGGATCGCAACGATGCCCCGGTAGCCGAGCTTCGGCTCACTCCAGAACACGAGCTGCTCGTGCTCCCGGCGGGACATCCCTTCAAAGATCTCCATCTAGCTCCTGGCTCCTTACTCTTGTCCGAATTCGATCGCTATTCGTGGCCGAGAACCGCCTCGGCAATGACGAGTCTCATGATCTCGCTCGTCCCTTCGTAGATCTCGGTGCCCTTTGCGTCCCGCAGAAGTTGTTCGACGGGATAGTCTCGCATGTAGCCATAGCCCCCGAAGATCTGCACCGCTTCGTCGGCAACCCACGTGGCGGCCTCGCTGGCCACGAGCTTGGCCATGGCCGCCTCCGCCCTCAACGGCATACGCTCCGGGTCGGAGGCCCCATCCATCTCCACCCGGGCTCCCACGTCCAACAGGAGAGCGCGGGCCGCACCCACGCGGGCCGCCATACGGGACAGCTTGCCCCGGATCGCCCCGAACCCGGAAATGGCCTGTCCGAACTGCCGCCGTTCCTTGCTGTACCGAGTGGCGTGCTCGAGGGCGGCCTGCCCGATCCCCACGGCTTGCGCGGCGATCCCGAGGCGCCCGATGTCGAGGGCCTCGAGAGCGTACGAGAGCCCCCGGGCCGGATCGCCCAGCAACCGGTCGTCTCCCACCACGACGCCGTCGAGGGAGACCGTGACGGTCTCCGATGCCCTGAGCCCCATGGTCGCCTCGCGCCCTGTCACCCGATAAGCCTCGTCGGACGTATCCACGGCGAAGCAACCGATCGCGGGACGACCGTCATCGCGTTGGCCGGTGCGGGCAAAGACGAAGGCCACATCGGCCCGGGCGCCGTTGGTGACCCAGCGTTTCTCCCCCCGGATCTCCCAACCGGAACCCGTTCTCGATGCCTCGGTCACCATGGCCGACGGATCACTGCCCGCATCGGCCTCCGACAGGGCGAAACAGCCCAGCGTTCTTCCCGAGGCGAGGCGAGGGAGCCACACGCTCTGCTGTTCCTCGGTTCCCGAGATCGTCAGGAGCCTGGGAATCGGGCCGTTCTGAATGGCGACCGTCAGGGCCAGGGCCGCGTCTCCCCACGACAGAGCCTCCATGACCGCCAGGTAGGCGGGCACGGCCATGCCAAGACCACCCCTCGCCTCTGGAACCAGCATCCCCATGAAACCCAATTCGGCCAGGGCGTCGAGCACCTCGTCGGGAAAATCTCCGCTTTCGTCCCAGGCGCGGCTATGGGGACGGATCTCTCCCTCGGCGAATTCCCTGGCCAGGGCGCGGATTTCCCGCTGTTCAGTCGTCAGCAACGAAGGCTCTTCCCATCAGTTTCGAGTCACCCCGGCGGTCGACCGCGTCGGGGGCACATCTGCCTGGAGATGCTTCTCTTATGATCGGCATACGCCGCCGATCACTCTTCTTCCAAAGACCAACCGTTCCCCCTTACCACGACAGGTACAACGCGCCTCGCCAGAGGGGCCAGGCTGCCGCGTGCCAGGTCCGGCCTGCTCGCCGTGGGATGCCGACCCAGACCGATGGCCGCCGTGCCGACGCACAGGGCCACGGTAGCCGCCACTCCCCCCTCCAGGCCAAACGCCCCTCCCGTGACCCACGTTCGACCGCCCGTGGCCACTTCCAGCATCGGACTGTCCACGATTCTCAAGCCGCTCAACGGCAAATCGGCGACGTAGGCACTGGTCACGTTCCAGCCTGCGTGGGCGCCCGACGCCCACCAGAGGCTACCCGTCTTGAGCAGCAAAACGCCCAGAAAGAGACCTGCAAGGCCAATGTTTGCCAGGGCCAGAAGACCCACCTCGGGGTTCCATCCGTGGAGTGCCGCAAATGCCGCCGACGTGACCATGAGGGCCATGGCCGGCCCCCAGCTCCGTACGAGCGTCCGCATGGGGTACCCACGAAACACCACCTCTTCAGCCGTTGCCGGAACCAGGAGGATCGCCAACGTCCACAACCCGGTGGCTCCGTACTCAATGAGGCCTCCCGGGGCACGCTCCCACCGCAAGCCGCCTGCGCCGGCCGCCAGCAGCACCGCCAACATGGCCACCACTGTCCCGAGGGCGAGCCCCCGTACCAAATCGCCCATCGCCCCCGTGAGAGGCAAGCCAACCGAGGCCAGGCCCACCCCTTCGGTCCGGACCATGACGCCCGTTGCCAGAAGTGCAGCCAGCAGCATCGCG
>Ga0224512_10002388_pt1 | contig 17291 bp, 11 predicted proteins | sample SF_May12_sed_USG_4_FD_169103 | JGI IMG/M metagenome (GOLD analysis project Ga0224512, IMG submission 169103) | Sediment microbial communities from San Francisco Bay, California, United States - SF_May12_sed_USGS_13 | ecosystem: Environmental > Aquatic > Marine > Sediment | place: USA...
GCAGATACTTCTCGGCGAGAAGAGTCGACCTGCCGCTCGTTGGATCGGTGGCGAAGAAATCACGCGCATCGATGCCAGCAAGCTGTGCCCAGGCGTCTAGCTGAGGAACTTCAGCCGTAGCAACGATGTAGCGCACGCGATGACGCCGCAGGACCTCTCTCGCGTCAGCCTCCTGGAGAAAGTAGTAGCGGATGCCGTCGGCAAATGCCGGCTGCCCCAGCGGTCCCAATGGCGTCGTCACGGTTCCCTGGCGACCGAGCCATATCAGCCAGTGCCCGAAGCTCCACGGTGCCTGAACCGCCGACTGCGATGGCCGGCCGGGGTCGGCCCATGCTGTCGACGGCTCGACCCGGCGAAGGTAGTCGCAAACTTCGCTCATGCCAGTGGTCAACAGCCGCGGAACGCGGCCGTAGAAGCGAAAAGGCTCGAAGCCGGGCGTCGAGACATAGGCTGGAATCGACGGCACCAGCACCAGGACGCACACGGCAACCGCACCCCAGAGTCGCTGCCGCCGCGACCAAAGGGCGAGCGCGTTCGAGGCCCCGACACCTGCGATCGCGGCAATCGGAAGTGCGGCGGCATGTGCATAGCGAGACTGAATCAGGGCGAGAGCCAGCGTGAAGAGAGCCCAGGTTCCGAGCAGCACAACCCGGCGGTCGCCCGCCGTGCGGCGAATCATCCAAGGGAGTGCTATCGGAACCAACAGCGGCAGAAGGGAGAGGCGCACGAGTGCGGCGCGACCATCTACTTCTCCGAAAAGCGACAGGAGAGGGCGCGACTCCATGATGACCCGCACGAAAGGCTCACCGCGGCCAAGAAAGCTCAGGCCCTGGCGAAAGGCGGGAAGTACCGAAGACGACCCAGCGAGGAGAAGGAGGCCGGCGCCGAACAGTAGAACCAGTGCCCAGCGAGCTTCGCCACCGGCGCTGCTCATATCGCCCCCGCGAGCACCACCGCGCTGCTCGAGCCATCTTTTCCCGATGACGAGGCTCAGTGCTCCGCAGGCAGCAACGAGCAACACCGCGGTGTGGAGCCATGACAGACCGATGAACGTCGCACCCATCTCCCGCGTCCACACACTTCGCAGAACGAACGGCAACGTCGCCGCGGCAGCAACAAGGAACCCCCATCCGGCGGCGAAGGCCGGGCCCGCATCTGGCATCTTCCAGCGCCCATCGGAACTCGCAGGAACCACCTCGACGAGAAACACGATCGCGCACAGCAATCCGACGTGAAGAATGGAGCCGGCCCAGGTGAGGACCAGCAGCGTCACGCCGCCGCCGACCAGAGCGACGGCCGAACGTCCGACCCTGCGCCCTTGGGGTCGTTGAAGATCGCGCACCAGGCCGGCGATTGCGACGAGAGTGAAGATCTCGACCAGCGCGTCATGATCCAGCGCCCCGAGGAGCGAGTACCTCGACACTCCGGGCAGGACGGCCGCAAATACCGCCGCCCACGCCGCCGCTCGCGCCGAGAACAAGCGCCGCACGACCCAATACAGGCAGCCGATCTCGATGAGGCCCAGCAACGGGGGCAGCGCGGCGCCGAGTGGCTCCAGGATCGCGGGGTCCTCACCCTTCCACGGCAACGCCAGAGTCGCCAGGAGAAGATCGAAGACCGGAGGCCAGGAGATCGGTCCGTCTCCTGGCACGCCGATCAGCATGTCGACCTGCGGCGTCCACGGCCAGTTGCGAAGCGTCAGCCAGGCTCGGCGCAGGTGGTAGTACCCGTCCGGTCCGTCGATCCACACTCGGCCGGCGAAGAAGACCTGTGGCCAAGTACCGAGTCGCAGTAACAGGCCGATCATCAGCGCTGCAGCCAGTAGCAGCGCCTCGCGGGCGCGGGAGGAGTTCTTCGCCTGAGGCGACGGGTTTGAGGATTCCATCACTCGAGTAGACAGGACCGAGAATCGATAGCGCTCGTATCCTACCGACCTCGAGCGGAAAGTCGAGCCGCGTCGGTCACACCGCGGCGGCGGCTGGTTCGCGATGCGGCGGCCAACCGCACCTTCGACTCTTCTACTTTCGCTGATTGGCCCGCAGCACTCGCTTGCGCAGGCGAAAGGCCTTGGGCGTCACCTCGAGCAGCTCGTCCTCGGCGAGAAACTCGAGTGCCTGCTCCAGGCTCAGAATCATCGGCGGCACCAGCCGCACCAGCTCGTCGGCCGAGGCTGCTCTCATGTTCGTGAGCTTCTTCTCTTTGGTGATATTCACGTCAAGATCGCCGGGACGCACATGCTCGCCGACGATCATCCCTTCGTAGACCGTGTCTCCCGGCGCAATGAAGAAGATGCCACGCGGCTGCAAATGGTCGACCGCAAACGCCGTCACTCGCCCGGGCCGATCGGCGACCAGGGCGCCGACGCTCCTATGGGGAATGTCGCCCTGCCATGGTCCGTAGCCGTCGAAGAGATGGTTCATCACTCCCATGCCGCGAGTCTCGGTCAGAAACTCGGTGCGGAAGCCGATGAGGCCGCGAGCCGGAATGCGAAACTCCATCCGCACCCAGCCGCTTCCGTGATTGATCATCTTCTCCATCCGCCCCTTTCGCGGGCCCAGCTTCTGGGTCACCGCACCGATCACCTCCTCCGGGCAGTCGACGGTGAGAATCTCGATCGGTTCCTCGGGCCCCGAGGGTCCCGCGCGCACAATGACCTGAGGCTTCCCGACCGCGAACTCGAACCCCTCGCGACGCATCATCTCGATGAGAATCGCCAGCTGGAGCTCACCGCGGCCGGTGACATTGAGCTCATCGCTGCCGGGAGTCCTCTCGACGCGGATGCTGACGTTGGTCAGCGTTTCCTTGACCAGGCGCTCGCGGAGCTTCGTCGACGTGACGTGGGCACCTTCCGTACCTGCCATCGGCGAGGTGTTGGCGGAGAAGACCATCGACAGCGTCGGCTCGTCGACACGAATCGGCGGCAACGGCACTGGCTTCTCGGCGTCGGCAAGCGTCTCTCCGATCGCCACTTCCTCGAGCCCGGCGATGGCGACGATGTCGCCGGGGCCGGCTTCCGCAATGGGCACCCGATCGAGACCCTGGTAGCCATAAAGCTGAACCACCTTGACGGTCTGGAACGACCCGTCGAGTCGGCAGCGGGTCATGTCCGAACCTTTGCGAACGGTGCCGTTGAATATCCTGCCGATCGCCAGTCGACCGACGTAGTCATCGTGATCGAGAGTCGTCACCAGGAGCTGCAGCGACATCTCGCTGTCGAAATGCGGTGGCGGAACCGTCTTCAGGATCTCATCGAAGAGCCGCCGCAGATCGGCCTCCTCGCCTTCTGGTTCGGTCCGGGCGATCCCCTCCCTGGCGTTGCAATAGAGAACCGGAAAATTCAACTGCTCGTCGGTCGCGTCGAGATCGATGAACAAATCGTAGATCTCGTTGAGCACTTCTTCCGGCCGCGCGTCCGAGCGGTCGATCTTGTTGATGACGACGATCGGCTGAAGACCTGCATCGAGGGCCTTGCGCAGTACGAATCGCGTCTGCGGAAGCGGGCCCTCCGATGCGTCGACCAGCAGTAACACGCCGTCGACGAGCTTCAGCGTGCGCTCGACCTCGCCGCCGAAATCGGCATGCCCGGGTGTGTCGACGATGTTGATTCGGACGTCCGCATAGCGAATTGAAGTGTTCTTCGCCATGATGGTGATGCCCTTCTCACGCTCGAGGTCGATCGAGTCGAGCACCCGATCGCGAACCTCCTGGTGTGCACCAAAAGTGCCGCTCTGCCACAGCATGGCGTCCACCAGCGTCGTCTTGCCGTGATCGACGTGGGCAATGATCGCGAGATTTCGGAGGTCGTCACGTTCCATTCGAGACATGGGTCACCTGCAGCGAGATCGTCAATTGTGAACCGGAGATGGCCGCTGAAGTCCGGCCGAGGAGGCGAGACACTAGCACAGGTGGCCGTCTCCCGATACGCCGGCTCCACCTGCGGCGGTCGCACGTCCTATGGAAGAGACAAGCCACTCGAGGGCCTGGAGGCCGCGCCCTCGGTACGCTCTGGAGACACCGTCACGACGGCCGACTCAGCTTCTCGTCGAGGGTGCGCCGAATCGAGTCGATACGATTGATCGTGTCCTCGTAGCCGATGTCGAAGATCTCCTGCAGTGCTTTGGTCCCGAAAGGACCGTGTCCGGCGAGCCTCTCCGGGCACAGCAGGACGTCGCAGTCATGAAACTTGCGGCGTGAGTTGAAAAACATGCCGACCTCGAACGCGCGGTACGAAACCGACAGAAAGCTCTTGAGATCCGACTGGTGAGTCGTGCGCAGCGGACTCGCGTAGACGCCGATGATGGCGTCGCACAGGACCTTGAGCGGCTCTACCGGGAAGTTGTTGAGGATGCCGCCATCTGAAAACCAGCGGCCTTCGATCTCTGTCGGCGTGAAGACCATCGGCATCGATGACGAGGCGAGAATAGCGGCAATCAAGGGGCCCGAGGTGAAGATCTCGAGTCGTGCGTTGACGAGGTCCGTGGCGGTCACGAAGAGCTTTCGCGACAGCGCTTCGAAGGAATCCTCCGGGAAGTACTCGCGGAAATCGATGATGGACTTTTCGGTGTCGATGAAACCTGGCTTGCGAAGGGCGATCTTGGACAGCCGGAACGGGCTCTTGACCTTGAAGAACTCCAGCATCTCCTCCGACGAGTATCCGGCCGCGTAGAGCGCTCCGACGATCGCCCCGGAGCTGTTGCCGGCAATGCAGTCCGGCTCGATGCCATGTTCGCGGAGCGCATGCAGCACACCGACGTGGGCGATGCCGCGAACGCCCCCGCCTGAGAGGGCGATGCCGATCTCGTGCTCCATAAGTCACTCTCCCAAACTCTCCGGCTCCGAGCCGAAGCCCATCGAGTAGTCTACCTCTCGCGCCGGCTCCCGACTGGCGGCTGGGCACGGCACGTGAGCAGCGTTGCTTACGCCGGCGCGCCACGAGAAAGCACTGAGCTGGCAGCACGGGCTCTGCTTCTCGGCGTGCCAAACCCCACCGCGTGGAAACCTCGAATGTCCAGCTCCGACCACAGTGACCTGTTTCTCGCCTTGACGCCAGAGAGGGTCCTGGCAGCCGTTGCGGCGGGAGGGCTCGAGGTCACTGGCCTCTGCTATTCACTCAACTCCTTCGAGAACCGCGTCTACGAGATCGAGCTCGTGGACGGCACGCGCGTCGTCGCCAAGTTCTATCGCCCTCATCGCTGGACGGCCGAGCAGATTCTCGAGGAACACAGCGTCCTCGCCGACCTTGCGGCCGCCGAGATCCCGGTCTGCGACGTGAGGCCATTCCCCGACGGCGAGACTCTCAAGACCATCGAGGGGATCTACTACTGCCTCTCCGATCGTCAGGGCGGCCGGGCTCCTGACGAGTTGGACGGAGCGCTCGCGCGTCGCCTTGGCATGCTCATCGGGCGGCTGCACACGGTGCTCACGGATGGCACGACATCACGGCGCCCCAACCTGGATGCCGACCGCTATGTGCGCGACGCACTCCAGTGGATCGAGCAGTGGCGCGATCGGAACGGGGCGCTGTCGGAGCCCATCCGACGACGATTCTTCGCCGCTGCTGAGACCATTGCCACGCTGGCCGACGACGCGATGACCGACGTCGCGACTCATCGGCTGCACGCGGACGTGCATCTCGGCAACATCCTTCTCCGCGACGGAGACCTTCGCCTCCTCGATTTCGACGATATGGCCGTCGGTCCCCCCGTTCAGGACATCTGGCTCGCTATTCCGGGGCGTGACGAAGATTCTCTCCGGCTGCGCGCTCTCCTGCTCGAGGGTTATGAGCAGTTCCGCCTTTTCGACTACTCCACGTTGCAACTCATCGAGCCACTGCGCGGCCTGCGAATGGTGCGCTACATCGGCTGGCTGGCGCGCCGCTGGCACGACCCCGCCTTCAAGGCCGCGTGGCCCCACTTTGGGACCGAGGAGTACTGGCGACGCGAAACCGACGACCTCGAGGACCAGCTTGCAGCGATCCGCACGAAATTCGAGACCCCCGACAGCGGCCCTCTGCGACCGGCCGAGCATGGCGTCGCCACCGACGGCGACATCGAGCTCACAAATGAGGACTACTTCTGGGACTGGGAAGACGAATGACAGGGGGTCTTGGCCTCGCTTCCAAAGCCATCAGAATCTCCGCCGTGTGACTCCGGGAGCGGCCGATCCACGCACCGATCGAGCACGAGGAGTAGTATAAAGCTGAAAGGAGAAGGCGATGGATTTCGGAGATCTCCTGGCTGGGTTGACGCTTGGCGTTTGTGGTCTCGGCCTCGGATTCGCTGTCTTCCGCCACTTCATCGGTGAAGGCACTCTGGCGCTCACGATAGCCGCCGCCGTCGGTCTCCTCGTTTGTGTGGGCTACCTCCTGTGGCACCGCGGGAGCTTCCTGCTCAGACGGCACGGCGGACACTGAGATCGGCGGCCCCACCGGTCAGCAGCGCAGGCTGGCAGCGCACCTCATCACGCAGGTGCCGAAAGGGTTATGTGCGTGCACTTCTCTCGACGCACCTTCGATGCCTCTCGGACACTCAACCCTCGGGGCAGAGACACGTCCCGGAAGCAGCGGACTCGCATCCGGTTACAATGTCGTCGCCCTCACTTCCCTCCGCGTCACATGAGCGATTCAGCCCAGTCACCCGAGATGAACGAGAGAATCCGCGAACTCGAGGATGCGCTTGCCGCAGTCACGGCCGAGAGGGATCGGCTTCAGCGAACGCAAGATCGCTGGCAGTCCCTGATGGCGGCGTCTCCTTTCGGTATCGCGATCTATCGCCCCGACGGTAGCGTCAAGATGGCCAATGCCGGCCTCCAACGGCTGTTCGAGCTGAGCGACAGCGAGGCCGAGCAGGCCATCACCCACTACAACATTTTGCAGGATCAGGAGCTCGTAAGCAAAGGCGTGGCTCCACAGGTCGCCCGAGCATTCAACGGCCACTCCAGCGTGTTGCCGCCGATCGAGTACATCGTCGAGACGCCGATCGACAAGAAACGCGTGCGGAAATGGGTCGAGGGTGTCTTCTTTCCGGTCGTCGAAGCCGACGGCACGCTGCGAGAAGTCGTCTCGATCCAAGTCGACGTCACGCCGTTGATGAAGACGGAGAAGGAGCTGCGCCGGGCGCAGGCCGTGCTCACCAAGCAGCTCGACGAGCTCGATCATCTGTATGCCAGCGAGCCCGTCGGCCTGTGCCTAATGGACACGGATCTGCGGTTTCTGCGCATCAATGAGAGGATGGCGGCGATCAACGGTCTGGAACCCGCCGAGCATCTCGGCCGAACGTTGCGGGATGTTCTTCCGGGTATCGCCGACACGATCGAGCCGATCTACCAGCGCGTAATAGAAACCGGCGAGCCTGCGCTCAATTTCGAAGTTCATGGCGTCACGCCGGCCGATCCGCAGACGCAGAGGGACTGGCTGGTCAGCTATTACCCGCTCAAGGGATGGAATGAAGACGTGACCGGCGTGACGACGGTGGTGCAAGAGATCACCGACGTCAAGCGCGCCCAGGCGGCGCTGAAGGAAAGTCAGCATCGGCTCCGCTCGGTCATCGACAATGCCGAGATCGTGCTGTGGGCTCTGGACAAGGACGGAATGTTCACCTTATCCGAGGGGAAAGGGCTCGCGCTTCTGGGACTGCGTCCCGGGGAGGTTGTCGGACGATCGGTCTTCGATGTCTACGCCGATGCGCCGCAGGTTCTCGCCGACAACCGACGCGCGCTGCAGGGCGAAAGTCTGTCGAAGACTGTCGAGGTGGGTGGACTCACGTTCGAAGCGCGCTATCTTCCGCTGTTTGATGATGCCGGCGCCCCGTCGGGTTCGATCGGGGTAGCCGTCAACATCACCGAGCGGACGCAGGCCGAGGCCGCACTGGAAAAGTACGAAAGGCGTTTCCTCCAAATCGCGGAGAACATCCGCGAAGTCTTCTGGCTCATGGACTCCCGCACACGGCAGGTGATCTACATGAGCCCGGCGTACGAGCGACTCACGGGGCGCGCACTCGCCGATGTCAACTCCAGCACGAATGGCTGGATGGCCAGTATCCATCCCCACGATGTCGGGATCGTCAATGACGGTATCGCCCAGCTGCTCGAAAGCGGTGGGACGGTCTCAACCGAGCACCGCTTGATTCATCAGAATGGCGACGTCCGCTGGGTTTCCGTCCGCACGTCGGCCGTTCCGGACGAACGCGGCGAGACGACTCGCATCACCGGCATCACCGAGGACATCACCGAGCGAAGGCTCGCGGCCGAAGAGCGGCAGCGATTCGAGTCGAAGGTGCGTCAGGCGCAAAAGCTCGAGAGTCTTGGTCTACTCGCCGGCGGCATTGCTCACGACTTCAACAATCTTCTCATGGGGGTCCTGGGCAACGCCGACCTCGCCCTGCTCAGTCTCTCCCGCGAGTCGCCTGGGCGCGAGTACGTCGAGAGAATCCAGACTGCGGCGCAGCGCGCTTCGGAGCTTGCCAATCAGATGCTCGCCTACTCTGGCAAAGGACGATTCGCGGTCCGCGCTCTCGATCTCAACCGACTGGTCGTTGAAATGGGTCATTTGCTTGCCAGCGTCATCTCGAAAAAAGCGCAGCTGTCTTTCGACCTCGCCGAAGATCTCCCGTCCATCGAGGCGGACGCCAGCCAGATTCGTCAGATCGTGATGAATCTCATCACCAACGCCTCGGAATCCGTCGACAACGAGACAGGCACCATTCGCGTCAGCACATCACTCGTCGAGGCGAGCGATTCCGATCTTGCCGGCTGTGTCCTCGGCATCGGCCTGGCCCCAGGTCCTTACGTCTGCCTCGAGGTTTCAGACACCGGCTCGGGCATCGAAGCCGACGTCCGCGAGAGCATGTTCGATCCCTTCTTCACCACGAAGTTCACCGGTCGCGGCCTCGGCCTGGCGGCGGTCTTCGGTATCGCGCAAAGCCATGGCGCGGCCCTGCGCGTCGACAGCCGCGTCGGCCATGGCACGACGTTCTCGGTTCTCTTCCCTCCGTCATCGGCCAAACCGGCCGACCGCGAGGAGCGGCCTGAGGAGGCGATCGAAAGCCCCTCCGTGGGGACTATCCTGGTGGTTGACGACGAGGAGATCGTCCGCGACGTTGCACGCACGATGCTCGAGAAGGCCGGCTTCCGCGTCGTCACCGCAAGCGACGGCGCCGAAGCCGTCGACGTTTTCGAGCGTCACGGGGCTGCTCTCGATCTCGTGCTTCTGGACATGACGATGCCGGAGCTCGACGGCGGGCAAACGTATCTGAGAATGCGTGAGATTCGACCCGAGATCCGAGTGCTGTTTTCAAGTGGCTACAGCGAAGACGATACGATGGCACGGCTCGGGCGGCCCGAGCTCGCCGACTTCGTGCACAAGCCCTACAAACGCGAGGACCTGTTGCGAAAAGTACAAGAATGTCTCTCGCGCCGGGACGGGACATGAGTTACACCGAGATCGCCTGGTTCAGCTCCCGCATCGAGGCGGAGACCGTGGGCCACGCCCTCGACCAGTACGACATCCCGTTTCTCGTCCAGTCGGGTGATACCGGCATGTTCGGTCCGGGAATGATCGGCCGCAGTCCCGTGGGAGCGTCTCTCCTGGTCCCGGAAAAGCATGTCGAGGAGGTGCGACAGCTTCTCAACTGTGTCGTCCGGCCATTCGAGGAGCAGGACTCCGAGGTCGATCCAGCCGACGCCGACGCCGACCGCCTGCCAAAATGAGGATTCCCATGGCCTGGATCGACACTCTTCCGTGGTCGCTGATCGTTCTTCTCTGCCTGACTCTCGGGCTGGCCCCGTTCGCCCCACCGCACCTGATCGAGAAGCTGCAGATGCTGGCCAGGGGAACGCTCGTTCGACCGATCGATTGCCTCGATCTCGGCCTCCACGCTCTGCCGTGGGCGCTCCTGCTGCTCAAGAGCGTGAGGGTCCTGAGCCGGTAGCAACGAATGAGCGAAGCGAGCACTCCTGACCGAGAGGTCCAACCGCGTGCCCCGGCACCGGTCTGTCGGGCCCTCGACCCGGCAAAGTTCCGCCGGCGGGAAACCACTGCCGAGGGTACTCCGCGGGCCTCAGTCGAGATCGACCGGCTCGAGACGGTGTGGTTCAACACCGGCACGCTCTGCAACATCGAGTGCCCCAACTGCTACATCGAATCGAGTCCGACAAATGATCGGCTCGAGTACCTGACGCGTGCTGAGGTCTTCTCGTACCTGGACGAGATCGCTCGCCGAAAACTGCCGGTCCGTGAGATCGGGTTCACAGGTGGAGAGCCGTTCGTCAATCCGGAGCTGCCCGACATGCTGGAGGAGGCCCTCGGTCGATCCTTCGAGGTGCTCGTGCTCACCAATGGTATGCGACCGATGATGCGGCCGGCCGTCCGCAGCCGACTGCTGACAATGAACCGACGCTACGGCGCGAAGCTGCACCTCCGGATCAGCGTCGATCATCACACTCGCGAGCTGCACGAGCGCGAGCGGGGCGCCGGATCATGGAACGCGGTCTTTGCCGGACTGCGCTGGTCGATCGACAACGGAATTCGGCTGACAATTGCGGGCCGCAGCCGTTGGGGAGAGTCCGACGAGATCGCCCGTGCCGGCTACGCCGACCTCTTCCAACGCGCGGCCATACCGATCGAGTGCGACAATCCGGAACAGCTCGTTCTCTTCCCTGAATTGGACATCTCCCTCGATGTGCCGGAGATCACGGTCGACTGCTGGCGGGCCCTGGGCGTCTCGCCTGCGGAGATCATGTGTGCCCGAAGCCGCATGGTTATCAAACGGCGCGGCGCCGAACGACCGGTCGTGGTGACCTGTACGTTACTGCCCTATGATCGACGGTTCGAGCTCGGCGAAACCCTCGAGGAATCCCTCGTCCCGATCTATCTCAATCACCCACACTGTGCGAGATTTTGCGTCCTCGGCGGCGGCTCCTGCACTGCCCGATGACCCGCGCGCGGTGGTTCTGACCGCCGCCATCCGCCGCGCCCCCCCTCCTCACGCACGCCGCAACAGAGCCTGCCCCGCGCACCTTGATTTCACCGCGGGAGGGTGTCCCGTCCCTGGATCGTCGGCTACAGCAGGCGGCTTGCGAGATTGGCGAGCGCCGAACGCTCACCTTTCTCCAGGTTGACGTGCGTGTGGAGCGGGTCCCCCTGGATCCGGTCGACGAGGTAGGAAAGGCCGTTGCTGTGAGAATCCAGGTAGGGTGTGTCGATCTGGAAAACATCGCCCGTGAATACGACCTTGGTCCCCTCGCCGGCGCGAGTGATGATCGTTTTGACCTCGTGGGGCGTCAGGTTCTGCGCCTCGTCGACGATGAAGAAGATCCGCGACAAGCTGCGGCCGCGTATGTAGGCCAGCGGCAGGATATGGAGCTTGTCGTTCTCCACCATGTCATCTATGCGACGCGCCTCCTCACCACTACTACCGCACTGGCTCTTGATGAAACCCAAGTTGTCCCACAGCGGCTGCATGTACGGGCCGATCTTCGAGCTGATGTCACCCGGCAAGTACCCGATGTCCTTGTTGCTCAACGGCACCAGCGGGCGCGTGAGGTAGATCTGACGATAGCGTCGCCTCTGCGCCAGCGCGCCAGCCAAGGCCAGCAGCGTCTTGCCGGTTCCCGCCGGGCCGGTGATACTCACCAGAGGAGTTTCTTCGTTCAGGAGCGCATGCAGCGCGAACACCTGCTCGGCGTTCCGCGGCATGATGCCCTTGGCCGGCATCTTCGCCAGCTTCTCGAGTCGGCCGCTTGCCGGGTTGAAGTAAGCGAGAGCACTTCGTGTCGGCCCTCGCAGGATGAAGTAATGATTGGCGAGCGGAGGCTCCTCGAAGAACGTCTCCGGGGACGCTGACCCGTCCGCGTACAGGATGTCGATCGCCGCATCGGTGCCGTCGACTTCGCGACTTCCACTGTTGATCTGATTGAGGTCCTTGATGCGAATGTTCTCGTAGTCCTCTGCCGGCAGGCCGAGGCTCCGCGCCTTGATCCGGAGGTTGATGTCCTTGCTGACCAAAATCACCTTGCGCGGCGCTTCTGCCGCCGCCAGCACCATCGCAACGTCGAGAATCCGATCGTCGCTGCGCGTCTTGTCGAAGGTGCCCGCGGCGCCTGGCGTCACATCCATTGCCGAGACGACCCGGAACTTGCCTTTGTCGGACCCATTCAGCGGCACCCAGTCGCGGATGTCGCTGCTCTCCGACAGGCGATCGAGCTCGCGCATGAAGCTGCGCGCCTGGAGATTGATGACGTTATTGCCCTTCTTGAAGTGATCCAGCTCCTCGAGCACGGTGATCGGAATCACCACGTCGTGCTCGGCGAAGCTGTTGAAGGCGTTGAAGTCGTGAAGGATGACGGATGTGTCGAGGACGAATATCTTGTTTCTATTCACTGGCGCAGATCTTAGTCGACAGGCAGGCCGACGTACAGTCGGGGGAACCAGGTTCTTCGGCACCGTCTCTCGAGAGGATGGAGACACGGTAACCGTGGGCCAAGGACGGAAGGAGACGGAAGCCCCGCCGAAGCCGGCCGAAGAGAAGCTCCGGTCGCACAAACAGCACCTTTCCAGCGCCGACGACGGCCACTCCCGTTGCCGCTCGGAGCCCCACCGCTCTCCAGCCAACTCCTCGTCAGAGAGATCTCACGGTAGCCTATGGCCACCAGCGAGAGCAGATCCGTCGCGCCGGCCACCAACTGAGGCTGAATGACGGTTACTCCTCGGGGAGGAAGAAATGACGACCGACTCCGTACCGCAGCAGATTCCGTCACTCGCCGATCTGAAGATCGAGCGTTTGGGAGGTCAGAGAGTTCCATCGCCTTTTCAGAAGCGGCGCAAGCAGTTCGTCGACGAGAAGAATCGCGTACTCGTCTGCTCTACGACTGACGACCTCTAGCGCGCCTTGGAGTCCGGCGAGGAACCACCCTCGTTCGAGGCGGCGGGACCGCGGCGGGACCTGTTCTTTTCACCTGAGCAAGTAAGCTGCGGCATCGTCACGTGTGGGGGCTTGTGTCCCGGCGTCAACGACGTCATTCGCTCGATTGTGCTGACGGTGAGCCACGGCTACGGCGTGCGACGGATTCTCGGCTTCCGTTACGGCTACTCGGGCCTCTCCGCCGACAGCCACAGGGAGCCGCTGTTCCTCGAGCCGGACATGCTCGAGCATGCCCACCTCCACGGCGGCACGCTGCTCGGCACTTCCCGCGGCCCGCAGGATCTCGACGACATGGTGGACAATCTCGTGCGGTGGAAAGTGGGCATTCTGTTTGCCATCGGTGGTGACGGGACGTTGCGCGGAGCGTCGGCTCTGGCGGCGAAGATCCGCCAGCGGGGCTTGCCGATCAGTGTCATCGGTATCCCCAAGACGATCGACAACGATCTGCTGTGGATCGAGCGCAGTTTCGGTTTCGCTACCGCCGTCGAAGAGGCCCGATCAGTCATCGACGCCGCGCATACCGAAGCGCGCGCCGCCTGGAACGGCGTCGGCCTGGTCAAGCTGATGGGTCGGTACTCCGGCGCCATCGCGGCCTACGCGACGCTTGCCAGCGGCGACGTCAATTTCGTGCTGGTGCCGGAAGTGGCGTTCGACATCGATGGCGAGGGTGCGCTCCTCGACCAGCTCGAAGAACGTATCGTGAGCCGCCGCCATGCCGTGGTCGTCGTCGCAGAGGGCGCCGGTCAAGAACATCTCGCCCGCGATCGACAGGAACATCTCGATCTGTCGGGTAACGTGCGACTCAAAGACATCGGAAGCTTCCTGAGAGACCGAATTCGCAACCACTTTGCCGATCGAAACCTCGCCGTCGACCTCAAGTACATCGATCCCAGCTATACCATCCGCAGCCGACCGGCCAATACGCTGGACTCCAGCTTCTGCCTCATTCTCGGTCAGCATGCCGTTCATGCAGGGATGACCGGCTGCACCGACATGATGGTCGGATTCTGGAACAATGCTTTCACCCACGTGCCGCTGCCGCTCGTCGCCCGGGCCCGCAAGCAGCTGAATCCGCACGGTGAGATCTGGCAGCGGGTCCTCGACGCCACCGGCCAACCTCCGGCGATGGTCACCGAGCAGACCGACGACTGAGCTACGAATCGCTAGCGGTCAGCTACTTGACGCGAGTCGCCGGATCGCCCAGCAGGGCGAACAGGGGCGCCATGAAGGGACCGGCCCCTGTCGCACGTTCGCTCCGCGCCACGGCAAGCGCGGCGTCGCCGAGGCGCTGTGGGACGCCGTCGGAAAACAGATTCTTGACAAAGAGCTCGACCAAGCGTGTCGACTGCGCATTGAACGATTGACCGGCAGGAGACCAGGCGGCGACGGCGCCTCCCGCAGGATGCAGCACCAAGCGCTCACCGAGTGAAGGAAAGCCAGGAATATCGAAGCGGTTGACCAGGCACGTGGCGGCGGCGAAGACGGGAAGTCGCTCGGCATTTGCCACATCCACGAGATCAGCTGCGCGCAAGAGACCCTCGGCCGCGAGCCGATCGCCACCTCCGTGGCCGACGAAAGTGAAGAGTCCGGCGCCCTGATCGAGGGCCGCAAGCAGCTCGGCTCGAGCCTCCGACACCGGGCGATCGTCGAGAAAGATCTTCTGGACGCCTCCGGGCCACCGCGCCGCCAAGCGGTCCGCGAACGGTGCGAACTGGCCGGCCGTGTCGCCATTGTCCGCTGCGAAGAGTCCCCAATCCGCCCAGCCCCCGCCCCCAGCCTCATCGTAGCGGATCAGTTTGTCGATCGTCGCTGCGAGCTCGCCCCGGGTGACCACCGGCAGCCGACCGACAGCGATCTCCGGAATGCCATCGTCCCCAGCCACGTCACCGAGCACTGCATCCGCGGCTGTCATGCCTTGCACGCCGCGGACGAACTTGACCGGCACGAGATCGTCACTCAGGCCGCGGAAATCTCTGGGATCGAACGTCCCGCGTCCAGCGAGCACAACGTAGCGCGGGCATGCTGTCCACTCCAGACAGGCGATGCGCAGGAAGGCTCGGATCGCCTCAGGATCGGCCAGACCATGGTTGAACTCATTGTAGATTTCTTCCAGCTCGACCACGCGTGACAGAAGGCCACCCGCACGCCGGTGCTCAGCCAATGTTTCGGCGACATCCACGAACTCGCGCGGAGCGATAATCAGGTGATCGGCCCGCCGTGACGCCTGGCGCAGATTCGAGTCGTAACCCGGCTCGATCGCCAGTGGCTCTCGCAGAGCGGCAGCAGTCAGTGTCAGATAACGGCCCGGTCGCGGCGCCTCGAAGCTGACACCGAAGTCGCCACTTTCAGCCTCGATCCGGACGCCGTCGACCCACCGCGCCGCATCGGGCTCGGTGACGTCGACCACGAAGACATGCGGACTTCCAAAGCCCGTCACCGAGATCGTCTTCTCCCCTCGGGTTGTAAAGGCCAGTTCGTCGCCGACCGCCCGAAAACGTCGCTGGTAGGTCACCTCCAGACTGTCGAGGAGGACGACGCTGCTCCCTGTCGCTGACGTCGACTCGGACCTCACGACCAGCTCGTTTGCCTTCTCGCGCAGGAGGACCTGATCGGCGGTGAGTGACAGGATCTGCCGCGACGTCCCGTCCCAGCCGACATTGCCGATGTCATGTCCGTTCAACGACACGGCGAGATGATGGCTGCTCCCGGCAGCACCGCCGGTCAGCGGCATGATCGCCAAATCCAGTCGTGCCTCGCCTGCCGACGTTGCCACGCCTGGAAGCTCGAACCGAGTGCTCCAGTTCACCGCCTCGTTATCGCTGGCCAGCAGCAGGTCCCAGAACCAGATGTCGCTCTGCGGGTCGGTCACCCAGGCGGTGGCCGGAATGCGATTCTCTTCCACCAGCAAAGTAGTCTCGAAGCTCTCTGCCGGCGCGCCGCCCTCGCTCACGGCCGCTTCGTGCTCCATCGTCGTCCCCTTCCCGAATCGCAACTGGAAGACATCCACATCGGTGTAGCGACTTTCCAAGCCCGCAGCGAAGAACAGGAGCCCCTCACCACCCGCGAGTCCCTTCCAGGCCACATCACGACCGTGTCGCGTCAGTTTCAACCGACGATGCCGGATCGCCGCCTGCACGTGTCGGTTCGACAGCGAGAAGCGCTGCGAGATCTCGGAGGCCGACAACTGATAGAGGCCGGGCTCGGAGACGGAAAGATCGAGGCGCGTCACACCCTGGCGGCCAGGCGGCCGCCGCGCTTCGGGATCAGTTCGACGTTGCATCTCGATCCCGGGTCTCCCCCGGATGGCCGGAGGATCTTCAGCACCGTTGTGACTCACAAACCGAGACTCGGCATGACTGTCATCCGTGCGCGTAACGTACGGTCCATGCACGCGATTAGGCCCAGTGGCACCTACTTCCACCACCATGTAGGTCAAGTCATCTCCAGGTATCGCATCGTCGTCCACGAGTTGGTACCAGCCTCCTTGCGGCGACGACAGCCGCGCCGCCAGCAGCCCTCGGTTGACGCGCTCAAACTCGCCGCGAGTGCGGTTCAAGCGGTAGAGATGAAAGCCGAGCGTTCCGTCTTCGGACACTGTTTGCCACCCGACGACGACGCGGCCGTGCCGGCTGAAGGCTCGCAGGCCACTCACCACGGCCGGCGTGGTGGCGACCGACACGGGCACGAACCCCACGAGGTTCGGCTCGATCGTATTCATCGGGTTGCCGGTGATCGCGTGCTGACCGATGGCCGTATACGAGCCGGAGGCCAGGTTTTGCGCGACAGCGACCAGCCCTCCCGCGCCGATGTCGTTGGTCGATACCGGCGGATTCCCGACGTCGACGGCGCCACCGAAAAACCGGTCGACTTCCTGGGATGGGGGCCCGTTCTCGTCGCCAAAGACGAACGCCGGAACCGGATCCGAGTTCAGAATCGCCGCCTCCCAAGACCCTTTGTCGCCGGCACCCGACGACGTCGTCTGCGCCGAGTAACTCATGGCGAGAAAGACGTCGGACGCAGTGTTCAGATTGAAACCCGCCTCCAGTCCCAGCATTGGTTCCAGATTCGCGTTGGTACCCGCATCGCTGGCGATCGTGTCCTGGAAATGCGGAAAGTATCCGCCCAATCCGGCAGGCGCCGGAAACACCAGCGAGACGCCTACCAGAGTCGAACCGAAGACCGAGAGGGTGCCGTCTGACGTCTTGGCGAGCAGACGAAATCGATGGGTTCCAGCGGCAAGGCTGTCGGCAATCGCGTAGATCACTCCCGCACCTTTGTCGTCACTGCCGGACAGCAGGCGCTGGCTCTCGGGACCGACGTCGGTCCACGTCGGGTTGCCGGTGCCGGTGGTTTGGAGCTGAAAGGACGCCGCGG
>Ga0224512_10002389_pt1 | contig 17288 bp, 12 predicted proteins | sample SF_May12_sed_USG_4_FD_169103 | JGI IMG/M metagenome (GOLD analysis project Ga0224512, IMG submission 169103) | Sediment microbial communities from San Francisco Bay, California, United States - SF_May12_sed_USGS_13 | ecosystem: Environmental > Aquatic > Marine > Sediment | place: USA...
CCCGCCGCCGCCCCCGCCGTCTCCCGCGCCGCCGCCAGCTCCCGACCCGATTCCGTCTCGCCCGAAGCCAGCGCCGCCTCGAGCTCCGCCACCCGCGACGCCAGCGCACTCGAACGCTCCGCCAGAGCGTCGCGCTCCCCCACTACCGCCGCCGCCGACTCCCGCGCCGCCGCCAGCTTCCGACCCGATTCGGCGTCGCGGGACTCGAGCTCCGCCTCCAGGCGCGCGATCCGCTGCCCGCCCTCGGCGGTCAGCCGGCGGGCGGTCTCGAGCTCCTCCTCGAGCCCGGCGAGCCTCCGAGCCTGCTCCTCGCGCTCGCTCAGAGCCGCGGCCAGCTCGGCCTCCCGCGCCGCGAGCTCGGCGCCGGCGTCGGCAGCCTCTCCCGCGCGCCGGGCGAGCTCGGCGTTCTCGGTCCCGCGCTGCTCGGCGAGATCCACGGCGGCTTCCAGCTCCACGCCCAGGTCGCGGACCTGCACCAGCAGATCGTCGCGGATCCGGGCCAGCGCCGCGAGATCGGCCTCTCGCTCGCGCAGGGCTGCCGCCGCCTCGCCGGCCGCCGCGAGCTGCCGTCGCAGCTCGGCATTCTCGGCCTCGCGGCCGCTCGCGCTCTCGCGAGCGTCGTCGAGCTCCACCTCCAGCTCGCCGAGCCTCTCCTGGAGACGGTCGCGCTCCGCGGCGAGCTCCGCGCCTCCTTCCTGGACCGCCCGCAGGCGCGAAGCCTCGGCCTCGGCCTCCTCCGCCCGCTCCTCGCGGGCGCGCAGCTCGGCGAGCTCCCGCTCGCGCTCGGCCAGCCGGCCCGAGAGCTCGGTCACCTCGGCTCGCAGCTCGGCGCTCTCGACCGCCGCCTCGGGAGCTCCCGCACGCAGCCGGCCGAGCTCTTCCTCGAGCGTGCGCACTCGCAGGAGCGCCACGTCGCGCGCCAGCTCGGCCTCGCGGGCCGCCCGCGCCGGATCGGCCGCACCCGCCTCGCTCCCCGGCGCGAGCGCAGCGTCGACGACGTACTCGGAGTGCACCCAGCCTTCGACGGCGCCGGACCTCACCCGGATCCACAGGCCGCGCCGGCTGATCACCTCGAGCTCCCGGCCCTCGGGCAGGAGCTCGATCCGGGGGCTCGAGGTCGTCGGCTCCTGGCGCAGGTTGAGCCGCGCCGTCGTGCGCACCGTCTCCGCGGCGGCGAGCCCGGGAAGCGCGAGAAGGGCGAGGAGAACGATCGCCGCCACCCGGCGGCACCGGCGGGCGGTCGCGGTCGACGCGGTCGACGAAGACTTCGGAATCGGCATGGTCGTCCGGACTCAAACCCCCTTGAACACTGCCATTTTCGGCCCGCACTCTAGCACGGCGAACGAGCGCCCCACGGCCGCGGCGCCGGCGTCGGGAGGCCGCCTTCTCCCGCTCGCGGGCACGGCAAAGCGCCCGGGCCGGAGCCCGGGCGCCCGAAGATCACTACCGCGACTCTCGCCTGAGAAGGCTAGTTGACGTCGATCGACTGCAGGGTCACCGGAACCGGATCGCCGCCGAAGCAGACGTCGTCCGTGGTCTCGACCGAGACCCCCGAGGGGTCGTTGATGACGATCGAGCCGACCCCGCCCGGGGCGTTGCTCGAGATGCCGAGGAAGGTCCCGGCGTTGGCGCACGCCGAGGCGGTCGAGGCCACGAGGACTCCGCCGCCGTCGAAGACGTCCACGTTCACGGAGGGCGACCCGAAGTGGCACTGGATGTCGAGACCGATGGCCTCGACGGCCGGGTTCAGGTTGACGATCGTGTTGTCGACGAAGAAGTTGCTGCCGAAGGTGATCGACGGGTTGCCGTCGAAGCCGGCGGGAACGATCACGAGACCGCCGAGCCCCGGCCCGGAGTTCTGCGTGCAGTCGATCTCGAGGCCCGCCAGGATGTCGCCGGCGTTGTAGCCGCCGGGGCACGAGGTGCCGTTGTTGGCGGGCGCGTCACAACCGAGAAGGACGTTCGAAAAGTCCTGCCAGTCCTCGCACGGCAGCCCCGGGAAGGCGGCATCGAAGCTGGGGCGGTCACCCCAGAAGGTGATCGGCCCGCCGACCTGGGTGACGATCTGGCTTTCCGGCCTGCCGATCGGAACGCCCGACGCGCTCGCGTCCGACATCCGGTCCTGGGCCAAGCCAGGCATGGCAACCAGCAAAACGCACACGGTGATCCACAGCAATCGCACTCTCATTGGGTTCGTCCTCCCGTTGTTCTTGGTTTTGTTCAGGCGAGCCCAAGCGTCGCGGCCAGCTCGAGGTCGAAACCGGCGGACCACAGTTGAGCTACCTGTGCTCGATGAACTCCCTGTCGGCGGAATGATCGCCCATTAGAGAAGGAAAGTCCAGTCTCCACCAGGGTTGCCCGTCACACCTGCCACAGAGGAACGATCTCGAAGGCGTCGACGTCGACGAGCCCCTGGTCGGTCAGCTTGAGGCTCGGGATGACCTCGAGCGCCATGAAGCTCATCGCCATGAAGGGATCCTCCGGCGTCGCGCCCAGCTCGCGGGCGCTCGCGATCGCGCGGTCGAGCGCCGCGCGCACGGCCGCAATCGGGCGGTCGCTCATGAGACCGGCGAGCGGCAGCGGCACCTCCGCCAGGACGCGCTCGCCGGCGGCGACGGCGATGCCGCCCCCCATGGCCGCGGCGTGCCGCGCCGCCGCGTGCATCGACACGTCGTCGGCGCCGATGACGACGAGGTTGTGGTGGTCGTGGGCGACCGACGAGGCGATGGCGCCGTGCCGCAGGCCGAAGCCACGGATGAAGCCGAGACCGACGGCGCCGCTGGCCCGGTGGCGCTCGATGACGGCCATCTTGAGCAGGTCGCGGCTCGGGTCGGCCAGGGCCCAGCCGTCCGCCACGGGCGGCTCGGCGACGAGGTGCTCCGTCACCAGCTGGTCGGGAATCGCGCCGATCACCCGCGCTCGCGACCCCGCCGCCGCGATCGCGAAGTCGACGGCGCCCCAGTCGACGTGCATCGAGTCGGGAAGCGAGGCCGAGCGCGCCTGCGAGGCGCCCGGAACCAGCGCGCCGTCACGGGCCACGACCCGGCCGCCGCGCACGACGAGGTGTGGGCGGGGCGCCTTGAGGTCGGCGAAGACGACGAGGTCGGCCCGCTTGCCGGGGGCGACGGCGCCGCGATCCCACAGGCGCAGGTACTGGGCGGTGTTGTGGGTCGCCATCCGGATCGCCGCGAGCGGATCGACCCCTTCGGCGATCGCCACCCGCACCATGCTGTCGATGTGTCCCTCGTCCAGGAGGTGGGCCGGCGTCCGATCGTCGGTACAGAAGCAGAACCGGTGGCAGTTCTCGGGCGTCACGAGGGGCAGGAGCTGCCGCAGGTTACGGGCGTTCGTGGCCTCCCGCACGAGGAGGGTCAGCCCGGCGCGCAGCTTCTCCCGCGCCTCCTCGATCGTCGTGGACTCGTGGTCCGACTGGATGCCGGCGGCGACGTAGGCGTTGAGCTTCAGGCCGGAGAGGCCCGGGCAGTGGCCGTCGACGACGCGGTCCGCGAAGGCCTCGAGCTTCGCCAGCACCGCCGGATCGCCGGCCACGACCGCGGGGAAGTTCATGACCTCCGCCAGGCCGAGAACCCAGGAGCTGTCGCGCAGCGCCGCCAGGTCGGCGGCGGTGAGCGCCGCGCCGCTCGTCCCCATGTGGGTCGCGGGCACGCACGCGGGCGCCATCACGAACGTCGACATCGCCCCTCCGCGCGCGCTGGCGAGCATGAACCGGATGCCTTCGAGGCCGTGCACGTTGGCGATCTCGTGCGGATCGGTGACGACCGTGGTGGTTCCCATCGGCACGACGGCGCGGCCGAACTCGGACGGCGGCACCATGGCGCTCTCCACGTGCGCGTGGGCGTCGATGAAGCCGGGCGCCACGTACGCGCCTCCCACGCTCAGCGTCTCCCGAGCCGGGTATTCGCCGAGGCCGACGATCCACGAGCCCGCGATCGCGACGCTCGTAGCGACGACCTCGTGCGCGAAGACGTTCACGACCGCGGCGTCCGTGAGCAGCAGGTCGACCGGCTCGTCGCCGCGCGCCAGGCGCACCATCCGCTCGCGGTTCATGGCGCCGGCCTCTCGAGGCTCCCGGCTGCGGCCTCGCTGCGCGCCAGTTTCGGGGAGCTCGCCACCACGCGCCGCTCCACCCGGCGCCCCAGCCCGCAGGCGATCTCGTAGGGGACGGTGTCCGCGAGCCGCGCCAGGTTCTCCAGGCTGTGGGGGGAGCGCGGGTCGCTGGAGATGACCTCGACCTCGTCACCGACCTCGCAGCCCGCCACGCCGGTGAGGTCGACCACCGCCTGGTCCATCGACACCCGGCCGCGGACCGGCACGTCGCGGTCCTGGACCCGCATCGTCGCGCGCCCGCCGAGCGCCCGCGGATAGCCGTCGGCATAGCCCACGGACACGAGGCCGATGCGGCTCTCGCGCTCGAAGACGTAGGTGAGGCCATAGCCCGTCCTGCTGCCCGCGGGGACGGTCTTGACCTCGAGCAGCTGGGCGCACAGCCGCAGGACCGGCTCGAGGGCGAGCGGCCGCTCCATCTCGGGAGACGGGTAGCAGCCGTAGAGCGCCAGGCCGGTGCGGACCAGGTCGTAGCGCGACTCGGGCAGGACGAGGGTCGCCGCCGAGTTCGCCGCGTGCACGACGAGGCCCGCCCCGCCGCCGGCCGCCGCCAGCACCTCGTCGAAGACGGCGAGCTGGCGGCGCGCCGAGCCGAGGTCGCGCGCGTCGGCGCTCGCGATCTGGGTGTAGACGCCGGTCAACCGGATGTCCGAGCGCGCGCGCAGCCGCGCGATCCAGCCCGGCGCCGCCGGCGGCAGGACGCCGCTGCGCGTCATTCCGGTGTCGACCTTGAGATGGACGGCGACCGGACGGCCGACGCGCGCCGCGATCCCTGCCAGGAGGTCGAGGTCGGCCTCGCCGGCGAAGGTCACCGTCACCTCCTGCCGCGCCAGCTCCTCGACCTTGCTCGCCACGACGTCGCGCGGCGCCGATCCCGCCGCCCGGAAGAACGCCAGCACCGGTCCGCGCCAGCCGAGCTCGCGGACCCTCAAGGCCGTGGCGGGCAGGGTCACCGCCAGCCAGTCCACCACGCCGCTCATCTCCGGCAGCAGCTCCTCGAGCCCGTGGCCGTAGGCGTTGGCCTTGACCACCGCGCACAGCGCCACGCCGGGGCCGACCAGCCCGCGCACCGCGGCGACGTTGCGGCGCAGCGCGGCGGAGGACAGATCGGCCCTCAGGATGCCCGACATCGGGCGATCATACGCGCAGTGCCGCCGCGGCCGCGCGCCGCCCGCGCCAGCCGGCCAGCGCCGTCGCCCACAGCGCGGCGGCGGCGGCGCACAGAGCGCTGGGGAGCAGCAGCACGGTGCCGTAGTAGTAGCGCGAGAAGGGGAAGGAGAGAAGCGAGATGAGGAGCACGTAGGCGAGGAAGTAACTGCCGCCCAGCAGCAGCAGGCCGGCGGCCTCGGGGACCCTCGACCCCTCGCCCGCGGCCGGCACGATGCCGCGCCGGCGGCCGACCAGCAGCGCGAGCGACGAGACCGCCAGCACCGCGGCCGGCCAGACCACCCAGGGAGAGCCGCCGAGCTGGCGCCAACCGTAGAGATTGGCGTCGCGCACCCAGGCCAGGTACTTGGCCGGCCGGCGGCGGATCACGTCCTTCGAGAGCGCGCCGAGCCTCTCGTTGACCTCGAGGCGCACGTACCGGGGCGCGGCGCCGGGGGGCGTCGCGGCCTCCTCCTGCCGGACGCGCGCGTACGCCACCGGGGCGCTGACCTGCCAGATGTTGGGGCTGTACTGCTCGAACCAGGTGATGCTGCCGGCCGCCGGATCGTACGGCGTCCAGCCCTTGAGGGTCCGCCGCCGGTAGATGCGTGTCGCCAGCTCCCGGTGCTCCCCCTCGAGCTCGGAGAGCATCTCCTCGTCGATCAGCGAGGCGGCCAGGCCGCTCATGTTGTAGCCGCCGAACGCCACGAGCCCGAGCTCGCCCACCCGCGCCTGGCGCCAGCCGATGAACGCCAGGTAGGGGATGACCGTCGCCGCAGCGACCGCCGCCGCCCAGCGCAGCGCAGCACCCCCCAGGCGCCGCTCGCGCAGCGCCCGCAGCGCCCAGCCTGCGACCGGCAGCCAGCCGATGACGAAGAGCGTGGCCGGCCGGCACTGATAGGCGGCGAGCACCGCCAGCACGAGCACCACCCAGGCCGCCACGTTGCGCGGCCGTGCGATCGACACCAGGAGCGCCCCCACGGCGACGAGGACGAAGCCGCAGGAGACGAAGTCGGGCTGGATCCTGCCGAGCAGCTCGAGGGTGTCTCCGTAGAGGAGCGGCGAGGCGGCCGCCAGCCCCAGCCAGGAGCTGCGCCCGTAGGCGCCGACGCCGGCAAAGAGGCACAGCGTGCCCAAGAAGAAGATCGCGAGCTCGCGGCCGGGGAGCTTTCTCCAGCCGAACAGCCGGAGGAGCAGCGCATAGCCGTTCGTGCGGTAGTGGGTGAGAGCCCCCTCGACCGTCTTCACCTGCGCCAGCTTGAGGTAGCTCGCCGTGTCCGGAACCCGGATCGCCCGCACCTTGCCGTTGCGGGTCAGGCTCTGATGAACCAGGAGGATCTGCGCCAGGAGCAGGAGCACCGGCAGCGCGCGCCGCGCCAGCCGCCGGAGAGCGCCGGAGCCGGCGCGCGAGCCCGGATCTAGCTCCACGCCGGCGTCATCCGGGAAACGTCGAGCATCGTCAACGGGCTTCCATGCGCTACTGCAGGTAGCCCAGAGCCTTGAGCTGCTCGATCGTTTCCGCCGAGACCTCGACTTCCTCGCGGACGTCGTCGACGTCGATCTCGGCGTCGAAGGAGCCCCGGATCCACCAGGCGTAGAGCTCGTCCTTGAGGCGCGCGAAGATCTCGGGCTCGCTCTCCGCGAGGTTGACCGTCTCCCCGGGATCCGCTTCCAGGTCGTAGAGCGCGTAGGGGCGGCCGCGGCCGCCGATGTAGCGTTGCGAAGCGCTGTACGGCGCGAAGATCAGCTTGTAGCGCTGGTCGCGGACGATCTTCTGCCAGCGCCCCTCCGTCGCGTAGCCGGCCTCGGCGTGGCTGAAGCCGTCCTCGTCGTCGCCCGCCTCGCCGGCGAGCCTCGGCAGCAGCGAGCGGGCCTGCATCCACGCACCGTCCGGCAGCGAGACGCCGGCGAACTGCAGGATCGTCGGCGCGAGGGAGAGCAGCTCGACCGGCTCGCGATCCACTCGCGGCTCGATCCGGCCCGGGAAGTAGAAGACGAGCGGCACGTGCAGGCAGCTCTCGAAGCCGAACCGGCCGTGGTCGAAGTAGTAGTTGTGATCGCCCAGCGACTCGCCGTGGTCGGACGTCAAGACCGTCAACGTGTTGTCCATCAGGCCGGCGCTGCCGAGCTCGTCGAGCAGCCGGCCGATGTGGTGGTCGGCGTAGGCGATCTCGGCGTCGTAGGCCGCCACGTAGTAGCCCAGGTCGCGGCGCCTGTCGAGCAGCTGGTTCTTGCCGATGCCGCCCATCTGCCGGTGCGGGGTGCCCGCGACGTCGAGGACCGCGAGCGGCTCGTACACGCCGTCGGCGAGGAACGGAGCGAGCCACTCGGCCGGCGGACGGTACGGGAAGTGGGGATCGATGTAGTGCACCCAGAGGAAGAACGGCCGCGAGCGGTCCATGGCCGCCACCGTCGCGAGCACCTCGCGGTTCACCACCGCCGCCGTGTTGGCGGAGCCGTCCGGCTCCGGCGGCAGCTTCCAGGTCTCGACGTAGGTGTCGAAGCCCTGATCGAAGTAGAACTCGCGGCCCACCGCGCTATTGGAGACGACGGCGTGCGTGGCGTAGCCCCGCCGTTTCAGGCCCTCGGCCAGCATCAGGAAGCCTGCCGGCAACGGCGTGCCGATGCGCCGCACGATCCCGTTGTCCTTGGGGTACGTCGCGGTGAAGAGCGACGCGAAGGAAGGGCCGGTCTTCGGCCACTGCGCCCAGGCCTGGTCGAAGCGCACGCCCTCCGCCGCCAGCCGATCGATGACCGGCGAGGTGGGGCGGGCGTAGCCCCAGGCCGACAGGTGGTCGGCGCGCAGCGTGTCTACGGTCACGAGCAGGACGTTGGCGACCGACCGCCGCGGGGCGGCCGGCTCGCCGCAGCCGGCGACGGCCAACGCCGCCGCCAGGATGCCGAGCAGGTTCGAACGCAACGTCATTCGAGATCTGAGTTCGGGCTCTTCATTCGAGACACGACTCGGGGTCCGTGGGGCCGAATCTCGCAGCGGCGCGAGGAGGACGCTGCGCGCCTCCGACCCTCCGGCGAGCTCCGGGACGTGGCCTCGGCGGGGAGGATGACATACACTTCGCCGTGGCGTCCAGAACGCTCCCGCCCCGCCGCATCCATGATCCTCGACAGCCGTGACATCGCTCGCGACAGCGCTCTCGCCGCCGATCTCTGCATCATCGGGGCCGGCGCGGCGGGCATCTCGCTCGCTCTCGAGCTCGCCGGTGGGCCCCACGAGATCCTCGTGCTGGAGGGCGGCGGCCCGGCCTACGACCAGCGCTCGCAGGAGCTCTACGACGGTCCCGAGGCGGGCCTGCTGATCCCCCCGGGCAGCCGTTACCTGGCCTCGACCCGGCTGCGCTACTTCGGCGGCACGACCAACCACTGGAACGGCTTCTGCCGGCCGCTCGACCGCGAGGACTTCGAGCCGCGCGAGTGGGTCGCGCGCAGCGGCTGGCCGATCTCGCTGGCGGACCTCGAGCCCTTCTACGCGCGGGCCTGCGAGCTGCTGCAGATCAGCCCTTTCGACTACGACCAGGCCACGGCCGGAGCCCACAGGCGGCTGCTCGACGGCGACGAGGTCTTCGAGACCAACTTCTTCCATATCAGCCCGCCCACCCGCTTCGCGCAGGCCTACCGCCGGCCGCTCGAGGAGAGCGCGAAGATCCGCGTCGTCACCAACGCCAACGTGCGGCGCATCGAGGTCGACTCCGACGCCCGCCACGCCGTCGGCCTCGACGTCGTGCGCCCGGACGGCTCGCCGCTGGCGGTGACGGCCCGGCACTACGTCCTCGCCACCGGAGGCATCGAGAACGCCCGCGTGCTGCTCAACTCGGATCGCGTCCGGGAGAACGGCCTCGGCAACGACTACGACCTCGTCGGCCGCTGCTTCATGGAGCACCTGGCGCAACGAATCGGCGTGGTGGTGATTCCCAACGGGCGCCGGCAGGTGCCGAAGACCTACTCGAAGTCGCGGGTCCGCAGCCGCAACAACTGGATCTGCGGCGCCATCCGGCCCCGTGCCGAGGCCCAGCGCGAGCGCCGGCTCCTCAACTCGCTGCTGATGGTCACGCCGCTGGCGCAGAGCGAGGTCGCGGACCTCGCGCCCGCCGTGGAGAGGCTGGCCCGGGACCTGCGCGAGCTCGCGGCGCTGCCGCCGATCGACACCAGGCCGGGGTACTTCGGCTGGCTCCACGCCTACGGCGAACAGCAGCCCGACCTCGATAGCCGAGTCTCGTTGAGCGACGAGAGGGACCGCCTCGGAGCTCGCCGGAGCGCTCTCGACTGGCGCGTCGACGAGGTCGAATCGCGGTCCATGCGCACGACCGCGCGGCTCTTCATCGAGCGGCTGGGCATGAACCTCGACGCGCGGGGCTGGCTGCTGCCCCCCGACCGGCCGTGGGGCGCCGCGAGGTGGAGCAACCACCACATGGGCACCACGCGGATGAGCGCCGACCCGGCGTCCGGGGTCGTCGATCCCGAGTGCCGCCTCCACGGGGTGGACAACGTCTTCGTCGCCGGGAGCTCCGTCTTCGCCACCAGCGGCAGCTCCAACCCGACGCTCACGCTGGTGGCCCTGGCGGTGCGCCTCGGCCATCATCTGAAAGGAGTGCTCGCCTCGTGAAGACCGTCAGCCGCCGCGCGATCCTCCGCGCCCTGGCGGCCGGCGCCGGCGTCGCCGGCCTCGGCGCCCTCGGTTGCCGGGGCTTCGATCCGGCCGCCCTCGCCGCGCCGCTGCGCGACCTCGCGCGGAACCCGGAGAGCCTCGCGGCCGTCGGCAAGGTCTTTCTCGCCGAGAACCCCGAGGAGAATCTCGACACCGTCACCGAGTGGCTGGCCGTGAACCTCGATTGGGACGAGGCGACGCCGGCCGACGAGCTGACGCGGCGGCTCGTCGAGCGGGTGCGCCACGACTTCCGCGACTCCCGCACCGTGCGGGTCGACAACTGGCTCCTCTCCGAGACGGAAGCGCGCTGGACCGCCGCCGTCGCCCTGGCCGCCGAGGCGCCGGCCGAGTAGCAGCCGGGCCGGAATCTCGGCCTCCCGCAGGGCTCGGCGCTCCGCGCCCGGCTTCCCCGCTCAGCCTTCCAGGAATGCCGCGCAGCGCGCGCGCTGCGAGTCCTCGCCCGCGGCCGGATAGCGATCGCACGCCGCGTGGACCAGGTCGCGGACGAGATCGACGACGCCGTCGTGGCTGCCGTCCTCGTTCCAGGCACCGTAAGCCGTCTCCAGCTGGCCGAGCCTCAGGTAGTTGCCCAGGGCGAAGGCGTCGTCGTGGGTCAGGAGCTCGTCGAAGATCGCGACGGAATCCGCCCGCACCGCCGCGACGTCGTCCGGCGCGAGCTCCATGAGCCGGCGCAGGTACGTGGAGCCCCACCGGAAGCGGGTATAGCGGCCGGCGGCCGCCTGCCAGGCCTGGCGGTAGAGGGCGACGGCCTCGGCGCTGCGGCCGGCATCGCTCTCGAGACCCGCCCGAAAGGACATGAAGTAGTAGGGCGCGTAGGTCTCGTCCTGCTTGTCCGCGAGGAGCCGCTCCGCCTCCTCGGGCAGGCCGGCCTGCTCGAGCGCGTAGGCCGCGGTGTTGAGGACGGTCTGGAGCTCGCCGCCGTCTGCCGTCGCGGCGATCGCCCAGGCCACCCTTTGGCGCACGTGCGCGACGAGCGCCTCGGGCAGCGGCGCCTCGGCGTCCCCGGCCGCGAGCCGGGCGAGCTCGATCGCGGTCAAGGTGGCCGTCAGCCGATCGTCCGTCGAGAGCTCCTCGTCCGCCTCGAAGCGCAGCGCCGCCTCTCGCCAGGCCTCGGCGAGCGCGCTGCGCTCCGGGCCGGCCGCCGGCTGCAGCACGGCGATGGCGGCCGCGGCGCCGGAGAGGACGTCGGTCACGTTCTCCCGGGCGAGCTCGACGTCGGCCAGGAGCGCCGTCACGGCCGCCGTGAGCCGGCTCCGCTCCCCGGCCGTCAGGACCGGCGGCTCGCCCTCCCCGGCGCCCCGGCTCCGGCGCGCGGCTTCGCCGACGTAGAGGGCGAGGAACCGCGCCCGCACGCCCGCGAGCTCGGCCGGCGTCTCCTCCCAGAGGCGCCGGAACGTCGGCAGGAGCTCCTCCTCGGGCAGCTCGATCTGGCTGTCCTGCCCCCACGAGTAGTAGGCCAGGACGTCGAGATCGGCGGCCGGCGCCGTCGCGGGCCCGGCCGCCAGCACGGCGCCGAGGATCTCGCGGATCGGCCGGTCGAGGGTGAGCGCCCGCTCCAGGATCGCCGCGTAGCGGGCGACCGGCACGTCGCTGGGCATGCGCAGCAGCTCCTCGCCGGCGGCGCTGTAGACCATGACCGTCGGGTAGCCCTGGACGTCGAGCTGCTCGCCGAGCACCTGGGCGCCCGCGTCGTCGCCGTCGAGGTACACCGCGACGAAGTCCCGCGAGCGGGCGACGAACTCGGGCCGGCTGAAGATCTTCTCCTTGAGGTAATGGCACGGCGGACACCACTCGGCCCCCCAGTAGAGAAAGAGCGGCTTGCCCTCCGCCCTGGCGAGGGCGAACGCCTCGTCCGGGCCCCCCTCGAACCAGGCGACCTCGGCGGCCGGCGCCGGACTTGCGGTCTCCTCGTCAACGGGCGGACCCGCGCAGGCCGCTAGGGCCAGAATCAGCGTGGCGCTCAGTGTCGGATGGCGTCGAATCATGACTCTTCCCCCACTCCTCCGAAGCCCGCCTCGGCCGAGCCACCTCGGACGAATCAGTCTATCTCCCGGACCCAGACTCACTGGTATCATGCGCGGATCGCACCCTCGACGAACAACCCTGACCGACTGAGCCGGGCGATTCGCGGCTTGACCCTCGCGGTGTGGTGTCTCTGCGTGCTCACCGCCTCGTCGCTCGCGATCTCGCTGTGGGGCTTTCTTTCCTGGTCCTTTACGACGCCGCCTTCCTCCGTCTCCCTGCGTTCGCTCGATTCGACACCCGATTTCGGTACTGCTCTGGACGAAGACAACGACTTTTTCGCCAGGCCCCTCGAAGACAGGATCCGCCGAGCCACGATCATCCTACTCGTGGAGCGCAAGGAAGAAGGCGGCCGTCACAAGGCGATCATCGCCGACATCCTCAAGAGAGCTCCCGGCACGCGCTTCTACTACGAGCTCGGAGACGAGTACGAGGGACTCTCCCATCACCCCAGAAAGCGTTGCGAAGACTGTGAAGGTCAGGGAGACGTCGTGTTCTTGACCGGCAATCCGGCCCACATGCGCGAGTCCGTTTCCTATGAGGACGGCCGCATCGGCGGCCTCGGCGACATCACGCTCGCCGAGCTCCGGCAGTTGATCGAAGCCTCCGAACAAAGCGCGCCAGGCTAGGCGACGATCGAGGTCCGAACCCTGGGGGCTCACTGATGCGCCAACACCGCCGTTCTCTTCTCGTTCTCCTCTCCGTCGTTGCCGCCCTCGGCCCAACCCGGCCCGCCGGCGCGCAGGAGGAACCGCCCCCGGAACCGACGTTCCCGACTCTGCCGGCGGAGGCTCCGGCCGGGAGCGGCATCATGCAGCCGTGCCTCGAGGAGCTCGCGGGCCGGGTGCGCTGCGGGCGCTACCGGGTCTGGGAGAACCGGGAGACCCGCAGCGGGCGGACCCTCGATCTCGCCTTCGTCGTCGCCGACGCTCTCGATCCGCGGGCCGAGGACACGTCGGCGGCCACCTACTTCTTCGGCGGGCCCGGATCGTCGGTCACCGCCGCGTCCCCCTTCGTGATCGAGGGCAGCGAGGAGCTGCGCCAGCACCGCGACCTTCTGTTCCTGGACTTCCGCGGCGTCGGGAGCTCCGGGAGGCTGGATTGCGGCGTGCCCTACCCGCGCGGCGTCGGGTCCCGGTTCGGGACGATCTTCCCGCTCGATCACGTCGTCGCCTGCCGCGATCGCCTCGCGGAGCGAGCGCAGCTCGACCTCTACACCAGCGCTCACAACATGGACGATCTCGACGAGCTGCGGGCCTGGCTCAACTACCGCACCCTCGACCTGAACGGCGGTTCCTACGGCACCCGCGAGATCCAGGTCTTCCTGCGCCGGCACCCCGAAGCGGCGCGGACCGTCATCCTGAATGCCGTGGCGCCGATCTTCGAGGCCGGCTACGTGACTCACGCCCTGGGGCTGCAAGACGCCCTCGACGAGCTGGTGGCGGAGTGCCTCGACGACGCGCGCTGCGCCGCTGCCTATCCGGATCTGGCGACCACCGTCGCGCGGGTGCTCGAGCGAGCCCGGACGGATCCGCCCGCGGTCGTCGCCGAGGGGGAGACGGTTCGCCTGGGACCCGGGGAGCTCGGCTACGCCCTGCGCGGCCTCCTCTACCGGCGCGCCGGCGAGATTCCGGCCCTCGTCGAAGCCGCGGCCGCGGGCGACTGGCAGCCGCTCGCCGACTACTACCTGCAGCGCAGCGGCTGGGTGGGCGACGGCGACGGCGAGGCCGGAATGCACTTCTCGGTGCTCTGCGCCGAGGACATCGCGCGCGTCGACCCCGAGACGATCGCGCGCGAGACCGCCGGCACCTTTCTGGGCGACTACCTCATCGGCGGCTACGCGCGAGTCTGCGAGGTCTGGCCCCACGCCCGGCTCGACCCGTCATTCTGGGAGCCGGTGACGAGCGACGTACCGGCTCTCCTGTTCTCGGGCACCCGCGACCCGGTGACCCCCCCGTCCCGCGCCGAGGCCGTCGCGCGCCGCCTCTCGAGCAGCCTCCACCTCGTCGTGCCCGGGGCGGGGCACGGCGTGGGCGGCCCCTGCATTCAGGAGATCCAGCGGCGCTTCGTCGAGTCCGCCTCCGTCGCGGGCCTCGACACCTCGTGCCTCGGGGCCCGGCCGCCGACGGAGTTCGTGATCCCCGAGCCCGCAGCGGATCCGGAAGGCCTTGAAAGGCGGTGACCGAGCCCGGTGACGCGGGGTAGTCGACGAAAATGCTGTAAAATCGGTGATAATGGCGCCGAATAACCTGAAGTATCGCGTCGTGCTCCAGGGCTCACGCGGCTCGCGGCTCTCGAGCACCTCGAGGCCTGGGGCGGAATGCCCGGCCTGCTCCCGCTGGGAGAGGGCCAGAGACGCGAGTGGCTGCGCTCGTACCAGCAGACCTTCCTCGAGCGCGATCTCCTCGACCTCGCCCGCCTCCCCGATCTCGACCCGTTCCGGTCTCTCGAGCAACTGGCGATGCTGCGCTCCGGGCAGCTGCTCTCCTACGCCGACCTGGCCCGCGACGCGGGAATCGCGCCGTCGACCGCCAGGGGGTACCTGCGCTACTTGCAGCTCTCGTACCAGGTCGTGCTCCTGCGACCGTTTCACACCAACCTGACGAGCACCGTGATCAAGGCTCCCCGCCTCTACTGGGTCGACCTGGGGCTGCTGCGACAAGGCACCCTGCAGTGGGGGCCGGCGACCGGGCCCCTCTTCGAAGGCCTCGTGGTCGTCGAGTGCCGCAAGTGGATCGACACGATGGCCGCCGACGCGAAGCTGTACTTCTATCGCACGCGCTCGGGCCTGGAGGTCGATCTCCTCGTCGAGACGGCCGCCGGCGTCCTGGGCATCGAGATCAAGCATCGCGATGGCGCCGTCCGCTCCGACGCGACCTCGCTGGCAGCGCTTGCCGAAGCCCTCGGCCCTCGCTGGCTGGGCGGGCTCGTGGTGACCCGGGGCGGCGCGATCCGCCCCTTGCGGCCCGACCACTCGATCTGGAGCGTTCCCGCCCATCGGCTGTTCTGAGGGCTCGGTCGGAGGCACGGTCGGAGGCACAATGGCGCCGTGAAGAAGCTCGGTTCGACGACTCTCGTCCTCCTCGTGACGCTCACCCTCGGCGCGTGCACGGCGGCCGGCCCCGAGGTCGCCCGCTGGGAGGCGATGGCGGACGACGTCACGATCACCCGGGACGACTGGGGGATCGCCCACGTCCGCGGTCCCACCGACGCCCACGCGGTGTTCGGCGCCATCTACGCTCAGGCAGAGGACGACTTCCACCGGATCGAGAGGAACTTCCTGCTCTCACAGGGGCGCCTCGCCGAGGCCGAGGGCGAGGCCGAGATCTGGCGCGACCTGCGCATGAAGCTCTTCATCGACCCCGTCGAGATGCAGGCGCTCTACGCCGAGAGCCCGCGCTGGCTCGCGGACCTCATGGACGCCTGGGCCGACGGCCTCAACTACTACCTGCACACCCACCCCGCGGTGACCCCCCGCGTGCTCGCGCGCTTCGAGCCGTGGATGGCCCTCACCTTCAGCGAGGGGAGCATCGGCGGCGACATCGAGCGCGTGAGCCTGGCGCAGCTCGAGGCCTTCTACGAGGGCCGGCTGGAGGGCACGGCGCTGGACGGGCAGGCGGTCGCCGAGCTGCCCGTCGACCGCGAGGAGCCGCGCGGCTCGAACGGTTTCGCCCTCGCGCCGTCGAACACCGCGACGGGCAACGCCATGCTGCTTATCAACCCCCACACCTCCTTCTTCTTCCGCTCCGAGCTCCACATGTCGAGCGACGAGGGACTCGACGCCTACGGCGCCGCGACCTGGGGCCAGTTCTTCATCTACCAGGGCTTCAACGAGCGCGTCGGCTGGATGCACACGTCGAGCGGCGTCGACAACATCGACGAGTACCTCGAGACGGTCGTCGAGCGCGGCGGGCGCTACTTCTACCTCGTCGACGGCGAGGAGCGTCCGCTCTCGACCCGGACCGTCACCGTCCCCTACCGCACGGGCAGCGGCATGGCGAAGCGTGAGTTCGCCGTCTTCCGCACCCACCACGGCCCGATCGTGCGCGCTCAAGACGGCAAGTGGGTGGCGACGGCGCTCATGGAGGAGCCGCTCTCGGCCCTCCGGCAGTCGTGGGGCCGGACCAAGGCGCGCGGCCTCGCCGACTACCTCGAGAACCTCGAGCTGCACACCAACTCGTCGAACAACACCGTCTACGCCGACTCCGCGGGCAACATCGCCTACTGGCACTCGAACTTCGTGCCGCGGCGGCGCAGCGACCTCGACTGGACGAACCCGGTCGACGGCAGCGTTTCCGCGAACGACTGGGGCGAGCCCCACTCCGTCGCCGAGAGCCCGAACGTCGTCAATCCGGCGGTGGGATGGCTCCAGAACACCAACAACTGGCCCTACAGCGCCGCCGGTCCGGACAGCCCCCGCAAGTCCGACTATCCGGCCTACTTCGAAAGCGGCGGCGAGAACGCGCGCGGCATCCACGCCATCCGCGTGCTCGAGAACCGGCGCGACTTCACCCTCGAGACGCTGGCCGCGGCGGCCTTCGACAGCGAGATGCCCGGGTTCGAGCCGCTCGTCCCGGCCCTCCTCCGGGCCTGGGACCGGGTCCCGGCCTCCGACCCCCGCAAGGCGCGGCTCGCCGCGCAGGTCGCCTTGCTGCGGGACTGGGACTACCGCTGGGGCCTCGAGTCCGTGGCGACCTCGCTCGCCACGTACTGGGCCGAGGACCTGACGGAGCGCGTCGCGGACGCCGCCCGCGACGCCGGCGTGTCTCCCGAGGACTTCATCGCCTTCCGCGCGTCCATCGACCAGCATCTGCGGTCGCTCGCGGCCGCGTCGGACCGGCTGGCCGCCGACTTCGGGGACTGGCGTACCCCCTGGGGCGAGATCAACCGCTTCCAGCGACTCACCGGCGACCTCGTCCAGCCGTTCAGCGACGGCGAGCCGTCCTACCCCGTGGGCTTTCACTCCGGGCGCTGGGGATCGCTGGCCTCGTTCGGCGCGCGGCGGGCCCCGGGCACCGTGCGACGCTACGGCACGAGCGGCAACAGCTTCGTCGCGGTCGTCGAGCTGGGCGACCGCGTGCGGGCCCTCGCGGTGACCGCCGGCGGCGAGAGCGGCGATCCGAGCTCCCCGCACTTCGACGACCAGGTGCAACGCTACGCGGAGGGCAACCTGCGGCCCGTCTACTTCTACCCCGAGGACGTCTCGGCCCACGCCGAACGGGTCTACCGGCCGGGCGGCTGACGCCCGGGAGCGGATGTCGGGCCGCGCGCCGACGACGGTTCGAGGATCCGGAACGGGGCAGCGCCCGCTCGC
>Ga0224512_10002390_pt1 | contig 17265 bp, 12 predicted proteins | sample SF_May12_sed_USG_4_FD_169103 | JGI IMG/M metagenome (GOLD analysis project Ga0224512, IMG submission 169103) | Sediment microbial communities from San Francisco Bay, California, United States - SF_May12_sed_USGS_13 | ecosystem: Environmental > Aquatic > Marine > Sediment | place: USA...
GACCTGAAGGCTGTAGGGGTGGGGCAGGACCCCCATGGGGCCGACCAGCCCGAGGAAGTTGACCGTCATCTCGGGCGGCTCGCTGTACACCTCGAGGACGTGGATCTCACTCGGCGGGAACGCCAGTCCGGGATTCGCTCCGAACCGGAGCACCTCGTCGGCGGGCTCGCTGAATCGTCCCACCGGCTGGCGCTCCGGAAACAGGCGCTGCACCAGGCGCACCGCCTGAAAGAACCCGTAGGCCGTGGCCTCTTCGGTGAGCGCGGCAACCGTGGCCGCGTCGGTTACACGAGGGCTTTCCATCCCGCCCTCGGCGCCCACTCGTGCAGCAGCTCCTTCCGCTGCTGTGAGCGAGCCGCCACGATGGTGAAGCTGTTCAGGGACGTGTACATGCCGAGGAACCGCTCGAGCACCGTGGCAAAGAGGTAGACGCCGCCCCCCACGAACTGCTCTTCGTCGAACTCGAGTTCGACCCGGTGCCCGCGGGCAAACGTGAGGCCATGCGCGCTGTCGATGCGCGCGTGGCAAGGTGCGCTGCGCACGCTGAGCAGGCCCTGGATCTGCTTCTCGCCCGACGTCGTGTCGCCGAAGTTGTTCAGCCGCAGGAGCTCCTGCAGGCCTTCGGCGCCGCCGCTCACGAGCGAGAGATAGTTGAGCGACAACTGAGAGATCAGGCGCCAGAGCACCGGCCGCCCCAGCGGGGGTTCCACCACGGGGGTCGGTTTCACGAGCGTCACGATCCGCTGCACGGGGCCACCCCCCGGCAACTCGAAGTCGCCGCTGTCGTCGCCAAACGGCAACCGGCTCGGCAGGTCGCCGTTGAAGCACGTGAGGCGGCACGTGGCGGCGTCGAACGGCGGCTGGACGGGTCGCTGGGCGGCATCGACGAACGACAGGAACAGGTCGCTCCCCTCGTCCAGCCGCCAGCCGCGCGGCCGGCGCCGCGCGTACCAGAACGCCTGGTTTTCGCGACCGGCCGAGCCGTGGCGGAACGAGTACAGCGGCTCGAAGGGCGTCGCCTGATCGGCGCCCGCCGAGACGGCGGTCACGTCCTCGACGGAGAAGACGCGCGTGGTCTGGCGGCGCCGCGCGTCGGCCACGACCGGGTACTCGTGTGCCCGCTGCGTGAGGATGACCGGTTCCGAGGTCTGCGGGAAGAGATTGATGATCGGGGCGCATCCCAGCCGGATCGTGGTCTTGGACACCCCGCTTTCCAGCAGCTCGCGGCGGTCGTCACGCTCGAAGGCGGCAATCAGAAAGACGACCTCCGCCCGATTCCCAAACCCGGCGGCGCGTACCTGCTCGAACCCGGCGAGGTCGAGGAACAGGAACTTGGTCGGGAACGTCGAATACTCCTGCAGGAGCCGATACCCGAGGAACGAGCGGAGCGGGAACGGCAGCAGGCCCTCGTCCTCCGCGAACCCCACGGGGTGCAGGGCGGAGGGCGGCAGCAGCACCGGCGGGCGCTTGGGCGCGGCCGGATCGCGGATGACGATGCCGCGGCAGCGGCTGCATAGCAGCTCGTACAGCGTGGCCGTCAGCGCGGGCTCGCCGTGGAGGTGCAACCGGAGCCGCTGTAACTCCAGCTTGTCGAACGCGACGTCTGGGAGGCATTGCAGCTCGACGCGCAGCGCGGCGACGGCGTCGGACGCCTTGATCGGCGGCTTCAGCCGGTCCGGCGTCTGCCACTGGGCCGCCGTGACCGTCAGCGGCCACAGCGTGGTGTCGTAGCAGGTCCGGAACCGGCAGGGCGCCCCGTTGACCGGGCGGGAATAGAGCTGCGCGTGCCGCGGGATCTGCAGGCCGGTGGTGAGCTTGCCCTGCTCCGGGTCGAGGTGGAACTCCACCAGCGACATCGACGGGATCGGTCGGAGGTAGTTGGGATAGACGACGTTGAGCAGCGCCTCGCTGATCTCGGGGAAGTCGTCGTCCAGCTTGAGATGGATGCGCGCCGCGAGGAACGCGAAGCCCTCCAGCAGCCGCTCGACGTGCGGATCGTCGCACTTCGTCGGCTCGAGCAGCAGGCGGGAGGCGACCTTGGGGTATTTCTCTGCGAACTCGGCGCCCAGGCGGCGCAGGTAGGTCAGCTCGCGCTCGTAGTAATACAGGAGGTCGTCACGCACGCCCCTCTCCCTTCACGTCGAACTTCCCGCTCGCGACCTCGAGCACGGTGTCGAACTGCACCTCCTCGGGGTTCGGATCGATACGCAGTAAGGCGTCGATCACAAACCGGATCTGGCGGGTGTCCTGGCCCTCGGAGGCCCGAACCCGGACGTCCGCCAGCCGCGGCTCGAAGAGGGTAACCGTTTCTTGGACGTACTTGCGGAGCCGCGCGCCGACGTCGGGGGCGTCCGCACTGAGCGACGTGATGTCCCGCAATCCGTAGTGGTAGACAGACTGCTGCAACTCGGCGTACTCGTCGGGAGCGGGCTCGGCGATACGGCGGGTGTTCAACAGCCATTCCAGATCGCGCCGGACGGCGTGTTTCATTTCCTGCACCGAGTCGGCCCAGGACTGCGAGGCTTCCACCCGGCTCGCAGGCTCCCGGTCGATCAGGCGGTCAAGAACCGACAGCCTGATCGTCCGTTCCACCGGAGGCCTCCTCGAAGGTCGTCGTGCCCGGTGCCGGGTCGCCGACGACCGCCATGGCCAGCATCGGGTCGAGCCGGCAAACGCGCCGATACAGCTCGTCGCGCTCGGTCGGATCACCGTCCAGCTTGGCGAGGCAGCGGTACAGCAGCCCCATGGGGCGGGCGGCGATGTCGCCCGCCTCCCACTCGTCCAGCTTGTGAGCCTCGATCTGGGCCAGCAGCTCCTTGAGGATCGGCAGGGCGACCGTCTCGAGGCCGGCATCCACCATGAGGGTCGCAATCTGCGACCGGCGGAGGAACCGCGCGCGCGGGTTCTTTTCCTCTTGCACCTGGCGCGTGAGCAGCTCGATGCCTTTCTGGGGCCGTCCCTCGCGTGCCTCTTTGAGGGCGCGCTCGAACAGTCGGTCGCCGGGCGTGCCGATCGCCACTGAGGCGCGTCGGCTCGGCGTCGTGGCCGCCGGGGCGGGAGCGGTGCCGAGTTCCGCGGCCATTTCGCTCAAGCCCTGGGCCTGCAGCCAGGCGCGGGTCTCCACGTTGGCCGTGGGCGTATCGTCCATCAGCGTCAGTTCGGTGATCTGCGGCAGATCCCGCAGCAGCATCGCCAGCGCGCCGCGGATGGCCGCCGTGACGTGCTCGTACTCGGCGCCGAGCTGCGCGCACGCCGTGAGCACGTAGCGCTGGAGATCCAGCCAGCCGCGCCCGTACGGGCTCGCCATCACGCCTTCGGCGGCGGCGAGCAGCTCGTCCCACCGGGCGTCGAGCAGCAGCGTCTTGAGCTGGGTGCGCACGGCGGTCGGCGGGGCGGCGAGCAGGCGCGGATCGAGCTCGGGGCCGGCCGCTCGCAGCTCGCCCCAGCGGAACCCGCGGAGCAGCAGGTAGGACGCCGGGTTGCGCGGATCGGCCCGCTGGAGATAGCGGGCGGCCGCGGCCACGCGGTTCGCGGCGTCGTCTGCGCTGGTCGGCTCCACCGGCACGGCTCCGCCGGCTCCCGGCGCCGCCCCGGCCGCCCCCGGCACCGCGACGGGGGTGGCGGACGGGGGGTCGGGCTCGAGCTCGAGCTTCTTGGCGAGCAACTGGTTTGCCAAGTGCTGCACCTCCTCCAGGGCCCGGCGCAGGTTGGTATAGCTCGGCGCGTCGTCCGCGAGCTTCGCGTCACCGAGCGCCTCGAGCGCCTGGAGCGACGCGAAACAGGCCGCAAGGTCCGCCGCGAGCTGCTTGTAGAACGGTTTCGGCGTGCTGCTGAACGCCTTGTCGAACTCCTCGGGTGTGAGCTTCCCGTCGGCAACGGCGGCCTGGCGCGCCTGCTGCTTGGCCTCGTTGCCCTCGACCTCCGCCTCGGGGGGGACGCTCCGGGCATCCGTGTACTGGATGAAGCTGTGTCCCCCCTTGGTCAGCGGCACCGACCGGACCCCGACCACCAGGTAGTCGCCCACCCATTGCAGCGGGGCGGCGCGGAACGAGGCGTCGCCGTCGTCGACCTCCGGATACAGATGGTCCCAGAACTGCTCCAACAGCGCCGTGAGCAGTTCGAGCCCGTGGTTGAGCCCCCCGAATCCCTCGGTGCGAAGCAGGGCCTCCGTCAGCCAGGCGGCGATCTGCAGGTCCTTCGACTTGGTCGCCAACACCTCACCGGCGAGCTTCACCACCTTGGGGAAGTCGGCGACCTTGCGCGCCCGCTCCCACTCGCCCTGCGGGACTTCGTCCTCCTCGCGGCGCGCTTCCTTGATCTGGTCGTAGACCGGCTCGTAGCGGAAATTCGCGCCGCAGGGATTCGGGCCGGCGATCGGCTTCAGGAGATCGTCGCGCAGGGCCATGGCGGGCTAGTGGCCGGGCGTCGCGGACGGCGTGATGTCGAGCTCGCGCAACTCCAGGATGGGCAGCTCTTCGCCGTCCACGAGCAGCAGTTTCTGCCCGACGGGCGCCTGCTGGCCGCCGTCCACCTCGGTCCACTCCGTGACGCGGCCGAGCCGGACTGCGTCATCGGGATGTTGCCAGGACAGCGGAGCCATCACGGGGAGCAGCAGTTCCCCCAGTTCCAGTTCCTTGAACGCCGGTCCGGGTCGGACCACCGCCGGGGCCCAGAGCAGGTCACGCAACCGCCGGGGCGGCTGCATGCGGACGGTGGCGACGTGTTCGAGGGGCAACCACATGTACTGCCCGGCGGCAAACACCTCGATCCGGGCTCCGATGCGCGGGTCCGCGTCCACGAGGGACTCGAAGGCCTGGCCGTTCACGGAACCGCGGACCGGCGCGGCCCGGGTGACCTGTGGGAAGTCCCCGGTGCGGAACATCTCCTGCCGGATCCGGTCCGCGTGCAACGCACTGCGGTACAACAACGTTCCCAGGGCCGCCTGCTTGCCGCCCTGGGCCAGCACGTCGAGCTGTTTCTCCGCCCGATCGTGGTTGCCGGCGAAGCAGAGCAACTCGAACAGGAACGTGCGCCGCTGGGCGTCGGTGGGATTGCTCCGCAACTCGCCGCCCAGCGACTCGATCGCCTCCTGCAGCTTGCCCTCGCGGAAGAGGGCTTGCGCGTTCACGCGAGCCCCCGACCCCGCCTCACAGAGCCGTGCCCGCCTTGAGATCCCAGCCGGCCACCTGTGGCGTGCCCTTCGTGCCGTCTACCTTCTGCTCCGTGTAGGTCACCGCGACCTTGCTGAAGGCGAACCCCACGGACTCCATCGGCACGTCGTCCCCCCCGCTGGCGCCCGACCACTGGATGTCGTTCACCATCAGGGCCTCGAACTCGTACTTGAGGTAATCCACCGCCTTGTCGCCGCCCGCCTTGAGGAGGGTCAGCACGGCCTTGGGGAAGTGTTTGCCGGAACAGCAGTTCTGGAACAGCTTCACGCTCGACTTGTCCGTCCACTTCGTCACCGTGAAGTTGCTGATGGCTACCTTGCCCGCGCCGGTGCCAGTCCCGATGGGGCTACTCGGGTTGTTGGCGCCCCAGCTGAATGACAAGACCGGGATCTGTTTCTCGTAGCCCTTCTGTGTCGCCTCGCCTTCGACTCCGTCGAGCTTGAGATACGCATCGAACGCCATCGCTTGTTCCTCCTCGGGGGCTCAAGGTACAGTCGTGGCCGCCAGCCGGCGGCAGTAATTACTTCGCCGGTGCCGGCAGGTCCGCCACCAGGCGCATCGCAACGCTCAGTTCATCCAGCTGGAAGTGCGGCCGCAGGAACGCCACGGCCCGGTACGCCCCCGGCTTCCCGGGAATCTCCTGCACGTCCACGCGGGCCTCACGCAGCGGCCGCCGCGCCTTCACCCCCATCGGGGCGTCGTCGTTGCCCACCACGTAGTTGGCGATCCAGTTGTTGAGGAACGTCTGGGCCTCGCTCTTCGACATGTAGCCGCCAATCTTGTCGCGCATCATGGATTTCAGGTAATGCGCGAACCGCGAGACGGCGAAGATGTACGGGACCTGCGACGAGATCCGTGCGTTGGCCGTCGCCGCATCCGACTGGTACTTCTTGGGTTTCTGCGCCGACTGCACGCTGAAGAACGCGGCGTTCGCCGTGCCCTTCTGGTGCACGAGGGGGACGAACCCCAAGTCGGCCAGCTCCTTCTCCCGCCGATCGGTGAGCGGGGTCTCGGTGGGGCATTTCATTGCGACGTCGCCCTGATCGGTGCGGAAATTGTGCACCGGCAGGCCCTCCACGAGGCCGCCACTCTCGACGCCGCGGATGGTGGCGCACCAGCCGTAGGACGCAAACGCCTGCGTGACCCGTGTGCCGAGCGCCCACGCGGCGTTGCCCCACAGGTAGCGCCCGTGGTCGGAGCCGTCGACGCGCTCCTCATACTGGAACGCCTCGATCGGCACGGTTTCGGCCCCATACGGCTCCCGCAACAGCATGCGCGGCAGGGTGAGCGCCACGTAGCGCGAGTCCTCGCTGTCCCGGAAGGCCTTCCACTTGCCGTACTCGGTGCTGTCAAACACCTTGGCCAGGTCGCGGGGCTGATCCAGCTGCGTGTAGCTCTCGAGGTTGAACATCTCGTTCGACGCGCCGGTGATGAACGGCGCGTGGGAGGCGGCGGCGACCTGCGACACCTTCTCGATCAACTCGATGTCTTCGCCGGTCTTGCCGAACTCGTAGTCGCCCAGCAGGGCGCCGAACGGCGCTCCGCCGAACACGCCATACTCCTCTTCGTACACTTTCTTGAACAAGGCGCTCTGATCGAATTCCGGCGCGCGCTGGAGGTCTTTCAACAGGTCCTTCTTGGTGACGTTGAGGACCTTGATCTTGAGCATGTCGCTCGTCTCGCTCTGCGACAGGAGATAGCGCAGGCCACGCCACGTTCCCTCCAGCTTCTGGAATTCGGGCGCGTGCATGATCTCGTTTAACTGGACCGACACGAGCTGGTCGATCTGCGCGATCCGGGCGTTGAGCATGGCCTCGGTGTCGCGGGCCATCGTAATCGTGCCTTCGAGCACCTCCGCCACGAACTGCTTGACCATGTCGCGACCGCGGTCGCGCGTCGCCTTGTCCTTGCCGAACCGTCCCTGCTCGACGATCTGGTCCAGCAGATTGAGCTCGGTGGTCTCCGCGGCAGGCTGCGCCTGCTGATCTGCCTTGGCCTTAGCCATCCTGGCCTCCCTCCGGCTCGCCCTGCTCGGCGTCGAGCTCAGCCTTGAGCTTCTTCCGTTTCTCCTCGTCGGTCAGACTGGACTGCAGTATGTCCTCCAGCTTGTCGTTCCCCTGGAGTTTGCCGCGCAGGTCGGCGAGCTGCGTGCGCAGGTCGAGCAGCTTCCGCAGGGGGTCCACCTGTTGGGCCACCCGGTCGGGGCGGAAGTCGTCGAGGCTCTCGAACTTGAGATCGACCCCGATCTTCCCGGCATTGGGGTCGTCGCTCAGCTTGTTGTCGACGGCGAACGCGAGATGCGGTTTCATGCTCGACATCACGTCGTCGAAGTTGTCGAGCGTCACGTCGACGAACTTGCGGTCCTTCAGCCTCTCGAGGGGCTCGGTGGGCTGACCGGTGAAGTCTCCGAGCACACCCATGACGAACGGCAACTCCTTGGTCTCGATCGCGTCGCCCGTGTCGACCTCGTACGTGATGTTCACGCGTGGGGGGCGCACGCGTTCCAGCTTCTTGTGCACGCTTTCTTTCGCCATGGCCAACTCCTGAAATGGCTAGTCGCCGCGATGCCACGAACGGTGCATTCGCGAAAATGAGATGCCGCTCCGCCGGCCCCAGATTACGGCCTGGCGCGTCCTGCGCCGCGTGAGGGCCTCCACTGATCGGTATTATCCCTCGCACGGAGCGATGTCAAGAACCCGCACCGGGTTACTGCCCCGCCGTCCCGGCGGAGTCGGTGGTCGCCACGGCCACTACCGCCGCGTCCATGGCCCGGCGAGGGCCGCGGGGGGATCGGCGACGCTTTGGAACCGCAACAATCGCGCCGTGTCCTGGCCGCGGATGGCCACCACCGGCATGATACCCGAGTCGAGTAATCGGACGGCGGCATCCTCGTCGAGGGCGGACTCCGTACAGGGGAGCGCATGCGTTGTGCCGCCGGCGTCGCGCCAGAGATGCAGCGGCAGGCGCGCGACTTCGAGGGCCTGACCGGGCCGCATCCCCCAGCCGTCGTTCGTGAACGCCTCCGCCAGAAGCACTCCACAGAGGAGTGCGGCCTCGCCCCACAGGTAATGTCGGTGGTCGGGACCCTCCGGCATTTCGTCAAATGCGAACCGCTCGCACGTGTCGGTGTCGGGGCCGTAGGGGAGCCGCAACAGCACGCGGGGGTGGCAGAGGCCGAGGAACGCGGCGTCGGGGCCGCGCCGCACCTGGCGCCACCCGGACGGGTCCTCCCCCGTGGACGCTGCCGTGGGGGTGCCCCGCACGGCGGCCGCGGCGAGGTCGGGGGACGCGCCCAGGAGCACTGGCGCGCCGAGGCGCCGACCGAGCGCGGCGATCCGCGGCAGCGCCGCGAGGACCTCCGAGTCGGCACTCACCGTGTAACAGCACAGGACGGCGGCCCATCCGCCCGGTTTCCGGAGCCGGTCGGCAAGACCCTCGGGGTCCCGGGTTGCCTCGTCATAGGTGATGTCCACGACGTGAATCGTGAGGTCGGACGAGGTTTCGACCCGCCGGACCAGGAGGTCGAGCCCACGCCACAGCGACTCCAGCGCTTGTACCTCGGGTTGGTGGAGGAACGCCCGGATGACGGCCGCGATGGCGGCATCGACCTGCGCCACCGCGGCGGCCTGGTCTGCCGTCGGGTGGTCGATCAGGTGAGGCTCGACGATGCGGCGGAGGTAGCCGGCGAGGTCACGGCTTTCCGCGATGGTGCCGAGATCGGGCATCGAGCCCGGCATCGCGTCGAGAATCCGGTCCAGCACCGGCCCGTCCCCGGCTTCGGGGGCTGAAGCCGCCCGGCGCCGCGGGCTGGCGGCGTCCTCGCGCAGGGCGTGCAAAGGGGCGAGCGCCGGCAGATGCTCGTGCACGTGATCCGGATGAAAGTCGTCGAGCGACGTAAAGACGATGTCGCTCCCGCCGACCGCCAACTGGGGGGCGAAGCGCGCCAACACGGTCTCGAGGTCGTCGCGATCCACGCGGACCGGAGAGACCTGGGGCGGCGCGTCCCGTGTGCCGCCGGCCACCCCCCGCGCACTGAAATCTCCCAGCACGGCGATCCGAAACGGGCGCTCCTCGAGCGGCGCCGCGGAGGTGGGGTGGGCGGGGTCGACGTCCAGCCGGATATCCGCGTGCCGAGCATCCCGTGCCATGCGTCCCCCGAGTTCGTGCCCTCCCTAACCTCGCGCGTCGCGGCGGCCACCCGCAAGAGAGCGAGAGTCGTGCGCCCTGGACGCGCGGGCACCGGGCGCACTAGTTTTTGCGCACCATGCGGCAACTCCAACCAGTGTTGTGGACCAAGGGGGTTCTCCTCACCCCGCAGCACCTGCAGACGCAGGATCGGTTTCTCGAGGACCTCATCCGGTTTCAACTCTCCACTCTGACGTTCTCGCCGTGGGGATTCCACCGGTTGACGCTCGATCGCGAGGCCTTGGCCGGCGGCGCCGTCGCGGTGTCTGAGGCCTCGGGCATCTTCCCGGACGGACTGCTGTTCGAGATCCCGGCGGCCGACGCGGCGCCGCCCCCGAAGCCGCTCGAGGGGGCCTGGCACGAGGATCAGAACACGCTGGACGTCTACCTCGCGATTCCCGAGTACCGGGTCGGCGGGGTGAACGTCTCGTCCGGACAGCAGGATCGGGACGCGCGCTTCGCGTCGGAGGTGCTGCTGCGGCGGGACGACAACACCGGCCTTGCCGAGCGTCCGGTGGCGGTCGCGCGCAAGAACTTCCGCCTGCTGCTCGAGGGCGAGTCGCTGGAAGGCGTCACCGCCCTGCGCATGGCGCGGGTCGTGCGCGCGCCCAGCGGCGAGCTCCAGTTGGATCCGCGGTTCGTCCCGCCGGTGATCGACATCCGGGCGAGCGAGTTCCTCATGGCCATCGCGCGCCGCATGGTGGAGATCCTCTCGGCCAAGAGCAGCCACCTGGCGGGGAAGCGACGACAGCGCAACCAGAGCCTGGCGGAGTTCGGCATCGCCGACGTCGCGAGTTTCTGGCTGTTGTATACGGTCAATACCCACATGCCGCTGCTGCGGCACCTGTTCGAGACGCGCGGCGGTCATCCGGCCGACCTGTACGCCGCCATGCTGGAGTTGGCAGGAGCCCTCACGACCTTCTCCACCGAGCTCCACCCCCGCGACCTCCCGGGGTACGACCACACGGATCTGTCGGCGTGTTTTGCCGACTTGGACGAGAAGGTCCGGTTTCTCCTGGAGACCGTCGTGCCGGCGAACTACGTGTCGCTGCCGCTCAAGCTCGTTGCGCCTTCGGTGTACGCCACCGCGATCGAGCAGGACCGCTATCTGAGCGGGCCCGAGTGGTTTCTCGCGGTCAAGGCGGAATTGCGGCAGGACGAGCTGGTCCGGCGGGTGCCACAGCTGGTCAAGGTGGGGTCGGCGACGCGCGTCGAGCAGCTCATCAAGCAGGCCCTGCCCGGTCTCGAGATCCGCCACGTCGCGAACCCGCCCAGCGCGGTTCCCGTGCGCCTCGGCTACCAGTATTTCCAGCTGGGGCGATCGGGGCCGGAATGGGACGGCATGGCCCGCACGCGCAACCTCGCCGCGTACGTGCCCGCGGATTTCCCCAATCCGCAACTCGAGCTGCTGATCCTGCTGCCGACGGAGTGACCGCCCCGGAGCGCGGCTCCCCCTCGCACGGCGACCGCCGCGTGTGTCCCGCTATGTCAAGACGATGAGGATGATGAGCAGGACGGCCGTGACGGCCAGCGCGCCGAGGGCCACCGCGAGCACCGTCGTGCGCGAGTCCCGGTCCTCCGGTTCCTCGTCGGGCAACGTCCCCTGCTGGGCCGGTGCCGGTGCCGGTGCCGGCGCCGGGGGAGGCCCCCCGGGTCCGGTGGGGCCTCCTGAGATGATCTGCGTGAACTGGCCCGGTCCCTGTTGGGCCGGCGGGCGGGCTGCCGCCGCCGGCGTCCCTGCCGGTGGCGGGCTCGCGGATTGGGGGCCGAGTCCGGCCATCATGCGGGTGAACTCCCCCGGTTCGGCGATCGGCGGCTTCCCGGTTGGTCCCGGGCCCGTTGCGCCCGGGCCCTCCGGCTTGGTCGGGGGCGCGCGCGGTGGCTCCGGCTCGGAGTGCAGGGCCCGGACATAGTCGCTCGGCCGACCCTGGGGTGCGCGGGGCTGCGTCGGCAGTGGCTCCGGTGAGGGTCGGAACAGCCGCGTGAACTCGCCGGGCTCGGCCCGCCCGCCCGGTGGCGGCGCGGCTCGCGGCGGCGCGCTTGGTGGCGGCACTGGGGCCTGCGGCGGTGGCACCGGTGGGATGGCCGCCGGGGATTCGGCGTCGCTCGAGGGGCCAAACAAACCGGTGAACTCCCCCGGTCGGCGCGGGGCGGCCGGCGGGGCCGGCGCCGGTGGCGTCGGGGCGGTCGGCGGCGGCGGCGTGGCCGACTTCCAGCGAATCACCGGTTTGGGGGGCTCCGCCTTGGGCGCCGGCGCCGCCGGCGGTTCGGTGGGCGCCGGCGCGGACTTGGCCTGCTCACGCCACCGCACGACGGGCTTGTGGGGGGGCGTCACCGCTCCTTCCGCCCCCGGCGGCGGCCCCGCAGGTTTGGGTGCGGCCGGTGCCGATTCCGGAGGCGGCGGTGGCGGGCGCATCGCGCGCGTGGGAACCGTCGTTTCGCTCGCGGCGGGTGGTGGCGGTGGGGCAGCCGTGGGCTGCGGTTCTGCCGACGGGCCCTTGGGCGTCCGCGGAGCTTGCGCGGTTCCTGGTCCGAACAACTGTGTGAACTCGCCTCCCCGCTTGGCGGCGGGCCGTTCGGCGTCCGCCGGTGTCGGCCCGGCCGGCCTGGCTTCGGGCGCGGGTGGCGGTACCGGTGGCGGTGCGGGCGGTGTGGTGGCCGGAATCTCGATCGCCGCCGGCTCTGCGGTTGGGGGCGGACCCCCCCCGGGGCCAAACAGCTGGGTGAATTCCCCTGGGCGGCGGCCGCCCGCGTCCGCGACCGCGGGGGCCGGCGGCGTGTCCTGCTCGACCGGCGGTGCGGGCTCGTCGCCCCCGGGCGGCGCCGGTGTCGGCGGTGATGCCGGCTTCGTCCCGGTCGCCGCGGGGACGGGGCCCGGCGTCACGACACTCGGGCGCGCCGCCCCTTCCGGGGGCACCGCGCGCGACGCGAGCCACTCGCTCAGGGTCGAGAACGCCTGGAGGTATTCCGTGACCAGGACGGGCGTGCCGTCCACGTCGAGCTGGACGAGGATCTTGGCGCGATCCAACGGGCCCAGGCGGGAGACCGCCTCGAGCATGGTTGCCGCTTCCGCCTCGGGCGTCGCCTCAAAGGTGTGGACCATGACGAAGCGCCCGGACACGTCGCGGGCGTAATGCGTCACCACCTTGCCGCTGGTGATGCGCCTCAGGAACGTGAACTGTTGGCGGAATTCCTCGCCGGTCATGGAAGACATGGGAGAAGGGGAGGTGCGTGCACTGGAGCGCCGCGAGACATCGAGCGCACCAGATTCCGGAATCGGACTGGCGCACGAAACGGTCGCAGCGCTGCGCGCGCGCCGGTTGCTCTCATGAGCGAAGTCGTGTAATTATAGCTCTCAACGCAAGTTGGAGCAATTCGCGGCCCGTCGCTGGGACGTTGGGCGCTGGCCGCTTGGCAGGGGGCTCGACGCAGGTGAGGCTATGGATCTTTCGGCGAGGGTCCTCTGGCGCGAGGGAATGCACCTCGCCCAGCACCACTTTCAGGCGCAGAGCAGGTACTTCGAGCACTCCATCGCGTTCGCGCTGACGCACCTCTTTCACCGGCCGTACGGCGTCGCGGCGTGCGAGTTTGACGTGGAGGCCTTGCGCAACGGCACCATCGGACTCGTGCACGCCCGCGGGCTCATGCCGGATGGGCTCCCCTTCCATTTCCCCGAAGCCGATCCGCTGCCGCCAGCACGGGACGTGCGGCCGCTGCTCTCGCCGACGCGCGATACGCACCTCGTCCACCTCGCGATCCCCCCGTATCGGCAGGGCCAGGGCAACTGCGCCCTCGACCCGGACGCCAACGGGCGCGACCTGCGGTACGTCGCGAGTACGGAACTGACCCCGGACGAGACGACGGGCACCGATCCCAAGCCGGTCAGCGTCGCCCGCAAGAACTTCGGCCTCCTGCTCGACGTCGAGTTACGCGAGGATCTCGTCGTGCTACCCGTGGCACGGGTGCGCCGCGACGGCGCCGGCCACCTCGTGTTCGATGCCGAGTTCATCCCGCCGCTGCTGCAGATCGGCGCCAGCGAGCCGCTGATGCACCTGCTCCAGCGGCTCGCCGAAATGCTCGAGGCCAAGAGCGACGCCCTCTCGGGGACGGGTAAAGCGGGCGGGAAGGCCGGCGGCCCCGCCACCCGGGACGTCGCGAGCTTCTGGATGGCCCATTCCATCCAGACCAGTCTCGCGGGACTGCGCCATCACCTCGCCGCCCGCCGGTCGCGACCCGAAGAGCTCTTTCTGGAACTCGGGCGGCTCGCCGGGGCGCTGTGCACGTTCGCGCTCGAGTCCCATCCCCGCACGTTACCGGCCTACGACCACGATCACCTGGAGGAGTGCTTCGGGGCCCTGGACCGCCACATTCGCGCGCATCTGGATGTCGCGGTTGCGACCCACGCCATCGCGATCCCGCTGGATCGGCCGCGCAAGTTCCTGCACACCGGCAAGGTCGCGGACCGGCGCTGCCTCGGGCCCTCCCAGTGGATTCTCGGCGTCCGCCCGGGCAAAGCGGCGGTGCAGGCGACCCAACTGGTGAGCGCGGTGCCGCAGCTCATGAAGGTCTGTTCCGCGCAGCACATCGCGCGGCTCGTGAAGGAGGCGTTTCCCGGGATGCCCCTGGAGCACCTGCCGATCCCGCCGTCGGGGATCGTTCCCCAGGGTGAGACGCAGTACTTCCGTATCGGGCTGTCCGGACCGTGCTGGGAGTCGCTCGCGAAGACCGCGGAGGTCGGGATCTATGTGCCCGAATCGCTCGCCGCGGCCGAAGTCGAGTTGCACGTCGTGCTGGCGGCCGAATCGCGCGCGGCCCGGTAATCCCATGCCATCGACGGGGGAGTGGCGATCGTGACGGCGCCGGACGCACGGGGCGCCGGGTCCCAGACCCCGAGCGGGCCGCGTTCGGGGCGACTGGCCCTCGCCCTCCAGGAGGCGATCACGGCCATCGTGCGGGTCCGCAGTAATCGTCGCACGGTGACGGACGTCGAGGCATTCCGGCAGCAGTTCAAGCAGGTGCTCGCCGCGGCGCACGATGACGCACGGCGTGCCGGCTACCCCAGCGATGACGTGCGGCTCGCGGTGTACGCGGTGGTGGCCCTGCTCGACGAGTCGGTGCTGCAGTCCCGGCAGGCCGCGTTCAACGAATGGGCCCGCCGTCCCATGCAGGAGGAGCTGTTCGGCGGGCATGTGGGCGGTGAGGTCTTCTACGAGAACCTGCGCCAACTGCTCGGTCGCGAGGATTCCGAGGTGGTCGCGGACGTCGTCGAGGTCTACGCCCTCTGTCTCCTGCTCGGCTTCCACGGGCGCTACGGCGGTGGCGGCGCCGGCGAGCGTCAGCAGTGGATCACGGCCGCCACGCAGCGCGTCGCCCGGCAGCGGGGAGGTGGAGGCGCGCTGGTACCGACGTGGGCGCCGCCTCCGCAGGAGCGCATCCGGACGCCCCCCGATCCCTGGCTTCTGCGGCTTGCCCTCACGGCGGCGGCGGTACTCGTCGTGGCGCTGGTCCTCTACGTCGTCTTCGAGCTGTCCCTTCGCGCCGGGATCGCGGACGTGCGCGAGCTGGCGGCGCGCGTCCTGCGATGAGGACGACGCTGCCGCCGGCCCTGAAAGGGCGACCCTGGCTGATCGTCCTGGTCGTCTTCGTGCTCTACGCCATCCTCGTCTGGTTCCTCGGGGGCTGGCTCAAGCTCGTCGGTTCGGATCTATGGATCCTGCGGATTGGGCTCTGGGTGGTGGGGCTGGGAGCCGTGGGGTTCGTGCTCTGGTTTCTGCGGCCGGTCGGCCGCCGGAGTGACGCCGACGATGAGCTGGACGCGGTCATCACCGCTGCCCGCAAACGCCTCGCGACGGTCGGGCCGGCCGGCCGGCGCGGATTTACCCGCCGGCCGATGATCGTGGTGCTGGGCCCGGCCGGCAGCACGAAGACGACCTCGGTGGTCTACAGCGGGCTCGAACCCGATCTCGTCGCTGGGGCCGTCTTCCAGGGCGAACAGGTCGGCCCGACGGCGGCCGCCAACGTGTGGTACGCGCACGATACGGTGATCGTGGAAGTGGGCGGCCCGGTGCTCTCCGCTCCCGCGCGCTGGCAGCGGCTCGTCCGGGCGGTGCGCCCCCCGCGCATGGGGGCGGCCCTCACCGGTCGGCCGCAAGCGCCCCGCGCGGCGCTCGTGTGCTTCTCCCTCGAGGAGTTCGTCAAGGCCGGCGCGGCCGAGGCCGTACCGCGCGCGGCCCGCGAGCTGCGGGGGGCGCTGATGCAGCTGGCGCGCGGGTTCGGGGTCCAGCTCCCGGTCTACGTGCTGTTCACCAAGGCCGATCGCGTGCCCTTCTTTGCGGAGTTCGTAAGCCGGCTCTCGCGGGAAGAGGCGTGGGACGCGCTCGGCACGGCGCTCCGGTGGCCCGAGTACCAGGCGGCGGGGCTCTATGCCGAGCGTGGATTCCAGCGGGCGGCGACCGGCTTCCACGTGGTGGCCGACGCGCTCGCGGCCAAGCGGCTCGATCTCCTGGCACGCGAGCCTGACGGCGATGCGAAGGGCTCCTTGTACGAGTTCCCGCGCGAAGTGCGGAAACTCGAGTCCCTGGTTGTCCAGTTCCTGGTCGAGCTGTGCCGGCCTCGACACCTGGCGACGAGCCCGGTGCTGCGCGGGTTCTACATGACGGGCGTCCGGGCCGTTGTCGTGACGGACAGTGCGGCGGAAGAGCCCGCGCCGGTCCGCGCCGCCCCCCGCGCGCGCCGCGCGACGTCCGTGTTCGGCGAGCGGGCCCTCGACGCGCTGCCGACGCCGGCGTCCAGCACGACCCGCCGAGTGCCCGAGTGGGTGTTCCTCGGCCGCATGTTCCGCGACGTCGTGCTCAAGGACCGGGCGGCGGCCGCGGTGGCGCAACGCGGCGCGGGCGTCGGGCTGATCCGGCGGGCGCTGCTGGCGGCGGCGGTCGTGCTCGGGGTGATTCTGTCATTGGGTCTCATCACGTCGTATGTGGCGAACGGCCGCCTAGAGCGGCGGGTTTTTACCGCGATGAACGCGTTGCCCTCGGCGGCCATCGCCGACCCGGGGCTCGCGGACGTGCAGACGCTGCGGCAGCTCGATACGGTGCGGATCCAGCTGCAGCAGCTCGCGCGGTACCGCGACGAGGGCCGGCCCATGCACCTCGGGTGGGGGCTCTATACCGGCACGACGCTCTATGACGCGGCCCGCCCGATGTATCTGGACCGGTTCGAGCGGCTGCTACTGCTCCCGGCGCGGGCGGCGTTGCTGCGCTCGCTCCGCACGCTCCCCGATGGGCCGGCCGAGGCCGGCGACTACGGGCGCACGTATGATCTCCTCCGCGCCTATCTGATGGTCACGAACCGGACCGACCGGATGGACGCGGAGCTGCTCGTGCCGGTGCTCCTCGAGCGCTGGCTGGACGGGCGGCAGGTGGATACGGAGCGCGCCGAGTTGGCGCGCGCGCAGTTCACCTTCTACGCGGGAGGGCTCTGCCGGGACGGTTCCTGTGCGACCGAGGGCGATGGGCGGCTCGTCACGCGGACGCGCGACCTCCTGCGGCGCTACGCCGGACCCGAGCGCATCTACCGGCTCATGGTCGCGCGCGCCGGCACGGGGTCCGAACCGGTGGCGCTCGCGCGCCGGTTTCCCGGGGCGGCGAGCGTCGTCACCGATCCGTACGAGGTGCCGGCGGCGTTCACGCAGGCCGGCTGGGGCGCCATGCAGCAGGCGATCGCCAGCGTGGACGATTTCCTGCGGGCGGAGGATTGGGTCGTGGGGGAGAGCGCGCCGTTGCAGCTCGATCGCGCGGGCCTCACCGACCAGCTGCGCACCCTGTACGCGCAGGACTACGTCCGGCACTGGACGACGTTCCTCACGTCGGCGTCGGTGGCCGAGTTCCGCGGCCTGTCCGATGCCGCCCGC
>Ga0224512_10002391_pt1 | contig 17260 bp, 11 predicted proteins | sample SF_May12_sed_USG_4_FD_169103 | JGI IMG/M metagenome (GOLD analysis project Ga0224512, IMG submission 169103) | Sediment microbial communities from San Francisco Bay, California, United States - SF_May12_sed_USGS_13 | ecosystem: Environmental > Aquatic > Marine > Sediment | place: USA...
TGAGTCCCTGAATGATGCGTCCGGGCAGCGCGCCGACGTAGGTGCGCCGGTGACCGCGAATCTCCGCCTCGTCGCGCATGCCGCCCAGGGAGATGCGCACGAACTCGCGGCCCATCGCCCGCGCGATGGAGCGGCCGAGCGATGTCTTTCCCACGCCCGGCGGCCCGACGAAGCACAGAATCGATCCGCGCGAGTCGCCGCGCAGCTTGCGCACGCCCAGGTACTCGAGCACCCGATCCTTGACCCCGGAGAGATGCGCGTGATCCTCGTCCAGGATCGCCTTGGCCCGCGGCAGATCGAGTCGATCCCGGCTGCTCTTGGCCCACGGCAGCTCCACCATCCAATCCAGATAGGTGCGCACCACATGCGCCTCGGGTCCGTCGGGATGCATGCGCTCCAGGCGGCGCACCTGCTTGAGCGCTTCGGCCATGGCCTCTTCGGACAGGCCGGCCTCCTCAGCCTTGAGGCGATACTCGTCGGCCTCCTCGCTGCGACCGTCCGTCTCTCCGAGCTCCGCCTGGATCGCGCGCAGCTGCTCGCGCAGGAAGTGCTCGCGCTGGTTGCGCGACATCTCGTCCTGAGCCTGCGACTGGATCTCGGCCTGCACGGTGGTGACGTCGAGCTCGCGCCGCAGGAAGGAGTCCACCTTGCGCAAGCGCGCGAGCGGATCCTCGATCTCGAGCACCTCCTGCGCTTCGGCGAGGCGCAGCGGCAGATTCGATGCGACCAGATCCGCCACCTGTCCCGGATCGCTCACGTTGGCGGTCACCGAGATCACCTCGGGCGGCAGGTTCTTGAGCGGCAGCAGCTCCTCGACGCGGGAACGCACGGTGCGCACGAGTGCCTCGGCCTCCACGCTCCATTCGGCCGCGGTCTCCTGACGCATCGCCGCGACGCGCACCCACAGGGCGCGCTCCTGCTCGACGAAGGCGTCGATGCGGGCCCGCGAGAGCCCCTGCACCAGGGCCTTCACGCGGCCGTCGCCCATGCGGATCACGCGCATCACCATCACCACGGTGCCGACGCGATAGAGATCGTCGGGCTCGGGCGCGTCGATCTCCGGGTCGCGCTGCGCCGCGAGGCACAACAGGCGATCCCCGGAGAGGGCATCCTCGAGCGCGGCGATGGAGCGCTCGCGCGCAACGAACAGAGGAAGAACCATGTAGGGGAAGACCACCATCTCCCGCATGGGGAGTACCGGCAACTCTTCCGGCAACTTGAAATTCGAAGCGGCGGCGACCATGTCCGCATCTTCGACGTCGCGAACAGCCGACTTGAGCAAGCGCTGCGCGACGGGTGCACCGAACGCGCAGTCGATGCGCGGCGGCGCTCCGGCGATTGCGTTCAGTCGTCGTACTGAACGACGCGACCCCGTTGCACTCCGAGCAGGTACGGCCGCTTGTGCGCGTTGCCGTCGGAGCCCATGCTGATCACGCCGGAGACACCCGGATATCCCTGGATCGCGAGCACGCCCTTGCGCACGCTCTCCCGGCGCTGGCGGCCGCGCGCCATTTGAGAGAGGACGAGGTTCGCCGCGTCGTAGGCCTGCGCCGCGAAGACACCCGGGCGGCGCCCGAAGGTCTCCTCGTAGCGCACCGTGAACTGGTGCACGTAGGGCACGGGGCTGTCGGGATAGAAGTGCGCCGTGAAGAGCGCGCCGGCCACCTGATCGCGCCCGAGCCGCACCAGGTCTTCGTCGTACCAGCCGTCGGGGCCGAGCAGCTGCGTGCCGACGACCTCGTGGAACGCGAGCTGCGCGGCGATGAGCACGACGTTCTCGTGACTGTCCGGGATGAACAGGGCGTCGAAGTCGACGATGGGAGGCAGCGGATCGCCGGCCTCGGTCTCGAGCTCGGAGGCGCGCTGGCGCAGCTCGAAGCTCTCTTCCGCGGACACGCGGCGGGCGCGGCGCAGCATCTCCTCGCGTTCGGCGAGGAGCTTGTTCTCCTCCCCCGTGAGCAGCGCGTATCCGACCAGGCGGCGAATCGGCTCGGCAAAATCGGTTGCCTGCGGATCGTAGGCAGCGATGCCGACCAGCTGGCCTCCCCGCTCTTCGACCGCATCCCAGAACAGGCTGCGCAGCCCGCGCCCGTACGCGTCGTTGCGATACAGGACCGCGAAGCGCTCGGCCCCGAGCGCGCGCGCCCGATCGACGAGGAGCTCCACATCCTCGCTCGGCCGCGTCTGCAGGCGGAAGACGTGCGGTCGATCGGCGGCGATGGCTTCGCGCGCCGCCAGCGCCAGCAGCGGCACGCCCTCCCGCTCCGCGACGGCTGCAGCCGCCTCGCATTCCGACGAGAGCAACGGGCCGACGATGGCCGAGATCAGCGCGTCCTGGGCGAGCTCCTGCACCGCGGCCGCCGCGCGCTGGGGGTCGCCGCCGGAATCGCGGATCATCACGCGCACGTTCGAAGCGCCGCCGTCGAGCGGACCGAACGTTCGCGCCGCGAGCAACACGCCCTGGAGACTCTCCTCACCGAAACGCGCGAAGGGTCCGGTCAAGGGGAGCACGACGCCGATGCTGCCGGAAGCGGTCGTCGTATCCGGCATGCCGGCGCGCATCGCTTCCGCGAAGGTCGGCAGCCGGGCGATTTGCGTGGGCCCCTCCTGGCGCAGGCGCAGGCGCTCGGAAGCCGCCGCGAATCTCGGCGCGTAGCGCGCCGGCAGCGAGAGCTCTTGCGCGCGCGCCAGCGCCGCGCGCGCCGCCTCGAGCTCTCCGGCCTCCAGCGCGAGCTCGGCGCTCGCCAGCTGCACCCGGGCCGCCGGCGGGCGCTCCCCGAGCTGGCGCGCCGCGCGCTCCAGACTCGCGGCGTCGAGCCCCGTGACGACGGCATCGATCTCCACGTCGATCGCGTCGCGCGCCTTCTCGTCGCCGGTCTCCGCCCGCAGCAACGCCAGCCAGCGCAGTCGCGCCACCGGATCCGGCGCGACCTCGGCGAGCACGCGATAGGCGTCGCGCAGCTCGGCGCCCTCGAGGCGACTCGAACGCACGCGCCCGAGGATCGATCGCGCTCCGGCAGCGTCGCCTCGCGCGTGTCGGATCTGGGCGATGCGCACCCGTGCGGCATCGGCCCGATCGCTGCCCGGGTACCCGTCCGCGACGCGCTGGAAATGCCGGAGCGCGGTCTCCTCATCGCCTTCGCGGCGCGCGACCTCGCCGAGCGCGAACTCGGCGTCGTCGACGAGCGGTCCGCTCGGCCAGTTCGCGATCAGCGCTTCCAGCGCCTGCCGCGCCGCCGCGGGGTCGGTGTCGATCTGCGCCAGCGCGGCATCGTAGGCGCGCTGCTCCTCCTCGCTCGCGGTGCGCGTGAGGAGCGATGCACACCCGGAGAGAAGCGCCCAGACCAACACCAACGTCAGAGCAGCCCGGAGACTCGCAGTGCAGCGACGTGCGCGCATCAATCGAAGAGGTCCCGAAGCTTGTCGAGGAAGCCCTTGTTCGCGGGCGATACCGCGCTGTCGGTCTTTTCGGCGAAGCGCTCCAGCAGCTCGCGCTGTTCTCCGGTGAGCTTGGCGGGCGTCTCCACGAAGACGTGCAGCAGCTGGTCGCCGCGCGCCGCCGAGCGCAGCGTGGGGAGTCCCTTGCCCCGCAGCCGCAGCACCTTGCCGGTTTGGGTGCCTTCGGGAATCGTGATCTTCACCTTGCCCTCGAGCGTCGGCACCTCGATCTCCGCACCGAGCGCCGCCTGCACCATCGTCACCGGCACCTGGCAGTGGATCTCAGAACCCCGGCGTTCGAAGAATTCGTGGGGCTTGATGGAGATCACGACGTAGAGATCGCCGGCGCTTCCCCCGGCGATGCCGGCTTCCCCTTCTCCCGCGAGGCGCAGCCGGGTGCCGTCGTCGGCGCCGGCAGGGATGCGGATGTTGATGGTCTGCTGGCCCTCGACGCGACCCTGCCCCCGGCAATCCGCACAGCGATCGCGCACCGTTTCGCCCGCGCCGGCGCACGCATCACAGGGACGGCTCACCCGGAAGAAGCCCTGTTGGAGAACCACCTGCCCGACGCCGCGGCAGGTGCCGCAGGTCTCGGGCGAGGTGCCGGGCCGAGCGCCCGAGCCATCACAGGTCTTGCAGACCCGCATCTTGGGGATCTTGATCTTCGACTCGAAACCCTCGAGCACGTCCGCCAGACCGATCTCGAGGTTGTAGCGGAGATCGGCGCCGCGCTGACCGCGGCTGCGGCGACGTCCACCCGCCCGGTGCGCGCCGCCGAAGAGATCGCCGAAGAGATCGTCGAAGAGATCCGTGAAGCCGCCCAGATCCCCGAAATCCTGGAAGCCGCCGGGGGCTCCGCCCCCCACGCCGGCGTGTCCAAAGCGGTCGTAGGCGCGGCGTTTCTCCGTATCCGAGAGAATCGCGTAGGCTTCGGAGGCATCCTTGAAGCGCTCCTCGGCCGCGGCATCGCCCGGATTGCGATCCGGATGATCGCGCATGGCGATCGCGCGGTAGGCCGTCTTCAGCGCAGCGGCATCGGCGTCGCGGGGGACGCCCAAGATCTCGTAGTAGTCACGCTTGGCCAAAACGGAGCCTCTGGGGCAGCAAAGGAGGGGCCGGGCTCGAGGAGAATCCCCTCCACGCCGCGGGCCCGGAATGCTCGACCCCGGAATCTAAACCGGGCAAGCAGGGGGTCAAGGGCAGCCGAGCGCTGCACGGCGCTCCGCCTCCCGTGGGGCTCAGTCCGCAGCGCCACCCAGCTCCGCGTAGAGACTCTCGGTCATCTTGTAGGTCAACGAAGCGAGCGCGTCGATCGCCGCGCGCAGCGCGGCCGTCTCTTCCCCTTCCATCGCCGCGCGCGTGTCGGCGATGGCCTTCTGCAGTGCCCCGCGATCCTCGTCGGAGACGTTCTCCGCGAATTCCGTGAGCGTGCGTTCGGTGGAGTAGATCAGCCCATCCGCCTCGTTGCGCAGCTCCACCAGCTCGCGGCGCTGCTTGTCGGTTTGGGAATGCTGTTCCGCCTCGTGTACCAGACCCTGGATCTCCTTCTCGGAGAGGCCGCTGGAGGCGGTCACGCGGATCGCCTGGGACTTTCCGGTGCCGAGATCCCGGGCGGAGACGTTCACGACGCCGTCTGCGTCGATGTCGAAGGTCACCTCGATCTGCGGCACACCGCGCGGCGCAGGCGGCAGCCCGACGAGCTCGAAGCGTCCCAAGGTCTTGTTGTCCGCGGCCATCTCGCGTTCGCCCTGGACCACGTGGATGCGGACCACCGTCTGATTGTCTTCGGTGGTGGAGAAGACCTGGCTGTTCGATGTCGGAACCGTCGTGTTGCGCGGGATGATCGGTGTCGCCACGCCGCCCTGCGTCTCCACGCCGAGCGAGAGCGGTGTCACGTCGAGCAGCAGCACCTGATCGACGGTACCGGAGAGCACGCCGCCCTGAATCGCGGCGCCGGCGGCGACCACCTCGTCGGGATCCACGCCCTTGTGGGCCGTCTTGCCGAAGACGGCCTCGACCTTCGCCTGGACCGCGGGCATGCGGGTCATGCCGCCCACCAACACCACCTCGTCGATCTCTTCGCGCCGCAGGCCCGCGTCTTCGAGCGCGATCCTGCAGGGCTCGTCGAGCCGATCGAGCAGGTCGTGCGTGAGCTCCTCCAGCTTGGCTCGCGTGATCGCGTGATTCAGGTGCTTGGGGCCCGAATCGTCTGCCGCGACGAACGGCAGGCTGATCTCCGTCTCTTCGCAGGACGAAAGCTCGTGCTTCGCGCGCTCGGCTGCCTCCTTGATGCGCTGCAGGGCCATCGGATCTGCGCGCAGATCGATGCCGTGCTCGTCCTTGAACGCATCGATCAGATAGTCGGTGAGTCGGATGTCCCAGTCCTCACCGCCGAGATAGGTGTCGCCGTTGGTGCTGCGCACCTCGAAGACGCTGTCGGCGATCTCCATGATCGAGATATCGAACGTGCCGCCACCGAGGTCGAAGACGGCGATCCGGCCGCTCTCGTGCTTGTCGAGACCGAACGAGAGCGCGGCGGCCGTCGGCTCGTTGATGATGCGCAGCACATTCAGGCCGGCGATTCGGCCGGCATCCTGGGTCGCCTGGCGCTGCGAATCGTCGAAATAGGCCGGCACCGTGATCACGGCGTCCGTGACGACCTCACCGAGGAAATCCGACGCGGTCTCGCGCATCTTCGCGAGCACCATCGCCGAGATCTCCTGGGCGGAGTACGTGCGATCCCCGACGCGCACCCGGGCGTCGCCATTCTCGGCCGGCTCGATCCTGAAGGGCGAGATCGACGCGAACTGCTTCACCTCTGCACTGTCGAACTTTCGCCCGATCAGGCGCTTGACGGCGTAGATCGTGTTGGCGGGATTCGTGATCGCCTGGCGTTTGGCGATCTGACCGACGAGCTTCTCTCCCGACGCGGAGAAGGCGATGATGGAGGGCGTGGTACGGCCCCCCTCGGCGTTCGCGATGATCCGGGTCTCGCCGTTATCGAAGACGGCAACGCACGAGTTCGTGGTGCCGAGGTCGATCCCGATCACCTTGCCCATCCAGATTCGCCTCCCCTGGGAGGCCGAACCCGCGCTGGGCGCTAGTCGGCGGCCTCCCGCTCAGCTTCCTCTTTGTCCGACTCGCCTTCCTCGTCCGTCTCTGAGGCTGCGTCCGCCTCGCGGGCCACCACCACGAGAGAAGGGCGAATCAGGCGATCGTGCAGCTGGTATCCCTTTTGAAGAACGTCGACGACCGTGTTCGGCTCCGCGGCGTCGTCCGGCACCTGCACCATCGCCTCGTGAAGCGCGGGATTGAAGGGCATGCCCTGGGCGTCGATCTCGATCACGTGGTGCTTGGCCAGCACCGCGACGAACTCGCGCTGCACGAGCGCAACGCCCTGCAACAGGCTCTCCAAGTCCCCGCCCTCGCTCTGCCGAGCGTGGCCGATGGCTCGATCCAGGTTATCGACCACCGAAAGAAGGTCCTTGACGAGATTCTGGGAGCCGTACCGCACGGCTTCCTGCCGCTCGCGCAGGGCCCGCTTGCGGAAGTTGTCGAAGTCCGCCCGCAGCCGCAGCTCGCGTTCTCCGACCTGCGCCAGCTGGGCCCGGAGCGCCTCGATCTGGGCGGCGGGGTCCCCTGCGTCGCCGCCCTCTTCGCCGCTCTCGTCCTCATCGGGGACCGCGGCGGCCGCTTCCCTCAGGGCCTCCTCGAGCTCCGGATTCGGCGCGAGCGTGCCCTCCGAGCCCTCCTCGGCCAGCGATTCCCAGCCCTCCGGATGCGGCTTGGCGTTCTCCGGATGCGGCTTGGCATCCGCAGGCGCTTCCTTGTCTGTCTCGGGTCTTTCGCTCACGCGCTCAGCTTTTCCGTTACGACCTGGGAGAAATAATCCACCAGCGAGATCACCCGGGCATAGTCCATGCGGCTCGGACCGATCACGCCCAGCACGCCCATGGGGCCCGCCACGTCGCCGTAGTGGCTCGCCACGAGCGCACAGCGGCGCAGCGCGGGATCGTCGACCTCCCCTCCCAGGGCCACGCACACACCGCTTCTCTCCAGCACCTGATCCAACACGTCGAGCAGTCGCTCCTTGGCCTCGACTGCCTCATAGAGATCGCGAATCCGCTGTGGATCGTGGAACTCTGGCTGATCGAGAAGCGCGAGCCGCGTGGCAATCACGAGGTCGTCCGGTCCCTCATCGGCCACCAGGGCCTTCGACCCGAGTTCCAATGCGCGGGCCAGCAGGGCATCCGCCTGCTCGCGCAGCTGCGCCGCCTCGGACTCGAGGGCACTCCGCACCTGCCGCAGGGTCCGGCCGACCACGCGCTCGCTGAGCAGCGTCGCGATCTGATCGAGTTCGCGCTGCTTCAGGTTGCCCGCCTCCTCGAAGACCCGGCGGTAGGTGGTGCCACCCGCGGCCACGAGCACGGCGAGCACGCGTTCGGCGCTGAGCCGCACCAGACTGACGTGCTGAAGAACGACCCGATCCAGGGCCGGCACCACCACGAATCCGAGCAGCCGCGTCTGCTCCGAAAGAAGCTGCGCCGCCGTGTAGTAGACGCCGCTCGCCTCGACTTCTTCGACCCGGAACGCGATCGTGCGGCGCTCGTACTCCGCGATGCGATTCGGCAAGAGCAGCTGATCGATGAACAGGCGCAGCCCCTCCTCCGTCGGAACGCGACCCGCGGACGTGTGAGGCTTCTCGACGAATCCGAGCTCGGCCAACTCGGAGAGCGTGGCGCGGATACTCGCCGACGAGAGCTGCGTGGGCAGCAGATGGGAGATCTTCACAGAACCCACCGGCGCCGCCTCGCCCACGTAGGCGCGCACCACCGCGCGCAAGACGTCTCGCTGGCGCTCGCTGAGCCCGCTGTGATGCGCTGAATCCCGCGGCACGGCCCCAATTTAACGCAGACCATCCGCTCAGACGAAATGCTCCGACACGCTGTCGGCCAGCAGCCGCCCCCGGGGCGTGAGGCGCAAGTTCCCATGCCGGCTCTCCGACAGCAGTGCGGCAGCGAGCAGTCGATCGATCGACTGGGCGAAGAACGCGCGCGGGGGTGCCCCGAACTCGCGCGCGAAGGGGGCGGCCTCCAGGCCTCGCACGGTGCGCAGGGCGAGGAAGATCGCCTCGGCCCGCGCCGCGGCGGCGCTCAGGATCTCGACCTCGGCGGCCCGGCCACCCGCCACGCACGCGAGCCACGCGCTCGCATCCCTGGGGTTGCTGCGGCGCACGCCGAAGGGGTGCTGCAGCGTGGCGGGGTCGTTCGAGACCGCGGAGACGCCGATCCCGAGGACGGGGCGCCGCTCCCAATAGCGACGGTTGTGCACGGCTTCGCGCCCGGGGCGCGCGTAGTTCGAGATCTCGTAGCGGGTGTAGCCGGCCCGCGCGAGACGCGACTCGACCCGCGCGTGCATGCGGATGGCCTCCTCCTCCCCGGCGCGGCGCAGCTGACCACGGGCCTCCGCCAGCGCGAACGGCGTGCCGGCCTCGACCGTGAGCTCGTACACGGAGACGTGATCGGGTCCGAACTCGATCGCCGCGTCCACGTCGCGCTCCACGCCGGCCTGCGTCTGGCGCGGCGCCGCGACGATCAGATCGATGGAGATTGCCTCGAAGCCCGCCTCTCGGCAGGCGGAAAGCGTGAGGCGAGCGTCCTTCGCGCGATGCGCCCGCCCGAGCCGGTGCAGCGTCTCATCATCGAACGACTGCACGCCCACGGAGACGCGATTCACGCCGGCCTCGCGGAATCCGGGCAGCCGCGCGCGTTCGACGCTGCTCGGGTTGATCTCGAGCGTGATCTCCCCGCTGCCCGGAAAGGCGTCGCGACCAGCACGCACGATGCGCCCGATCGACTCCGGCCGCAGCAGAGACGGCGTACCCCCGCCGAGGTAGAGGCTCGCCAGGCGCCGATCCGCGAAGGCCCCGCGACGCCCGGCCAGCTCGCGCAGCAGCGCATCCACGTACTGCGCCTCGACGCGCTCCTCGAGTGCGCGCGCCGCGACCACGGCGAAGTCGCAGTACGGGCAGATCCGCTCGCAGAACGGAACGTGGACGTAGATCCCCACGTCGGAATCGGACACGGAGGGCAGAATACCGCGCAGGCGAGCTTGCCGCGGGTGGGGCCTCCGGTACTCTCGTCGCGCCTTGCGCCGCGCCGAGATCCACTTCGAGGTTCTTCCCGCCGGTCTGCCCGTGCTGCTCCGGGCGACCCGCCTCGCACCCGTCGTGGAGCTGCAGTTCTGGACGCGGGTCGGCTCCGCGGACGAGGGAGATCTGGAGCGGGGTCTCGCCCACTTCCACGAGCACATGCTGTTCAAGGGAACCGCTCGCCGCGGCGTCGGGGAGCTGGCGGGCGAGATCGAGGGCGCGGGCGGCCGCATCAACGCGTACACGACCTTCGACACCACCGTGTATCACGCCACGCTGCCCTCGGATCGGCTCGATGTGGGCATCGACGTGCTCTCCGACGCCGTGCTCCACTCGGTGTTCGATCCCGCCGAGATCAAGCGCGAGATCGAAGTCGTGCTCGAGGAGATCCGGCGCGGCGAAGACGCGCCTGGCAACGTGCTCGGGGATGCGGTCTTCGCCGAGGCCTACCGCGTGCACCCCTATCGCGCGCCCATCCTGGGCAACATGGAGAGCGTTGCGAGCTTCGACCACGAGCGCGTGCGCAGCTTCTACGAACGCTGGTACACGCCCGAGAATCTCTTCGTCGTCGCGGCGGGCGATTTCGACACGGCGGCACTGATCGGCGCGCTGAACCAGGCCTTCGCCGGCGCGCGGGTGGGTCGCGCCGTGCGCAGGCGGCCCGTCGAGCCCGAGCAGACGGCGCTGCGCACGCGCGTGCTGGCGAGACCCTTCGAGCGCACGAGCATTTCGCTGTTGCATCCGACCGTGGCCTTCGGCCACCCGGACGCGCCCTACCTCGACCTGCTGGCCTTCGTGCTCGGCAACTGTGAGAGCAGCCGACTGGTGCGTCGCGTGAAGGAGCGCGACGCACTGGTGGATCGGATCGACGCCTATTCGTACACCCCGCTCGATGCGGGCGTCTCGAGCGTGGACATCGATACGGACGCGGCCCGGGCAACGGCGGCGATCGAGGCGAGCGTGCGCGAAATCGAGCGCATGCGCGCCGAGCTCGTCTCGCGCGAGGAGATCGAGAAGGCACGCGTGAACTTTCTCGCGTCGGAACACTTCGAGCGCGAGAGCGTGTCGGGGATGGCGGCGAAGATCGGCGGTTTCCACGCCATCGGCGGGGGCTGGCAGAACGAGCAGCGTTACTTCGAAGCGGTGCGCAGCGCCTCGCCGCGCGATCTGCAGCGCGTGGCGCGCCAGTACCTCGCGCCGGAACGCCTCACCGTCGGCGTGCTGCTGCCCGAGCAGGAGGCGCACGCGGTCGACGACGCGGCGATCGTCTCCGCAGTGGCGCGAGGCGTCGAGCGGAGCGCCCGCGCCTTCTCCGCGCCGCTCGCGGTCGACTCGCGCACGCCGGACCTCCTGAGCTACGAGCTGTGCGGCGGCGCCCAGCTGCACGTGCTGCCGCGGCGCGACGTACCGGTGGTCGCCGCGCGGGCGGCCCTGCTGGGCGGCCTGCTCGCCGAAGATGCGCAGAGCTCCGGCCATACCGCCTTCCTCACCTCGATGTGGCTGCGCGGTACGCGCAGCCATGCGTCCGCCGGATTCGCCACGGCCGTCGAGAGCCTGGCGGCCGAGATCAACACCTTTTCCGGTCGCAGCAGCTTCGGGCTGACCCTCGAAGCGCCGAGCGAGCAGCTCGACGCGGCGCTGGATCTCTTCACCGAGGTGCTCCTCGAGCCGGCCTTCGACCGTCAGGAGCTGGAGCGCGAGCGCGCGGAGACGCTGGCGGCGATCGAGCGCCGCGAGGATCGACTGGCGCAGCGCGCCTTCCTGCTGTTCGCCGAGCACCACTATCGCCACCACCCCTATCGCATGCCCACGCTCGGCTCCGCCGCTGCGATCCGCGCGCTGAATGGCGAGACGCTGCGCGCCCACCACGCGCGACTCGTCAAGACGGGCAATCTCGTGGTTGCGATCGCCGGTGACGTGGACCCGGATCGCGTGGCGCGGCAGCTCGCCGCGCGCCTCTCCGAGCTCGACGCGAGCGCGTTCGAGGCCCCCGATCCGCCGCCGGAGGAGCTGCCGCGCGAGATCCGCCGCGCCGAGCTGCGCAAGGATCGCGCCCAGGCCCACCTGGTGATCGGATTTCGAGGCGTGACGGTCTTCGACGAGGATCGCTTCGCGCTCGAGGTGATCGCCCAGCTGCTGGCGGGCCAGGGCGGGCGGCTCTTCATCGACCTGCGCGATCGGCGCGGACTCGCCTACGCGGTGAACGCCGTGAGCGTCGAAGGCGTGGCGCCGGGCTACTTTGCCCTCTACATCGCGACCGCGCCGGAAAAGCTCGACGAGGCGCGGGGCGGTCTGCTCGCGGAGATCGAACGCGTACACACGGCGCCGGCGTCTGCGCTCGAGCTCGAGCGCGCGCGCCGCTACCTCACCGGCTCGTACGCGATCGACCAGCAGCGCAACGCCGTGCACGCGGCCCAGATCAGCTTGAATGCGCGCTACGGGCTGGGCGCAGACGCCGGCTTCCGCTACGCCGAGCAGATGTCCGCCGTCAGCAGCGATGACGTGCAGCGCGTGGCCCGGCGCATTCTCGACCTCGATACCTACACCGAAGCGATCATTCGACCCTGAGCCGCGACCCGCGCGCTACGAATCGAAGCCGACGCCGAGCTTGTCGAGCAGCCGCAGCCAGAGCCCGTTTCTGCCCGTCTCGTCCACCCGCGCCAGGGCGCGTTGCGTGATCTGCACGCCCAACCAGCGCAGCGGCTCGGGCGGCCACGCAAGCGGCTGGCGGCGCACGAAGCGCAGCGCGACCGTGTCGCCCTCCCCCGCCAGCTGCTCGAGCGCCGCGCGCGCGCCGAAGCGGCTCGTGCCGACACCCATTCCGGTGTAGCCGACGGCCCAGGCCACGCGGCGCCCGTACGCGGAGCCCACCGCCACCGTGAAGCGCGTGCTCGTGGCGATCGGTCCGCCCCAGCGGTGCGTGAAGCGAATGCCCTCGAGCTGCGGAAACGTCTCGAAGAAGTGGCGCGCGAGAAGCGCGTGGCTCTCGGGTCGCTGCTGGTGTTCGCGCTCGAGCCGGCTCCCGAAATGGTAGATGGCATCGTAGCCACCGAAGAGGATGCGATCGTCCGGGGTCAGTCGGTAGTAGTGAAAACGCGCGCCGGAGTCGTCGATGGCCTGCCGATGGCGCCAACCGACGGCGCCGCGCTGTGCCGCGGAGAGCGGCTCCGTGACCAGCACGTAGTCCCAGACCGGAATCACGCGCTGGCGCATGCTGCGCACCGGCGAGCGGAAGGCGTTGGTGGCCAGCACCACCTGGCGCGCGCGCAAACGGCCGCGCGGACAGCCCAGCAGCATGCCCGCACCCAGCCGCGCGAGCGATTCCATCCGCGTTCTCTCGTGGATGCGCACACCGAGCGACAAGGCGGCGGCGCGCAGCCCCCAGGCGAGCTTCGCCGGATCCAGCATGCCGCAGTTCTCGCGGCGCCAGAATCCGCCGAGATAGGTGGGCGAGTCGACCTCCGCGCGGAGTGCGTCCCGATCGAGCCAGAGCGCGCCGGGATGGTAGACCTCGCGAATCGCGTGGAACTCGCGCAGGTGATCGAGCTCGTGCGGCCGCGTCGCAACATCGAGGGCCCCGGTCGCTTCGTACTCGGCCGCGATGCCGTAGCGATCGAGCGTCGCCAGCAGCTGCCGATAGTTCTCGACGCCGAGCTTCTCGAGCACTTCGATCTCGTCCGGGAAGTGATGCAGACCGTTGGCCAGCCCGTGCGTGATCGAATAATCGACGAAGCCTCCGTTGCGTCCCGAGGCCTGCTCCGCGACGGCCTCGGCCTCGATGAGCACGACGTCTCGGTCCGGCGCAGCCTCCTTCGCCTGGACGGCTGCCCAGAGTCCGGTGAAGCCTCCGCCCACGATGGCGAGGTCGGTGTCGACGTCGCCCTCGAGCGAAGGCAGGGGTTCTGGGCGCTCCGGGCGGTCGAGCCAGAAACAGGCGGGCTCGGCGCTCTCGAGGGCTCGCAGGGGCGGGTGCATGCTGACTCCTGATCACTGGGGCGCTGCGTCCGCCGCGCAGCTGCGGGCCGGCACGCCGGAGAGCCCGAGGTGTGGATGGAACTCGGGGGGATCCCGCTGGATCCGCCGCGGGCGGCAGGATACCGGGTCGCCCGCGGCCCGCTAGCGCAGCCGCGTGTACCCCTGCGCCAGTCCGTCGCGGCGCGGATCGCGCCCCCCCAGCTGCCAGCCGGTCTCCGGATCCACCACGATCGCCTCGGCCGCCGACCAGTTCTCGTCTTCGACCTCGACGACGTGTCCGCGCGCGCGCAGCGCCTTCACGACGTCCGCGGGATGCGCCGGCTCGAGGGAGAGCACGTCGGGCAGCCATTGGTGGTGGAAGCGCGGCGCGGCAACCGCCTCTTGCACGGTCATCCCGTAGTCCACGACGTCGAGGATCGAGAGCAGCGTGGTGCTGATGATGCGCGGACCTCCCGGGCTGCCGGTCACCATGAAGAGCGCGCCGTCGCGCAGCACGAGCGTGGGCGTCATGCTCGAGAGCGGGCGTTTGCCGGGCGCGATCGCATTGGCGCCGCGCGTGTCGACGAGCCCGTACACGTTCGGCCGCAGCGTGGCCGCCGAGAAATCGTCCATCTCGTTGTTGAGGATGATGCCGGTGCCCGGAACCGTCAGGCCCGAACCGAAGTACGTGTTGATGGTCATGGTGAGCGCGACCGCGTTGCCCGCCGCGTCGCTCACCGAGAGGTGGGTGGTGCCCGCGTCATCGAGCGGCAGGCCCGGGCCCTTCACGCGGATGGCCACTTCCGAACGCCCCCAGGTCCAGGGAGCGCGCCGCCAGCGAGGCGGATTGATGCGCGCGCGCAGCGCGTCGGCATAGGACTCCGAGAGCAGGCGCCGGGTGGGAACCGCGGCGAAATCCGGATCGCCGAGCAGCGCGGCGCGGTCCGCGAACACGAGCTTGAGCGCCTCGGCGATGCGGTGGATCGACGCGGACGAACCGGCGCCGAGGCGGCCGAGATCGAAGCCCTCGAGGATGTTGAGCGCCTCGATGAGCGCAACGCCCCCGGAAGACGGCGGCGGAAACGACACGATCTCGTAGCCGCGGTAGCGCCCGCGCAACGGCTCGCGCAGCACGGGCTCGTAGTTCGCCAGATCCTCGAGCGTCAGGATCCCGCCGCTCTTCTCCATGTCGTCGGCGATCGCCTGGGCGAGCGCGCCGCGGTAGAAGCTCCGGGCGCCGCGCGTCGCGATGTGTTGCAGCGTGCGCGCGAGATCCGTCTGGACGAGCCGCCAGCCGGTCTCGATGCGGGTGCCGGGCGGCGGAAACTGGATGCGACCGGTGTCCGGGAAACGCTCCGGAAACTTCCGGTCGCGCAGCCACTCGAGCGCCTCCGCGTGATACGGTCCGATCGCGAAGCCGCGCTGCGCCAGCGCGATGGCGGACTCGAGCGTTTCCGCCAGCGACTTGGTGCCGTAGCGCTCGAGGGCGAGCGCGAGCCCCGCCACGAAGCCCGGCGTGGCGACCGAGAGCGGCCCGTGCAGGGAAGCCCGCTCGGGCACACCGGGCCGCACGTACATGTCGCTCGTGGCGGCGGCCGGCGCCGTCTCGCGCGCATCGATCGCGACGATCTCTCCGTCCGCGAGGCGGATCAGCAGGAAGGCGCCGCCGCCGATGCCCGCGGAGAACGGCTGCGTCACGCTCGCGGCGAAGGCCGCCGCCACGGCCGCGTCGATCGCATTGCCGCCGAGCGCGAGCATCGCGACGCCCGCCCGCGTCGAATCCGGCTGCGACGTGACCACCATGCCGTGCCGGCCCGCTGCCGGCGCGGGCGCCGCGGCCCGCACCCCGGACGCGCACGCACACAAGAGCGCGACGAGGGCGCAGCGCAGCACCCAGCGGGCCGCCGGCGCGCAGCGCCAAGGCGCTGCCCCATCCCCTTCTCGCGGAGCGGCTCCCACTCGCACGCCGGCAAGCTACCACGAGCGGCGCCGAAGCGGCTCACCCGGTGCGCGCGGTCTGCCGATTCCCCCCCCATGCGCCGTGCCTCCGCCCTGCTGCTCAGCCTGGCCGTCGCTGCCCTCGCCTGCGACCGCGACCCACGCCCAGCGCCCGACGCGATGGCGCCTCCCGCCCTGCCGCACGCCCGCGTCGCGGCCGGACCCCACGACGTCGCGGTGATCGACCTGGGCGGGCTCGGCACGATCCGCTTCGAGCTGCTGCCCGAGATCGCGCCGCAGACCGTGGCGAACTTCGTGACCCTCGCGAGCCAGGGCTTCTACGACGGCACCTACTTTCACCGCGTGATCCCCGGCTTCATGATCCAGGGCGGCGACCCGGCCACGAAGAACGCCGATCCGCGCGACGACGGCGAGGGCGGGCCCCAACACAGCATTCCGGACGAGTTCACGGACTACACCCACCTGCGTGGCAGCGTCTCGATGGCGAACAAGGGCTTTCCGGACAGCGGCGGCAGCCAGTTCTTCATCGTGCACCAGGACGCACCCCATCTCGACGGCCACTACAGCGTCTTCGGCCGCGTGATCGAGGGCATCGAGGTGGTGGATGCGATCACCCAGCTCGAGGTCGACGTCTACGGACGCTACGGCCCGCGCGATCGCCCCTATCCCGTGAACGCCACGGTGCAATCGATTCGCATCGAGGAGGCCGTGCCCGGGGCCCGCTGAGCGCTCCGCCGCAGACTCGCGCGCGCGGGGCGCTCGCCTATGCTGGCGCGGTGTCGGCATCGCTGGTGGGCCCGCTGCTGATCCTCTGCGCGTCGCTGCTCTTCTCCACGGGCGGCACCGCGATCAAGCTCACCAGCTTCTCGGCCTGGCAGGTGGCCTGCCTGCGCTCGAGCGTCGCCTTCGTCTTTCTCGCCCTGCTGCGGCCCGCGTGGCGCAGCAGCGTGCAGCCGCGGGTGCTGCTGGTGGCAGCGCCGTACGCGGCGCTCCTCGTGCTGTTCGTGTCCAGCAACAAGCTCACCACGGCCGCGAACGCGATCTTCCTGCAGTCGACCTCGCTGCTCTGGGTGCTGCTGCTCGGACCGCTGCTGCTGCAGGAGCGGCCGTATGCGCGGGATCTCGGCTTCGGCGCGGCCATCGCGCTCGGCATGGGGCTGCTCTTCTTCGGCGGCGACCCGCCGGTGCACACCGCCCCGAACCCGGCCGCCGGCAACGCGCTCGGAGCGTTCGCGGGCCTGATGTCGGGCCTGAGCCTGCTCGGGCTGCGCTGGCTGGCGGGCACCTCGGGGCTGCGGGGCCCCGTGCTGGCGGACACGGCCCTCGTCGGAGCCAGTCTGCTCTCCGCCCTCGCCTGCGCGCCGCTCGCCTTTCCCATTGGATCGCATCCGCTGAGCGACTGGCTGGTGGTCCTCTACCTCGGCGTCTTCCAGATGGGCCTCGCCTTCCTGTGCATGGCGCGCGGACTGCAGCGGCTGACGGCCATCGAGGCCGCGCTGCTGATGCTGCTCGAGCCGGTGCTCTCCCTCGGCTGGGCCTGGCTCGTGCACGACGAGCAGCCGACCGCGGTCTCGCTCACGGGCTGCGTGCTCATCCTGTGCGCCACCGTGGGCCGCGCGCTGTCGAGCATGCGCCGCGTGCGGGCACCCCGCCCGACCGGTTCGTGATGCCATCGCGGCGCTCGGTGCGTCTGAACGCAGCAGGGCAACTCGCTAGCCCGCGCCCGGCCCACGGGCTAGCTTTCTGCGCCCGGTGGCC
>Ga0224512_10002392_pt1 | contig 17254 bp, 15 predicted proteins | sample SF_May12_sed_USG_4_FD_169103 | JGI IMG/M metagenome (GOLD analysis project Ga0224512, IMG submission 169103) | Sediment microbial communities from San Francisco Bay, California, United States - SF_May12_sed_USGS_13 | ecosystem: Environmental > Aquatic > Marine > Sediment | place: USA...
ATTGGCAGGTGATCATTCGGATAATCATGAAACGTGAATCAGGGGAACAACAATGAGTTCAAGCAGCAATGGCAAGCCGCTCACCGAAGCACTCAGGGACCTTCGTAGCACGATCGCGTTCCTCCAACGGGAAGGCGATATCATCGAATCCGATGCGCCGGTGAATCCGGACCTCGATATTACAGGCATCCAGAAGCATCTCGACGGGTCTTGTCCCTTGCTGTTCAACAATGTCTTGGGTAAGCCCAATCATCGCGTGATCACGAACCTGTTTGCCGACTACGACATCATGCACAGACTCTACGGCTGGCGGGACGGGCGCGAAAGAACGGTCGAGATCGCCAAAGCGCTTAGCAAGCCGCTGGCGCCGGTCGTTATCGATCAGACTGAGGCTCCGGTTCAGCAACATGTGGTCAAGAATCCGGACAACGTGAACGACTACATCGTTCCCATTCGCCACACCGACTTTGAGCCGGAGCTGACGGTCGGCTCGGGCCAGAGACTCCTCACCGGTGAACAATTCGAAAACGGAACCGACGTCGGCTACAACCGCTGCAATTTTCGCTGGGGCAATGTCGGCACGTTTCAGATCGCGCCGGGCTCCCATGCCTGGCAAACCATGGCCAAGCATTATCGGGACAAGCAACCGATACCGCTAACACTCAACTTCGGCATCCCCTATGGTCCCAATCTGCTGTCCGGCGCCGGCTTCGATTATGTGGTCCTGCCGCAGGGGTGCGACGAGTTGGGCGTGGCCGGTCGGCTCCAGAACGAGCCGGTGCGCATGGTCAAGGCGCGGACGGTGGATGCGATGGCTCTGGCGGATGCCGAGATCGTACTCGAAGGCCACCTCATGCCGCACGACCGGCGCTATGAAACCGCCGAAGCCGAGGAGGCCGACATTCAGGGCCGATTTCACTTCCACCCCGAATGGGCCGGCTACATGGGCAAGGCCTACAAGGCGCCGACCTTCCACGTCACGGGCGTCACGATGCGCGACCCGGCGAGCAAGCCGATCGTGTTCCCGCTCGGCGTCCACACACTCGACTGCCATTCGATCGAATCGACGGTGCGGGAAGCGACAATCTTCGAATTGTGTCAGCGCCTGCAGCCTGGCATCGTGCAGGACGTCAACATCCCCTACTGCATGTGCGACTGGGGCGGCGCGATTATCCAGGTGAAGAAACGCAACAAGATCGAGGAAGGCTGGCAGCGCAACTTCCTGACGGCGATTCTCGCCTGCTCACAGGGCGCGCGGCTGGCGATTGCGGTATCCGAAGACACCGAGATCTACGATATGGACGACATCATGTGGTGTCTGACCACTCGGGTGAACCCGCGCACTGATATTCTGAACCCGCACCCTGGCGGTATCGGCCAGACTTTCATGCCCGCCGAGCGTATGACCGCCGGCGACAAACAGTGGACCGCGGCCAACACGGTGTTCGAAGGTGGCATGGGAATCGACGCGACGGTACCTTACGGCTACGAAAGCGATTTTCTGCGCCCGATCTATCCCGTCGATCAGGTCAGTCTCGACAAATTCTTGAACGCGGAGCAGATCGCCAAGGCCAAGGGCTATATGGTGGGTAAGCCCTGGGTACACTCTCTGGCCCGAACGGGCCGCTGAGACAGGTACATCATCCGATAACATCGCGGTCCGTGTCTGCGAATGGAGCATGTCGGTACAGAGGGACAAGGCCGACATTCGATTCCCCGAACCGGGCTCGGTTCTTGCTCAGGCGCTCTGCTGCTGCCACAGCGATGCCAGCGTGGCTCGATCGAGCTTGCCGCGCGCGTTCTTCGGCAGTTCGGCAACAAACCGAATGTCCTTGGGCGTTTTGAATGGCGCGAGGAACTGCCGGCAATGGGCGATGACATCCGCCGCGGAGAGATTGCTGCCCGGCAGCGCGACGACATAAGCAACTACCTCGTCACCGTAGATCCTGTCGGGAATGCCGATGCTCGCGCCTTCGACGATGTCGGGGTGGCGACTCAGAACGTTATCGATTTCAAGCGGTGAAATGTTGACGCCGCCGCGAATGATCAGGTCTTTGAGCCGGCCAACGATGGCGACGTGGCCGTCCTCGTCGATGATGCCGAGATCGCCGGTTCGGTGGCCCGATCGGGGCAGTGTCTGAATGCTTCCGTCGGGCCGCAAATAGCCGTGGCTCAATTGCGGCCCGGATACCGTTATTTCACCCGACTGACCGGGCGCCACATCGTTGCCGTTCGGGTCGAGCAACCGCAGCGTCTGGTGCTTCAGGGGCGGACCGACCGTTCCGATTTTGCGCTTCTCACCCCTATGGCTGCACATCAATCCGGCTTCGCTGCATCCATACGACTGGCAAACTCTCATGCCGTACCTGTCTTCGAATTCCCGCCATTGATCCGGCAGCATCGGCGCCGAACTCGTCATCAGGAACCGAAGCTCGGGCAAATCCTCGCCGCGCACGTCGGCCGGCTCGTTCATCAGCATGTTCAGGATCGTCGGCACCGAGATGGCGATCGTGATCCGATAGTCACGGACCCACTCGAAGTAACGGCTGCGGGAGAATTTCTTCGCCATGTACACGGTGGCGCCGGCGACCAGCGGCGCGCCGAGGCTCATGTTCTGCGCCGACAGCCAGGTATAGGACCGGCAATCGAGCATGCGGTCGCCCTCGCCGAGCCCGACGCAGTCACTGATGGCATCGAAGTTGGCCCAGACGGCCAAGTGCGACTGCAAGACTCCCTTGGGCTTCGCCTCGGTACCTGATGTGTAGAAGATGACCGCGATGTCTTCGCGGCTGCAAACTTCCTGCAGTTCATCGTCCCCCGTATACTTGTCGAGCTCGGCGAAAAACCCGCTCGACCTCCCCGCCGCATTCCAGTCGCCGATCGCCATCCATTCGGTTCCGCCCGCGGAGTCACCCAGGCGCTCGAGCCCCAGACCTTCCTGGACCAGCACCAGCCTGGGACCGATCGCCCGGATGATCTCGGCGATGTGGTCGCGATTCATTTCGATATTGGCGGTTGCAATCGTCGCGCCATAGCGCTGAACGCCGAGAAATATTGCCATGAACTCCACCGAGTTCTCGGACAACATGAGAATACGGTCGTTTGCCGCGATGCCGCGATCCTGAAAAAACTGCGCAATTTGGTTACCGAGATGAAACAGCTCGCCATATGTCAGGCTTTTGTCCTGATCGATGGAATGGACGTAGGTCTTGTCAGGATTACGCGCGGCCTGCGACGCGATCACCGCACGAAGCGGCTCATAATTTGCCTGACCCACCGTCATCGCTCGAGGCTAACACGGGCCTGTATACCCGGCAATCGAGCTTCCCGACTCTTTATTATTACGGCGTCGCTGCCGCCCGCATGTTAGCCGTTTTCAAAAACGCGAATAGTAGATCAGCGCGTGTTCCTCATCCGATGTCGGCGTGAGATTTTTCGACTGCGCCTCTCTGACGTATTCACTAACCGTCCCGGGGTCGAAAAAACCTTCGTCCGCCAGCGCGGATGCGGCGTCGCGGACACAGGAGACATAGCGGGACCGGGTAAGCTGTTGTCCCTTTTCGATCAGCCCCAGGCGTCGCCACGCTTCAGCCGGTGTCTCGCGAAAGTCCCACAGACCGTTGCCGTTCATGTCGACGAAGACACCGTGTTCATCGCGCGGTTCGATGCCTTCGCCCGTAAATGCCGCCCACGCGGTCGCGCCGGAACCGCTGCGCGGATACGGATAAAAGATGCCGAGCGGACAGGCGACTTCCGGATAAGCGATCGCCGGGGAATCGATGACCCCGTCATTATCGGCATCGCCGATTAGCGGATAGTCGGTCTTTGAGGGCGGCGCTGCCTGGCCGGCTACCCATGCATCGAGAAGATTGATCGCCCCCTCCATCAGCAGCGACAAATCAAGCATCTGTAATTTTCCGTCTCTGCCATCGGGCCGTGTCGATCCGCCGTCATGACTCAACTGACGGATCTCGTACACGCGGAATTTGTCCGTCATTCCTTTTTCTTTGAGTATTCGCGCGTTGTTGTATTTGTTCGCAAGGAAACTGTAGGTGACAAAATCCGGCAGGTCATGGTTGTTGAAATTCCAGTAGGCCTGATGCACCAGTTCCAACTGGGGGACAAACGTGTCTTTTTCTTCTGCGGTTGCAAGCAGTGTGTCCTTGCCGTTTTCCATCACCACCGGCAGCCACGTCCCGGCGGCAGAATCATCGACCAGAAAGCCGTCAAAAACGACCCCCCCATTGTCGTCCTTATTCAGACGGTGACCGAGATAATTCATCCCCCGTGCCAGTCGCGCTCCGGCAGACTTGCCGTATAGAAACGTACGTTCCGGAAATCTGCCCAACCGTCTCCTCAGAGCGGACTCGGCAACCTTGGTGTAGTCCTTAATTAAGGAGTGGCTATCATTGAACGCAACCCAGTCCACGATCGTACCGTCGATCAAGGTTGCGATTACCTCACCGACGCTCTCCTCGCTCGTGCGCCGTGTAACCGCAACGGCATAACCGAGCGACAGCATCGCCTTTTCGAGCTTGTTCAGGTTCGCAATGGGATTTTCAGGATCAAGATATTTGTGCCAGGTCTTCAGTGAGCCGTTCTTGAATGACCGGCCTCTGCCGTGAGCCGTCACCCACAGCTTGCCGTTCCAGTCCCGGCGATTTTTTGGATGAATCAGCAGAATTGCCGCGCCGCGTGCTCGCTCGTAGTTCGCAACGGCAAAGACGGGCTCCTGTGGATCAGACGCCTGGGCTTGGGGAAACACCAGTTCCGGTGCGTTCGTCAAATACTCCTTGTAGTCGCCTTGCCGGGTAACATAGCCCTCCACGGTGCCGTTCAGGCCAAGATCGACACGGCTGTATTGCGTGTCCTTGTAGGCGAACTCGGATTCCTGCATCTGGCAGGACGTCGGGCCGACTTTGTTATCGCCAGCCTGTCGGGGCGATGGCAGGTAACTGTCACAGGACCCGAACTTCAACTGCTGCGAATAACTCGCATGCGATGCAATAGCGCCAATTAGGAACGTGACGCACAAGCCGCAGATTCTTGGACACCTGCCTGGCATTTCTACCGTCTCCTCATTAATCAAAAACGCTGGTCATTTGCATGAGTACCGGCGTATATAACATTAACCAGGTATTCGTTGGCATCCGGTTCGCTCGAATCCCCGGCCGTGTATAGTGACAGACTCAGCTGATCGACTCCTTATTATTCATGACGGAGCACCTTTTGTCTCGACATCCGCCCTGCCATCCGATACGAAATACAAGCGGATATGCCGTGCAGCGACAAAGCGGCATGCGGCGCACAGGTTTCGGGGCGCTATAATGGCCCCCGGCAACGTCTACCAATAACGTGGAGGAGATCTGATGACACGATTGACCGCCAGATCGATCGTGACCGGGGCACTGCTAATCCTGTGCACATCCGTGCTGGCCCAGACCTCCCCGAGGCAGGCCAATACCGGCATGACGGCCGAAGAGTACGAAAAAGTCGTGATGGGTTTGCCGCTCTTTTCCGAGGTCATCGATACCTGGAATCGCAAGTCGGAGGAAGGCAATATCGCCAGGACGTACACGAAGGTGCGAACTGTCAAGACCTATCCCAAGGGCGAGCAGGTTATTTTCCCGAAGCAAGGCGATCTGATCATCTATCAGCTCACGGGTCTGTCTTACGACAATCCGTTCAATCGGCCGAAGGACGAGCGGATAACGTCGAAATCCACGCGCATCGTGGCGATAGATGCCAGGACCAAAGAAGTTCTCGCCTGGAAAGAACTGCCGCTCGAACTAAAAGGCAACCCACATTCAACACCGGTAACGCCGGACGGAAAATTCGTCTGGGCAAGTGGTCCACCGCTCACTAATTTCGAAGACATCGAACTCGATGAATCGATGACAGACAATTCGGGCTGCACGTCTCCGGTCTGCTCGATGATTCCAACAACGCTCGTCAAGATTGACGCGCTGACGCTCGATGCGGTCAAAGTCATCACCTCGCCGGGTCGCCTGCATCATGGCTACGTCTTTCGAGATGAGTACCTGCTTTTCGATACCTTCGTTAAGGACGAAGACGGCGTCGACAGCTATATTTTCGACCCGGCAACTGATCAGGTCATTGCAGGGGTACGTGACGCTGAGCTTGGCGGCTCCTCGTACACGATCTGGAACGACCAGGACGATGAATACCTGTATCAGCTCATGGAGCCGAAAGGCTACGGCAATCGCAAGGTGTTCGATGGCTATATCTCAGCGCACTGGATCAGAATGCAGAACTTCACGGCACTGCGACCGTTCTGGATCGCCAAGATTCGTGTTAGTGACGATCTGAGCGAGATGGAAGTCATCCGGGAGTACCCGTATTTCGGCTACCGGTCGGCATGGGTCGAGGTATCAGGCGACAAACAATACCTGTACACGGCGCCCAGCGGCATGAACATCGCCTGCAAGATCAGTCTCGAGACCGGGCAGAGAGTCTGGTGCACGCCGGTAGGTGATGGGCCTTACGGAGTCGAACTCAATGCCGATGAAAGCGAATTGTGGGTGGCCAACAAGGGCGAGACCACGGACATGTGGGGCAACGACATCACGATTATCGACACCCGTTCGGGAATTCGTCAGGGACTGATCAACACCGGCTTCACGACCGACCACATTATCCTCTCCCCGGATGGCAAGGAAATGTGGACGAGCTCGAACGGCAGCGGCAAGCTCTTTGTATACGACGCCGCGACGCGCGATGAAAAAGCCGTCATTAATATGCCCGGTTTCGGCGACCCGCACGGCGTGGCGTTTGTGTATTACGATGAAGACGACGAGGCTCGCCTCGTTAATGACCAGCATGGTTTCCACAATGGCATCAATCCGCGTGCCGGCAAGCCGCTTGAGTACTGATACGGGGCTCCTTCCGGTGGCGCGAATTTTCAGCATTGCCGCGTGTCTGATAATGATTACCGTCGCGCCGATAGCTTGCGCAACGACAGAGGAAGCGGCGCCCGCGGAGGCGAATGCCCCGGCGGGCGATCCGGAGCGCGGCAGAGTTTTGTACCTCTCTAATATGGGCTGCAACGTCTGTCACGGTCTCGATGCGACGGGCTCCGTCGGACCGAATATCCGACAAGCGACGATCGAAAAGGTGTATCACGCGCTGCAGAATTTTCCGGACATGATGAACTGGCAGTTCAATTATCCGGAGCTGTTCGAAGCGCAATCTTTGCTGGATATCGTCGCCTATCTGCAGACGCTGGAGCAAGAGTCAACAGAATAAACGCGCCGTGAACCAGGGAATCATCAATCGAGTTGGGGCGCCGATACTCAGCTTCGTCTTTGTTGCTGCGATCGCTTTTTCGTGGCTGGTATTTCCTTACTTCGTCAATGGCGACCGGGTGCTGTTCGAGACCGGCCGACTCGTGCAAAGCGAGCGCTTCGACGATTTCCGAACGCTCAACCGGATGCTGACTCGATTCATCTATTTTCCCGGTGGCGTCGAAGTCACAGCGCTGTATGCGTCCGAAGAATATTTCCAGTACGCCGATCGCGAGGGAGCGGTCGAGGCGTATCGGCCAGATAAGCACTTTGTCTTTTTTGTCTCCGAAGACGTGCATACCGGCTGGTTGCCAGACGGACTACCCGCCGCCACGCTGACGGTTGGTGGCAGAACGATTGAGCCTGTTGCCGCCGAGGGCCCGGATCTCGTCGAACACCACCGTACGACGATCCTGCAGTTCCCGAAATTTGATGACGAAGGGCAACCGTTCATCGACGAGGGCACCGTCGAGCTGAGACTGAGACTAACTCACCCGTGGGATCGGGACCTGATCGAGAACGACGAAATTGTTCCTGTCCAGTCGGAATATGTCTGGGATATTCCGCTGAATATTCCGACAGAACTGATGTCGCGCGATACCTTTACGAGCATCATGGTCTTTTCATTGTCCGCCGGCCTGCTGTCGTCAGTGTTGACTCCGTGCCTGATTCAACTCGTCCTGATTTTTTTCGCAACGCTGGGCGGCATTACGGCACAGCAGGTTGTCAGCGCAAACGGCATCACGACTGAGGTCCGCCAAAAAGTGCTGTGGCTGTCGAGCTGTTTCGTGGCTGGCTACATTGCGCTGTTCGTGGCCAGTGGAGCCCTCATCGGCTACGCGGGGAAAGAAGCACAATTATTTTTCGCCAACTACACGCGCCCTGTCGGCATCGGTGCCGGCATTATCGTCATCCTTTTCGGTGCCTGGCTCGGTATTCGCGCGAAAGCGCCCCTCGTCTGCCGTTTGCCCGGGGCAACTACGATTCAGGGCTTCAAGACAAGAGGCACGTTCGGTACGGTTCTGGTCTCGATCGCGTTCAGTCTCGGCTGCATGTCCTGTTTTGGCGGCGCGATCATCGGCACATTGCTGATCTACGTCGGCGCGCTCGGCAGCGCTTCTGTCGGCGCGAGCCTGATGGGCATTTTCGCCGCCGGCGTGGCAATACCGTTTCTGCTGGCTGCCTTCTTTTTCTCACGCATAAAAAGCCTTTCCGAGGCCATCGCGCGGCACACTCGTCTGATCGGTGCCTTGTCCTCCGCATTTATAGTCTTTTTTGGCCTGCTATTGGTAACGGACAACTTTCATACCGTCAGCGATCTGATCTATCCGTTGCTTGGTCTGGACTAGGCGCCGCGCGGCCGTCATGAAATCCGTATCGAATGTGTCGGCACTGCTCCTTACAATTGCTGTGACGCTGCCGCCTGCAGGCAATGCCGACATCCTCGATATTTTCAGGACTGACGCTCTCACGAACGGCAGTCAATTCGCGTTCGCACCCAGCAGGACCGATAACACGATCATCGCGATCGACACTCTGGACCGAAAAATAGTTGCCGAGCTCGATATTTCACACGTGCCGCACAGTGTCGTCGTATCCGAGGATCTGGATTTGCTCGTTGCAACGGATCCTGACAACGATTCGGTCACGGTAATCAATCTCTACACGCGCGAAGTGATCGAGGAAGTCACTATCGGCATGCGCCCTGATGCCGCATTGCTGAATCCGTTCGATCGATTCGTCGCGTTCGGCAGCGGCGACGGCTCGGTTTCTGTTTGGGATATGACGTCCTTTGAGCAGATTTTGCGTGTGGACGGGCTCGATACCGCGCTACTCATGACGTACGGCTTCGATGGGCGCAATCTCTATGTCGTTGAACCGGCAAAGAAACGCATCAGCGTCATCGAAATGCAATCTCGCGAAAAAGTCGCTGAGATACCTCTCGGCGGAGACGACGACCCCGGTGCGCGGGTCAGTGCGATGTCGCGATCCGCGGACGGCTACACGGGCTATGTGTCCATTGCATCGGAAAACCGGGTCGTAGTGATCGATCTCATTGATTGGCAGGTTAAAGCTTCCATTCCGGTCGGCAAAGGTCCTATCAGGCCGTACAGCACGGCGGACAACCGATACGTGCTGGTCGCAAACCGTGACGACGAGACTCTGACCGTCCTGTCCGCATTGTCACATCAGGTCGTTGCCACAATCCCGACCGGTGTGCAGGCGCGGGAATTGAATAGCGGGTGGCTGGACACGGTTGCGTTCATTATGCCGGCAAGTGGCAACGAAATCGCGGTGATCGATTTGCGTGAACTCAAACGCAAACAACCGATCAGGCTTCCGGGTAGAACCGACGATGGCCTTGTTACCTCCGATTCGAAAACGCTGCTGACCTCACTGATCGACAGTGGTCAGGTTGCGGCCATCAACACCCGATCACACGAGCTCGAGGTGCTGATCAGCACCGGTGTCGGCACGCTTGAAGGCATCGAGATCGCTGTATCGAACAACATATGCCATTAGTGAAGATGCCCGTCACGCTGCTCGCGGTGGTTGCGATGGCCACCCTCGCCTCATGCCAGCGGGAGTCTGCTCCGGCTCCTGCAATGCTGCCGGACATCGAAGTGTCCTTTGAACTCACAGACGAATTCGCGCGTCCTGTGAGCGCTGATAGGTACGGTGGACGCTTGCGCCTCGTCTTTTTCGGTTACACCACCTGTCCCGACATCTGCCCTATCACACTGCACAACATCGCCACGGCACTGAGGTCGCTAGGCAACTCGGCGCAGCGGGTGACCGTCCTGTTTATTTCAGTCGACCCGAAAAGAGACACGCCGGACAGGCTCAGGCAATACACCGATGCGTTTCATCCTTCCATTATTGGACTGACGGGGACGTACGACCAGATCCTTGCCGTTACTGCGAACTTTCGCACGACATTTGGCTACAGCCTGAGCGGAGATGGGGGCCATGAACGTCCGCTCAGCCGTGACGATTATGAAGCCCTGCCGGCGACGGTTTCTTACATTCCCTATCACGGCTCGCAGGTGTATGTAGTCGGGGCAAACGACGAGCTGCTGGATATAATCGGTTACGGCAGCACATCCGCACAGATCGAGAATACACTGCGGACCTACATTGACCAGTCGAACCGATGATCGCTCGATAACTTTCCCACACAGAATCCGTAATTTCCTGACCCGCGTGTGCCTATAATAGCGTGCGTCCGCCAGAGCATGGCCAATGTCTGATACTGCTGCTTCCGCGCTCAATGCCAACGATGTCGCCGTACCGACGGCGATGGGCGGACAATTGGCCCGCGAGCTGCACGTCCAATGAAAACTCAAGTCGCAATTATCGGTGCCGGCCCGGCTGGCCTGATGCTCGGCCATCTGCTGCATAATGCGGGCATTGATACGATCATCGTGGAGATCAAGAGCCGGCAGTACATAGAAGAGCGCGTCCGGGCAGGCGTACTGGAACAAGGTACCGTTAATGTAATGGTCGATTCCGGCGTCGGCGAACGTTTGCTCAGAGAAGGCCTGGAACACGAGTACATCGACATCCGTTTCAACAAGAAACCACACCGGTTAAACGTCAAGGAATTGTCCCGTGGACGCTCGGTCTGGGTCTACGCACAACACGAAATCGTCAAAGATCTTGTTGCAGCGAGGCTGGAATATGACGAGCCGCTTTACTTCGAGGCGAGGGATGTCAGCATCCACGGTATCGATACGGACAAGCCGTCGATCCGCTTCGTTCATGAGGACAGGCAGCAAATCGTCGACTGCGACTACATCGCGGGCTGCGACGGCTTCCACGGTATTTCCCGGCGCGTGATTCCCGATTCCGTGTTGCGTATCTACGATCGCCAGTACCCATTTGCATGGCTCGGAGTCCTGGCGGAGGCGCCCCCGGCATCGCAGGAAATAATTTACGCGTATCACGAACGCGGATTTGCTCTGCAAAGCATGCGCGGACCCGACATCAGCCGACTTTACGTGCAATGTCCGGTTGCGGATACGGTCGAGGACTGGCCCGACGATCGATTTTGGACAGAGTTGCATGCCCGGCTGGAGACCGAAGACGGTTGGCAACAGCAGGAAGGACCGATTTTCCAGAAAGGTATAACCGGTATGCGCAGCTTCGTCTGCGAGCCCATGCAATATGGGCGGCTGCTGCTCGCTGGCGATGCTGCACATATCGTGCCGCCAACCGGCGCAAAAGGTCTGAACATGGCGATCGGCGACATACAGACCATGACCCGTGCGCTACGGGCTTACTTCGAAGGCGGTAGCAAGGACTACATCCACAGCTACTCGGATACCAGCCTGAAACGCGTCTGGCAGATGCAGCGGTTTGCATCAATGCTCTGCTACAACCTGCACCGCTTCCCCGAGCACAATACGTTTGAGCATAAGATGCAAATTGCGGAATTGAACAACATGACCCATTCGAAAGAGGCGATGCGTGCTCTAGCCCAGAACTATACGGGCGTGCCCGTGGAACTGTTCTACGACCTGGATTAGTGCGTCAATGACAGTACGGCACCACACGCTGAATTCAACTAATAGACCTTGCAGCGCAAAATGGGATAACGTTTCTATGGTTCAGGCGTGCCTCTGAGTGTATGATTGCGCGCGGTTCGGGGTGTAGCTCAGCCTGGTAGAGCACTGCCTTCGGGAGGCAGGGGCCGGAGGTTCAAATCCTCTCACCCCGACCAGTTTCGAGAAAAATTTCTCTGTCACCCCTTGGTGAGAGAAATTTTTCAGAGAAATGGGAGGGATCTGGAACCGAATCGAGGTTCAAAAAATCGCCAGGAGCGATTTTTCGGCGATCTCGCGCAGCGAGATCGGTCCGCAGGACCGAGCACAGGGATGTGCGAGCCAAATCCTCTCACCCCGACCAGCCATAAGAAAACAGGCCGCTCTCACCGTTGTGGTGAGCGGCTTTTTTTGTTGGTCGGGAGGCGATTGGAACCGAAGGGACCCAATTACCAATAGTACACGTGTGGTTTATGGTTCCCGAGTGGGAAAACCATTGTCTCCGGTTCCACTCCCTTTGCTATTAGGTGGCATAGCCGTCGGTTGTCCCGGCGACGTGGTCGGCTCATGTACAGTTTTCGCCACCATTTCAGCGTACCACGTGGAAAGCTAACGCCGCGATACGGGTGCCTGTATTTTCGAAGCAATCTGCCTTTGCCATCACGATCTCGATACCGATGCGTATTCGACATTTTCCTCTCCCAGCTTTTCTTTTCGCTGGAAGATGTCGAGCAAGAAGTAGCGTCCGATATCCATTTTGGTAATTTGTCGTCGGGTTACGATGAGAGGTATTCGCGCAATGAAATGATCCTGGTCTTCTGATAGCTCACGATTTGAAGCATGGCCTTGTCCCCGGTAACGATCAGATCTGCCCTGCCAGTGCGTGCGCATTCGAGAATACGATTGTCAGAGTCATCCTGCAGCACATCGATTCGGCCCCGGGGACGAACCACGCTTGCCAGGTCCGCCAGAAATACGGCAACGCGTGCAAGTTCGTCGGCGTGTCGCGCGAACTTGCGTGCGAGTACGGTCAGAAGCTCGTCGATAATGACTTTGGATATGACAAGCTCATCAGCGTCAATAACTCGGTGGGGCGCGGCGTCTGCCCGACTGCCAGGCAGTACGAACGCCGAAACAAATATATTGGTGTCGAAGACAACCCTCAATCGTTGAGGTACCTGCGCAGGTCTTTTTCCGTCAGAATGCCCTTCTCCCGGGCTTTGGTACTCCAGTAGCTTTGGATGCCTTTGTATTCCTGTTTCAGGTACTCGCGTTGCGCCAGGCGCAACGCATCCTGGACAACTGCGCTCACGGATTTGCCCTCACTTTCGGCGATCTCCTCGACCTGTCGTGCCAAGTCCGGTGGCAGCGATATCGTTTTCTTGATGGCTGTGACCATAATCTATCTATTACTCATCGGGTGTGAATAAATCATACCAGAATCAAGGCTGTGAATCCGCAAATTACCGTCGCCGTTTCATGCCAAATAATCGAGAAATACGGTGCGTCACCGGTTGGGGATGACCGCGATCTGGGTCAGCCAGCTCCTGAGTTTCGTGGGAGTCTCAGAATGTGCTCGTCCCGTCCAACGTTGGAGTGATTTTTTTGTCACACTTTTGTCACACTGCGAACGGGATCCAAGGTGATGCTGCGTAATCGAACGTGGTGTTACGTGATGCTTTGTGATTGACTCCAAACGTGTTATCTTCGTAAGTTTCTGATAACCAACAAGTTGATGACTATATTTGGGAGGCAGGGGCCTTCCCGATCGATACTCCCTGCCATTCATCTTCTTCGGCGTACTATGAGTACGGTTCAAATCCTCTCACCCCGACCAAATCCAGATATGAAAATGTCGGCTCCCTCACCCGTCAGGGGGAGGCGACTTTTTTATATCTGGATGCAGGTCGGGAGATGGAACGGAATTAAAGGTTCACAAAATCGCAGGATGCGATTTTGGACGCACGAGCACAGCGAGTGTGCCTGCAGGGCGGCGGACAGGATGTCCGCCGTCAAATCCTCTCACCCCGACCAGTAACTAGAGCCTTACAAGCGACTCTCTGATCCAGGGGAGCAGCTTGTCGTAGCTGCACTCGCCTCGCTCTAATGATCCGACGATGAGCGTATGGGCAGAGTCCGTCTCGACCGAGAGCTTCCAGCCATTCATCCGTAAGAAAGTGTCGGTCACGAAGAAGGCCACGCGCTTGTTGCCATCGACGAACGCATGGTTGAGTATCAGTGATTCGAAAAGAGCCGCTGCCAGCTCAGCGAGGTCATCGTAATAACCGGTCTGGGGTCGAAACAATGCACTCTCGAGGAGTCCCTTGTCTCTGATACCTGGCGTTCCGCCAAATCGTTCAATCAATCGTTCATGGATCGCGATTGCTTCATCAACCGATAGGAACTGAATGCCTTCATTCTGCAAGGCGCTTGCCCAGTTCTTCGTTCTCGGTCATCGAATTCTCGAGATGGTCGAGCACCACCGGGCGTAGTCGACGTTTCCGTACGAAATCGCTGATCGCCTCCGTCAGCAATCCGGAGATACTCTGATGAGATTCCTTAGCCAAGTCCTGCAGCGCCTGCCACTGCTCTTTCTCGACTTTTGAACTGATCTTGATAGCGGTCATCCGCGAATGCTATCAAGACATAACTTGATTTGTCAAGACACCGACCAGTCATGCCACGACTTTGCTTTTGACGATGCGGGACTTTTGCGGGAGTGGGTCCCGCATCGTCATGAACGGTCCTGCAATGCAGTCCGTGGACGCCTCCTGGCGCCCGGGTTCTTGGCGACTCTTCTTTTCGAAGTCCAATTTTCTGGCGGTTAGACATGCCGCCTGTCTAGGTGAGCACCGGCTGTTGTTGGGTGACGCAATGAATGCCACCACCACCCAGTGCGAGTTTGTGGATCGGCACCTGAACGATCTCGCGATCCGGATAAATGCCTCGGTAAGTTTCGACTGCGCTCTCGTCGCGGTCATACCCGTATCCAGGGACAATAACTGCGCCGTCTGCCAAATATGAGTTGACGTACGAGCTGCATCCGCCATTCCAGATTCCGGCGTGATAGATACCTTCGTCGATGAACTCGATTTCAAGCTTGCGTCCTCTTGCATCTGTCTGGCTGGAAAGCGCCCTGGCATTGGAAACGCCAACGGCATAGTGTGGATCCGTCTTGTCAGGATTGACTTCGACAAGCACGCGCCCTGGTTCGATAAAGGCCGCGATTCCGTCGACGTGCCCGTCTGTCTCGGTTTCTTGCGCATCTCCCGGTATCCAGATGATCTTTTCGGCCCCCAGAGTACGGCACAGTTCGTTCTCAATCTCCCGGCGACTCCGACCCGGGTTGCGATTGACGTTGAGAAAACACGATTCGGTTGTGATTACCGTGCCTTCGCCGTCGACGGTAACGCCACCACCCTCGGCGACCAGCCAACTCGGGAAACGATCAGCACTGGCCAAATCCAGAATCCGCTCGCCCATCCGCGCATCCTGATCGTAGGGATGATATTTCCCACCCCAGGCGTTGAAGGTCCAATGCGAACCCGCGAGCTTGTCACCACCAACGAGAAAATTCGGACCCGAATCTCTCGCCCAGGAATCGTCAATGGGCATCTCGATGACTTCGACGCTTTCATCCAGCAGACGAGCAGCGTCAGCCAGCTTATGAGGCGGAACCAGCATTTTCACAGGCTCGAATTCCCCAATCGCGTTCGCAACGTTTGCATAGTCTCGCATCGTCGCCGCATTGTCCGACCAGAGGCCTTCGCGGCACGGCCATGCCATCCAACAGCACGTATGCGGCGCCCACTCGCCCGGCATGTAGTAGCCAAAGTCCCTTGGATCAGTCGCCTGTGACCACGTCTTCATTGCCTGAATCTCCTTGCCCGGCTGGCGTAGAAAAACGCTGCCATTGCAACAACGAAGAGGCCAATCGACAGCAGGAATACGTTCGCATAACGCCCCCCCGTGACAACAAGTGCCGCCGTTCCGGGACCAATTGCACTGCCGAATGTCGAAAATGATGTACCGGCTGCAATCGCGCTGCCTTTGCGATCGATTGTAGCAAGCAGTGACTGAATAAACGGCAGGCAGAAAGCCCACGAGAAACCCATGCAGCAGCCACCCACAAAGTAAGCACCATAGCTCTGCGCGTTCAAAAGGATGATGAGCCCTCCAAAAGCAATCGCAATGCCCAGCGCGAGCGGCGCGAACGTGCCGAATCGTTGTCCGAATACGACAATGGCGAAGGCGCCGGGAATACCGATCAGTGACGCGATCAACAGGGAGAACCCGACTTTTTGATCAGAGATCCCGAGCGCCACGCCAAAGCGCTCGATGTAGGTAAATTGAGCGTTATTGGCAGCCTCGAATACGGCGAAGCCGAATATGGCCAAAATTGCCGACACAGTAAGCAGAACCTTCAACTCAGACCCTGAATCGCCCGCGACAGATTCTGCCGCTTTGCTGGACGGCAAGAATTGCGCAAGCAAAAGTGCAAGAAAATCGAGTACGGCAAACCCGGAGAACAGCCCGACTCCACCCATCGCATCGGCATACACGGGAACCAGGTAGAGACCGAGACCACTGACGATGAACTGCAGCGTCACAAACAAACCGAATCCGCGCTCGTAGCCGTCGAAGCGGGCAAAGGAGGACACGCTTGCGACGTATGCCACCCCGAGCGCGAGACCGGCGAGAATCCTTGCAGCAAAGAATGCTGTTGATTCACCCGCCGTGAATGCTGACATGAGATCGGCGACCACGGCAACGGCCAACGCGAAAGTTGCTGAGTACCGAAGACTCAGGTGATGCACGCGAACCGACATTAGAAGTCCGATGACGGCGCTCGCGAGGAAATGCGCAGATGCTGACCAGCCTGCCGAGGAATCCGACATATTGGCATTATCAACCAGCACTCCGATCATTGCCGGCAAGACCAGCAACGGCATCAGGGCTACCGTGCCAATGATCGAAAAAGCAACGAAGCGGCGAACATGCGGAATCGTCAAGGTCTATTTGCCGGTCGCCGTTTGTTTGCCATCGAGAGTCAGTAGCGTTCCGTAGAGATCGGGGCGGCGATCTCGAAATACTCCCCACTCGCGGCGGTATTCGGCGATTTCAGCCAGATCGAACGTATGCGTCAAGACAGCCTCGGACTTCCGGCCCGCTTCACAGACCATCTCGCCGACATGGTTCGAAATGAACGACGAACCATAGAACTGTATAGAGAGATCTCCGCTTGTCTCTTCGCCTATTCGGTTCGACGCAATGACGGGCAGGATATTCGCGGCCGCATGGCCGCGCATGACCATCTGCCAGTGACCCTTGCTGTCAAACTCCGGCTTGTTCAGTTCACTGCCGATTGCAGTCGGATAAAGAAGCAGTTCAGCTCCCTTCAGCGTC
>Ga0224512_10002393_pt1 | contig 17252 bp, 8 predicted proteins | sample SF_May12_sed_USG_4_FD_169103 | JGI IMG/M metagenome (GOLD analysis project Ga0224512, IMG submission 169103) | Sediment microbial communities from San Francisco Bay, California, United States - SF_May12_sed_USGS_13 | ecosystem: Environmental > Aquatic > Marine > Sediment | place: USA: California...
GCTGGAACGAGGAGGAGTGCGACGCCTACGGGATCGAACTCGGCACACTGACCGAGCGGTTCGACCGGTTCGACGAGGCGTTGGCGGTGATCGTCGGCCTGTTGACCCAGGAGGTCACGACCTTCGAGGGCCGGTACTTCACCCTCGACAACGCCCGGAACAATCCGCCGCCGGTTCAGCGACCCCACCCGCCCATCTGCATCGGAGGCGCCGGACCGAAGCGCACTCTGCCGGCCGTCGCCCGGTGGGCCCAGCACTGGAACCACCCCGGCATGGATGTGGCGAGCTTCGTCGAAGCCCGGGCCAGGCTGGACGAGGCGTGCGAGGTGATCGGCCGCGATCCGGCGGAGATCATGACCTCCCAGCACGTTCGCTACGACCCGGAGGCCGGGCCCGGTGCGCTGGCCGAAGCCGTCGCCGAACGGGCCGAGGTCGGACTTGATCTGGCCATCGTCTACCTTCCTCCCCCGCACCATCCTGCGGTGCTCGCTCCCCTGGCCGAGGTTCTGGCGAGGCTCGACTGACCGATAGTAGTATGGTTTCTAACGACCATGGCAGTCGAACGGGAGGAGCGGTCGGCCATGCGGATCGGTGCGGTTTTCCCGACCACGGTCATCGGCTCGAATGCCGACGACATTCGGGCGTTCGCCCAGGGTGTCGAGCAGCTCGGATTCGACCACGTCATCACCTACGATCACGTCCTCGGGGCTCCCCACGACGGGCGGCGACGGCCGCTGACCGGACCCTACGACGACTCGCACGAGTTCCACGAACCGTTCGTGTTGTACGGCTACCTGGCCGCCGCCACCTCGACAGTCGGATTCACCATCGGTGTCCTCGTCGCCCCGCAGCGACAGACGCCGCTCATCGCCAAACAGGCCGCCCAACTACAGCTCCTGTCGAAGGGACGGCTCCGGCTGGGCCTGGGCACCGGCTGGAACTGGGTCGAATACGACGCGCTGGGGGCCGACTTCGCCCGGCGAGGAGCCGTGCTCGACGAGCAGGTCCAGCTGCTTCGCCGGCTGTGGAGCGAGCCGCTGGTGGAATTCGACGGCGAGTTCCACCACATCGACCGGGCCGGGCTGGCCCCGTTACCCGACCACCGGATTCCGCTGTGGTTCGGCGGCTACTCCCCACCGGCATTCCGTCGGGCGGCCGTTCACGGCGACGGCCTGCTGTTCGGGCACCTCCGACCCGACGTCCTCGACGGGGCCCGGCGGCTACGGACCATCGTCACCGAAACCGGCCGCGACCCCGACAGCTTCGGGATGGAGGCAATCATCGACGTGTCGCGACCTGCCGCCGAGTGGGTGGCCGCGGCGACCGGGTGGCGACAGGCCGGCGGCACCCATCTGAGCGTGCGCACGATGCCGACCGGGGGTGTACCGGATTCCGGTTGCCGCACCGTCGATGATCATCTGGAGGCGATGGGTCGATGGCTGACGGTGATCGACGACGCCGGACTCCACACCGGATGACCGCCGGAAGCCGCCTCGAGTTCGCCACCAACCTCACCCTGGCCGACGACGACGTGACCGAGTGGGCCCGCCGCCGGGAGGACCAAGGGTGGGACGTGCTGTCGATCACCGATCACATCGCCACCGACTACCGGCCCCCGTTCCCCCACCTGTGGGTGGCGGCCGGTGCCGTGGCAGCCGTGACCTCCCGGTGCCGCATCCAGTCGACCTTCGTCAACACGGTGTTCCGTCACCCGGTCGACACCGCACAGGCCGCCCGACAACTCCAGGCCGTCTCCGGTGGCCGCTTCGAGTTGGGTGTCGGGGCCGGTTGGTACCGGGCCGAGATGGAGGCCGTCGGAGTGCCGTGGCCCTCGCCCGGGAAGCGGGTCGACGCCTGGATCGAGGCACTGCACGTGTTGCGCCCGCTACTGGCCGGCAACGGCTGCCGGTTCGACGGCGCCCACTTCCGGGTCGATGTGGGTCCCGTCGGCCCGACCGGGGTGGCGGCCCCGCCACTAATCGGATCGGTCGGCGGTCCCCGAACGATCCGGGAGGTGACGCCGCTGCTCGACCGGGTCGAGGTCAAACCGGCCGCGCGGGCCACCCGGGGCGGGGCACTCGACTGGGACATGCTCGCCACCATTTCGGAGCCCGAGGTCCGCGGCCTGCTCGACGCTGTTCGGGCCGTCCGACCCGACATCGCCATCGACCTGTTCGTGCTGTTCAACGCGGTCGACGACGCCGCCACACGCGATCGGGCCGCCGCCCTCGGCGGCGGTTTCCAAGCCACGTTCTTCGGTCCCCCGGCAGCAGTGGAGGAGTCGATTCAGCGCTTGGGCGGGATGGGCGTTTCGCGCGTTCAGCTCTCGGCGACGGATCCCTCTTCGTTCGATCGACTGGCCCCGCTGCTCTTCTGACCGGTCGGCAGCCGCCCGCCCGTCTCCAAGAGCCAGCCCATCGCCTGGGTGATGAGCCGACGATGGGCTGGATCGGTCAGAGACCGGGCATCGTGACCCAAGCCGTCGTACACCACTCGACCACGACCGAATCGATGCACCCACCCGATCGGCTGCAGGTCGTCGTCGGGATGACGGCGGGCCCGAAGCAGGACGTCGATCCCATCGCGCACGGCAAGATCGCCGTAGACCTCGTCTCGAAGCCGCAGCTCCGGGGGCAGGCCCGCAGTCACGGGATGGCCGTCGACCACCATCGCCGTCACCGGCCCCAGGGGCGGGTGCGAGGAGATCCCCCACTGCCAGGCGCCGCCCACGATGTTGCCCCATTCCGGCCAGTCGTCGAAGCAGATCGGCGCCGTGTGCAGCGCCAGCAGCGGGCCGCCGCCGGCGACATGGTCCGACACGGCATCGCGCCATTCCGGTGACGTCGTGTATCCGTGGTCGGGCCGCCAGCGGTCGTAGGCCGGGCCGTCCATCCGCCACCAGAGGCCGTGCACGACGAGGAGCTCCGGTCGGCCAATGGGATCCGGAGCCCACAGAGACTCTGCGGCGGCGTCGGGGTGATCGACCAGCGTCACGTCGTGGCCCTCAGTGCGGGCGATGTCGACCAGCACCCGACCGACCGCCCCGAAGTCGTGGGCGTGGGGTGATCCGCCGACCAGAACCAGCACCCGTCTCACCGTCCCGGCCATGATCTCAGCTGTCTCCGGCCTCGAGTTCGGCTCGGATTCCCTCGACCACCCTGGTCATGTTTCCGTGGTGTTCGACGAGACGGCGTTCGATGATCCGGGCCTCCTTGTCGGGCATACGCTCGATGGCGGCGGTGAGGCCCGACGGTCCCGGGCCCAGGGTGAGCGAGTACAGCAGCTTGGTGGTTCTGCCCACCTGGGGTTCGAGGTGGAAGGTCCACTGGGCTCCGGGGTTGTCAGGGTCGGACGTTCCCCAGCCGAAGGTGCGGCCCTCTTCGTAGGCGATGACCCACGATTCGACCTCCCAGGTGCCGATGGCCTCGTGTTCGTTGCGACCGATGAACGAGGCGCCGAGACCCCGTTGATCCGTGGTCCAGGTGCCGCCCTGGTACTCGGGGGAGAAGCGGGCCGGGAGATCGAGGTCGGTCACCGCGGCCCACACGGCATCGGCGGGGGCGGCGATGGTGGTTTCGACCCAGGTTCCGGCTCCGTCGGCGAAGCACACCGGATCGCTGGGACCGGAGGTGAAGGTCATCGGGATATCGGTCATGGGCTTGTTGTTACCACATCGGCGGCGAGCTTGCGGCAACGGCTCCGTGCGACGGGCTCCGTGCGACAGGCCGGGGTGGATCCGAAATCCCCCTTGTCGTACTTGACAAACTAGTTAATTAACTACTATGTTAAGAACATGTCGACGGCAACGCTGCCAGCACCCTCCACCCCCGAAGACCGATTGAGCGACATCTTCGCCGCCCTGGCCAATTCCACCCGGCGGGCCATCCTCGCCCGTCTGGCCACCGGCGAGGCAACGGTCAACGAGCTAGCCGAACCGTTCGACATCAGCCTCCCCGCCATCTCGAAACACATCAAGGTACTGGAGGAGGTCGGCCTCATCTCCCAGACCAGGAAGGCCCAGTTCCGACCCTGCCAACTCGACACAGAACCCCTGCAGGCGGTCGCCGGATGGGCCGAACAGTACCGCCACATCTGGGACACCAGCTTCGACCGCATGGACGCCTACGTTCGCCAGGTCCAGCACGATCCCGACACCGCAACACCCGACAAACCCAACCGAGAAGAACCCGACAATGGAGAACACAGTGACTGACAACACCGCAACCAAGGACGTCGAGATCGAACGCATCTTCGACGCCCCGATCGAGCTGGTCTGGGAACTCTGGGCCACCGGTGAGGGCTTCCAGAAGTGGTACGGGCCGGAGGGGTTCACCATTCCCACGGCCGAGATGGACGTGCAGGTCGGTGGCCGCCGCCTGTTCTCGATGGCATCACCCGACGGCTCCATGAAGATGTGGTTCACCGGTGAGTATCGGGAGGTCACGCCAATGACCCGCCTGGTCTACACCGAGTCGATGGCCGACGAGCACGGCAACGTCGTGTCCCCGGCCGACATGGGCATGCCCGGCCACCCGGAGGTCACCGAGGTCACCGTCATCCTCGAAAACGTTGGCGGCAAGACCAGGATGGTCATGACCCATGCCGGCATCCCGGCCGACTCGCCCGGTGCCGGAGGTTGGGGTCAGGCCTTTGACAAGATGGCGGCTGTGCTCGCCGATGCCTGATCGGAACTAAGACGCCTTCCAAGAGCGAAGGGCGAGGCCTGGCCTCGCCCTTCGCCGCGAATGCCCAGCGCAGGTTGGGGTACGGGGGTGAGTTTCCCATTGCCACGCCGGCGAAGCCGGACTAGGTTCACGTCGAGCGAACCGGAGGTATTTCTGATAAGCAGGATGACTGCACGTTTGATGCTGGCGGGTGCCGTGGCCGCGTTGTTGTTGGCGGTGCCGACCACCGCCGGGGCCGTCGGGGGCCTGGGCGGTCCACTGTTCGGCCTGAGCGTGGCACCCAACGGCGATCTCCTCGTTGCCGACGCAGGGGCAGGGGTCCTTATCGTTCGAGACGACATCGTCGTGTCGACCATCGCAGCACCCGGCGCCACCGACGTGAGCGCACTCGGCAACGGATCGATGTGGGTGACGACCGCCGGCCAGGACCCACAAGCCGACTCCGGGCAGGCCTTGTGGAGGATCTCCAACGGCAAGGCCCGGATGATCGTGAATCTGTTCGAGTTCGAGGAGACCGTCAATCCCGACGGTAACGACCCGGCCGACAGCAATCCCTTCGACGTGCAATCACTCGGCGGCAATGCCGCCCTCGTCGTCGATGCCGGCGGCAACGACCTGCTACGCGTCGACAACCGGGGCAACGTCGACGTTCTCGCCGTGTTTCCCGACGAAGTCGTCTCGACGGCCGACATCAAGTCTCTGGCCGGCTGCCCGGATGGGCCATCGTTCGTCTGTGATCTTCCCGATGCGATCCCGGGCCAGGCCGTGCCCACCAGCGTGGCCGTCGGACCCGACGGCTGGTTCTACGTTGGCGAGTTGAAGGGCTTCCCGGGCCCGACCAACGAATCAAACGTCTGGAAGGTCACTCCCGGGGCCGACAACGCGTCGTGCCCGAGCGCGGACTGCGTGAAGGTGTTCGACGGTGGCTTCACCTCGATCATCGACCTCGCCTTCGGTCCGGACGGCAGGCTGTATGTGGCCGAGTTGGACGAGGGAGGCTGGGCCGCAGTGGAGATCTTCGAGTCCGTCACCGGTGGAACCATCAACGCCTGTGACCTCTCCACCTCGACCTGCGACGAGGTCGCCACCGGCATCCCTGTCCTCACCGCATTGACGTTCGGCAAGGATGGGACGTTGTGGGCGACCCGGAACGCCTTGACGCAGGGAGCGGGCGAGGTCGTCGCCATTCCCTGAGAGCCGGAAGCAGGTCCGATCGTCAGCAGGAGCGTTGGTCGCGAATGCGGGTGACCTCACCGTCGACGAAGGTCAGGCTGACCAGTCGGGCGTCGAGGGCCAGGAGCCGGTTCAACGACGACGGCACGAATTCGACGTCGAGCGGTTCGCCCTCACAAAGGCGATTGAACCAGTCGGCCTCGAGTTCGAGCACCTCGACGTCGTCCGCCAGTGGGTACCACCGGAAGCGGGCGTTCTCGTTGGCCCACGAAAGATCGGTCGCCCCCTCGAGCCGGACCTCGGCCGTGAGGTCCGGGCCGTTGGCCCCGTCGCCCACCTGGTAGCGGTCGAAGCGGATCCAGGTGACGTCGGCCTCGATCGAGGTGCCGACAATGGCCCCGAAGTCGAACCGCAGCGTCGGCTCGGCCTCGTTCTCGGGCTCGGGAATGAAGCCGGAGTCGTCGCCGTCGTCTGCGGTGGTTTCGCCATGCGACGGCGGCGCCTGCGTTGTGCCCGTCGTGGCGGTCGTGTCCGGGGTCGTGGTGCTCGTCGCCGAGGCGGCGATTTCGGGATCGGCCTCTGCGATCAGGCCGAGCAGCAGGAGCCGGGCCTCTTCGGGGAGGAAGATACTCGGCTCCAGCCATCCGCTGGCGGGGCGATAACCCCGGCGGGTCGTCGTGCCGTCGGAACGGTGGAACTCGACCAGGTACTCGGGCTCGATGGCCGGCGGTCCGGGCGGACGTGATCGGTCCACCGGCGCCGTCCGCACGGCACCGAGCAGGGCCTCGACCGCTTCGGATTCGGTGATCGACGCCAGCACGTTCTTGCCGCCGTCGGCGCCGACCGAGATCTCGTCGATGTTGGCGCCGAGATCGAGGAGCTGGCCGCCGACCAGCGCGTCCGGACGGTCCCACACCTCGTAGATCAGCACTCGACCGTCGACCACGGTGCCGACCCGAAGCGCCGGGTCGGCACCGACGATCTCCCGGATCTCCGTGCCGGGCAGCAGGTAGGCGGCGTCGCCGGCTTCGATGTCGAACGGCTCGGTGAAGGTGATCTCCGACAGCCGCAGGCAGACCTCGGCCACGACCGGGCCGAGGTCCGGCTCGTCGAGTACGCCGGCGTTGTGCTCGGCGTTGATGAACTCACTGGTCCCCAGCTTGACGAAGTCGACGTAGTTGGTCGTGGGGTCGGCGCCGGCCGTCCAGGCCCGGTCGTCGGTACATGGTGGAACGATCGTCTCGGGATCAGCCGACCCGTCCTCGACCGAGACCTCGGAGTCGACTCCCGACGGCACGGTGATCTGTACCCCTTCGGCGGATTCGAACGTTGAGCTGCAAGCCGGGAGCAGCAGCGCCAGCGCGACCGTACCAGCAAGGGCTCCGCCCCGAGGCGGCGAAGCCTCAGTCACGGTCGAGGGGGCCGAGGGTGGCCACCGGTTCGGGGCTGATGAGTTTGCGGGCCCGGGGGTCGTCGATGTACCAGACTTGGCCACCGGGTAGCTGGCCGACCCGGAAGCCGACCGAACCACTGGCCGGCGGAGCGGTTTGACCGGTCCAGGTGATAACCTCGGTGCCATCGACGATCAAACGGCTGTTGCCGTTTTGGTCGGTCCACTGCTCGACCTTGACCCAGGTCCCGGTCGACGGGGCGAGTGTGCCGGTGCCGTCGGTGTCGGTGGTCGCACCGAACCGCCGGCGCAGCGCCCAGTCACTCCCGGAGATGAACGCGGCGTCGAACTGGTCGGTGGCCGCCGCACCGGCCCTGGTCCCCGACGCCAGATCGACCCCAGTGGTCGAGGTGATCCACCACCACGATTCGAACACCACACCCGGTTCGTCGATACCGGTGGCCACCGCCCAGGCGGCCGAACTGGCGTCAACAGTGACCGGCGCGGCCAGCGCGTAGGTGCCGGAGCGGCTCTGACCGGTGGTGACCGTCCACGGGCCGGGAGGAGCGGTTTGTTGCTGGCCGACCGTCACGGTCAGCGTCCCGGCCACCGTGTTGGCGTAACGCAGCCCAACCTCGGTGACCGTCAACGGATCATGGGTGACATCGACGTGATCGATCAGCCCGTCAAACCCGGCCGTTCCGTCGGCCCGGTTACCGATCGCAACCGAGGTGGTGATATCGGCCGACAGCGAACCGGCGGCCGCCGTCCGGTCGACCTCGACACCGTCGACATAGAGCACCACATCGACGCCGTCCCAGGCGGCCACCAGATCGTGCCAGGTGCCGGTGCCGATCGACCCGCCACTGACCGTCACGGCGCCGCCGACATCCAATACGGCCGACGCCTGCCCGGCACCGTTCACGGTGAGCTCGTAGATCGGGCTGCCACCGATAGTGCGCTTGGAAACGAGCGTCGACGTGCCACTCAGCGTGTCGGGCCGGATCCGGGCGGTCAAGGTCAGAGCCGAGTCCGAGATGTTGAGCGCCGGGCCTACGAGGCGATCGCCGAAACCGTCGAACGGCAGCGCCCGGCCGGTTATACCGCCCGTTTCGGCGGTGGCAGGATCGAGTCCGCCGTCCGCGGCGAGGTCGCTGCGACGCACCGAGCTGTCAAGCACGGCCGGCTTCGACGAGGCGACGGTGACGGCGGCCGAGAACTCCGAGGTCGCCCCGAAGGATCCGCCGCCGAGATCCACGGTGACTGTGGCGGTGAAGACCTGGCCGACCGAGACCGCCGGCACGACGATCGTGAAGTCCTCCGAACCGGCTCCAGTATGCGTCACCGCCTTGGTCGCCAGCAACGTCTCGCCCTCGCCGTGGCCGGAGGGGTCCGCGCCGTCCGTGGCGTTGGTGAACACCTCGATGCGGTAGTCGCCCGCCGGCACGTCCAGCGTGACCGTCAAAAGGCTTTCGCCCTCCTCGGGCACGGTCAACACCGGGAAGTTGAGCAGACCGTTCGGCCCGGCATCACCATCGCCCGGATCGTTGGCCGTCACGCCATTGGCGTCCTCGGTGCCGCCGACCAGATCGACGCCAAGGCCGCCGTTGGTCCAGATCGCATTGCCGATGATGGATGCGGTGGCAGTACCGGTGACGGTGACACCGGCCGCGGCGCCGTACCGGATCGTGTTGGCCTCGGTCGACAGTTCACCGCCCACCCGCACCGCGCCGCTGGTGTTGATCTCCAGCGGCACCGATCCGGCTCCGCCGGCACCGGTCAAGTCGACGCCGATCAGGTTGTTCTCGATCGTGATGTTGCTCGCGGTCCCGTTGACCTGGACGTCGACCGAGTTGTGGGCGATCACGTTGGCGTCGCGGACACTCAAACCGATCAGGTGGTTGTCGCCGCCGTCGATGATGACGCCGCCGCCGGTGTTGCCGAGCGCTCCGATGCCGTCGGTTCCGGTGCCGACGTAGGTCTCGGTGATGGCGAAGTTCAACCCCGCGGTCGTCACCCGCACGCCGGCGCCGGTGCTGGCGCTGATGACCGAGTCACGGACGTCGCCGTGTTGACCGTTGAAGACCACGGCGTCACCGCCCGACCCGGCGCCGGTGGTGCCGTCGACGTCGAGACCGATGACCAGGTTGTTGAGGTAGATGTAGTCGACGTCGGCCCGTACCGCAGTGGTCGGCGCGTTGATGATGCCCATGCCGTCGAGCAGAGAGTTGGTCGATGCGGCGCTGTAGTGGATCAGGTCGGTGGCGGCCGAAGCGGAGCCGTCCAGGTAGACAACCGGGGCGAGGGCGGCCCAGCCGGCCTGGGTGGTGGCGTCGATGTCGTGGTAGGCGGTGACGGCCGGCAGCGGCGTGACCGGGGCGATCGTCCAGTGAGGACGAGGTACCGCCGCGTAGCCGCCGTCGGAAGTCGGGATGGCGAAGTCGGTGTCGACGTTGAACAGGCCGAGGGCGTTGACCTCCGAGATGGCCGCCCGCAGTGTGCACTCCGGGTCCCCCTCGGAGTTCAGAGCGCCGGTGTAGCAGTAGCCGTCGCCCGGATCGTTGTCCGGGCTGTCTCCGGTCGAGGTCACCGTGAACGCAGCCGGGCCGACCGTGGCCGCGGCCGAGAACTCCGAAGTCGAGCCGTAGGATCCACCGCCCAGGTCCTCGGTGGTGGTGGCCGCCAGCACGTCGTTCATGGCCAGGCCCGAGCCGAGGGCAACGGTGAACCGCTCGACCCCGGATCCGGTGTGGGTGACGGTGGCGGCGCCCAGGAAGGTTTCGCCCTCGCCGTACCCGCTGGGATCGGCCCCGTCGGTCGGATTGGCGAAGACCTCGATCCGGTAGTTCCCCGCCGGTGCATCGAGTTCGACCGCGACGTGTGACCCGCCGGCCGGCGGTGGGAGGATCACCGGGAAGTTGAGCAGATCATTGGCTCCCAGGTCGCCGTCGCCGCCATCGTTCGGAGAGAGGCCGTCGCCTCCGAGGTCGATGCCGAGCCCTGTGTTCGAATACACCGAGTTTCCGAGGATGCTGTTGTCGTCTCCGGAGTCGAGCTGAACGCCGACGCCGTTGAACGCGATCACGTTTCCCGCACCGGCGGTTGTTCCGCCGATCCGGTTGTTCGACGAACCGAAGGCGTCGGAATAGACGCCGCCGCCGGTGTTGCCGAGGTCGACCGAACCGCCGCTGTCGGTGCCGACGTGGTTCGCTCGGATCGTGTTGCCGTTCGACGAGTTGATGTTGACGCCGTGGCCGGCGTTGCCGCCGATCACGTTTCCGTTGCCCGGCGTTCCGACGGTGGTGCCGCTGGAGCCGCCCTCGAGGCGGATCCCGTCGAACAGGTTGGGTATGGTCGCCGTCTGGGCGGCGTTGGTACCGATCGAGTTGCGCAGGATCTGGGCTCCGGTGGCGCCGACCCCGTCGATGTACACACCATGGACGTCGTTGCCGGAGATGAGGTTGTCGAGGACCTGGGTGCTCGGGGCCTCGTTGATCCAGACGCCGTGGAGGTTGTTGGCGATGGCCGCCGTCCCCGTGGCGTTCACCCCGATGTAGTTGTGCCGAACGACATTGGCGCTGGAGGTCGCTCCCGTGATGTAGATGCCGGCCTCGCCGCTGCCGTTGCCCGAGATGACGTTTCCGTCGGCTGCCGTGGGCCCACCGATGGTGTTGCCCGTCGCTCCGGCGAAGAAATGGATGCCGTAGGTTCCGTTGCCACGGTCGACCACGCCGGTTGCATCGGTGCCGATGAGGTTGCCCGAGATGACGTTGCCGGTGGTGGCCGGATTGCCGGCGCCGTCGATGATGACGCCGGACTGGACGTTGCCGGAGATGACATTTCCTTCCCCGGCTCCCCCGCCACCGATCGTGGTGTTGTTGGCACCGTTGTAGATCACGACGCCGTAGCGGCCGTTGGGGACCAGGGTGTCGCCGTCGGCCCCCAGACCGATGGTGTTGGCCTGCACCACGTTGTTGGCGCCGGTGGCGTCGTTCTCGAAACCGTCGTTGCCGTTCCCGGAAAGGACGTTGCCCGCTCCCGGTTGGCCGATGATATTGCCGCCGCTACCGCTGCCCAGGGTCACACCGTCGGTGTCGTTGCCGAGCGGTGCGTTGCCGGTGACGTCGGTGCCGAGGTGGTTGCCGATGATGACGTTGTTGTTGGAGTTCCAGACGATGATGCCGTCGCCTCCGTTGCCGGAGATCACGTTGCGGTCGGCCGCAGTGGTGCCGCCCACGGTTGTGGGACCGGACCCGGATCCGAGGTCGATGCCCCGCCCTCCGTTGCCGCGGTCGATCGTGCCGGAGGCGTCGACACCGATGTGGTTTCCGGCGATCACCGCATTGGCGGCGCCGAACACGAGTTCGATGCCATCGGCCCCGAACCGGTTGATGGCCAGGCTGCGGATGGTCACGTTGTCGGCGGTGATCCGGAAGCCGTCGGTCGACCCGCCGGCCGAGACGCCATTCAGTTCGACCACCGGCGTTGTGGTCCAACCGGGCTGGGTCGAACCGTCGATCGTGACCTGATCGCTGAGGGTCGCCAGCGCCGAGCCGGGGGTGATGGTCCACACGCCGCCCGAGTGTCCGCCTTCCGTGGCGGGCATGGCAAAGTTGATGATGTCGGCGGTCGGGAACGCATTGGCCTCGACAATGGCCGCCCGCAACGTACACTCGGGATCGCCCGTCGAGTTCGTGCCACCGGTGTCGCAGACCGCGTCGCCAGGATTGCTGTCCGTGCTGTCACCGGTCGAGTTCACGACGTGGGTGACCGGTCCGACGAGATAGGTCACCTCGAGTCGCGGTCGACCGGCCACGTCGGCGTTCTCCGAGGACCGGGCGTCCCAGCCGTTGCCTTGATCGAGGGTCAGGAGCCAGCCCCGGTTGGCGTCGCCGTCGACCCAGGCCTGGACCGCCGCTTCGAGGCCGCCGACGGTGATCGGCGTGTTGATCAGGTCCAGTCCCCCGGTGTGGACCGTGTCGGGCACCGAGTTCGCTTCGACGTTGTCGGTGGAGATGCCCGACAACAGGCTGTTCCAGGTGTCGGTCTCCACCCAGGATCGAAGCACCCGGTACAGGTACAGCGATGCGTCGGCCGTCGACGGATCGGAGGCCTCGAAGATCAGGTCGGCCGAGAGGATGGTGGCCCCGGTCGGGATCTGGCCGGCACCCGGACCGATGATGTCGTCGAAGCGGATGAGGCCGTGTTGCACCGGTGAGTCGTCGATCTGGAGGAGGACGTCGGCACTGTTGTCCTGGTTGGGCACGTTGCTGGAGATCCACGTGTCGACGGTGCCGGTGTAGCCGTTCTCGCCCTGGCGGAACGTGACGGTCGTCGTCGGCACCCCGATCCCGTCGGTGGTTGTCACGGCGGGCGAGTACTCCGACGTCGGCCCGTAACCGCTCGTCGCCCCCGAGTCGATGGCGGTGGCCGTGGCCGTGATGACGTCGCCGATCGACCCGGCAAAGTTGTGGGTGAGCCCCGTCCCGGGGGAGACCGTCACCGCCGAAACGTGCTGTTCACCCTCGCCATTACCCGACGGGTCGGCGCCGTTCGGATTGGTGAAGAACTCGACCCGGTAGCCGTCGGGATTGGCCGGCACGTCGAGATCGAAGGTGACGGTCACCGTGCCGCCGGATTCCTCCGCCGACGAGATCACCGGGTAGTTCAGCAGGTTGTTGGAGCCCGTGTCGGGGTCACCGGCGTCGTTCAGGGTGACGCCGTCCTCTTCGAGGTCGATGCCGAGGCCGCTGTTGGCGTACACGGAGTTGCCGAGTACCGCGTTGCCGGTGCTGTTGGTGCGGATGAGCACACCGATCGATGTGCTGCCGGCGATGACGTTGCCGTGGTTGGCGCCGGTTCCGCCGATGAGGTTGTCGAGCGCATCGACCGTGACCAAGATGCCATGGTCGCCGTTGCCCTGCACGGTCCCGCCGGCGTCGAGCCCGACCCAGTTGTTCTGAAGGGTGTTGTTGTCACCGAAGCCGGTCGACCCGTCGATCTCCAGGCCCTCGTCGACGAAGCTGTGCACCGCGAAACCGCGGATCGTGCTGTCGTCGCTTCGAAGGATGAGGCCGCCGCTGGCCCCGACGGCTCCGGTGCCGTCGAGCTCGATGATGGGATCGCCCGAGTAGCCGGTCTGTGTTGTGGCGTCGAGCACGGTCGGCGCCGTGATCAGCGGGTAGGGAGAGGCGGGGGCGAACGTGTACGAAAGCGGCGAAGCGCTGTAACCCGGATCGCTGGTGGGGATGGCGAAATCGATGGTGGCCCCGCCGGATGCGTTTGCCTCTCCGATCGCCGCCCGCAGGGTGCACTCATCGGCGCCCTCCGAGTTCGTGCCGCCCGTGTCACAGACGCCATCGCCAGGGTTGGCGTCACCGCCGTCGCCCGTCGAGTTCACGGCGAACGACGAACCACCATAGGTCACCGTGAGCGTCGGCCGCAGCGCAACCGTGGGGCCATCCGCTGAGTGACCATCCCAGCCATCGTTGTTGTCCAGTGTCAGCACCCACCCGTGATTGGCGGCACCGTCGACCCAGGCCTGCACGGCCTGCTCCAGACCGCTGACGACGACGGTCCCGTCAACGATGTCGATGTTGGCGGCTGTGCTCCCGTCGGCGGCCACCTCGGCCTCGATGCCGTCGAGTTGCACCCCGGAGCCCAGAGTGTTCCACGTCGACGATGACAACCAGGAGGTCAGCATGCGGTGAGCGGCGAGTACCGCTCCAGCCTGGGAGGCGTTCGCTCGATTGTGGAGTGTCAACGACGCCGACGTCACAGTCGAGCCCGGGGGGATCTGGCCGGCACCATTGCCGACGATGCCTTCGAAGCGGACCAACCCCTGGGCGACCGCGCTGGCGTCCATCTGCAGCTCGACGTTGGCGCCCTCGTCGGTATCGGGGAAATCCGCTGCCACGAACGTGTCGACAGCCCCTGCATAGCCGTCCGTTCCCTGCTGGAACGTGACGGTGTTTGAGGCGGTCGCCGTGACCGATTGTGAGAACTCGGAGGTGGCTCCGTGGGAACCACCGCCCAGATCCTCGGTGGCGGTGGCGGTGATCACGTCGCCGGCGGTCCACGCCGGCATCCCGGTCAGGGTGAACGATTCGACCCCGGATCCGGTATGGGTGATGGTCTCGGCATGCACCAGCGTCTCGCCCTCGCCGTGTCCGGACGGGTCGGCCCCGACGGTCGGGTTGGTGAACACCTCGATGCGATAGTTCCCGGCGGGAACATCCAGATCGACGTCCAGCGTCGTTGCAGCACCGGCCGGTCCCGTCAGCACCGGGAAGTTGAGCCGGTCATTGGCCCCGGTGTCGCCGTCGCCGGCGTCGTTGGCGGTCACCCCGGTGGTGCTCAGGTCGATACCGAGCCCGCCATTGGAATGCATGGTGTTGCCGAGGACGGTGTTGTCGTTCCCACCGGTCGCGTTGACGCCTTTGACCTGGTTGAACGCAATCACATTCCCCGCCCCGGCGGCGGTACCACCAATTAGGTTCCCCGTGCCCGACTGGATCTCGATCCCGTCGCTGGTGTCGTTACCACGATTGGTGGTGCCGTCGGAAGCGGTGCCGATCTTGTTGCCCTGGATCACGTTGTTGCTGGAGTTGATCTCGATGCCCTCCCAGTTCAACGAGATCACGTTTCCCTCCCCGGCTCCGGTCCCACCGATCGTGGTGCCACCGGCGAACACCGCGATACCAACATCGGTGTTCCCGGCGCCGCTCGTGCCGTCGGCCTCCAGGCCGACCATCGTCCCGGTGATCGTGGCTCCCGAGGCCCGTACGTCGATCCCTTCATCGGTACTGTGGTTGACCACACTGTCCGAGACAACCGCGTTGACACCGTTGATGTCGACACCATCATCCCCATTGCCCATCGTCGACGAACCCGACCCGTCGGATCCGATCCAGCTCCGGGTCACCGTCACCCCATCAGCCCCCGACGACACATACACACCATCAACACTGAACCGGGTGATCATCAACCCATCCACGGTCGAACCATCAGAGGTCGAACCAAAGCTCAAACCCGTCGCCCCACCGGCCGAATTACCATCAACCCGAACAACCGGGTCATTCACCCACCCGGTCTGCGTCGTCCCATCGACCGTGGTTTGCGCCGAGATCGCGGGCAGACCCGAACCGGGCGAAATCGTCCACACCCCCGCCGCATGACCGGCCTCGGTCACCGGCATGGCGAACTCGATCGTGTCGATCGTCGCCGAGGCATTCGCCTCCTGAATCGCCGCCCGCAACGTACATTCGGGAGCGCCCTGGGAGTTCGTTGCACCGGTATCGCAGATGCCGTCGCCGGCGTTGTTGTCGGCGCTGTCACCCGTCGAGTTCACCGTGACGTCCGGCATCGGGCGGAGCGCGACCAGCTGACCGACGTTCTCAGTGGATGGTCCGCTGGCGATGCGGGTGCCGGTGGGGCCGGCGGCGCCGAGCAGTTGGTCGGCGATCTCGGTGGCCCCGTCGCCCGATCCCTGGTCCACCCGTTCGGTCATGCCGGCCGGCGGTGTTGTTCCCCCGCCGCCCCTTTGGGCGAAGAAGCCGACAAGGGTCGCCCCGGAGACCGTGGTGGTGATCGACGGGGCGGTGTAGGTGCCGGACTCGGGGTTGCCCTGACCTCCATGGGCATCGATCGGGTTGGCGGTGTCGACCCCGTCGTAGGCGACGATGGCCCCAGCCGATTTCTCGTTTGAGCCGAGGGCGAACACATACGACGCCGGTTCGGAGCCCGACGCCACCTTGTAGAAGAGATCCTGCCGGGTTTTGCCGTCCCCGACATCGAACCGGATGAAGGTCCAGCCGGCCGGTGGCGTGACCGACGAACTGGACGGCTGGGCGATCGAGGCCAGAAGCACGTCATCGGCGGTGACCCCGGCCGGGCGGGCGATGGTGATGGTGTCGTCGACATCGCTGGCTGACGCCGCGGAACGGAACGTCGGGTCGATGATCAACGGCAGGGTCGGGTCGTGGCGCTCGACGTGGAATCCGACGGTGCCGTCGGGTCGGAACCGGTAGCGGCTGGCGATGTCGGTGCGCCCGTCCGGGGTGTCCTGGTAGGTGACGGGCGCGGTGGACAGCAGGCCGGTGTCGCCGAGAACGGCGTTGCCGTCACCGTCGACCCAGACCTCGACCGAGGATCCGAAATCCAGGGCCAGATCGTCGGGATCGGTGCCGGGGGAGAGGACAAAGGAGTATTCGAGTTCGTCGCCGTCGGACGTCCAGACCAGGTCGACGCCGGGACGTACCTGGTCGAACCAGACGTCACTGACGCCGGACGGCGCCGGATCCCCTCGCCGGGAGGCGGCCACCACCCGGCCACGTTTGTCGGCGGCGGCACCGATGACCCGGAAGGCCAGCTCGCGGCCGCCCGTCGTCGTGACGGTGGCCCCGGTGGCCCGGACCACCGCGTCGTAGCTGCGCCCGGGGGTGGTGAAGGCTCGACCCTCCGGTCCCCGGGCCGCGAACCGTGCCGTTTCGTCGTTCGGCGCGTCGGTGGGGAGAAAGGCCAGGTCGGTTGGACCGAACGAGGCATCGGCGAGGCGGTCACCGCCGCCGTTCGAGGTACCGACCTCCGGCGGTTCGGGGCCGAACCCGAGATCGTCACCCGATCCGAGGTCGAAACGACGTATGGTGCCGCTCCAGTGATCGGTCACCCACAGCGCGCCGTCGGGACCGATCGCCACGGCGGTCGGGGTGACCAGCCCGTCGGCGATGAACGGTGAGACCACGGCCTCACGGTCGCGTCGTCCCGACCGCTCGGCGAGAAGCGTCACCAGATCGACCCGACCACCGTCGGCCATGGCAACATAGAACACCCGACCGGGGCCCAGAGTCAGGTCGACCGGCCCGGAACCCGGTCCGGTTTGGATCTCGGTCTCGATGCCGCCATCTGCGTTGAAGCCGATGATGGAGTCGGTGCTCTGGCTGGTCACCCACAACACGCCGTCGTCGTCGACGAGCATGCCGCCCGGGTTGTCCAATCCCGCCGCG